>Ga0265797_10006619_pt1 | contig 16257 bp, 20 predicted proteins | sample P2T30metagenome_FD_192433 | JGI IMG/M metagenome (GOLD analysis project Ga0265797, IMG submission 192433) | Plant litter microbial communities from East Loma Ridge, Irvine, California - P2 T30 | ecosystem: Environmental > Terrestrial > Plant litter > Unclassified | place: USA: California... | reverse complement strand
TTGACGGTGGCACATATGTAAACGAGGCCAATCCCTACGAGCCACGTTGGAAAGAAGTCTTTTGGGGATCGAACTACGACAGACTGGAGAAGATCAAGAGGAGGGTTGATCCGCGGAATTTGATGGTTTGCAATCGATGTGTGGGGAGTGATGTGGTTTATGAGTAACAAAGGTCTTGCAGCAGTCAAACCAGGAGTGAAAACGCACAACGAAAGTGAATGGTTCACATGAGCTACTATAAGCTAGGGACGTACGCAATCATGAGTCCCAGACAAACAAATGCTGACGATACGCAATTGTTCTCGCGCAAACCCAGCCATCCTGAATACCGCTTCTGTGTTTTCCGCGAAGTATGCATCATGTTCCAGATATCTCAACAGAACCTTCCATCCTGTGGAAAGTGTGACAAGACGTCCTGACCGTTTCCTTCGCTCCGACCAATGACGAGCGATGGCCACCAACAGAACGCTCAATCTCCTTCGCAATTCCCAGTGCTGCAACCAACACAGATGTAACGCGCGATGACAAGGCCGAATCTGGTCTCTGCCGTACTCAGAAATCAAAGTCCCGAGAAGGGCTTCGATCGCGCAGTGGAAACGGTGGTAGGCCAGCCGCAACGGACTGCTGACGCCTGTGGCGTACTTTGTCCATAACCAGAGCAAATTGGATGAGCTCTTCTTCATTTGCGCCTGCAAAGCGACCGAGGAATCTATGATTTCCTTGTGTGAACAGTTCGAAAGTGGTGGTGTAAGGTTTCCCAACAGTGGTAGTGATCTTCCGACCGACAATGTCCGTTTCCTCGACGCGGTACTTCAGGCGAGCACCAATGAACTTCATGGTTACGATAACGCTTTGCTGATCTGGCAGGCAAGCGATGGCGATGCGGCGATCAGAGAGGTCTCCGGCTATGTAAGCCAGTTTGAAGAGGTCGTTGAGACTGTAAAGAGTACCAGGCGGATCGTATGATCCGGGCGATGGGGATGACGATCGAGAGTCGGAGTAGTACCCATGACCAGTCCGGGCGAAGCTTTTGGATGTAGTAGCACCCGATGAACGCGAACCGAACGGTGATGGCTTGGTGGTGTGGGTTCTCTGGACAGGCTTCTCGCGGTAATAAGGTGAAGCGGCGTAGACACTTCGAGTTCTCTCCAACACCGGGTTGGCACAGAAACTAGTCGTGTTGTTCTGTGATGATGGAGTGTGCGGACTCGGGATTTTCATGTTGTTTCGCGGCATGGGTTCTTCACGATAAGCTGGAGTTGAGGAATAGGTAGTTCGCTTCCTCTCCGGTACTGCTCCAGCGTCCTTGCGGAATGGATAGTCCTCTTTGGGCGTGCTGGGAACGCCCCCGTATCCCCTGCGCTCGCGCTCTGGTGCTGGACCGCCGGAAGTGTTGGACCAGCTGTCGCTTGGGCGACTGGGAGGCACACCACCATATGCCCTGCGCTTTCTCTCGGGAATAGCATCGCCAGTCTCGTACGTGTCAGATCGCTGCCTTTTGTTTGGCGGTGTCGACGGCGGCGTGCGCATTGTGGATCCCGATATTCGCCATATGTCTGGGTGATTGCGAGGGAGCAGTTCACCGTTCTTGTCTTTGAGGAATGGCCGCCAAGTCAGGCCGCGGTGGCCAATGGTGTTGGCATAGAAAGCTCTGACTGCACTCGCTTTTTCCGAATCGCTGTGAGAATGCTCTTGCAACCACCCTTTCAAGTCGTTTGCTGTGGCACTTGTAAAAGGTGGAATAACACCCGAGGGTTTTGCAAAGTCGTTGTGAAGTAGTGCAGCAACGCGTCTGGCCTGCTTGACCAATTCTTCAAAGGTAAGCCTAGTGCTGGGATTTATGCCGCAGAGAGCGAATTGGTCGACGTTGTACAGTAGTGCGAATTCATGTTTGCCGTAGTATGCGTCGATGCCAACCATGATGCCGGTGATCGAGTTGTCGCCAGGAAGTGCCCCAACGATGAGCGAAAGACTTCGTCGATGATGTATCAAGAACAAGAAGATAGCGAATAGCTGTACATGGTTGCGTGGGGCGAGAGCTGCGAGGGTGGGAAGTGTAGCGATTGTGAATGGTAAGGCGAAGTGGTTGAGAGGAGCGGAGGGTGTGAGGAAGGGAGAAAAAATGGTGACACAAACGGAGCCATTCATCACATGCTCATGAAAGCTTGTGAACACTATTTTCACGTGCAAAGGCAAACGGTTGATCGCTGGTTGCAGACTCTGGATGTGTAGCATGTGACAAAAGTCGGTACTCAACTGTGTATTTGTAGATACTGCAGATACGAACGCCTGCTGAAACGCTTCTCTCCACCTCACTCGCCGACTCGTGCCTGTCTCTTCAACCTAGCAATCTCTGCCGCCATCCTTGCCATCCTTTCTCTGAAATCGTGAACTTGAGTCCGCAAGCTTTCAGCCTCACCCTCCAGTTCTCCAATCCGTTCCTCAGCATCGCGATACATTGCCTGCAAGCGTTTCTTGTCGCTTGAGAGGGTTTCGTTAGCTGCCAAGCGCATCTCGTTTTCGACCAGGAGCTTCTCGATCTCCTCTTCAAGCACTTGCTTCTCGCCCTCGAACGCCTCCTCAAGCTTGTCCTTCTCCTCGTCAAATTTCTCCTCGAGCTTCTCCTTTTCGTGTTCGTGCCTCTCCTTGAGCTTCTTGTTGCGGAGATCGGCCCCCTTCAGCATCTCGACCAACTCTTCCATCTCCGATTGCGGAGCCTGGTCAGAACCGCTCTGCCCAGCAACATCGAACGAATCGCGATGCTTGTGGTGGGTGGAGGTTGAGGAGCTGGAAGTCTCGGGAAGGCAGGACTGTGCTGCAGCAGCACGTTCTGTGCTACGTTCACGCACTGTGAAACCGGGTTCAGCTTTCGGCTTCGCTTGCTGAGGCTTCGAAGCCTTGACAGTAGCTTGAGAGCGAACAGTCGGTCCATTCGGTGGTTGCTGCGTATTGTTGGGTTCGGCTTGAGGCTGTTTGCCAGACTTGTTGTCTGAACGAAGTCTGGTCTTTGAAGGCTTGCGAACTCCGAAGCCACACTGCACATCTTGTTCCTTGCTGGCGTTGGCATCGGATGTGATGTCTCGATTGACGACCGCTGGTGGGGTAGTGCTGCGAGAAGTACGGTGAATATCTCAGAGCCGATCATTCGAGCTGTGCTCCTGGGAGCTTCTGTTCTCCGGCTAGCAAAGGATCAGTGGATATCGTCTCAGCCCAAAACGTGAGCCATGTCTTCTCGTGGTGATACGGTATCTAAGCCCGGCTATGCCCACCGCGAGGCTGCTTGTAGCCGGCGTGACTTACCTTTTGCCAGCAGCCCATGTGGCTGTTTCGCAGACACTGTTGCGATGGTAGACAAAGAAAAGGGCTGTTGGGAATTTAGTTTATTGCTTGTATAGTACAGCGTGATATGTATACAGTCCCTCTCAGCGACAGAGACAGGGATGCGGCTTTTCTTTGAGGAATTTAGCCATCGCAATACCAGCTTTCGCAGGGTGTGCCACAGCTTCTCGGGATTTCCCATCCTAATGTATTCGACATTGCAGACCTGAAATCTGATGTTCTCTGCGCTTTCTTCTTTTGCCACCTTCTTCCCATGCCCAAATAGATCCAAACTCCGTTGCTAAAATGACGTTCATGAATGGCCGACCGAGACCTTGATACCAAAGGCACCAACTCTCCTCTTGCCAGCGCGGAAGCTGTAATCTGTGTGGTTCTTCCTGACACCTCTGACGAGGAAGCCGGGGCCCTTGCTGGTAAGACCCTTTCTGGCGGTCTTCTTGTCTGCTCTGTTGGCAGTCATGCGCTTGCCGAGACGACCATTGGCGCCCACGGCGATGCTGCTGACTTGTTTGAGCCTGAGAGAGTGCATGATGTGACCGATGGGAGCCTTTGCGCGGGCCATGGAGGAGGTGGAGGGGTCCTTTGCGAGAGCCTTTGTTGCGACGATGGCGTGGTCGGCTTGCGAGGGCACTTGCGATTGCGCTATGGGTAGCTGTGCTTTCCAGACGACATCACGGATGACTCGGCGAGGAGTGTTGGCGCGGTCCTTCAGTTTTTGGGTGACGAGCGAGGCCAGGATGTCGGAGTTCAAGTGTGGGCGCTTGAGTTTGACCAGGTTGAGTTCGACGGGCTTGCCGTACACCTGTGAAAGGAGCGATTGGAGTGGTTTCTGTGTGGTAGGACTGAAGAGGTTGGCTGCAAGTTTCCTTGCGGCATGGCCGGCGGGAGCTGCTGACATGGTGGCGGTGGTGTTGACGGCGTGTCTGGGCGATCGCTCGTCGTGCTGGTGGTGGTGCTGGTATGAGATGCGACCTCGACTGCACTTCGCCGCGGGAGTGCCGATCAATTAATCAATATATTGATTGAAATTGATGGACCGCTTTGATTGACGTCGAGAAGGGTCTGCGGCTCGCTGCCGAATCGGGCGTCCACTCCCGCACTCTCGACTTCAGTTGCACTCCCACGCGGCTCGACAGCAGTAACCATTCGATAGGCCTCATATACCCAACACATTCACACCACAATGGCTTGTCCCAGCTGCTCATTCGCGCGCACCTTCGCCAAGAGGACGGCCATCTCAACACCCGCACAGCGCTCTTATGCGACAGCACCATCCACACTGGCAGCAAAGCAACCCTCGACCTCAACCAAGGAACCCACCAGCGCCGCAGGAACGCCTCTACTGCACATCACAAAGTCCAAAATCAGACACCACCCTTCAAACCCAAATGCGCGCCCTCCGCCTCCCTCTCACAGCAGCATCACGCGTCTCCTAGGCGTGCGCTTCTCCCGCCCCGTGCCCGGCGCCCAGGAATGGCGATCATCCACCTACAGCTACAACAAGGCGACCGTCAAGACGCTGCCGACTGCCATGGAAACCACAAACGCTCTCCTCGAGCAGTACAGCGTCCTGAGGAAGACCGGAGGAATGCCAAGCTCAAGAAACGTTATTGCCAGCCGCAGGAAGAGCCCAAGCAAGATGTACGTGAGCAGGGCTGGCGTCAAAGACTTTGGCGATAGAGTCCGCATCGATGCATACATTTATGACGAAAACGCGGCGTCCGCAGCCGCGGAGATCGCCAAGGCGAATGCCGGCGGCGCTGCTGGCAGGCGCAGGGGTCCTGCACAATGATCATGTAATAAACGCGATATTGGGTGTTCGTAGTCATGAGAGCGGGCTCGGAAATGGAAAGATGATGAGGCCGGTGGAAGGATTGAGTTGCTACAGCAGGCCTCGGGAAGAGTATCATGGCGCAGCAGACTCGTGGTATGTTTCCAGCATTGTTCAATTATTTGTAAAAATACAAGCGAACCAAGTAAAAGGAGCCATCTCCTTTTTCATACAGATCTTTCATGCAAACCTTTTTACCACGGAAACCCATCCCGTTGTCGGTGAACCCTCACGAAAAAGCAGGGCTATCTTCATCGCCAATCCTCCCCAGCTCCATCAGCTTATCCCGATCCGCCACACACTGCTTCCCCTTCTTGGTCTTGCTATGGTGTTCCAGCAAGCCATCTCTCCTGCGGAACTTCTTGCCACATCCCCACGACAGGCCTTCGCCACGCGAGCTGCCACATTTGAAGGCCTTCTCAGTATGCTGAGCCTGCTCATGCCGAGTCTTATCACCTTGCTGTGCAAACGTCTGACTGCAGCCTTCGAAAGTGCAAGAGAATGGCTTCTCGCCAGTATGCGTGCGTTGGTGGTTCGCAAGGGTCGAGCGTCTTGAAAACAATCGCTGACACGTTGGACATACGAAAGAAGACTCCGGTTGGCTCAATTTCGCAACAGTTGTTGGTTCGACCGGCACGGGAGATGACGTTTCCACAACCAGACGGACTTGAGCTACCGCTGATGGCGTGAGCGGCCATGGTGGGCTTGCAGGGAGATTCTGGTTTTGCATTGACGCATCGGCCAGCGTGGGGGCTGCCGCAAGTGTTTTCCGAAAATCATTCTCGTACTCCAGCTGCTGGTCGCCTAGCCTTTCCGCTGCTATCTCGCTTGAGTGTCCACCGAATTCGAATAGGCTCGACATAGGTAAATCACTGATCCAATCTTCTAGTGTTGGGCGCTCAGAGGGATACTCGTTATGCTCGAGGGATGGAGAATGTGGTCTAGAGCGCTCTGTGATATTGGCGGCATCGATGAAATCGGTTTGGTCGATTTCGGGCGGGGGGGATTCGGTAAGGTCGACGTGCGTTGTATGTGCATTAGGGGCAGGCGGAGAACCTGGAGGGCCTGGGCCTAGAATTGCCAGTCGCTTTCCCAGATTCTCTTTAATCGCCTGGAAAAGGTCGAGTTTCTCTTCGTAGTCATCGGCACTGCAATCCAGGGTCTCGATCATGACGTCCTGGAAAAGTAGATCATCCTCCAGATATTCACGATACATAGCATGTTCTCGATTGGTAAGAACAGCACAAGACCAGTCCATTTCGGTGTGAAAGAGACGTATGTGTCGTGCAAGAGCTTCACTCCGTGAGAATGATTCTTTTCCGCGGCAGAATGGGCATTGATTTCGCTCTTTACCACTGTTGTAATAAGTGACTTCGTGTCTTGTCAAGGTTTGTGGCTGAGGAGAAACGGTATTACACAAATCGCCCCTGGACGGGTTGGCGCGGCCGCATCTGAGTGACTGAGTACCGGAGTTGTGTGGTACATCGGCTGCCATAATCGTACGGGGCTGATCGTCATCGCGAGGCAACACGAGGGCGGAATCGCCAGCGAAGTCCGCATAGAATGGCGAATGCTGGTTGAAAGGAGACTGTTGCACAGGTCTTCCTCGACTGTTTGTCCTCATACGATCTTGATGGGCCCACTCTAGGCGCTCGTCTATCATTGTCCGTACGCTAGACGATGACGATGCCCGACTGTTAGCCGGCGAGTGGCGGTCGTAGGGTGAATACTCAATCCTCTCTGGGGTCCTTCCGCGGGCCTGAACGATGTGCTGATCTTGAGGTCTTTGCTCGTCTCTGCGCTGTTCCTCTAGCAAATCCAACTGGTCTTCCATCTTGATGTTGCTTTCACGCCTGTCTGCGCGCGGCTGACGTGATGTCGTGTTTCGCGGGTGTTGCGTTTGGTGGCGTAGCAAAGTGTCTCGGCGGGTGAAGGTTCTTGAACAACCGTTGCACCCAAAGCGCTTCGCCTCCGTATGTAAACGTTCATGGCGCACTAGGTGTTCAGGTTTTGTGAAGGATTTAGTGCAAGTACCACAGATATGATTACGAGACTGGTCAGCTTCGCGCGTTCGTTCTCTTTCGTCTTCTGCGTATACGCTAACAACGCGCTCAAGGCGAGGTCTTTTAGTCTTGTGCTCATGGGAGCGACTCTCATCATTAAACTTGAAATCCGGACTCCCCGAAACTATGGAAAGCGATTTGTCGCAATCCATTGGCGCCGTCTAAGACGTTTGTATCTGTGTGCCGCATGCGGGTGAAATACTCGTGCTGTTGTGAAGGAACCGGCGCTCAAAGAGAAGCACGCGAGTCAAGCGATCAATGCTGTTCAGGTGTCTTCCTGTGGCGGATCCGTGACTCGTTCCAATGTTGTTCTAACCACAGCGAGTGCTGTAGGGGATTGGCGAACGGCAGATGTGTATTGCTCGGGTTATAGAGCAAGACACAGTGCCTCGTGTAGTATGGGCACGTTTTAGTGCAATCTCTAACTCGGGATATGCCAGGTGTTGCTTGTTGCTTCGGTGCCGGTTTGGCAGCTTGCTGGGCAGTGGTTGAGGCGGATCAGTGATTCCTGCTTGCTGTCGCGACGTCGATCGTGACAATGCTGTATTTACTCTCGGTGCTGTCAGATCTGGCGTTAAGATACAACGTCCTGAGTGCAAGTTTTATTCGAAGTCTAGAGATGATATGGCTCCTAAAGACAACACTGTAGCAGTACATCCTATAGAGAAGTCTTCTGGCGCTAGCTTTCAGGCAGTGCCAGGTCCCAGGCAGTGCTGACATGAACAAAACCAGGCAGTGCTATCTAGCCCGCATTGCACCAGCTTAGAAGACACGTGCAAGCACGCGGCTTGCCTGCATGATGTAGATAGTACAGTCCTGCTTGGTCGGCCCAGAATACGGAGTTCTGTACAGTGGCCAAAGAAGAGTTTCATCATGGTCGTCATTTTTGTCAAAGAACGACATGGACCTTGGGTCGTGGATGTGAAAGTCCACCATGAGTTTTTTCAAGGGACAATCGCCAACCAGGTTGTCGGACTCGTACACTTGCTGGATGTGGTCAAGATCTGGCGCGGTGTCCTCACGTAGAATCGCCTTGATGATCAAATCGATGGAGGTGTTTGCTGCAGTGTAGTCCTTGAGCTGCCAAGCAAGCTCATGGATCTGGATCAGAGACGGCAGGACGTCTTCCGGGTGGACAATAACAACATCTCCCTCTTCGAAGAGTCTTTCGTACATGCTGAAAGTCCTCGCACTACAGTTCTCAGCATCTTCGAACTCAACTGGTGCCTGAGTGCCTGGGGTGGGTGGTGGATTGTTCGCCTCCTCGATTGCTTTCCTGAGTACGACGGACCGACGACTGAAAAGATCACGATCAATAGCGACGAAGTGACCACCAACGAGCATACTAATATAAGAAGCGGTTTTCGTACCAGACCTGCTTCTCACGTTAGTAGTCATGCTTCAGCGCTTGGGAAGTTTCGCACGAGCGTACTTCAGACGTTTGGGGGGCGACGGATTGTCTGCCATGTGGACGGTGTTTGCGATTTTTGAAGAGCTGATAGACGATCAGTGGTATGAGCGGCGGGTGCGGACGGCCGCAATCGTCGCTTTATTTATCCAAGGTGAAGTGCTTGCTAAAGGGAAAAACAAACAAGCAGGTAGAGCTCGGCAGTATGCAGCTACATGAACAAAACTGCGTGTGCATGCACTAAGCAAATCATCAACGCTGGATAACTGCATATTCACATCTGCCATTCATTGGTCTACATCACATAGCAAACGGCAAACCAGTCTACAAGGCACAGTTTCTGTCCATGAGAATGTAAACATGGTACTAGCTGCCGCAGTCAAATGGTCGAGCGTAGACGAAACACAACGTATACGCATGAACATCTCCGCAATACTTGCAATCGTAGTGTCCAGCGGAACCGTAGAAAGAGTGTCGATATCATTCGGACATGTGTAGAGATGTTTGAGACCATCCGTCATCCGTTTGTTCGTTCGAAACAAGTCTCCATTGCATGATACTTGAGACATGCACGTTTCCCCCGGCATCGACAACAGTAGAGCTTTGAGCTCTTTGGACCAAATAACACCTCACGTAAATTCGAGAGCTTCACGGGAGTCCGGCGAAGCACTCAGGCATGAAGCATTACAGGGCAGAGTAATTCATAAGACGACCTACCACATAGTCAGTGTCGATTACATTCGTAAGAAGCACCAAATGTACTTACCTTGGCTGCAAAGAAGCCTAAGAGCATCTCGGGTGCTCATCATCGTGTTGATGGTAGCAACATTTCTCCCTCATTACATATCTTACCATACGGCGTCGATCACCCGGTTCTTTCTCGGTTGCCAGTCTTTTCAACTCGAGAATGACATCCTGGAGAAACTGGGAGGGAAATTTGCCTCTGTGGATATCTACCAGCTCATCAGGTGGAGCCTCGTAGACGTAGTAATCTCTGCAGAGGTTGCGCAAAGGGTTCCCGGCTACAGTGGAGGTGTAAGCCAGAGTCACGTCAGCGTCGCAAGGAAGCTCATGGTGCTCCTCAGAAGCCCACATTATCTCGTCGATGACGAGATTGGTCGTGGCGACATCTTTGAGCTTCTCTGCGAGCAGGTACAACATGACCAAGCTTCCCAAGGCCTTTCCTCCTGCGTGGTTTGGGAGCTCAGGCGCAGTCACACTTCCGAGATACACGCATTGCATATAGCTGTCGAAGATCTCCGGTTCATGCTCAGTGAGGTCGACTGGCTTGTTGACGCCACAAGTCCAGCGAGAAGAGCTTGCGGCTTCCAGAAATTTGGAACGTTTGACGAAAAGCTCTCGATGGACAATGAAGCGTTGCTGGTTGGGTTGCTCGCCAGCGAGGACTTCGAAAGTATCTTTGAAGTTGTATCTGTTTCGGTTAGTGACATACGTAATCTGCCGAGGGCCCTTGAAGTTATACCTGGCACGCTTAGCAGGCGGCGGTGCGTCCACCATGTTGGCGTCGTCGGCTTGGTATCGATGAGTGCGTGTCAGTGGTGGTGTTGCAATCTTGTATGACGGAGACTGTGGGGACTGCGAGGTATGTTGTTAATGGTGTCGACACTCGTTCTTATAATTGAACATCATAACATGAGCATTCACACGAAAGCCGCCCAGGCATTACGTGAGCTGCTAGATATCCGCATCAAGTGAGGAACCGCTGAAAGTGAGCGATGAATTGCGTGAGCTGAAGATTTGATGACATGCAAATTGCCGTCCCAATTGGATGGAAGTCTTTCGATCCGGCTTCAGTCATCATAAATGAGGTGGGGTAGTGTTGAGACTCGTTCAAATGTCCATCTTCACGGCTCCTGTTCGTGCCTTCACTATCCGACGAACCGCCTCAAACCCCAACTGAACCACTCCGGAAAGCTCTAAAGCTCTTGTAATACTCCCGGTGTCCATCCGCTTACTCATCATCCCCCGCTCCGCTCCGCTCCGCTCAAAAACCAAGTTCCGCACAAGACGGGTGGTTACGGTCTATGCCATGCTGATGGTAGTAGCACATTCCCCTCTCCGAGCACTTAACTCCGAAAACAACATCTTCTCTTCCAGACTGTCTACGTTCCCTTTCCTGCTTCGTGAGGTCCCAGTACTGCAAAGCAACATCGTTCAGATAGTCAAAGGTGATTTGTTCGTACTCCTCGAATATCAGACTTTCTTTGGCCGCCTCGTGGATTTGATAGTCGACAAAGAGTCTCTTCAGAGGGTGATCGTACTCCTCAATCGTCTCCCAGACGAACCAGATTTCCTTTTTGCTGGGAGTGTGCTCGAGCTCACGCGAGACTTGCATGATGTCGTTGATGAGGATGTTGGCGAATGAGTAATCGCCGAGCTCATCGGCGAGCACGTACATTCGGAGCAGCGGGAAGAGTGGGTCGTCGTCGTCCGTAGGTATATTGAGGCTTTCGGTTTCGATCCATCGTACGTAGACGCCGAAATCATCGGGGTCGTGATTTTCGATTTCGATTCGCCTTGGCTCGTTCGGATCCGACAAGCTGGAATCGACCCCCTCGAGCGCTTCTCTGATGCTTTTTGATCGTTTACAGTATTTCCTGCGATTGAGGACAAAGGATAGCTTTTTGGGTTCAGCCCGCGGGAATGTGTTATAGGTGATTGGGTCACGGTTCTTTTGGTCGCGGACGAGCACGTAAAATGTGGCTTCAGGGTTGATGTGATTGCCGAGAGGTGCCGTGGAGACGTTGCCCGCCATGTTGTTGGTAGCAATCTGGATTTCGATGTCAATGCAAATCGGTGATGAGGATGGGAAGATTATTTCATAGCTATCGTGTTATATCTAGCAGCGCAGATTGTTGTTTGTTGATGCCACAAAGGATGACGCATTGAAACACATAACCAAAATGCAAACCTTGTCGCTTGTCCGTATATTCAGCCGTTCTAAGATGCCTTGCATAACTTGAACGTATCTGACTTGTTCGATCCTGGTTGTGCTGCAGGCGTTCGTTTAGCAATCATCTCGACGTTCCCTGGTGCCCTGTAGTTTGCTGAGAAGTGTGAAGTGCGAAAGGGACGGCAAGCCTTTTCATCTGCGGGAGACTGATTTAGCAAATAACAATCCTCTGGGCGTACTAACAGCTCAATTGTAGTCCTGCGGTGGCAACGGACGGGACATGTCGGAGGAAAGTGTAACTTTTGAGAATTGGTAGAAGATCCTATCAACTCATCATGCCAGATGCACTGTATTATGCTGATGCCCAGACGCTTTTGCCCTGCCGTCCGATGTCTCATTTATTCGTGACCTCATGATCTCTGTCCGTCTCCTGAGCGGCAGCTGTTCCATTCCTGATATCCTGTCTCGCTCAAAGGTGGCTCTTGGCGATCATGCCGCCCTCGAAGGTCTCGCCAGCCTCCAGCTTTTGCCATCCGTTGACAGCGCCGACCTCGACGCAGATGAATCGCTTGTATGCATCCTCGGGCCTGAGGTCGGCGGTAGCCTTGGTCTTTGCGATCCACGGGTTCCAGACGACGGTGTCTTCGAGGTTGTCGCGGGTGACGTCGAGGAAGGGCTTGCCGTCTTGCAGCACGGAGGTGGTGTCCTGCTTGATGGACTTGTAGACGCGGTCGGTCTCGCCGGTGATGGTGATGGAGGGATCGGTCTGAGTGTGCTCGGTAGCATCGAGAACCTTGTCAGTGTAGGTGGTGGAGCCAAGACCGTTGACCTGGAGCTTGGTGACGTCCTGTTGATGCTGGTTAGCGAGATGGTCCATCGAATTCCAGTATAGTCATCACTCACATCACACTTGAAATAAGTGTGCAACAGCATCTGGAACTCGAAAGACTCCTTGCCCTCGTTGCGAACGTTCAGCATGGTCTGCAGAGCATCCTTGCCGAGAGTCACGCTGTACACGAGGCCGAAATCGTACGGCCATGCCTTCCTGTGCTCCTCCGAAAGGTTGGCGGAGCTAAGACCAAAGTCAAGCTTGACAGAGTCGTCGCCGCCCTTCTTGGAAACAGAGCCAGACTCTGAAGAAGAGCTGCCAAGGTACTCCCAGGTGGAGTTGCGAGCGAAGCCGTGCTGAGGAAGGGCGCCAGTTGCGTGGTCTTTGGGAGGAGGGCCGAAAGCCTGAACGGATATATCAGTATACTTGTATTGTTGCTAACCGTCTCGATCATGTTGAGCTTGCTTGCAACATACCGGGAAAACGATTGGGACACCTCCGCGAACGGGCTTGCTACCGTCGAAAGTGGCAGCGTCGCTCACGAAAAGGTTCTCCCTGCCGTTGCTCTTCCAGCTGAGCACACTGCCACCGAAGAGCAAGACCTCTACGGAGTCGCCTGTAGGCAGGGATGCGTAGACACGGCCCTGCTCGACGTGGACGGAAGGCTGCGGGCCACCTGCGCTGGGCGAGATGGCACTGGGCTTGTTCGGACGGTCCATTGTGAGTGTGGTATGGCTTTGTGAGAGTGGAGGCGTTTGTATATTGCAGATGTTGATGTTGTTATAGTCGATCAGGGATTGGGAGGTTGTGGTTGGTGGAAGTGAGGGAAGCTCTGGTGAACGTGGGGTTGTCTTGAATGTTTCAGGAAGTGGGATGTTTTGATGTTTTGCAGCTCAGGGTCTCAACGATGACGACACGCAGATCTCTCCAGATGCCGATCAATATCTTTGCAATGCAAGTACCATGATAGGACATCGATCAATGTACAGCGGATGAATTCTTTTGAAATGCTAGCTTGCGAGGGAAGCGTGGAAAGACAGGACTGGACACGGTCTTGGGAAACGGTATACTCAGCGACCAAGCTTCAGAGGTTCATTGAATCATAAAATGCAAGGTTAATGTATGCAGCTCTATGTGGTACACCCGAAAATGCTCGATCTATTATTGCCTCATCACTGCTTCGCTGCGAGCTTCTTCGCATATGTGTCTGTCCAGACTTTCATGCCCTCCTCATTAAGGTACTCTGACTTAGCCGGCCTCTCTGGCGGAGGGTGCCAGATCAAGTCCTCAAGGTTGCCCTCAACGATGTCCCCGCTCTTGCCCTTCTGCACCCAGTCTTCTTTCTCCACGTCCTCGAAGTCAGACACTGCATCGAAGCAGCGCATGATGGTGCTCATGGGTGTGATTTGCTCAGGCGGGAAGAGCTCTAGGAAGCCTGGCTCTGGCAAGTTCGTCGCGACCATAGCTGGCGCGATAGCGTTGACGCAAACGTTCTTCGGTTTTGAGATGGGTCCAAGACTGCGTACCAGCCCGACAAGCGCATGCTTGGTGGCCGAGTATATGGGTACCGCAGATATAGGGAAGATGCCGCTTCCGCTGGCAGTGATCACGACCTTGCCTCCTAGCTGTTTCTTTCCCGCAGCACTGCTGTCCAAGTTCATGTAGTGTGCTGCAAGCTTGATGCCGTAGTACTGGCCAGTGAGATTGACGTCGATGGTCTTCATATTCGGCTCTGCTGGCGGTTTTGACGGATCGCTTGTGATGTTGTTGAAGATGTCATCCCGGTCAGATATTCCTGCGTTCAGGCCACAGAAGTCGAGACGGCCTTGCGCATCGTATGCTTGCTTGAACAGAGCTGCCTGTTCGGACCAGGAAGAAATGTCGGTGCGCACGAAAGTGGTGTTCTCGAGCGTCTCGGGCGGCGGATTAATGTCTGCCATGAAGACGTGCCATTGTAGCGCAAGCAAATGCTTTGTCAGTGCAAGGCCAATGCCTGAGCATGCGCCCGTCACAATCGCAGTAGGAGGGGCCATGCTGTCGTGGTGAGTGCGAAAGGACTGTGTGAGGGGGACTGAAGGAAGGAACACCTGCAGAGAGAACAGCCGGCATTTGCTCAACACCTACCTCTCGCGTATACCACCGTAGCACTAGCGAAGTCGCGCAACGGGTAAGGTAACTAAGACATGGTTGTCCGCCCTTGGCCTATGCAAGATGAGGAGACAGATGCACCGAGTTCTTCTCGTTGAGGCGCCGCACGCAGCCGAGAAACATGGAAGCGGGACCTTCCGTGGTGGGCTAAAGTCCTTCGTGCTTCATTACACTTTGGCGGCGTGAAGCAAAAGCATCTCTGCCCTTATGACTGTGCATAAGAGGTGATTTATACGAGCACGGCGACGAAAATATCCAGACAACGGAAACGTAGGTGCGATACGGTCTATCACTACTGGAACCTATGATCTCTGTGATAGGATCTTCTTACTGTACATTCCAATTCCCAGCCTCTCCGAGTTCGTCGACACGGTCGTCCTACTGTTCCCGAACAACTTCTGACTGCCGCTATTCCTGCTGTTCCTGCTATTTCTGCAGGCTCTGCTATTCCTGGTGTGCCGAGTAATAGCTATCGAGATCCGAAGCCTTCTCGCTGCCGACCGAACTGTCGCGACGATGACTTGAAGCCTCACGTGTCGCCTCCCGAGTCGACATGGAACATGGCGGGCAGCTCTCATCATGGCAGTGGTAACGCTCGCAGAGGTCCAGGTCAACCAGAGCAGTGATCGTGTATGGAGTCTCATCACGGTCGACCTGCTTGAGCATCTCATGCCTCAGGTCCGCAAACCTCCCGACGCACTCAATCGCCATCTCCAACGGCATCTGTCGCATCTGGGTCTTCAGGAAATCTGGTTGTGTGGCTATAACGCAGAAATCGACTGCCAATTTTCGAAGAATTGGGCCTTTGTAATCGCTTTCGAAGATTAATTTCCAGTCTTCGCCATTGAGAGCCAGGTCGTGACGAGAGCAGAACCCGATCAAGCCGTCGACGAGGATGTTGCAGGACGTCGTATCCTGGAGCCTGTCGGCGAGCATGTATGTCCGGATCATTGCTCTGACGCTCCAGTGGGGATCTTGTGCTTCTTCGACGTGCAATGGCAGGATGACTTCGTTCTGGTACACGACTTGAAGGTAAATGTCGAAGAGGAATCGGTCTTCTTTGGGCAAATCGACAATCGGGATCTCGTCTCCGTCGAACTTCGCCTCTTGCAAGTAATGGTCTCGCAAGACTTTGGACCGTTGGGTGATCCTATTCACTGGAACTAGGAAGCAACCTTCGTCGCCGACGTGAATTTCGAGGATGCTGCTGAAATCGAGTCTAGTCTTTTTGCCGGAGCGCCCAGTCGCGTTGATAGCCTTCTCGTTGGCGGCGGTGGTGGTAGTGTCATGCTCTGAGTCGACTCGGCTCCCTCTTGACAATGAACCCTGCTCCGCGAGTGTGCTTGTGCTCCAATGGGAGCGGTTGAACTCGTGCTCGCCCATATTGCGGAGCTCTGCGATTGCGCGGATCAAGTGGTGGGCACACGTGAGAATTCATGGCGAACGACTTCTTTTGACTGCGACTGGCGCGTCGAAGTTCACGGGACCGTGTACTCAAGTTACTGTGTATGGGAAGAATCCGACCACCTGACACTCGCGGTGAATGGTGAAGTGCCATCTTCGGCCCTTCACTGTCGTCGCAACTCTTGCGGATCACCTTCACATTGCGCTTGTGCGATATGGAAGAGCGGAACCTTTGTGTAGTGGCAATGGGTAGATCGGATAATGCTGGGCAGCTGGATACACATAATGTTGGTGTGGTCACATTAGTCTACGCACAGCGAT
>Ga0265797_10006618_pt1 | contig 16258 bp, 21 predicted proteins | sample P2T30metagenome_FD_192433 | JGI IMG/M metagenome (GOLD analysis project Ga0265797, IMG submission 192433) | Plant litter microbial communities from East Loma Ridge, Irvine, California - P2 T30 | ecosystem: Environmental > Terrestrial > Plant litter > Unclassified | place: USA: California... | reverse complement strand
CTCGAAACACCGGACGAGTGGCAGAAAGAGGGTGTGTTGCCACCTCATCCTCCAGGAAGGGTCTCTTTTCCCAATCGAGATGGAATGTGACGTGTGATGCAGACGTTAGCACTCGTCCAGGTCTTCGTAATTCTGAGTAGGGAATAGCTGCTGACCGAAGAATTATGTGGTCTACATATGCGAAATATTTTTGTCGGTGAGAGAAAGAACCAAGATGCTCTACACACCGAAAGGAGATGTTACGAAAATAGAAAATGGTGCTGGAGGGACGTCGGCCGAAACTAGAGAGCAGTAAATCAGAGGCTGATGATTAGTCCTCAAATCATGTCAGTAGAAAAACATTCTCTCTCTGGTTGACAAATACTGCTCGTATAAAGCAGCATGTGATTATACGCTTCAGCAGGGTCGGCTGCAACGCTAATGCATGTCTTTTTTCCAATTTTAGACGATACGAGATTGACCACTTCACAGCACTGCTCTGTTAGAAGCCAGCACGGCATAGTACAGTACAGTACCTTAGTGGAGCACCGTGTCATGATACAGTACCCTTGAGTTTTCATGACAGGCTTTTGTGAGTCTAGAGCATGCATCAACCTTCACTTGTGAACAATGCCTTATGTGGCCAAATTGATTATGCGTATCGCTAGTCAGCCGTCTTGGTACCCTTGCTCTGGCACTGGAGGATTCCTTACACCACATACCCGCCTGGTTTGCGCCTGCATGTCCGAGATGTCATCATAGATGGCGAAAGTTTCGACTCTTGTCTCGCTATTTGAGAAGATCCTATACACAAACATGATGCCCAAGGATGCGATAAACTCGTCAGCCCTCACAAAGGTGTCGAAACACTCAAACTCAAGTGCAGTATCTTGAAAAAACAGCAAGCTCTTGTGCTTTAACAGAGCAATCGCAAGTTTCTCATGAGTTGCTCGAGAACGTAAAATGAATGCACACGGTGAGAAAGCGAGCAGAGGATTGTCTTCGCTTTGGCAGAGACTTCCAGGTGGTTTCCACTGCTTACAATTCGCTTCATAGCAATCTCATTGGAGATCTTCAACGATTATAAGAATGAGAACGCAGATTTGTGAGAGGAAAGAGGTGGAGCGCATTATTCGCATGGTTCTGAACTTTGGGGCTCTAACGCACGGACTAGAGGTAGCAGCAAGCACGATTTGGATAAAGTTACAGATGCGGGAACAATGATGTAAAACACTAGACATCCAGACTGATGCAAGCTTCCTGTACATATCATCGTCTCAATCGTCTGAGTTGAGTTTCATGATAAGGACAGGATAATCGACCGTTAATCCACGACACAGGGTCGAGCTTTGTTGCGTAGCTATCTAAGTCAAGCGCTCGAGGCAGTGCTTCTCATGTGCTGTGCCTTCCGTAGGCCCGCAGAAGCCAACACGAGACTTGCAGCGGTCGTGCTATCGTGTTGTTAGTCAAATCCAGCTTTTTTAGGGCTCTAATCGAAACCACCGTAGGCACTGCAGTGTCGAGTCGACTTTACAGTTTGAGTTCGTGAGCTTGACGCGTCTCGTCATGCACAATCGACTGTATCGGGCGCGCGACAACGATCCCAGAATTGAGCAACGCGCATGGTTGAACAAGTGCGTTGTTTGCTCCACTGCAGAGTAGGAGGGTCTCTATCTCGAGGCGAACGTGCGTTCTCTATGCAGTAGCGCTGCAGGCCCTGAAGGTGTGACTGTTGGCAATCACTTTGCGGATGATAGATAGTCAATGTACCTTCGCCGAGGTTACTGTACTTTCTGGCTACGTAAGCATTAGTATTTATGGGAACTCATACTTATTGTATTTTCAAGCAAAGGGGCGTGCCTGGCACAGCAGATTACACAATCACAGACCGTGAGACTCGTAACCAACGTAACGATCACATCTGCCACGCTAAGCTGACAACGTAACAGTTACCTGCTGTATCGGGAGTTTGACGCCAGAGGCGGTCGATCTCATCTTATTGTTGGTCGCAAAAGCAAACCGGGAGGACGATAATCAACGTTTTAGTTTGTGATATCTGTGGAGGAAGGGATTCCTTCTAAGGGCTGCAAAGACTGGAGATTGGTTGTATGACCGATCAGGCTCTGAACCGGCGATGAAAAGCATCGTCAAAGTAGCGAGTAATGTCCCGATCACGGTCTCTGATGATGCATAACCTCGAACTTAGTCTGTGGTGACGGTTAGGTGTCGGTTAGCTAGAGCTGGCAATTGACCCTGCGAACGGCGTCTAATTACAGTACAAGAGGGCCATATTCTTCGCACACGAGACCCGCACAGGACTTTGTACCCTGCATGTATAACGCCAGTCACTTTTGTATCCAGCCAGCCTCCCGACCATGACCTGACGGATGGCAGCTCCAGCTCACGAATGAGTCGCTACCCTGCCTTTCAAACACTGCCACCCCCTGTGGCTTACTGCGGCCGAGCGTTTGAGGCGACATACATATTGCGTTGCTGCCTGGAGGCCTCAGATGAAGCGATCATTGAGGCTGTGTGGAGCTAGCTGGGTCTTTCTTACATGTAGCAACAGATGCGCTGTCTCACCTTCAGTGTACTTCTCTACACTCTCCAATTATTCTGCCTTTTTATCACTCTAGACTCGGCCACTCTCTAGGACAGAATGATTGAAGAGACTGTCCAAAATATGGGCGTGGGTACCATTGCTTCCTATTGCCCGCCATCCCGATCAGCTGCGTAACATCTGGGCATCGTATCCGCGAATTGAGTAGCGGATCTATGTCTGTAGTCATCGTAGTCTACAGACCCAAGATTAGCATGAACGAAACAAGTTGGGGATATGAAAATACAAGGGGTCTGTTGCTAATACGCTTAACAGCTCGCACAGAAGTTAGCTGGAAACAATGGCGCCACGGTCAACACCCAGGCACACGCGGTGTCAAAGCAACAGCCTCACCCCAACAATCCACTCCAATACCAACAGGGCAGACAGCAACTAGATGGATGGCCACAGCAAGATCAAAGTCGTACCAATGGCGGCCCACCACAGCCATTGCCCGGTGCCGAGGATATCGGTCAATACGTTCGACTGCTAGAGGATGCCATCCGGCAGAAATGTCTCCAGAGCTTCTACCCTCCCGGCGATCCTCGCATCCAGCAGACTGCTAGGCGTGCTGCCCAGCAGATTGACAAGCTTGTTGCAGCCTGGCACATTTCCAAGGAGATCGCCGCGGACATTGTCAGGTAGATAGCCCTGTTACGAAATGAGCTTCCATGATAAAGCTAAACATCTCAGGCTTGCCCTTTACGACATCGTCATCTATATCGACGACAGTGGTTCCATGGCTTTCGAAGAGCAAGGCGGGCGCATCAAGGACCTGGAACTCATCTTGCACAGAGTTGCATTCGCTGCGACTCTGTTCGATGAGGATGGGTATGTCGGCACACAGCGTTCATGTCACAAGAAAGTGCTGACGATGAATGTAGCATCGAGATCCGCTTCATGAACGATGACTCTACCCCGCTTAGTAAGCTGAACAATGTTCGCACAAAGCAGCAGGTCGACCAGGTCATGGCCAACAGAAAATACAGCGGGATGACGCCGTTCGGTACCAAGCTACGCCAGAAGGTTATCGACGGTGTTGTCTTGCCGAAGCTTCGACAGCCGCGTAAGCCGGTCCTGATCATCGGCATCACAGATGGCCAACCCCAAGGCGAGGATCCATGCGTTCTCGTGAACACCGTCCGCTACGCTGTGAATTGCACTCAGAAGCTGGGCCCAGGCGCCGTTGCTTTTCAGTTTGCACAGGTTGGAAATGATCAGAAGGGTGAGTCAGCCACCCTTTCGTAGCATTACATTGATAGAGATACTGACAATCACTAGCTACCGAATCCTTGGGTAAACTAGATAAAGACCCGGCCATTGGAAGCATGGTAGACTGCACGTCTAACTACGAGAACGAGTCCGCAGAGATGGCCCGTGCAAACCCTCCGGTCGAACTCACCCCGGATCTTTGGATCTTGAAGCTCATCCTCGGTGCTATCGACCCAAGTTACGACACCCAGGACGAAAAGAATGCCTGTTGAGATTTACCACCTATCGTTTCCTACCTAGAGTAGTTTAGTGGTGATCGGCAGGGTAGGATCATGTGAGGCGTCTTCGAAAAATATGTAGCCATAGATGAAACCAGCATATTTCCCATGGTCACAAGAGATCTGACTCAGTCTCGGGTAGTACTGTAATCTCAGAAGCTTTGCTTTTCTTAGCTTATCATACACAAACCCTAAGCTACCTAGATACCGATGGCAGATCTTCCACAGGAACTTGAGATCGATCCAATACGTCAATGACAAATCACTCTCTGGCTGTGAATACTGTATAATGATAGACACACATCGCTCTAAAGCAGTGCTTGTATCTAATACGTGCTGAGCGGTAACGGCAATTGGTTTCTTGACTAGTCATCATATCTGCGAGTGCAACTCCCCTAAGACGCCACATGGCTCAGCATTGTTGCAGCGCAGCATCCAACCATACAACCGGCTCTCTGAAAGTCACATGAAACTTTAAGCGGGAGCAATACGGTAGTCATCATCAACTTCCATATGTACACTTTGTGCAGTGACTAGACGTGGTTGTCATCGCAAGCTATCTTAAAATGTTCGCTATTCACGAATACAGCACAGTGCGGTACAGCCAATTACTGCGGACCATTGCTGCGACCCAACACAAGCAATGGCACTTCATACCGTTGGAGTGCATTACCATGGGGGCTCGGTAGGGTATCGCATCTGCCTCTCGCGGATCGCTCTTACTGTCTCGATGGGAAGACAACGAGGGCAAATTCGTTTTCAGTAGTCTCGTCACAGGAGAGATACGGATACTTACAATTGACCATATGCTCCTTCACTGGTATTTGAGCTCTTGGAAAGCGGCCGACACTTTCACACAATCTTGGTTCTGCTAACCTCGTCGTCAGCGCGATTTCTCTGGCGAAAAAAAAATCTCGCGCCGACGGGCCCACTTGTGTAGGTTACAAGTCATGACACGAGCGCAAGTTCACCTGAGGTCAATGTGGGGCTATAAAAAAGACGTGAGCGCAACAAACTTTGTAGCAGCTGCATGAAACGCTTAGGTTGGGTAGATGATGCTAGCCGACAGTCACCACAAGGGAACGAACGTAGACGGCCATGAAGACGCAGACCCCACCAGGCCCGATACTCGGTCTCCAATCCTTGCTACGATCTCCCAATAAATCCCTGCACAATTGGAGCCCTGCATCCGACACTAAAGCGTCATTCTGCATCCTTTACGTGGCACAGTACTCGGGATGGTCCAAAAGATCAACGATCAGCGCGATTTGGCGCCTAGAGTAGCCGGTTACTCATCCCTTGTCAGATTATTGCTCGGCTACAGTACTGTGCGCGACTTTATCGAAGCCGCGTATTGTAGACAGGTTGCCACCCTGCCTGATCGTCCCCAAAGCTTTGCGCTGCCCGACGGCACTGTTCCATGCGAGCCGAGTCAAAGTTGGCGATGCGGGGTGACGGAGTCCAGACCTCGCAGAAATGTGAGCGAACCTGTGGCGGCTGACAACCGGGTCGAATTGTAGAGTATCGGCAGCTGACAAAGGTCTTGCAGCACCCATCTTGGTGGAGCCAGTCTCAGTCCCTATTTTAAATCATGCAGCGGTACACAATCGACACGCGAAGGTAGTTATTTCGCCCTACAGTGTTTTGCGGAGAACAGTGTATAGTTTGCAAGTCAGGCTTTCCCCAGACACTCCTCCACAGACGCACAAAGTGGGGGTAGTTCTGAGTGCGGAACGGGGCAGCGGACGGCTCCGCCCGCGCTGTCTTGCGCAAGAAAATGTGCGACCCTGGTCAGAGATTAGCGGTCAAACCCTGGAGGCGCACCAGAGTGCGATACTACAAATCCAGTCTACCACTATGCACTCGTGGTGTCCCTGGTGGTTGCTAAGTTATAATCCACGATGGACGAAGATCGCACTTTCGCGGAGATGAGTGATGGCATGACTCGTCGCCCCATTTGCACTGCTCGTTGATCAAGTCACCGCCTTGCACCGCTGGTCTAATGGTTCTGCTGCAACGGAGGATGTTGTCGCAACAGCACCAAAGTATTTCAAGACACTTTGAATGACAGGGAAACGCTCAGTGACATGATACGACTGGCCCAAACTTGAACGATGGTCGCGTCCATTCACCACATTATTCCATAATCCTCTGCAAGTCATACGACGCCGATTAGCTGCTAAGTTACGGTTTCCGCTCTTGGTGGTGTTCTTTGTGGTGCTTTTTGCGGATCGCCAGGCGTCACTTTGCGTATATGTATGTGCCCTCCAGCTGAGAACTCCGCATGTTTCAGCTTGGCCAAGGTGGGCGGTCCCCCGAAAGAAGCTCAGACCTACGCGGGTCGAGCGTGCTGCGAATGATCCTGGCAGCAACCAGGTGTCTGACCCAACCAAGTTTCCATATGTTTTCTGTATACATGCTATTTGGGGTGACTTCGCCAAAGGTTGGATTACGGGGACGCCGGCGTGGCCGAAATTTCTCGGTTTGGCTCAGGACGTCCATAGCAGCATAACAGTTGCGTAAGTAACTGGTGTAGACAGCGCCATCCTAGTGTTCTCACTATGCAGGCTGGAATTCTCAAACGAAAGTTGAGGTAGGAGACAGCCACATGCAGGGAAGATAATGCCGATAGTGTTGCATGTGCGTGGGATTTGGATTCCCAAAATGCCTCGGCCTGCGACATCGCTTATCACTAGGTTCACAGCGAGGCTGTGCAGTAGTGCGTATTTGGCTTGGCTTAGATTATAAATAGGGACCTTCTTTACAGCTGAAGTGCGTTTGCAGCTGTAGCTACCTGGTAAGACACAAGATTTCGAAGCTCTCTTTTCTCCATCTTTGGCGAACCTCAACACTGTACTAGCAGCTTCGCATCATCGTTCTTCGCAAAGTTCGGCGACCGTGGATATGGCTTCGGATCCTGCCTATACGCCTACTAGTGCTTGCGTCAGTATGGGATATGGTGGAGATGTCCCTTCGACCGGAGAATCTTGTCAACTCTTCCGACACTCCGATGACCGGCAATCCATCTTGAGTCTTCTCGAACATCTCTCGATTGAGTTGTCGCCAGGAATTGAAACAACATTCGTGCTGGACTGGAACATAGTCAGTTTCTTGGAACAACAATACGACACGGGTCTGGAGCATGACATGCGAGACATAATCACATGGACGGAGCAGTATGGTAACATTGAAGTGTCGACTTGCGGGCAATACACGAACAAACACTGGCCCAAACTCGGTCCCGAGGTTCTATCTGCGTTAGGCTCTGCCGCCGCCACCCGATTCACGGAACAAACGACCTGTAAGATGATCAGAGATGACAATTACCGCCACTCACACTGACTTGAAAGGCAGGCCAGATAGAAAAAGGTTCTTTGACGTTTCGATTGGTCAAAGATCATCTGCAAGTGACCATCGACGCACCCGAATCTATCATAGTCGAAACGGCACACCTGCTATGCTGGCTGGGAGCTGTGTGCCGGGCGCCCACTACTGATTTCCGAAGTTATTGTACACCCATCCTCCATAAAATAGCGATGGAGTCAAAAGCGCAGATGTACACCATTTCGTACCTACAACACCCTCCGGATGATGTAGAAGGCGCTGAGGTGCCCTCGCCAAAATCCTGGCATTGCATGTGTCGCAACCCTTGCATAGCTCGAGGCTTTTCCATCCCAAGCCGTGATCAACAGCACACAGGAGTAGAGCTCGAATATGGAATGATGCGCAACCTAGGACGGATCACCAGCGACAACGACTACCAAGGTCAATTTGTGTTGAAAGGGGTGAAGACTATGCTTGTTCCCATCAAGTCAACCGTTTCGTCGCTTACGTGGCATTTCTATGTCGCGCCAGATCGTCAACGGGTCTCGTGGAACAAGGCTTTTGATGAACGGGTCTGGCCAGAGCGCTTGCCTATGTTGAACACACACATGGAGGATCTGCGGCACTTTGTGGATTGACATCTGTTGCATCCTAAGTACAGACAGTTACAAATCCGGTGTCGTCAGATAGATGTTGATTCATGGCATGTTTGTGTGTAGCGGGCGGAGTTCGAGCGTGGGGTGACAAAACAAAAGCTTGACATTCGGGACACCGGTTTCGCAAATTACTGTAACGCTACTTCAGCAGCATTACTTCGGCAGCAAAACCATTCCATGTAGAATTACATCAATGATACAATAGTAGTAAGAGGATAGTATGAGACCTCCTCGTTACCAGCTTATTGCAGAATACGATTTCTCCAACAGAGTAGATTTCGCTTATTTGAAATCAGAGCTTCCACAGTGAATTTACCTCTGATTGCGAATATAATGGAGGAAACGGTGAATCATCCCAGTTCTTCGAGAATGTCACTCTAGAGATTGTCTTGATCATGTTTCTTAAGTCACTCACTGGACCTTATAAGTAACGTCCATCACCGCGTGGGGAGACGCACGGCGTCGCAAGATGCTTCTGTGTCCACACCTTCTTTTTTTCTCCAGCGGCTTGAAACTTGACGTATGCTTCTTCGGTATGTGGCAGCCATGGCTTACGCAGAGGCCAGTCGAAAAAGTGAACGAACTCAGCCTCTTCGAGCACCTTTTGAGGATCCCAAATCTCTTCCTTGGATCCCGGATACCTGTGGTGTTCCTTTTCATGGAATTCGCCTGTAATGAGATTGTATCGACGATGAGGTATGATCATGCAGTCTTTGCCATAAAGCTCGTTGACGATTTTCATGTCGAAATCGTCGTCTTGCCTGCGGCTGAATGAGTCGAGGACACGGTGGAATTCGAAGTCAGATGGCTCAACAATAACCATTTAAGACGACAATGTATCGTCAAGCCAGTACGCACGAGGCATAGCTACAGCCGATGGCGGTAACAAGAAAAGCTCGTCCATACTCTGAAGAACAGTAGCATCCGAGTCGAGACTAAGCACACGCTTGTATTGGGTTTGGTTGAAGACGAGCAGCTTTGTGAAGCTATCAGCCCAGGTCTCCTCGCCTTTGAGGTGCCGGACTTCGACGGGCGAGAGTTGGACTCCATAAGAATCCCGAGCTTTTCGGAGTAGCTCAGAAGTGTGATTAGATCCAGACACATCCCATCCTTGAGGGTACATCATCACTTTCGACGCCTTGGCTCCCACGCGTTCCAGTGACTCGAAGATCATAAGAGGGTTACAGAGGTAATTCTCATTTGTGACGTACTGGCAGTAGGCGTATTTAGACCAATCTGGCTCGTTTGTTACATGAGCTGGTGGGGCTTCGTGGGTCTTCTGGTGAGCGTCCGGATGCATGGACTGACTTGTCACCGACTGGGCACGGAAATGATCGATGAGTAGTAGTAAGAATAGCACTGACAGCAAAGTACGCCAAAACACACGGGAGTTGACGAAACCTCTGAATTTCGATGTCCAGGAGTGTTGCGAGCCATCTGTGCTGTTCAGTGGCGCCACCCGCCAGCCAGGAAGCGCGTCGCCCAGGTTCCGGAGATTTATCGTAATGTTCCTTGGGGCGACCGACATTGGAGAGAAAGTAAAAGCAACGAGGACATTCGTTGAGAATATGGGTTGACGGCAACAATGAACGACGGCGAGCAGGCAGCGGGAGCAGGCAGCATACATTGACACATCCGTAGCGGATGGCAGCAAGCCTGTAACCGCCATGCCAAGAGTCATCTGCATCATGGCGGGTGATGACTGCCTTATCCTTGTTCGGCAGAGACTTGTGTGTTTGGCTGCATCTCGCTCTGTGTTACCGGAGTTCAGATAGATATGAGGTTCAGCGGGCGCGTGATGGCCATTCCAGCTGGCGCAGCCAGCACGAATTAGTCTAGATTTGATTTACTGAAACTAACGTTAATCTGCACGGGTATTCGGTCAAACGTTATGGGTCGAGTCGCGTTGGAGAGACAGGCGGATGCGCAGAGTGTTTTGCGAGAGCAAGGCTTCATATGGTTACTTGTCGTTCATATCCTCACAAAGCTTGTCGTTGTATAGGTACCGTAACATCAACGTCTCTTTCTGCGTCGATAGGCATTGCTACATGATAGCCACTCTGTTGAACTCCAAAAACTCCAAGATCCAGTAATCAGCAGACGATTACCACTCGTGATGGGCACACATCGACGAGGAAAGATGCTGTGAACACACAAGAAGACCTTACAGCCGCTAGCATACGTGAAAAATCATACCCTAGACTCCTGTACTGTACATAACATGTACAATACACATATCACTATATATCTTGACAAATACACTGAACCAACAACCCGCATTTCCCAGTCTCAAACCGTCACTCCCCACCATCCAGAGTATCCGGATAAGAATCCACCCAATCCGTCGTCGCACCACCAATCAACTTTGGAAAGTTTAATCGTACACTATTCCTAATATTAACAGTAGTGGCTTCATCATTGGTATCTCCACCATGGTCATTGATATCGCTAAACGCAGCTTTGGGACCTATAGGCCGATGATGCTGAAAAAGCTGCGGCTGCACCGTGAAGCAAGTCGCGAGTTGTCGGTCATCAACACCGTCACAGACATAGCGGAGCATAAGATCATTGGGTGCCGACATTTTGTGTACGCCAAGTTCGTAGAGCAGACGGCGAGCCCCGGGTTTCGAAACTCCGTAAGCGAAAGAGCAGGTGTTCATTCGCGCACGGGAGACGACTCGCGTGTGGGCGGGGTATTGTTGGATCAGCTCTTTGCCGCCGTACTCCATGTCTAGGTGCTGGGGCTCTGGGACTGTGTGGTCATTGGGAAGGATGACGCGGCCGAGAGGGGCGTTGGTGTCACTGGCGTGTGGGAAGCGGCTGCCGCAGTGGCCGAGCCAGAGGAGATCCCAGCGAGAGAGGTCGCCGTAGGGCGAGTCTACCGGCTCGGTCGTGGTGTGATCGTCGATGTTGAAGTCTGTGTGACTTTGATCTGCGTTTGGCTGAGGGTGTGTTGGGTCCAGGTAATCGTCGGTTGCGTTTGTCACAGGTTGGACGAGTAGTCTAGCCGCTCGAGCGAAATCTTTCATTTGGGACTTGATCCGGAGATCCCAGTCGACGTCGTCCTCGAGGATGAGAGCGGATGTGAGGTTCTGCTCTATTATGCTGCAGAGAGGTTAGACTCATGGTTACTGTCATTGGTTGTGGTGATAACTGACAGCCTCATAACATTCATGTGTGCACGCCAGGCACGAACGCTACCTGCGTTGGGTGGTCTCTCCAAGCCTCCTGGTGGCAGTGTCTTAGCCTCGACATCTGTGACGCCGTCGACATACTCGATTTTCAGGCCAGTGTACGCGGCTGCCAACGACATGGAATCCCGGCGATCAGTCCGTGATGAAAGACCAATCACGAATATTTTCTGGAACTGAGGATTGTCAGTTGTGAGCGGCGGCAATGGTCAGAGGAGAACTATACTCCAAGAGTTGCATTTGATATGTCTTCAAGTAAATTCTGTTTCGGTTCGAACAATACATCTTGGGCATTGAAAGGGTGGTCGCCTGGTTGTTGAGGGACCAGCCCCAATTCGCCGTTGAACTTAGCGAGGGACAGAAACATAAAAGTCAGACAGCAACCTGTCACAAGCCAGATCCTCAGAGGATTTCTAGAACAGACAGATGTCAGCATTCTGAATGATGCTCAGGTTCTCTCCCACGTACGGCGCATGGCAGCTCTCAAATAGCATCAGTGAGCATATTTAGATCGCTAGTGGTGGCGACTTGCTGCAAGCACCGTGCAAGGGATGCTCTCATCGCCGCATTGGCCGACTGGTAGCCGCATCATCGCGAGGTAGTGAGGCATGTGGTATTTCTGGCTTGTACGACCGGAGTCTCCACTTGCATATCGATAGTATGGAAGCTGAGGCGTGGTTGGGTCGCTTATGAACAAATGTCGAGGACTTGGACTAGAGGAGGTTGGTCTGGTGCGATGCCGATTGCTCTAATCTTAACCTTGGAGAAAGAGTTCCATCCTGTGGATCATTTGTTCGGTGCATAGGCGATCGCATACAAAATTTAGCATGGCTTATACGGTCACCGTGAATATCCTGATTGAATCAAACAAACAAGCAAACAAACAAACGGAACTCAGCACATACGGCCGAGTTCCCAAAGTATCTTAGTCCGTTTAAGAAATGACTGGTGTGGTAGATTGAAGCAACTGACTATGTCATCTGCTCAAAGTTACTTTACATGCATCAGTGTCTAAGACAGCCAAGAGCCGTTTCTAGGCAGCTGTAAAGTCGTGTTGGTGCTTGGGTAGAAGTTCGGCCTTCAAGTAACTTCGTCCTGGAATTGTTCTTTTCCTTGCAGTTCGCACTTGTGAGAGATGCGCCAAAAGCGAACCACAGGCTTGCCTCATACAACGCCACGCGTCTTCTTCGGAAAAGTCGTGGATCTTGTTTGCGGCTGTTTTCTGCATGAGGGTCATGGACAAACTATGTTGGGCCAGGGGGTATTAATTGCCGATGAGTCACGCCGCCCTTTCTCCCGATAGCAAGCGGGTAGCGTTGGCGTCTCACAGGGCCATCATGCTATGGAATGCAGTCTTTGCTTAGCTAGCGAACCACGCGTCAAGGGCTTCCTATCTACCCACGAGTTTTGCATGAAGGTACAGCTGGACACTTATTTCGTGTTATCGCCAAGTATAACTCTTGCTGCCGCAGCTTGCCTCAAGACAGTCTGCTGCGCTTTCTCTAGGTCGCCCGGCGACCGTCGCCTAGCCGCACAACCAAACTTATCCAGTCCAAGCACCACGCGGTACACATGGGCAGTTATGCCTATGCGCCACATGACTACACACCATACCGACATGAGTTTCAAGAACTCCTCCGTGTCGTACATATCAAGCCGGGTCGCCGCTACCGAAAAGGTCTGTGATTCCGCCGCGAGTAGATCCGACACAGTTTTGGCGCTCAAGGGTTCCCGTAAGGCCTCAAGAACTCGACGGGGAGGCACATTTCGAAGCGTTTGATGATCCTCCTTGCCCACTTCCGCCGCCGTCGCTTTCGCGAGCGCATTGTCGACCATGTGGACGTTCTCGTCAGTTTGGTTAGGACCGGACTCGGAATCCTCGAAGTTGCGATACATCGTGTGCAGTGACAACACGAACTTCGACTTAATACGTTCGAAAATGTCCGGAAAATATTCGCAGAATTGGGAGAGACACTCCTCCTCTCCGTCGTTAGGATCGGTCCAGTCTGGTAGGGCACAATCGTGCTCATGCAGAGGTGGTGACTTGTCCCGACTGAAAAGGTTACAAGCAGTAGTGTTGCAAAAAGGCTTAGATGAGCCATACTCGTACTGCGCTAGAACGTGTTAGGAAAGACAACTGAACATCGTGCCAAACATCATGATGAGCACTTACCGAAGTCGTGCTTGAAAGAACAAATGAAGTTTTGCAAAGAAGGCTCCGCGTCTGACTTCATTCTGAAAAACGGCGGTTGTTGTGGAGCAGAAGGGAAAAGGGACGACGGTGCGATCCATGCGAACGGAAACAAAGGTGACGAACCCCAGAACTGCACAGACACTTCGCTGCCGCTGGGTTGCGGAATGGTGAGGCCATGCCGTCGTGTCTGGTATGGAAGCGACGTCGCGGGTCATTTCGCTTGAGTCGCGCGAACGCATCCGGGTCATGACTCGGCCGAGGGATTTTCCCGCAACGATCTAGCTCACCCCGAGAGCCACTAGCGGTTCCTTACGTCTTTAGGCTGAGTATCCCCGTCTACTGCTCAGGTAAGACGTGAATGCCACCCGAGATTCTTGACAGACTGGGGGTGTACAGTATGCATAGCCCGTTCAAACGAAGCTTGCGTTTTAGTAAACGAGATACTTAGACTGACTTAGTTACAATAAAGAGGTTGGCAGAGTCACTTGTGTACACACCGCATGACGCATCGTGACTTGGACGCAAGAGTAAAGATGGAATATTTCCTAGGATGGCAGCTACAGCAATATGTCAGACGATGTTGCAAGGAGTTTGAAAACAGTTGTCCGTAAAGTCACCTTTCTCGTTATAGACGTCCTCCATTCTCTGCTGACACGAGCTGCGTAGAGCACAAAATTCCCGCTATAGAGCAGCTCCCCACCGAAACCGGTTGACAATGCGACTTTTTACAGCGACGTTAGACCGGGCGCAAGCTTTCTTTCTGTAGCCAGATGTACGAGTGTCCCACTGCAGACCACGTTTGGAGTCCCGATCCAGGAGAATTTCGTCTCCGTACGAACAGCTCGGTGCCATCGGTCGTACGTTCTAGACATAGATTCTTGCTGAGCGAGAGGTCCCAGGTCCCTCGCAATGCAGACGTTCGCACCTTGCAAGTTTTGTCTAGTGTTTGAAGTGGTGATTTGTAATCGCATACTTTCGAGACTTGGCATAGTGAGACAAGTCCTCAAGAGTTGCAATGCTCGCGCTTGAACATGATGACTTGAACCGTCGCTCCTGCTCTCGCTCCATCCGATGGGGGACACGCCCTGAGGGCTTGTCATATCGACTCTGAGATCCCGCGCCAGCTTCCAGATGAACTGTGCGCGAGCGAGCAGCGACAGTGCGTGGACGCAGTGCTCTTCGCGACCTATGATGGTGATCTTTGAGAGCTTCGTCCAACTGAGGTGTACCTCGTCACGCAGACGACGGCTCACAAGCGTGACACTTGATGGGATTGCTGGGCTGATGCACACGCCAGTCATGACGGAGGTGCAAGAGAAGGCATCCACCTCGTCAAGCAGAAAATCGTATACGAGATCTCGCAACTCCCGAGGGAGCCGCCACAGAGTCATCTCCTACAAGGAGTGGCAGAGCTGCATGAGGAAGATTTTGGGATAGTGTTATATATCGCGTCGAGTATTACAGTAACACAAAGGTGAGCACTGAAACTAAGTATGAACCGTGCTAATTTCATCCCTGCATATGATAATCTGCTTACACTCACATGGGGGTTACACTCACATAAGGGCTAACTTATAGCACACCCTGGGGCCAGCCACAACGAGAAAATGGTCACAGCAAGCTTCCGTAGTCCAAGATCTGTCATCGCTATGTGCAAACTTCTCGACCCCCAGTATCGCTTTGCACGTCCGACTTCCAGCTACAATAGCACCGCGTTAGGTTGCTTGCGACCTGTAAGATCATCACTCTTGTGGATAACTCTAACTAACAAGTCCGAAAATTCTACGAACACCGCGCTCGCTATCCGTCCTTTACTTTCGCTGAGATCAATCCCGAATAAACTACTTCGATGCCAGTGATGGGTACAAGTCTTACCAATCATGACCCCTGCTTGGACGGGGCATCAAAAAAGTTTCATGAGCTGAGCAACGGTGCACAACACATGGAGGTGGGTTGGATTTGCCGAATTCGGCTCTGACTGCATGTTTGGATGGTTGGTGATTCGTGTAAAGAGGCGTACAATTGCCCTCAAATTTGATCATCAGTCATATGTTCACATTTGTGTTACAGTATGTACTGTCTTGTGTTCCAGATTTGTTATGCATGCTTGCATTTCTCGCGGCAGTTCTACTGAAATTCATGTTCAGAGCATGCGTCGCCGAACAGCATTGATGACAGTGCTGAATACGAGCGCGCGTACGGTACCTTCCTGCTGTTTTGTTGCTACCATATTCTGGTCCCATCAGAACTATCGCAGTTGCTTCAGCAGTACTTCAGCATTTTCGGTTGTGTTCAGAAATAAATTGACGCCAAAGCTACTTTTGCAGCATGACGTGGTGACCTTTCAATGCCTACCGGCAGTAAATCCTGCCCTTAGTCATAAGATAAAATCCGCATTTCAAGATCCGCTGGTACTTTATATTGCTACTTCCGATATCTACTCGCATTACGACTGCTAGCACAGATCTCCTATCTTTCTGCTGGGGTAGTAGATTTTGGGTTGACCAGCCTCTAGGGTGACGTCGAGCGAGCCGTTGGGCTTTACCATCTGCGTCTCGCATGTCAAGACGTCCGTCACCAGTGACCCTGTCGTGAACCGTGATCGCACAGATCTGGTATAGTTTGCGCTTCGCGAGCCAACATTCGTGAGTACGATGAGTAATTCTCCCTTCTCTATTGCAATGGTCTGGACGCTCTCGTGGACGGCCTCGGCGCGCGCTGTGAGGAACGTCGAGTCTTCATGCATGGCATGCTTCCGAACTTTATTCAAGAGAGCTATAAGCCTGTAGAGTTCGTGGTTGCGATCGTAGCCGGAGAGCCAGAGT
>Ga0265797_10006616_pt1 | contig 16262 bp, 15 predicted proteins | sample P2T30metagenome_FD_192433 | JGI IMG/M metagenome (GOLD analysis project Ga0265797, IMG submission 192433) | Plant litter microbial communities from East Loma Ridge, Irvine, California - P2 T30 | ecosystem: Environmental > Terrestrial > Plant litter > Unclassified | place: USA: California... | reverse complement strand
GGGGGTGGGGTTGGGGTAGGGGGGTAAGAAAGTAGCACCGTGTTTCGGGTAGTGCTATACGGCAATTGTGATACACACACATGTCAAGAAACCAGACTTTGCCCAAACCAGAAGCCCCAAGAGTGGCGGACGAGTACGGATGAGTGAGCACTAGTACCACAATAGGGTCCGGAGTAATCACCAACCAATATTTTTTCTTTGCGGCCCGTTGTTTAGAGTAGTTTAGACATCCGTGCATCTTATTGTTCTGTGTGTCTTTGGCCGCCGCCTTCGGATGATCGCCTGGGGCTTGCCGCGGCTTCTCGGATCCGATGTGCTGCTGACCTATAACTTTGGCCTCTATAGTGCCTAGGGCGAGCTGCGTACAATGGTGCGGCAACCACAAGGAGATCATCATTTGAGACTTCAGGGTTAGTTTGTATTACGGGCCATGTGGAGTGATTGGTTCGTACGTATTCGTATGCATGGGACATAGCATGAACGGTGTTAAGGGAAAGTACCGAGATGCCGATTATGTGGTCGCGGTATTTGGAATCATGAGATGGAAATGCTTTGATTTGCTCGTTTGTGTATCATACCGGTAACATGGTTCTACGATGTACAGGCAAGATGTGAAGCCACGGGGATCGCGTCACACAGGCCAGCCCTATGCACGATTCCGTATATCACCTGATATTCACCCGTTGAATTCACATCTGAGCTCCCGCTATACTGCTTGTAGGTGTCTTGTCCTGCACTGGCTAACCATCACTTTTCGGGCCAGTCTTTCGGACTGGATTTGTAAAGAACTTGAGCCTGTTCCTCATTTGGGGAAGACCTGTCATGTATGGCTACTAGCTGCTAAATATTGTGACTATAACTTTCGGGTAGTAACTTTATACAACAGCAGCATGTCCGTATACAACCAAGATGAACTCAGTGTTTCAACTACTTCTTCGGCTTTGGCAACATTATGATAACGGAATAGTCGCTCACCGCCATATTCTGTATTACATGTTGGACATGTGAGTTTACGTCGTGTTCGGTTTACTTCCCATAGAGTGAGATACTAATTTCTAGGCATTGTACCATGTATTGATTTTGACAGATGACACATGGTGAGTATTCCTCATATCCCGCGACGTGGCGGTTGTGCGCTACGCCGTGTCGTCTGTGGTGCCGTGTTTGATGCGCTACGCGCGCTGTCGTGATATGCGCTTGCGTGTCTAAGATATCCATGTATTCAAGAACACAGACCGCGGACTGTGGCGATATGTTGATCAGATTGATCCCGTCTTTTGAGTCTCGTCCAATTGCGTACGTGCGAAGACAGTTGCTCAGTACGGCCGTTTACGCCGAGTGTCTCTACGTACTAAGGGGAAAGATGATCATACCGAGTGATTTCCATCGAATGTCCCGCCGATGTAGCCGCGGTAGCGCCCGTATAGACACTTTATAATCGGTTGCTGACCTTTCCAGGTTCTGAAGCTCGGACATGTGCAGGATCGACATACAAGGTGCGCCAGCGTGCGCCATTGCGGGAGGGACAGATCACACTCCTGATCAGCAGGAGCTTGACCTGGTTGCAATTGGAAGTTATACGCGGAACTGTGGTAACGGCAGAGAGTTCGGCATGCAGTGTTGCTTGCGTATGCTTACGCTAACTACAGTAGTGGCCCCATGAGAGCTTACATCGGGACGCCTGAACGGCATCCAAAAGAGGCAGAGACTATACTGCACGATTTTAAAATTTTTCCATGGTAGTTAGAAAATCTAGGCGTCACACAATGTTACTGACATTCCCATGTGCTCCTCCAAGAACCCGCATCCTGTTCATGAGGTGATGCGTCTGGTAGGTTCATTCTCTCGAACACCTCTTCTATGTTTCTCTATTGGACTGCGGGAGCAGAGATCGCAACGTAGTGGGTGTGATGCCGATAGATGTGCGGTGCAATGCCGACACTCCGGAAGTCTTGGCGGAGTTTGCCGTCTCACTGTCAGCCTCTATAAGCAAGCTTCGACGTGGCCTTCATGTGATCACTTCACGATCGTCAGCACTGAAAACCGGGTTTCCTACGGGACGCGACCAATCACGGAAAAATCTGAAGTTTGTATGATCGCCGATGTGAAGACCCTGCGGAGAACCTGAACACTGCCCCATGGAGGAAAATTGAATGACACGATAGGACTGACGAGGAAATGAAGAGACAATAACGCGAAAGCTGTGCGGCTCCTGCATTAGATGAATGTGCTCCACAACACAAGCAAAGGCCTATATGCGTCGGCAGTTTTCCTTATTGATGAAGCATACATCTCATCATCAGGGCCACATCGAGACTCTGAACGGGAAGACGGGATGCAAATCCGTTGCTAAGATAATGGCTACAATGCAACAATGTAAGCAATTGCCTGTAATTCACCGTGACCTGGTAATCAGCTTCCCACGTGGTGGGACCAGGATCGGTAGAAAATCTGCCGATGTAATCTACTCGATAGTTTTGCACTATACCATTTGAGGCGCTGTAGTGAGCGACTATAGCCTACATCTGTCTTGTTTTGCGACGAGCCGTTGGGCTGATGAGCGCGACATTGAGTTGTACATTGTAATTGACCCAGAGGATTGTTTGATGACTTTGAAACTACAGCATACACCGTCAGTGTAAATGTAATACTGAGATAATCAGTCTGACCATGTTTACAAATAGATGAAGTCGCGGGACATGTATGACACTCAGGAAGCGTAGCATTAAAGCCAATCGCTAGTTGCTGCCCACGATGGCTAGTTGGTTGCCGAGAGTAAACACTGTCATGAATCGCCGAGGCAAAATCTACCAGTTCGAAATGAAGTACAGAGAGGAGATGATCAAGAGGAACCAGGTGACTTATGCATAATGATGATTCAGTTCAATCGGCTGGGTTGCATGAGCCCTACGGATTACCGCTGGGTACAGACGGGAAGTTTGCAGGATTATTCAGTCGTTCGCGGTTTCGCTTGGCAATCTCGGCATTTCGCAGCTTGTCTAGTCGCATTTGATAGAAGTTCCTGTAGGAAAGTTAGTACAGTAATACAACAAGCCAGTGAACAACCCCACTTGTTGAGTTGGTATATGCGGGGACCAAGTCCAACCTGAGCCTGGTCTTTGGTTTTGGAGAGCTCTTTAATCTGGCGTAGAAATCAGCAAAAGACATAGAATGGACATGCCCAGTCTACCTTCTCATCTTTGGCTTTTTCATCCTCCTTATCTTCATCATCTTCCTTACTCTTTGCCTCTTTTTCCTTCTCTTTGTCCTTCTCTTTGTCTTTACCTTTTCGCTTCTCACGCTTGATTTTCTGTTTCTCCTCGTACTCTTTCTTCACTGCCTCAATCTCACGATCCAGTTCATCCTTCTTTTTCTGTTCTTCGACCCTCTTTGCTTCATCAGCTTCTGGCAGGCAAAATCCTCGGTCAGAAAGATGTCCAGCACAGATATAGAAAAAGTCCTGTTTTCATGTGAGTAGCGTGTGGTGAGTCCTGGACGCTAAACCCACCTTGTTGTTGGGGGTGATTAAAACGCTTGTAGTAGGCTTGTAGCATATCCAACAGGCCTTTGCGGCATTATCCGCCACACGACGATGATGCCATGTATTCTCCATTTTCCCTTTGATGGAGATGCTGCCGTTGTATACACTGGTAGAGGCGACTTAGGTGACGTCAGGTAATTATGGGTCTAGCATAGGGTGCAGTGCTCTCCCCTCAGTAGTGTTTCGCGTGTACCTATCAGTTAAGGTCCGTAGAACGGTAGTACATGTATCCGTGAGACTTTGTGCAGTTTGAATATCTATCAAGTTGGTTTGTCGTGCTGGAAAGTGGCGGTGCAGGAAACGCCAAAGCGTCACGACTAGACCCCAAGCGGATTAGCCACCTGATACAGTCACAAGTATCCATCGTTCTTTACTAGCTATCGACTTATGTCTCTGAGAAGTGTGCAGACTACGAATCCCTATCGTATAGCCTCAGCTTTGCGTCAATCTTGTGCACCGCTTCGTTTTGTACAAGAAAAGAGGTGCTGGCACAAATTTTTCAGTGCGTCATCTAAATATAATTCCTCTCGTGTTTTTCGTTGTAGGCATCGAGCTGGAATAAACACTGACTTGATATCAGACCCGACTCGTTCCTCATCAAATCTTGTGTCAAGACTCTCAACTATGGCATCTCAGGCTCATCTCAAATACATTGATGTCAGTCTGCGTCCCAGTTGCTCACCGCTCCTCACTCCTAACCCACCACGAACAGATCGGGATCAACTTTACGGACCCCATATTCCGAGGCAATTATCACGGGACTCAACGCCACGAAGACGACTTTGAAGACGTTATCCAAAGAGCCGTAGACGCTGGCTGCAAGAAGTTCATGGTAACGGGTTCTGATCTCAAGGAATCGAAACAAGCGGTTGAGATTGCAAAAGCACACCCAGGGCTATGCTATGCCACTGTTGGCGTACATCCTTGCTCAGCAAAACAATTTGAAACGCATCCCGGCGGCCCACCTGAACTTCTTTCTGCTCTCAAGGCCCTAGCTATAGAAGCTAAAGAAGCAGGTCACGCCGTGGCGTTTGGGGAAATTGGGCTCGATTATGATCGCTTGTTTCTTACACCAAAGGAGCCCCAATTGAAATACTTCGAAGCACAGCTGGAAATTGCCATTGAGGTACAACTGCCGCTCTTCCTCCACTCCCGCGCTGCAAGCGAGGACTTTGAGAGGTTGTTGACTGCGAAGCTTGATCAGCTGCCGAAGAGAGGGCTTGTGCACAGCTTCACTGGGACTTTGGAAGAGATGCAACGGCTCGTTGATTTAGGCTTCGACATTGGTGTCAATGGATGTAGTATGAAAAGTGCGTACTCCACTCACACTTGTTGAATGGCTCTTGTTCCGCCGACCTGATACCCCCAGCTCATTCACCTACTAACTAACTCCAGCCGATGAAAATATCTCGGTCGTCAAGCAAATACCCCTCTCACGTCTACAAATCGAGACCGACGGTCCATGGTGCGAGATGAGGCCTAGTCACGCATCAGCCAAGTACCTCACCGACGCACCCCCTCTGCCAAAAGCAGTTAAAAAAGAGAAGTGGGCTAAAGGAATGATGGTCAAGGGACGCAATGAGCCAGCCACGATCCCCCACGTTGCGTACGCGATTGCAAATATCAAAGAGGTTAGCGTGGAAGAGGTTTGCGATGCGTAAGTCACTTGCAATCTCTAATGGGACAGTCTAAAGACAAACTAACATTGACATAGTGCATGGTCGAACTCGATCAAAATGTTTGGACTTGGAGAAACGACCGCCTAGAGATTATATGGCGGACGCATGATGTACATAATGAACTTGCATGTAGAAGATGGAGTTGTACAAGAGGAATCTATTTCCTCCAAACTCGCAGGTATAACGACCGCCAAACAAACCACACCAGACTAATAACCCTCTACTTCCTGTACCACATCCTGGTGATCTTGGTATGCCTCATCTTCTTCTGTAGCTGGAAAATGCCATACATGAGCGCCTCAGCGGTAGGTGGGCATCCAGGCACGTAAATGTCCACTGGTACAATTCTGTCACATCCTCTTGTGACCGAGTAGCTGTAGTGGTAGTATCCTCCCCCATTTGCGCAACTACCCATGGAAATAACCCAACGTGGGTCGGGCATCTGGTCGTACACCTGTCGCAGCGCAGGCGCCATCTTGTTTGTGAGGGTTCCGGCTACGATCATAACGTCCGACTGTCGTGGCGAAGCACGGAAAATGATACCGAGACGATCCTGGTCGTATCGTGGGGTGGACAAGTGCATCATCTCAACGGCGCAGCATGCGAGACCAAACGTCATGGGCCAGAGGGAGCTCTGACGAGCCCAGTTGGCTACTTGGTCGAGTGTTGTCCTTTTCCACTCGTTAGCCTGTGGCCCTTCTCGTGTCCTGCTTGCCGCCCATGTCTCTCCCCATGAATCTCAGTGGCGTGTCACGTACAGAGCGTATTGCATAGCACCCTTCTTTCCCTCCTGACTCGGTAGTGGCACTTCAACTCGCGCAGACTTCATCGGCGGTGGCGTTCCAGGGTTGCCAGGGATGGTCGCGGGTGTCTTCATAGTCGCTCTATCAGACGAGCTCGAAGAAAGGAAGGCGGCGCTTCCGGCGCGGAAGGGCATCAGTGCCGTCACAGGTTTGGCTATCCATAATTGTCAGTTCCGGGCGGAAGTGGGAGCTTCTTTGGCGGCAGACGGCACCAACCTCGCAGAGCCATTGAGGCCGCAGACCGTGTCGTCGAAAACATGCTTGCGACGAACAGAAAGGAAAGGCGTAGGGAAGGGATTGGGGATGAGTGGAGAGGCAAGACGTGGGGTGGCGGTCGAGGAGTCGCGAAGTTGATCGATGAGGTAGGTGCAGCAAAACGCTTGGCGGAATCGATTAGCAGTCGATTTTGGTGGCACCTGATAGGCTGGGAATCACAACTTCCTCCGCCATCGCCCAGGCTACTCCACATCCACTTCCTAGGCCCTCGGATTTGGAGATACTTCGCATAACATGTCAGGCCGGGTAAGGAATGCACATGTCGACTGCTTGTGACATGGATTGATGCTTTCACTAGGTCCCGTCCGTCGCTTGCATAGGCGTAATCGGCAAGCACGTTAGTACATTCCCGCATACACATCGACGGGCTCCGTCATTCAATGACTGACCGATGGCATAGAATAACCCACTGCATATATCACTCTTTCCGGCAGAGGAGCGGGCTCCGCTGGAATTCCAGTTCCTTCTCTCGTCATGTCTAGATATATTTGAAGCTCGCCTGCCTCACAAGACAGCAGACCAAGACTTTGGCCTTTTACAAGCTGTAGATGAGAGGCTAGCAATGTACGGATGGCTCACCAATACTGGGGTCAAGTTTGTCATTGTAGTTGATATGGAGGGGCGGCCAGCTTCTGCATTGGACAGCAAGACCGCTACTGCCGTTGGGCTGCGAGATGCGGATATGAAGCCTGTGAGTTTGGAGTACCACGTACTTCTCAGATCCCTGACCTTTTGCAGGCATTTAGGGCATTGCAGACCGCATACATCAAATTGCTCCGAAACCCGTAAGTAACCCCTACATGGTGGTGCCTTCACCTGAGGCACATATTGACTTTGTCCCTCAACTTAGATTCTACGACCCTGACGAGCACTCGCCAGTCACAGCAAATGCTGAACAGAGGATCGGCTCAACGCAAATCACAAGTCGCAAATTCATCCAGGAGGTCAAAAAGATTGCCGAGGCGTGGTCGCCGGGCGTTACGAGCATCTGAGCAAACTGTACTTCGATTACCACGATACCATATTGCATTGACTGGCGTTTAGAAATAACACCTTTGTACCAAACACTGGTGGTCCTTCTTGGGACCGTTTTCACTCCAATAGTACAAATAGACTGAGGAATCCCAAAAGGCGCTAGCGTCGATTGCAGTCTAGTCCAATGTTAGAGCAGATCACCTCGGTCACACTGAACCTCTCGATACCTCATGCTACTCCACGGTGACCCTTCTTTCACACTAATGAATCCCAATGTCGTCTACCGGTGTTGCCATCACCAATCCCCTGGTGCTCTATCGCAGTCTTGTCGCTACGCAGAAGATCCGCCCTGATCCAGCTCAGCACCGCCTCGGTATGACGTCTACCATTCCGAGAACCTGCCAAGCCTTTTTGAGGTACATGTGGACTGACTTGAATGTGAATCAGCGTTACATTTGCAGAAACTCTATGATCGCCTTATTGATTATGAACCAGCAGTAGAGTACTCGAAACGACTGCAACTGCTCACGAGAGCTGTAGATTCTGATCCAACTGCATCATCAACTTCGCCTACAGATTTGCATGCAAATCGCTTCGGCAGAAGAGGGGTATGGACGTCGCTTCTGGCGCAAAAAGAGAGAAGAGATTCTGTGGCTTTGACACGAGTTTTGACAAGCCATGATGAAGCCATGCAGCTGCAAAGTCCAAAAGGGCTTATGCTCCACGGTGAGGTCGGCACGGGTAAATCCATGCTGATTGATCTCTTCCAAGACTGTCTGCCCAACCGCAAGAAGCGTCGCTGGCACTTCAACACGTTCATGCTCGATACCATTTCCCGACTCGAGAAGCTACGCAGAGCACGATCGGTATCGGCAGGGCCAAAAGCACCTCATGATGAATATTCTTTGCTTTTGGTCGCCAGGGATCTGATTGAAACATCACCGATTCTCTTTCTAGATGAATTTCAACTTCCTGACCGCGCTGCCAGCAAGATTCTTTCGAATCTCATGACATCCTTTTTTCAGCTCGGCGGCGTGCTCATTGCGACCAGTAACCGTATGCCGGAAGAACTAGCCAAGGCTGCGGGCATGGAATTCTCGCGACCTGTAAATCGTCTCAGTCGCCTGGGCTGGAGCATGAGTAAGAGTGGGCATCGTCGGAGAGACGACGGGGCTGGGCAACTTGGCGAATTTGCAGGCTTCTTGGATGTACTGAGGGCGAGATGTGAGGTCTGGGAGATGGAGGGGAAGAAGGATTACCGGAAGCTTGAGCAGGAAGAGGATGAGGAAAGTGGTAGAAGAGATAGCGTGCAAATGCCTGGTTTTGGCTCTGCCTTAACTCCTGCACAGGGAGCTGCAGGTGTAGCGGATACATCGAGCATTCAACAAGAGCAAGTAGCTCCCGAGGCCGCCAAACCCACTTCGTCCTCGTACCTCCCTAAAAACTACCTCATCCAACCCAGCACCGCGGACCAAATGCTCGAATTCGGTGAGTCCTTCAACGCCCTCGTCGAACGGGCTACAGACGCTCAATACCCCATCCCCTGGGAACCTGCCACCCTCACTGTTTACAACCGTCCACTCCACGTTCCCGCACAGTACAGCGGCGTCGCCTTCTTCACTTTCGCCGAACTCTGCGGCGCTGTCCTAGGTCCCGCCGACTACGTGACTCTAGCATCCACGTACCACACCTTCATCGTCACCGATGTTCCCGTTATGGGTCTGCTGATGAAGAGCGAAGCCAGACGGCTGATCACGCTTCTCGACTCCATGTACGAAGCTCGATGTAAACTCATCATGACCGCCGCCGCAGGTCCCGACGACATCTTCTTCCCTGTGCGACCCGGTGGTGGCTCCGGCACAGCAAGCTCCGACGCATCGCTTGAAAACGACGCCGTGTACCCTGAAACCTACTCTGAAATCTATCAGGACCTCAACTCGCCGTTTCGTCCAAACATTTCCTCGTACAGCGGCGGTGTGTCGTTGGCCGAAGACGCTCTCGAAGACGATCCGCCAAACCGCACACGAGAGGCAGGATCGTCCTTTACGGATGAACGACGACTAGGTCCCGGATCCCCTGATTTCGCAAACATTGGCGGCCTGACTGGTGAAGATGAAAAGTTTGCGGTCAAGAGGGCGGAAAGTCGGATTTGGGAATTGTGCTCCAGAAGCTGGTGGGACAAGGCTTCTTCTGTGCCAGTGGAGGAATGGTGGAGACCTATCCCATTCGAGTCCAGGCACTGGGAGAGGCCTAGTAGGGTGTCTTCTTCTTCCGATGCTGCTGCTGCTGCTGCGACCACTACTGCATCACCTTCGCTGTCTGCGTTGCCGCCAAATACTAAGATTCTGTCCGAGGATGAATTGGAAAAAGATAGGCAGGCTGCGATGCAGGACTTGTTTAAACATGGGGCAAGCCCCTTCCGCACCCACCCTGATGCACCTCCAAAGTTTGCCTGGACGCATGCTTGGGGCATGATGACTTGGGGGAAGAAGGCCGGGGCTTGGGGTAAGGGTGTTGAAGGTTTGGATGAAAGAGACAAGGAGAAGGAGGGAGATGCTAAAGGAGGCGAGACTAGAAACTATGTGAACGGAAAGAAAGGAGAGTAGTGATGGTACGACTCAATTAAATTTAGCAGCGTGTGCTGGAGTAAATAAGAAACTTTTGTGCGCCTAGAACCCTACGTGTTTTATTCCATGCCGTTTTGTTTTCATCATCGGTATTAGTATCGTTATCAGGCCTACGCCTACTCAAACCATGGATCTAGTCACTGGATCTTTCCCTTGTTTACGACAAAGGCCTCCATGACGGAGATGGCAGACCAAAGTCTGTTCTCCGCCTCCTTGAACACAACACTTCTCGGTCCGTAGAAGACTTCGTCGGCAACCTCCTCTGGGTGACGGGGCAAGCAGTGCATGAAGCTCCAGTTGTCCTTTGCGCCACCGCGCTTGGCTAGCTCAGATGTGATTTGGAAGCCCTCGAAGGCCTTGAGGCGTTTGGCCGTCTCCTCTTCCTGGCCCATGGAAACCCACGTGTCTGTTACAAGGATGTCGGCGTTCTTGCAGGCTTCTTCGGGCGAAGTGGTCTCGATGAGCTTGCCGGCTCGTGGCGACGTTTGGGCGGCGTGGGAGATTACCTGGCGCATCGCCTCTGGAATCTCGTAGCCCACAGGGGTCGCGACGGCGATGTCAATGCCCAGTTTAGTCGCACCAATAGCCAAGTCAAAAAGCACATTGTTCGCGTCTCCGATCCATGCAATCTTCAGGCCCTCGAGGCCGAGCGAGGTGGAGGAGGCCGAGGGGTAGATTTCGCAGATGGTAAGCAGGTCGGCGATGATCTGAAGGGGGTGGTAGAGGTCGGAGAGGGCGTTGATGACTGGCACGCTCGAGTGCTTCGCGAGATCGGCAACATCGGAGTGCGGGCCTACACGGGCTACGATAGCAGCCGTCATGCTGGAGAGGACAAGGGAGGTGTCGTAGAGGGACTCATTGACCTATCTCACGGCGTCAGTGTGCAATAGTAGGAATTGGTGGGGGGGGGAGAGACATACACCCAGTTGTATGTCGTCTTTGCCCAAGAACATTGGCGAGCCTCCAAAGGCAGCAATAGCGCCCTCTGTCGATATTCTCGTGCGCGTGCTCCGCTTGCTGAACGTCATGGCAACGGTCTTGCCAGCCAACGCCGCACGCATTGAATGCGGCACCTCATCTGTCTGCTTGATGGTCGTCTTGTGTTTGTGTGCATTTTGGACGAGCGTGGTGAGCTCAGCAGGTGTGAGGTCTGCTATAGAGAGAAGATGTCGGGGCGCAAAGGGCGATGTGGGAGGCGTAGCTGGTGAAGTAGAGTAGCAGCGGCGCAAGCTTCGCAGAGCGGCTGGAGAGGGGCGGAAGGCGGGCATGTTTGGTCAATTGGCTGTGACAGGCTTTTCAAGGCCGGAGATGGATACTTGTAGAAGCCCGACAGGCACGGTAAGAGTCACACGTCAGCTTTTCTTCTCTCCTTTTTTTTGCACACCTTTTTTTTGGTGAGGCCGAAAGATTGTCAGCTATCTGACAGCCAGGCTAAGCGTGACGCATCACAGCGGGTATCGCAGTCCGGGGTCGTCTGTCGGGGCTAGTGGCCCGCGGGCAGGCACACGTCGCTCGCTACCTTATCCGGCTGCCCTGTGCCCATGTGAGTGGCTGAGTTGATGACGAGGAGACTGTCTCGACCTCGACTTCGATACGCTCAACCTCTTCATCTCTCTCCTCCACCAAACACACCGCATGCCATGGCTCTCGCCTGGACCCCCCTACGCTTGAAGATGGATGAGGAGGAGCGCGAGCGCGAGGAGTCGTGGGGCGCAAGCAGGGCTGCGACCCGCACGTCTAGCTCGCGTCCGGCCTCGCAAAAGTCCGCCCGCTCGTCGCGCTCCAAGCAATCCAACCGCACCACGGAGCAGACGCCGCTATTGTCACAAGAAGACCGTGACGATCACAATGACGGCCCTGGGGATGAGGAGGCCACACCCGCCGAGACGTCGCTGCGACGGTCGCTGAGCGGCTCGTCGGTCAAGAGCAGCACTGAGCGGGTGCCGCTGTGGAAGAAGCGATGGCCGAGCATACTGGCCCTTGTGATACTGTGTGTCGTCTTCATCATCATCATGCTCGGCTTCCTGGCCAAGGAGAGTATCGAAGAGTACTCGATGCAGGCCGCCGACTTCACGCCTACGAAGCTCTCCATGCAAGGACTGACTGAACACGGCGCCGATGTGCAAGTAGAGGGCGACTTCAAGATGGATGCCAGCAAGGTCAAGAAGCAGAGCGTACGCAACCTGGGACGCTTCGGTACCTGGATTGCGAGGGAAGCCGAGACTGGAGCCTTTGACGCCAACGTCTATCTGCCCGAGTACGGAGACGTGTTGATTGGCACGGCCAAGATACCTGGCATCAAAGTAAACATCAGGAATGGACACACGACCCACGTATCCTTTGTCGCAAACGTGCAGCCGGGCTCGCCGGATGGCATTCGAAACGTCGCAAACGACTGGATCGATGGCCGACTGGGGCAGATTAGACTCAAGGGAAAGGCTTCCGTCCCAGTCAAGTCGGGCTTGATCAACGTTGGCAGGCAGCTTGTCGAGCACTCCATGGTCTTCCATGGAGGCGACATCCCGTCACTTCCCCACTACAACATCACAAAGCTCAACCTCGGCGAGGCCAAGCATGGACAGAAGGGTCTTGGCGCTGATGCCACCATAGTTGTGCACAACGATTTCCCCATTCAGATTACTCTGCCTCCCGTGGCTGTCGACGTTGGCATTCAGGGCTGCTCGGCTACCGACAAGCACATCATGGTCGGCACCGCACAGACTGGCCAACTCAAAGTCAGGCCAGAGTCCGACGTCAAAGTCGATGTCACTGGCAACGTCGATAAGCTCTCAGACCCACTCACCCAAGTATGCCCCAACTCAGCCAAGTCCCCTCTTGACACCTTCCTGGGCGACTACATGAAGGGCGAAGATGCGACCATTTACATCAGCTGCTGCAAGTTCCCCGACCCAGCCACCCCTGATTGGGCTCGTGATCTTCTCAAGGACATTACTGTCCCCGTCCCCTTTGCTGGCAAGTCCATGGGCAACCTGATCAAGAACTTCTCTCTTGCCGACATGCATTTCAGCCTTCCCAATCCATTCGCTGAGCCGGGCACACCCGAAGCCGCGCCCAAGATTTCGGGCATCGTCAATGTCGACATTGGTCTACCCAACGAAATGAACTTTCCCATTGATGTCAACCAAGTCAAGGCCGACGCCGACATCTACTACCACAAGAAGAAGCTCGGAAAGATGAACCTAGAAAAATGGCAAAAGGCAAACTCAACCCGCATCGAAGGCAAGGGCTCAGAAGGCCCTACTCTCCTTGTTCAGTCTGTCATCAAGAACGCGCCGATTGAAATTCTAGATGATGATCTCTTCAGCGAGGTGGTCCAGGCTCTGCTATTTGGCGGCAAATCCATCATGATGGACCTCAAGGCTGCAGTCAGCGTTGGTGTGGACACGCCTATGGGCAAGCTCGCAGTGCGCGGCATCCCTGCACAGGGAGTCGTACCAGTCAAACGTTCGTAACCAGTTCGTGATCCATGTTTGGCCGTTCTTCTGCAACTAGCTAACTCTTGATGTTCAGCGATTCGCGGCGGCAAAGACACTGAACCTGGCGACGGTGACAACAAGAACAAGAGCAGCGCGCTTAACGTCAAAGTTGGCAATCTGGCTATAGTTGACACCTCGCCTACTTCTCTCACCATTACAGCGCTGGTCAACTTTACGAATCCTACAAACTACTCGGCTACAATTCCCTACTTCAACATCAACGTCTTGGCTAATGGGTCGCACATTGGCAGTGCGACGATCAAGGATATGGAGGTTCGTCCTGGAAATAACACAAACAAACTTGCTTCTCTTCTTTGGGATCCTTATACATTTGGAGGCGACAAGGGAAAGGAAATCGGTGCAGAATTACTTTCCCAATACATTTCTGGCAAGTCCACCCATGTCATTACGACAGTAATCGTTTGTGCAGACAAGCTAATGCGGTGAACAGGTTTCAACACTACAATAACCGTCCAGGCTCATGAAAAATCCGTACCAGCCCTTCCGTATATTGGTCGGCTCCTCTCACACTTTCCGATTGAACGACCTATGCCACACATGTCCACTCCTAAGAAGCCATCCGACGGTGACGATGGCGATGAGCCAGAAGATGACGGCAAATCACACTTCATCCGCGGCACGACCATGCATTTGATAAGTAGCACAGCCGTATTCACCCTTGCCTCGCCGTTCCGCTCGACAACACTGTACCTTACCGACATGAATGCCACTGCTTACTACGAGGGCCATATTGCTGGCAAAATTCTGTACGATCTACCTTTCGCTGTACCCCCTGGGCTTTCGGAATCCCCGCGCCTGCCCGTCGACTGGTCATTCGGTAGTCTCGGGTACGAGGCCATCAAGAGGGCACTTGGGGGACAGTTGAAACTGAGTGCTTTTGCACGTGTGGGTGTGAGAATCGGAGAGTGGAGAGAAAGCGTATGGTTCCAGGGTGGCAAGATTGGTGCCAACGTTAGACTTTAGAGTTTCCGCTGTTGAGAGTGAGTTTCCGGCATAGATTCTAGGAGTGGTCAAGAGATTGGGTTCGTTGGTCTATACGGGTTGGTACACGCCTGGTTGCGTTGTTGTTGTTGTATGTACATTGGAAGGACTATGCGGAGTCACGGCGTTGACGGTATTTTCCAGTTTGTTCCAAACAGGTCCTCGACGTACAAATACCATGATTTTGTCTGGTTGTCTCACACGCTGCTGGACCGGTGTATCAAAACGCGTACGCGTAGAAGATGGGTGACACGTGGACGGGAGAAGACATACGACTCCCGAAACGATCGAGCGATCGTGTCGAGTAGGAGGATGCGCTGACAAAGCGTGTTGAACCATGCACCGCGTTCTGAACGCGCATATATGCCAAGACGGCTAGTTGAGCTGAAAGTGGCTTCCCGCACAACATGGCCCGCAACGCCCATCTCAAACCTCCCGGAAGACGAACCGAGAGTGTGTAGAAACAGTGGAGGCTTGTGTCTGCGCTACGTCGGCCCAATACCATCAAAGCTTGTGTAGAGAATGGTACGGTTGTGGGGTCACGGTGTTGCGAGAATGTACCGATTCGGTGCCTGGGGCCAATGCTGCTGCTGCTGCTGCGAGATGGCAAACACCAGATTCTGTTCTATAAGAGGCCATCATGGGGCAGATGTGGCTGCTAAAGGCCGGCGTGAGAGGGGGTCGGATACTGTTGAGCTTTCTGGTCGCGGAGAGCATTCCCAGGCCGGCCGGACAAACTTGCTCGCCTTGTAGCCGAAAAACAGGTATCAGATTCGCATTGCGTGGAGAGAAAAGCGCGTAGATCTCAGCAACAGGCTCAGGATCGGGAATCTGGTGCAGCACCACTACGTGGCTCTCTCGGTGGCTCGGTAAAGTGAGAGTACGGCCGAAGAAGTGCATGTTGCAAGTGAGTGGATGCCCATGCCGGAACGTACCGAGCACAGTCACAAGATGCACAATTGAACATGGAAGTCGCCAGAAGCAGTAATCAATCTGCAGGAAAAAGGTTGTGGGCATCTCGGGGGGTTTGGTCATGGCCGTGCGTGATTGGCTGCAGCCGGCCCCACGCCATGTGTGGTGGCTGCTGATTGGACAGGACAGGTGCTCCGGGTGAAATAATGGCCCCGAGCCTTTCTCCGCCCCCCATCACACTCTGAACGTCACGACAAAGCAGACACCAGCCTTTGTCTCACTCCGTCCAGCAACGGGCAATTGCGCATAAAGGGAAGAGTCCGCCCAGACGTGGGTTCCTTGCGCCAAGCGTATCATGGTGCCAGGTGCTGCAAAGAAGCTGCGAGCTACAAAGGCTGAACGGCCTAGGTGGTGGCGGACATCGTGGCAGCGACGGAGAGGAAAAGGAAGAGCAGCTACTACTGTACAGTCATGCTTGGGCTGAGGGCTCAGGGCAGCAGGGCGCTTAACTTGTCCGCAACTCTCGCTCCGCTCCGAAGCTTCTAGACACTGACGGCTAAGCTTACGTCGCTGTGATGCATTTGTTTCGAAAGCCGTGTCCCTGGCGAAAAGCCGGTGTGCCGCCTGCCGCCTGTTTTATCGTTCGACTGCTGCATTTTTTCGCGATTTCAGCTTCAAATCTCGATCGCGACGAATTGGGTATGTACCCTAGCCATGGCTGATCACACGGAGCCGCTAGATTTAAACGTATATACACCGTCTGCTCGCTTCAGTGACCAGGCAGAAGCCCCCCTCGACCCTTTGTCACCGCGGAGCCCCCCGAGTTTGTCGTGATGATGGATTTCTCAGGCTTACCTGCTTGCCCCATGTCCACCGCGGCTGCCACCTACTCGCCGAACAGCGACAACTTCCCCTCACCAGACATTGACACCTATTTTACCGAATCCTCG
>Ga0265797_10006615_pt1 | contig 16263 bp, 15 predicted proteins | sample P2T30metagenome_FD_192433 | JGI IMG/M metagenome (GOLD analysis project Ga0265797, IMG submission 192433) | Plant litter microbial communities from East Loma Ridge, Irvine, California - P2 T30 | ecosystem: Environmental > Terrestrial > Plant litter > Unclassified | place: USA: California... | reverse complement strand
GGGGGGGGGGGGGGGGGGGGGGGGTTGTTGGGGTTGCGGCGAGGGAGCGGTAGTAGGCTATTGCTTTGGGGAGGAGGAGGGGGCCGAGGAAGAAGAGGAGGGATTTGGCTCTGGATGGGTGTTAGTTTTTTTGGACTGGGATGGCATGGGGTGAGGGAGGCGGAGACTTGCGTTTCGTAGGAAATCATTTTTGTTGATCCTGGTCTTTCTTCTTCTTCTTCTTCTTCTTCTTCTTCTTCTTTTTCTTCTTAATGGATGTTGTTTGCTGCTTTGGAATTGATTGGGTGTGTTTGGTATTTAGACGGTGATATAAATCGGTCGATGTCAGACAATCCGGCTTCTCAACTTTCACAAGCGAGCGAATCAATTCGCCGACTCCATCATTGTATTGGTTAATAGCGGACGTTGTTGTTATATCATCGATTGGCGGTTGCAGGGAGTGAAGTTGACAAGTTGATAGGTGGCGGACGCGATTCCTTGGCGCGCTGGCGTTGACTCTTGTTCTACAGCAAGGGCGATCGATGCTGGATATCACTCTGTTTGTCGGTTATGCGATTTTAATTCGTGATTAGCATGGAGTATGCTAATGTGAATATGCTTATTGGCGCACATTACATAGGATTTTCGATCGTACCTTTGACTCAGTCGTCCGAAGACAGCCTTTCTGTAGATCCAACCTTTCAAAGTCACCGTTGAATGACAAGGATCTATATCTTGAGAAAGCAAATGATCTGCCTTGAAAACGTAGTTCACCATCCACCATCCAGCACATCACAGCAAACCACCGAATCGCTACCTTCCAATCAAACCGACTGAAACCAATATCTTTGTTATAAACCAGAGAAGATCTCAAACCCCAACCCCAACCCTACACACATACCCACTCGGGATGTCGAGGCCCAACAAAATAATGCTAAGCCGAAGAGATCGTCCGGGACTCCGATCACTCCGATCACGGCGTGAGATCACTCCGAATGGCAGTTAAGGATAAGGATAAGAGGAAAGAAAAAAAGTACGTGGTATTACGCGAGGCGCGCCACACTGCAGCGCTGATTCGCCCAATGGGTTCGCCATTCCCACCTCACCTATCTCTTGTGCTTGTAGGGCGCGGTTGAGGGCGGTGTGAGGGTTTCGAATATTATCAACCAATCGATCGTTTACGGATGAGGTTGGCGTTCAAGGGTTTGTTTGTCGTTGTTGTTGAGTCATTGGGCGGTTCTTTTTGAGTCAAGAAGGGCAAAGCCGGGTAGGTCTTGCCGCGCCATTGGGGGGTTTGTCTCTTTGTCTTTATATATATAGGACGATACTTACCCACCTGACTACTACAACTACATACTTACAACTTGCAATCATCGACTCATCTCTCGTGGACTGGATTGGAACTTCTCTCTCAGGTGGCAATCTCTCTCACTGGTCTCTACATCACTGGCTACAACTTCTTGATCCCGCCACACCGACTACTACCTTAGCAACACCCATCCAGACACCACAAAACAAGACAACACAAAACCATGGCACCCATCGCAATCACACCCTCGGGCTCCGGCGCAAACACGCCCACCACCGCCCAAGCCTCCACCCTCACCCAAGCCGGAATCAAACACCACACCCACGACAACGACTCCCTGGCCCCCCTCGACGCCTCCAAAATGACCACCACCCTCAACCCCAACCCGCGCCCCGTCCCCGCCATGAACTCCCCCGAAGTCATGGCCCAAAAGACCTGCACCGACCACATGGTAACCGCCGCCTGGAACGACAAAACCGGCTGGGCAGCACCGGAACTCAAACCCTACGGCCCCTTCAGCATCATGCCCTCCGCCAGCGTCCTGCACTACGCCACCGAGTGCTTCGAAGGCCTCAAACTCTACCGCGGCCAAGACGACAAGCTGCGCCTCTTCCGCGTCAACAAGAACTGCGAGCGCATGCGCCGCTCCTGCGAGCGCATCGCCCTCCCGGACTTCGACGCCAAGGAGCTTGAGAAGATGATCGTCGCGCTGTGCGCCCGCGACGGGCCCAAGTGGCTGCCCAAGGGCGACCGCAGGGGCGGCTTCCTGTACATCCGCCCGACGATGATTTCGACCGATCCGGCGCTCGGCGTCCAGAGGCCCAAGGAGGCCCTGCTGTACGTCATCATCGCCCTGTTCCCGGACATGAGCAAGTCGCTCGCTACTCCTGCCGCGCCGCCAGCCCTCAAAGGCGATGCCGAGGAGCAACCGAAGAAGAAGGGCACCTCAGGCCTCAAGCTCCTCGCCTCAACCGAAGACACGATCCGCGCCTGGCCCGGCGGCTTCGGCTACGCCAAGCTAGGCGCCAACTACGGCCCCTCGCTCGTGGCGCAGGGCGAGGCGCGCGCGCGCGGCTTCGACCAGGTCCTGTGGCTGTTCGGGCCGGAGGCGAGCGTGACGGAGGCGGGCGCGTCGAACTTCTTCGTCGTGTGGCGGTGCAAGCAGACGGGGAAAGTCGAGCTCGTCACCGCGCCGCTGGGCGAGCGGATCATTCTCGAGGGCGTGACGCGGGCGTCGATATTGGAGCTTGCGCGCTCGCGTCTTACTACTACTACTGAGGGTGGTGGTGACGCGCAGGGGTTGGAGAGCGTGGAGGTTGTGGAGCGCAAGTTCACCATGGCGGATGTGATTGAGGCGTATGAGGAGGGGAGGCTGGTGGAGGCGTTTGCGGCGGGGACGGCTTTCTTCGTGGCGCCGGTGGGGTTGATCCATTATAAGGGCAGGGATGTTGAGGTGCCGATGGGGAAGGAGGGGGAGAGTGGCGATTATGCTAGGGTGTTGAAGGGGTGGTTGGGTGGGATTATGTATGGGCAGGAGACGCATGAGTGGGGGGTTGTTGTTGAGGAGGAGGCTTGAGGGTTTGGTTTGTGATGTTGATGGTGGGAGGTTTAGAAAGATTGGTTGGGATTCGATACTGAAAGGACGCTGGTGGCAGGTTTGGTTTTTGAGGTGTTGAGGCTTTTTGGTAATGGATATGATTCTTCAATGGGTAGAGGTTGGGACGGCTTATGAATCAGATTTCTCTCTCTCTCTCTCTCCCTCTTAACCTTGTAATACTCACTCGTATGTCTAGTCAAGTCTCACGCGCATACTGAAGCGAGGTCGTCGAGTATCTCCCACAAGGCCAGTTACCCATCAAGGAGTGCCGGCTCCACGGAACGATCCAAGAAGCCAGTATCAAACTGAACAGCAGAGGAGAGGAAAGACGCCCCGTACACACGGCGAAAGCGGTCCGATCATGCCTTAAGTCGTCAAAGCTGTCTGAAGCAACGCAAGCGTAATGACCAGAAATCCCAGCAGCAAGATGATCTATTGGAGAGGGTCCGTGACAACGACATCATCTTTCTCGGCTTTCAAAAAGGACTGACGTTCGAAGACGGCGACGAAGCAAAGCGAAGCGAGCGTCTCTTCAGGACAGGAGGAAGAGTAGGTATCACCCGTCCACCCCGCCTGTAAGACGGACTTGGATTGCTACCAAGCCACGAGCTGCTCGCATTGCCAAGAGCATCGGCCTTCGTCTTCGTCTTCGTCTTCGTCCTCGTCTTGATAGCACAAGCCCAGCCGACCACTTTGGACAGATGACATGGCCTTCTTTTCTCCCTCTGCGGTGGCTCTGAGCAGTGCTTTTGCAGGCTGTGCACTACCACCTTTGATCCTCCTTCCCTGACAGTGAATAACCCCTCGTACCCTCGCACGGCAGTGGTGGGGATACCAGTAGGGAGTCTGTTCACGAGAAAGCATCGCTTCCCTGTAGAGTAGAGAAGCGCGATAAAAAAACACATATCCAGCTATGTCCGCGAACACCCATTAACTTGCTCACTGCAGTAAATGCCAATCAATTAGCGAAACTTCCCAACACAAAAGGTGGGTGTAGAGTAGAGGGGAAGCAAAAAAAAGTAAAAATAATAAATAAATAGAAATCAAACTCACTCACCCAAACTCGCTCCTCAGCGCCTTAACAGGCGCCCCCGCAAGGTAGACCGTCAGAACAGGCACAGCCCTCTTCTTCTTCTCCATACCTCCTTCATCAACCGCCTCGCTCGAACGGGAAGTAGCAGCAGCAGTAGAGTCCATGGTCTGGAAAGCACCCTCATCGTCGTCGTCGTCGTCTGAGCCTGCACCTTCTTGACCTTCAGGCGCTGCGGCTCCGAGGCCAAGGCCTTGAGTCTTCTTGGGCTGATTACGCCGCTGCGTCTCGATGAGTTCGGAGGAGAGGGAGGAGTATTGGAAGATCTTGATGGGGTTGTTGACGGTGCTGGTGTTGTTTTCGGCATTATTGGTTGACTGCTCGAGGTTGCGTTTGGCGATTTCGACGATGCTGATGAGTTTGCTGGCCCATCTTGCTTGGGCGCGGAGGATTATCAGGGGGGGTGGTTGTTGTTTTTTTTGTTGTTGGTTGGCGGTTGTGGTCGTCGAGTCTTTTGTTGTTGTGGGCTCTGATGGGGAGAATTTCGAGATGATGGTTGTTGCTTTTGGGGAGATTTGGGTGTTGGATTGGATTGAGAGGTGGGTGATTGAGTGGGTGGATGAGAGGGTCGTGGCGTCGAAGGGCATCTTGTTTCTTGGTCTTGGTGTTTGGGTGAGGTGAGGTAATGGGCTGTGGCGAGTGGATAGGTAGGTACTGTAGGTAGGTACCTCGACTTCACTTCTTTTATCACGTGCTGTGTGGTCAGGCTCAGGTGAAGTCGCCGCTATGCTTTTCACAAACCCTAACCCTGGATGTATAGATCAGACTGCTTGCTGTGTCATGTGACAGAGCTTCTGTTTGATTCCAACCTAGATTCCAAGAAATCGTTTGATTGAAGGCCCGAGCTCATCATACCTGGTCGATCACGTTATTTGGGCGGACGGGATCCGGGCGGCGGCGGATTTGCAAACGACAAGTCGAGAGCAGGCACGCAGCTACCTATCAGAGTTCAGTGACAGCAAAATCTAAGTTCAGGTCCCGGAGTTGATGCGTCTCAAGGGCGTTGCCGGCAGCAGCGGAAAACACAGCCGGCGGCACCAGTCCCAGTAGCACTAAACTAAGCCCGAGACAGCAACAGCATCAAGCAAAGCAGCAAACGGGGCACCTGGTGTGGTCTGGCGTGTGTGGTTCCAGGCGGACGCCTCGATATATGTATGCGCCGTGCAGTGCTGCCGTGCGGTCTCGGCAGGCCGCGCAAGACAACAACGGCCAGCGAAGCAACAACGCTCAATTCCAACAGCCAGCGCAACAAGGGTCGAGGCTGCAGAAAGATGTACTTACTTGACAGTACATAGACTGGTACCGTCTATCTTTCAGGTGTGCGAAAATTCAGCAAAGTCTCGCACCACACCTCGCTCACAGCTACAGCTTTGTTGGCGTGGTTGGATAGCTTTATCCGCCGCGACTTGCTTTGCAAGCTGTGTCAGGATTTTAGAGTTGGAGTATCTATATGGGTTTGCGCTACCGCCCACCTCCCACGCTGTGCCATGATTGATGACACCTATCCAAGTCGATGCGGAGACAAGGAGGTTGTAACTTGTGGTGGATCGCACACGGCTCGGGTGAGATGGATCATGGATCCCAGATCATAGATCATGGATCAAGAATAATTATGGGAATGGTGGCACTGCACACTGGGTGGAAGCTGGGGTGGATATGCACTATGATTGCACTGATTCGCACTAATTTATGATTGCTAGTAATTACTATACCCGCGATATGACAGCTGGCTGGTGCTGGGCAAACGAGAGCGCCTTGCGCCGGGCGACCGGTATAGGCCAGGCACGCCGCCAGAGCTACGGACAGACCCTCATCTGTCTAATCAATCTCAGGAAGCACGACAGGACATTCCAGGGTGTCTTTCGCAAGCTGGGCCGTGTGTTGCGGACGACAAAGTCGAGTCAGAGACCCTTGGATGTGGCCTCGCATGCCACATCACAGTCCCAGCTCAGGTCGAGAGCAGTGGTCTACTGGCACGACAGGCTTGCAAGAGTTGTAAGAGAAAGGGCTAGTTCTGACAGCTTCTCACGCAGCCTCAGGGGGAGCGATTCTGGAAACAGTCGTGGCAACGAATCGAGGCGTCATGCTGCGAGGAGGAGCATGCCGGGGCCAATCGGAACGGGGGATTTGCAGCCGCAGGTCAACGGCTCTCTGGGTTAGCGCACGGCAGGCTGCAGATTTGTGCGTCAAGGCTCTCTTTTTGAGTGCGAGCTCGGTGGATGGGTGGCAGTTTCGGATCCACTAGGACTGAGCGAGAGTGCAGTGTTGCCTGTGCTGAGCTGTGCGTTGCCTTCTCTCTCTCTCTGCCCATCTGGCTCACAACGTCCGCCGCCGTCTACCTTCTGTCCTCCCGACCCAGCTTCACACCTCTTCTACAATCACCACCAAAACACCAAACACCACCATCACCACCTCTCACCAAACCGCCACGACTTCTGTTGTTTCCTTGTTTCTTTTACTGCCGTACCATAGACCTGTTTTAGTACCGCCTAGTCGCTTTTTGTAATACCTACCTACCTAACCCACACCGTTCCTGCCTCACGGCCAACTTCGCGCTCCTGCCTGCCTCAGCCAGCCAGCCAGCCAACCCGCCTTTTCCCGCCGCTTACAGCCAGCTCACAAGAAACATCGCCGGCGTCGCAAACAACATCCACCGCAGTCGTCGCCACCCGACTCGCCCTCGACTACACTTCTGTTATTGTCGCCGGCGTCGCGTGATCTCGCTTACCAAATCGCGCAATCCACTCGACCTCGACGCGCATTCCGCAACTCTCGTTTGCGTCATCATCACCACCAGCACTCGCGCCTCTGACTCCGTCTCTATCGCATTCACCACACCCGTCGCAAACCAGCTCTCCCGGAGGATTAGACAGCAGTAAACAGCTCGCCCAACCCTTCACCGCCCATCATGACGAGCTTCTTCAACATTCCCTGGTGTGGAGACAAGATCGCCTCCAAAATGTCTGAGAAGCCCTCCCTCGACCAAATCCGCTCTCCGCCTGCCGTCGAAATACCTGGCTTGAGCAAGTTCAAGAGGAAGCGCACACTCAGTCCCGAGCCACAGACCACTCCCCAGTCACTTGCGAAGAAACCACGCCCTGCTGCCGACTTCCCACAGCGACTGCCTTTGGACATTCCCACGAAACAGGACTGCGACCAGTCAAATCCTGCCTCTCTGGCCTATGCTACCCCAGGCGCCACACCCACTACTGCCGCGCATCGACCCGACTATCCATCCACCAAGCCCATCAATCTGGACATGACTACCGAACAAAAGAATATCGATATCGCTGGTGGACCACGCAAGGACTCCGCTGTAAGCCCGACTCGCAACAACGCGACAACACAACAAGCATCGGAAGATGCAAAGATGGAACAGGCCGCCACCACCGCAAAGGCCGAGTCTGCCCTCCAGCAGGCTATCGAAAACCAGTTCAACATGCAGATCCTCTTGAAGCACAACGAACTTCGCCTGATCGACCAGGAGCTTGCGAAATGCCAGGTCGCTTTGGAGCAATTGCGAAGATGCGAACTTCGACCATTCCCCGGAAGCCAAAGGCCGGCCGAGTCTGTATCTGCTGGTACTGGTCCTGCTGTCAACCCTCAACCTGGCTTCACCAAGCCCTCGCACGCCGCTCCTTACGGAGTGGTTGATGGTCCGTACAGTCGCCACTACAGGATGTGGCTGCTGGGCGACTCTCAATTCGATTCCGAGCCTATCCGTGGACCTAGCTTCGCCGAGAGCGCTTACAACACCGCCAACCGACCAACTCGTAACAGTGGGACTGCCAGAAAATCCGCCGGCAAATCTATTGGTAACATTCCTGGCGAATCTATGCCTAGTATCCCGAATTACTCTGTACCGGCACCACGGAAGGAGAAGTCTGGCCCTCTGATCTTGAGGAGATCGAGCGATGGCAAACTCGTCAAGTTGATGTGCAACAACTGCCAGCGTGGCGATATGAATAGTATCCAAGGCTTCTTGAACCACTGCCGTATCGCCCACAAGGTGGATTACAAATCACACGACCAAGCAGCCATGGACTGTGGACGCCTTCTCGACGAGGCTGAGCTTGCCAACCTCCCTGCCGACGCTGGTAACATTCCCATTGCAAAGGGTGCACCCAAGCCTACTCCTGCACGTGCTTCTGTGGCCTCGGCTGCCCCAGCGCACGTCCCGACTAGCACTGCAGTGCACCCTTTCAACATCCCAGGCGCAGCACTGCCTACTGCTAGCCGTAAGCCCACAAAGAAGAAGGCTGCTGCTGCCCGCCCGTTGGCCTCTTCACCTTCCAACAGTGCTGCCTCCTCTCCCTTCAAGCCGTCGGCCCAAGCTCCTAGACTGTCCGCTTTATTTGCGAAGAACAGCGTCGGCGGCGACTTGAACCAGGCGGTAGTCAACGCGAAGCAGAAGATTGATCTTAGTGGCGAAGAAGACACGCCTTCGCCCTTCCCCTCCGTCCCGAGCTCTCCCTCTGCTCCTTTCATGAGCTCAACCACTGCCCTGCCAGCCAACACGTCTACCGCCCCGCGTCCGCCAAGCCGTAAAGGTCACCGCCAACCGCATCAACGTGCACGGCCATCACCCCTGGCTCCTCCATCCCAACAAATGCCACCCTCGAGACTGGCATCCACCCCAACTCAACTGCTCGACTCGCCTCGTGAAATGTCTGCACACATGTCGCCCCACACTGTTGACAGCAACCCGGGGATGATTAGCGATCTCGAAGACGATGACCACGGCTCCGCCTCGGAAGAGGAGACCGCGATGCCGCCATCCTCGCGCGGTCCTATGTTGCCGGTGAACCCCGCCTCCCGCTCCTGCGCGGAGAACTCCGCCATGGACTTGGACGTCACCGTCGACGACGAAATCAACGAGCACGGCGTCATCATTAGGAGGAACAGTATGCTCGCGAGCCCGTCGAAGCATGGCTGAAAGAGGCCACGAATCTTCTCACACACTCGACCCGCAAAGAAGTAGTCGGCACTACCCGCCCGCTTCCCTTTGCTGATGATGCATCGCCACCATCACCAACCTTCTACACTCTCAACTCCACAAAACCCTTTTCGCTTCGGGCAAGAAATAATGGCTGCGCCATTCATTCGCTATGCCCACAAACCCCCCTTATTACCTATTAAATTTTGAATGTTTTCCTGCTTTAGCGCTTTTCTTTTTGACGAAGAAAATGAAAAAGCTTTGCTCTGCTTTTCTGAATGAGCCTCGAGAGGGGCTGTGTGTTGAATAGACGAAAGACGGATGGATGGATGGATGGATGGATGCACGGCCTGGTCTTCTTCTGAATAAGAGACGGGATAGATGGATGGATGAACGGTCGTGACGGCATAGGAATGGAATGGAACGGAAATAACAATAAGAAACCAGAAATATCGAAAACTCCCTACTCTACCCTTTACCTTTGTTGCCCGTCATACTGTGTCACTTGATATCTCCTGGGTAGTCATTTGACGCCATGTCTAGATTGGTCTTTTACCGTGTGCTGTCAAGTTGAAGTACCTATCGACAAAACCTACTTTGCTAACTCTAATAACCTCATCTCATCAGCCTCAAGAGCACGCACCTGCCGCAGGATCCACGCCCGCTTCTCCTCGCTCACAAACCGCGGATACGGCCGTCTACAATCCCTCGACCCCTCCGGGTATCCAAGCAATTCTCCGACCACCCACTTCGTCCCGTTGATACCGCCATCGCCAAAGCCGAGCTCCGATACCGCGAGCGTGTACTGTAGCTTCTGCGCGGCTTCGTGCTCTCCGGCTTGGTACAGGTCGTACACTTCTACGCAGGCGCGAGGGTACAGGTTGCCGACGCCCGTGATGCAGCCTGTGCCTCCTACTGACAGCGCGGGGATCAGCCAGTCGCTTTGGCCGGCGAGGGCGCAGAATTGTGAAGGGGAGTATGATGCTGACAGGCGGGTGATTTTCGCGATGCCGCCACATGTGAGCTGGGGAAGAAACAATGTTAGATTGCGCGTTGTACATGGAGTTTGTGCCAGCCAGCCGAAGGCAACGTACCTTGACGCCGACGATGTTCGTGTGCTTCGCCAGTCGGTCCAGCATTGTCGAGTCCACATTCAGACCGGCGGCCACGTCGGGGAAGTTGTAGATCACGACGGGCACGGGACTGGCGGCCGCGACGTCTTCGAAGAACTCGCACACGGCGTCTTTGGTCATGGCGAAGTGGAAGAAGCTGGGGACCAGCACGAGGGCGAAGTCGGCTCCGGCTTCTTTGGCTGCAGCGCAGTCGTCGAGAACATCTCGCGTGCTCGTGCCGCTGGTTCCTAGGCAGATGGGCAGTTCGGGCTTGCCTAAGTCTTGTGCTGCCTGCCTTGTGGCGCGGACGAGGTCCGATTTCTCGCTGCGGCTGAGGGTTATGGCTTCGCCGTTTGTGCCTGCGAGGACGACGCCGTGGACGCCTGAGGAGATGAGGAAGCGGAGGTGTTTGGTCTGCGTTTCCCAGTCGATCTCTTGCTTGGCTGAGGTGGTGAAGAAGGTTAGGGAGGGGACGTGGATGCCTTTGAGGGCGGGTCCGGAGTCGCTGGAAGGCATGATGTCTGTGTTGTACAACAACGGTGTCTCGTTGATTCCTATCAACGGTTTTGTTCGAGTGATGTGGTGGTGATCGAAAGTCGGGGGTTGCAGAATGAAATGGAAGCTACCTAGAGACGTGCGAGTCGGCTCTGCCGTCTCTTTCTACATCATGCCCGTCGGACCAACATGCTCCACTGACCATGTCCGTGGCCGCTGTTCAGTGTGATGCTACTAGATCTGCCGTGGTATCGGAAACAACCTCGATCGACAGCCTGTCATGCTCCGCCGTAGGTCGCCGATGAAGGACGATGTCCGTACCGTCGGCATCTGAACTGACAGACGAGCCAGGGTGGTATGCCGTGGTTTTGCCTGTCGACTCCGCGCGTGGCTAACATATCCCCCGTGGAGTTTGGCATGGTTAGCAAAGGTTAGGTTGCAATTTAACGTTGCCAAGTGTGGATCTCGGTCACGTGGTCTCCACTATCGAACTCTGGTGGATCCCTACGCGGCACATCATTGCGGCGACTTCGCGACACCATTCACACCAACATCGTGGATCGTGGTTACGAACCTCCGAAATGTTCCTCGCGCTGCTCATCGCGTGTGACCTCGCGGACATCGCCGTCTACGTACCCGGAGATCAGTAGTCCTGCACAGATGCCGACAGCGGCATCCATCAGTAGGATATTTGCCGGCGACATGCCTCGTTGCATAGGTATGTTGCCTTCACGCTTCTCCTCTCCTATCACTTTCATTTTCACGTAGTCGACAGCCAGCGCAGTCGCCAACAATGACGGGCTTTGCACGCGCGCCAGAAGACCGGCCAACGCCGCAGGAGGTGTACAACTGGAAGGTCTACGCCTCAGCGCTGATTATTTCGATGGGCGTGATGGCCTATGGATATGACAGTGCTTTCATTGGGACTACCATCACACAGGAGTCGTTCAAGAGAGATTTTGGCATTGCTGCGATGAGCAAGTCTGAACAGGACTCCGTCAACAGCAACCTTACCAGCATCTGTAAGTCCGGTACCGATACCTAAGGTATCTTTCAATGCTGATCAGCATGCAAGACTCGGCCGGAGGCTTCTTCGGCGCTCTCTTCATGTTCGTCTCACTCGAACAGCTCGGTCGAAGATGGACAGTCATCATATCCGACGCTGTCTTCGCAGTCGGTGCCGTCCTGTGCACCGTCGCCACCAACCAGCTCGGCTTAATGTATGCCGGACGCCTACTTACTGGACTTGGGGTTGGCGGGATTGCAGCCGTCTGTCCCATTTACATCGCCGAGATCTCGCCTCCGGCCATCCGTGGCCGACTGACAGGCTTCTTCGAGAGTTCCTACCAAATCGGCGCAGTCATCGGCTTCTGGATCAACTACGGCATCGTCCACAACATCGAACCCAGTTCGTCGACATCCTGGCGGATTCCCATGGGCGTGCAGCTCATACCGGCAGGCCTCCTGGCGCTGGGCATTCCATTCCTTCGCGAGTCGCCAACCTGGTTGCTGAAACATGGCCGCGAGGAGCAGGCTTACAATGTGTTGAGTTACTATAGAGCGATCCCGGCCGATCACGTTTACATTGCCCAAGATGTGGCGCACATCCAAAACCAGATCGAAGGCGAGCGTGCGGTCACAGGTGGCGCCCGCCCGACGTTTGGCGCGTTTGTCAAGAGTGCGCTTCGCGAGTCTTGCATGAAGGGCATGCGCAACCGCTTCTTGTTGGTGTTCATCATGTTCATGTGGCAGGGCTGGTCCGGCGCCGCAGCCATCAACTATTACAGTACGTCGAACCTCACTGTGTGTGCACTGACAGCCAACATCAGAACTGACTGCCATGCAAGGTCCAACGATTTTCTCCAACATCGGCCTCACAGACGTGACCCTGTGGACGGGGATCTACGGCATCATCAAAGCCGGCGGCTCAGTCATCTTCTTCACCTTCTTCATCGACACCTTCGGCCGCAAAATGCCCTGGATCGTCTCCTCTCTCACCTGCGCAGTCTGCCAGTACTATCTCGCGGGCTACGTGGCGATGGGAAAGCCTACGGCCGGCGTCACACAGAGCGCGAGCACCATCGCCGGCGGCAAAGCGGCCACAGCAGCGATCATGATCTTCGGCGCGGCTTGGTCTTTTGGCGCCAACGGCCTGCCCTGGATCATCTCCGCCGAGATCTTCCCCGGTAGTCTGCGCAGTATCTCTGGGCCCTGGGCAGGGATGAGCGTGTGGTTGTGGACGTTTGTCGTGACCAAGGCGCTGCCGTCAATGTTTACTGGTAAGAGCACTCCCGTTTCCATCTTCATGCATTGCATGAGAAACCCTACGCATTCTCTAACACGATTTGTTCTCTATTTTCGCAGGCATGGGCTATGGCGTCTACATCTTCTTCGCGAGCATGCTGGTCGTTGCTTCGGTCTACGCTTGGTTCTTCATCCACGAGACCAAAGGCGTGCGCATGGACCAGATGGACGAGTTGTTTGGCTTCGAGAGACCTTTGGTCGCGAGAGATTGGGCTTCGAAGATTGTCGAGGAAGGCGATTTCGATGGGCAGACTGATGCTGATGCTGATAAGCAAGACTTGAAAGACTCGGGGGTGTCCCGTGTTGAGGTGGCGCGCTGATTTGAGTGTTCTCCATTCTCGACTGCGATGAACGGTTGCAAGGCTTGGTGTCGATCGGATGAATCGATAGGACCGCAGGAACCCCTACTACCCTTATTTTGGATTGCGAGTGAGCCTCTCATACAGCCACATGTAGATTGGCGCAGGTCTGTCTTCAGTTAATTTTGGGCCGGCCGATGTCACGCTGCTTTCACTTCGAAACCACTACTCGTGTGCTCATGCGGTTTCCTAGACAAAACGACCAGACGAATGACAGTCCAGGCATCGTCATCCGATTTTAGGTGCATTCAAACGATCCGTGGAGAAGCAAACATTAACAACGGAGTACCAACGGGCTGCTTATCCAGTGTTTCAAAGTTCGTGTTTCAGAGAGCTCTCACACTCGCCGATGCCTAATGCAAAGTCTTTCAAGATGTAAGCCAGGCCTCTCCTTAACAACGTGAGTATCAGACCACGGCCGCCTGATATTGATGACTAGGTACAGTGTGCAGCAGGGCTTTACCTACGACAATTGTATAATCACTGATCAAGCACATATTGTCGCGAGGTGAGCCGGACTTACAGGAAGTGTATTGGTGTCTACTTTATCATTTGAGCTATGCGCGGCGGCATCAAGACCCGTCAGAGTCAGAGACTATTACATCTTGAAGACAAGGCTCCGAAGACCAGATATGCCTTGACACACATCAAAGCGTCGTGGTCTGACCTTTCCTAACCCGCATGCGACGTATAGTCTCGATCTCGCCACACTTCTTGAGCAATTGAGCTTGATTGGTCATAAGTTCTCGTGCGAGCTGTCTTGTGCAACTTCATCGCAACTGTAGATGAGGCGTCCGCTTGGAGGGCGTGAAGGTCAGAATCCACCTAAAAGTCTTACTTTCTTCCCCGACATTGTGAAGAAGTCTGGCCAGATCCTAAGGTAGTTGAGATTTCAATGCAATCCCCTGTAATCCATTAGGTTACGCAAACGCGAACGCACCACCAACAACAACAACAAGCATGTCGTTACAACCTCGATCTGACGACAACGCTATCCTCACCCGTAGAGAGCCACCCATCCTCGGAGAGAAAACAACAGCAGCAGCCCAAGTATCGTCTACTCCCAACGAGAGCTACAACAACATCTACGCCGAAGGCCACGGCGACCTCCAAGTCTTCACGCTCGCCGATGTTGCAACGGACATCAAGCTCGCCAAAGATGGTCGAACAGTCTTAATCCCGCAGCCTTCGGATGACCCGGACGATGTCCTCAATTGGCCGAGGGGGAAGAAGTACAGAGTCCTGCTGTCTCTGATCTTCGCGTCGATGGTATGTATGGGAAAGTGTTCGCGATCCCTACTCTTCGTCGGGAATAAAAATCAACTGACAAGTGAATTTCATGCGCCAGCTCACAGATTTCGGGATGATTTGGGGAACGGCACGTCAAAAGCACGCCCCGGATTACACTGCACCACCAATTACTGACGTGCAATCGATGGCGATGCTGTAGGTCCTCTTCGAGTCCCAAGCGCAAGACTTCCACATGTCCGTCCACGCCGTGGCGGCTTCGGTCTCCGGCGGCATTTTCCTGCAAGGGCCGGGCGGTCTGCTAGCTGTGCCGCTTATCCAGCGTTACGGCCGATTGCCGGTCCTGTTCTGGTCGCAGGCCTTGACGGCTCTTGTCGTGATGGCCGCTGCGGTTTCGCCGGATTATGCGTCGTTTGCTGCGTTCAGGACGTTGCAGGGGCTGGTTAATACGCCGCCGCAGGTTATTGGGTTGAGTGTGGTGCATGATCTGTGAGTTCTGTTGTTGTGAATTATTGGCACGACTTCGTGTCTCTCCTGACTTGTTTCGTTTGCAGCTTCTTCTTCCACGAGCGAGTGCGCTACACCAATCTCTGGGTGCTGTTCCTCGTCGGAACGCTGTACATGGGGCCTTTCGTCGCGGCTTGGCTCTCGCAAGTGGTCTCGTGGCGGGCCAACTTTGGCATCCTAGCCGGCCTCCACGGTTTCTCCACGCTTTTGATTGTTGTGCTCGGAGACGAAACGTTGTACGATCGCGGGAACCCCCAAGCACAACAGACCGGCTTGCTCGGGCGACTGACACTCCTCGTCGGGATCGCAGGATACAAAGCCCACGGCCGACCAAGCCCGGTGAAAGTACTGCAAGACCTCCTCCGCATCCAGATCAGGCCGCAAGTCTTCTTCGTCACGGTGATATACGTGATGCTGCTAGTGGCCTGGAACATCGGGGTCGTAGCCACTATATCCCAACTCGTGCTCCCGCCGCCTTACTCGTTCAGCCACTCGGCGCTGGCACTTACCTGGCTCGCGCCTACTATAGGAGCACTCGTCGGAGCATTGTGGGGTGACGTGTTCAACGGCTGGCTACAGGCGCGGTACATCCGCTCGCACGCCGGCGTCTACGTGCTCGAGAACCGCCTTTGGGGCACGTACGCGCCTACGCTCGTCAGTTTCGCCGGGTTGGTCTTGTTCGGGCAGACACTGGAGCACTCGATGCACTGGAGCGGGCTTTTGGTCGGGTGGGCTTTTCTTGCTTTTGCTGTGGTTGCGGCTACGACGACCGTGTCGGCTTACTGCCTTGACTGCTTCCCGAATCATGCTGCGCTCATTGCGGCGATTGTGAATATGTGGCGGTGAGTAAAGTTGAGGGAATTGGAAAGGGGTCTGTTTCGGTTGTTTGTGTGCTGACGCTTACTTGTAGGACGACTGCTGGATTCTGCGTGACATACTTCCAGTTGGAGTGGATTGCCGCTACCGGACCGGGCGTGAGCTTTGGATGTCAGGCGGCTATTGTTGCTGCGGCTTTTGTTTGCGGCGTGGTCACTACCCAGGTTTGGGGGAAGGGGTGGCGTCTCAAGTATCCTCCTCCAGCGGCGGGAGAGTATTGAAGGTATGCCTGAGAGGGTGTTACCGAGTATTGTCATGTGTTCGGTTGTCTGTGTGTGTGGTTTGAGTGCTAAGGAGAAAAGAAGAAGCGGGTGTTTGAACAAGCAGATGTCTGGGTGTTGCAGTTGCAAGGATTGACTTGTTATCAATGATGATGTATTCACGATGCCTTGCCAAGCTGATACTGCATGAAAGGTTGGATGTAATCCCACTTCCCAATCGGTACGCCCTC
>Ga0265797_10006614_pt1 | contig 16265 bp, 9 predicted proteins | sample P2T30metagenome_FD_192433 | JGI IMG/M metagenome (GOLD analysis project Ga0265797, IMG submission 192433) | Plant litter microbial communities from East Loma Ridge, Irvine, California - P2 T30 | ecosystem: Environmental > Terrestrial > Plant litter > Unclassified | place: USA: California... | reverse complement strand
GAGCCGCGCCGTGCCGCGGGGCACCGCGACGCGGGAACGCCCGCGCCGACGGGGCGTCACCGCGCTCGTCTGGGCGCTCGTGGCGGCCTCCGTCGTCGTGATCGCGCTCGGCGCGACGGCCACGCTGGTGCTCGTGCGGGCGACCTCGACCGAGATCCCGCGCGTGGGGGCGGTCGACGCCGAGCTGACCGACGACAGCGTGCGCTTCAGCTGGAGCGACCCCGGGCTGAGACCGGGCGACGCCTACGTCATCGCCGCCGGCGAGGGCACGAGCCAGCAGACCGCCGCGGACTACGTCGTCGACGCGCCGGGCGAGGGCGAGCGCGTCTGCGTCACCGTGAGCGTCGCCCGTGCGGGCGCCACGGGGCTGCCGAGCGGGGAGAAGTGCGTCACGGGGGAGGCACCGTGAGGCAGCGGCTCGTCGACTGGGCCAGGGGGCACCGGTCGGCGGCGGCCACCGCGCTGAGCGGCGTGGTCGTGGCTGCCCTCGTCGCGACCGTCGCGGTCGTGAGCACGGGGTACGAGGCCCAGCGCCTCGACCTCGACGACGGCACCGTCTGGGTCGCCAACGGTGAGCTGGGCGCGATCGGGCGTGCCAACGCCGACGTGCTGCAGCTCAACTCCGCCGTCCGGACGAGCGGCGCCGACCTCTCCGTGGTGCAGGAGGGGCAGGACGTCCTCCTGGTGGACCGGAGCAGCGCGACCGTCGGGATCGTCGACACCGCCACGGCGACCGTCGTCGACGAGGTGCCCCTGCCTCCGACGTCGCCCGCGGTGCACCTGGCGGGCGACCGCGTCGTCGTCGCGTCGGACGGCACCGGCGAGTACTGGTCGGTCCCGGTCGACGAGCTGTCCTCCTACGTCGCCGACTCCGATCCCGACCTGAGCCTCGGCGCCGACGCCGTCTCGGCGGTGACCCCCCGGGGCCGCACCACGGTCTTCTCCGCCGACAGCGGCGCCGTGTCGGTGATCGGCTCCGCGGAGCGCTTCGAGGTCGACGAGACCTCCGAGACGGATCTCCCGGAGGGCGACGACTACCAGGTGACCTCGGTCGGTCCGCACTGGGCCGTGCTCGACACGGCCTCCGGGGCCCTCGTCGTCGACGGTCGCGCCGTCGACCTCGGGAGCCGCTCCACGGGCGGGCTCGCGCTGCAGGAGGCCAGCGACGACGGGTCGTCGGTGCTCGTCGCCACGGGCACGGGACTCCTGTCGGTGCCCTTCGACGGGGGTGCCCCCACGGGCCTCGTCAGCGAACGGTCCGGCCTGCCCGCCCGGCCCGTCGTCGTCGACGGCTGCACGTGGGCGGCCTGGGGCGACGGCACCGCCTGGAGCGACTGCCGCGCCGACGGCGAGCAGGTCCTCCCGCTCGAGCAGGTCGCCCCCTCGGCCCCCCTCGTCTTCGACGTCAACGGGCGACGCGTCATGCTCAGCGACCCTGCCGGGGGCGGGTCCTGGGCCGTGCAGCGCGGCGGTCAGCTCGTCGACAACTGGGGCGACCTGATCGAGGACGACCAGCAGGAGGACGACCAGGAGGAGAACGACGCCGATCAGCCGCCCGAGCTCGATCCCGACCAGAAGCCGCCCGTCGCGGTGGCGGACGAGTTCGGGGCGCGACCGGGGCGGGCGAGCACGCTGCCCGTGCTCCTCAACGACTTCGACCCCAACGGCGACCCGCTCGCCATCGACTCCGTCGGCCCGGTCGACGAGGCCGTCGGGCGCGTGGACGTCATCAACGACGGCCAACAGCTCCTGCTCACGCTCGGTGAGGCGGCCACGGGCGTCGTGTCGTTCGACTACGTCGTCTCCGACGGGCGCGGCGGGACCGCGAGCGCGACCGTGACGGTCACCGTCCGCGGGGCGGACGAGAACGGAGCACCGCGCCAGGTGCGCAGCACGGAGGCGTCGGTGTCGTCGAGCGGGCGGCTCGAGGTCGACGTCCTGGGCGACTGGGTCGACCCCGACGGCGACGCCTTCTACCTCACGAGCGCGACGGGCGAGGGCGTCACGTCGAAGCCGACCGGCGAGGTCGTCGTCCAGGACGACGGCACCGGGCGGAGCCGCGTCGACGTCGCCCTCGTCGTCTCCGACGGGCGCGACGAGGCCGCGGGCACGCTGACGGTGACGGTCGACGCGACGGCTCCCCTGGAGGCGCGCTCGTTCACGGTCAAGGCCTACGCAGGGCGTCAGACCAGCGTCGACCCGCTGCGGTACGTCGTGGGCGGCTCGGGCCGCGCACGGCTCAACAGCGTCCCGCCGCAGTCCGGGTCCGTGGTCACGCCCAGCTACGAGAAGGGCACCTTCCGGTTCCGGAGCGACGAGGTCCGTTCGCACGCGGTCGAGTACACGGTCACCGACGGCGACCAGACGGCCACCGGCACCGTGCGCATCGACGTGCAGGAGCCGCCCGACCCGGGCACCCCGCCGGTCACGGTGCCGAAGACCGTCTTCGTGCGGACGCTGAGCACCGAGACGATCGACGTCACGGCCACGGACCGCGACCCGGCCGGCAACGTCCTCGTGCTCACGGGCACGTCGACGGTGGACGCGCGCCAGGGCGCCCGAGTCGAGGCGCTCGAGCAGCGCTACCTCCGCGTCACGCTGACGGCCCCCCTCGAGACCGGGTCGACGACCTTCACCTACACGGTCACGAACGGCCTCGCGTCGGCGGAGGGGAGCGTCACCGTCGTCGAGATCCCGCGGCCCGGGGTCGTGCAGCCGCCCGTGGCCGCTGCGGACGCCGCCACGGTGCGGGTCGGCGACGCGATCGACATCGACGTGCTCGCCAACGACGAGCAGCCCGACGGCGACGAGATCACGCTCGTGCCCACCCTCGACCAGGACGTCCCCGAGGGGGGAGGCCTGCTCTTCACCGCGGGCGACCGGCTGCGCTACCTCGCCCCGAGCACCCCCGGCGACTTCACGGCCCAGTACCGCATCACGGGCGCCGACGGGCAGAGCGCCTCCGCCCAGGTGGCCCTCGCCGTCCGCGAGGCCGACGCCGCGACCAACGCGCCCCCCGTCCCGCAGACCGTCACGGCACGCGTCGTCGCCGGTGAGAGCGTCCGCGTCTCCGTCCCGCTGGACGGCATCGACCCCGACGGCGACGCGGTGCAGCTCGTGGGGGTGGACACGAACCCCGAGAAGGGCAGCGTCACGAACGTCGGGCCCGACTTCCTGGAGTTCGAGGCGGGCCCCGGCCAGGTGGGCACGGACTCCTTCACGTACTCCGTCATCGACGGGCTCGGGGCCCGGGCCACCGGCACCGTGCGCATCGGCATCGCCGAGCGCGCGGAGGGTTCTCGGGACCCGGTCGCCGTCGCGGACACCGTCACCATGCGCCCGGGCGGGAGCATCGCCGTGCGCGTCCTCGACAACGACTCCGACCCCGACGGCGGAGCCCTGACGGTCACGTCCGTCGAGCCCAACGGCGACGACGGCGTGCGCGCCGAGGTCCACGACGGGACGACCGTGTCGGTGACGCCACCGCGCGCCGAGGGCGAGTACGGACTCGTCTACACGGTCGAGAACGAGGTCGGCGGTGCGAGCTCCAGCTTCGTGACGGTGGTCGTCGACCGTGACGCGCCGCTCCGGCAGCCCCTCGCGAACGACACCGTGCTCGATCTCCGCGACGTCCTCGACCGCGACAGCGTCCGCGTCGACGTGCTCCGCAACGCGTTCTTCGCCAACGGCCCGGTCACGGAGCTCGGCCTCGGCCTCGAACCCGGTTACGGTTCGACCGCTCGGATCACGGGAGACGGCCAGGTCGAGGTCGAGGTGCTGCCGACGAGCCAGATCGTGCCCTTCTACGTCTCGCACCCCGAGGACGAGTCCCTGCGGGCCTACGCGTTCATCCGCGTGCCCGGGTCCGACGACGCCCTCCCGCAGATCGACCGGACGGCGCCGACGATCACGGTCGCGAGCGGGGAGGCGGTCGACATCGACCTGGACCGCTACGTCGTGGCCAGCGGCGGGCGCTCGGTGCGCCTGACCGATCCCTCGGCGGTCCGCGCGACCCACGCCTCCGGCGACGACCTGGTCGTCGACGCCACGACCCTGCGCTTCCGGTCGGCCGACCTCTTCTACGGCGCCGCGAGCATCTCCTTCGAGGTGACGGACGGCCGGTCGGCCGACGACCCCGACGGACGCAAGGCCACCCTCGTGCTCCCCGTCCGCGTCACGCCCCGCGAGAACCAGCCGCCGGCGTTCGAGGGCACGTCGATCCAGCTCGAACCGGGGGAGTCCCGCACCGTCGACCTGACCCGCCTCACCACGTACCCCTACCCCGACGACGTCGGCGAGCTGACCTACGCGGCGGGGGCCGCGTCCGTGCCCGGCTTCTCGTACTCCGTCTCGGGGCAGCAGCTCACCGTCACCGCCGACGCCTCGGCGACGAAGGGAACCTCCCGGTCGCTGCCGATCACGGTCGCCGACGCCGTGGCTCAGGGCAGGAGCGGCGCCGTGGCCGTCTCCGTCGTGGCGTCGAGCCGTCCCCTGGCCCTGCCGGCCGCCGACCGGGCGATCGTCCGACGCGGGGGGACCACGACGGTCGACGTCCTGCAGAACGACCAGGCCACCAACCCGTTCCCCGGGCAGCCGCTCGAGGTCGTCGCCATCCGGGGCCTCGACGGCGGCCGCGTGCCCGCCGGCGTCCGCATCACCCCGAGCGCCGACCGGCGCACGCTCTCGGTGACGGCCGACGCCTCGGCCCTGCCGGTCGACACGAACCTCCAGTACCAGGTCGCCGACGTCACCGGCGATCCCGATCGTCGGGTCTGGGGCAACGTCACGGTCTCGGTCCAGGACGTCCCCAGCACGCCCGCCGCACCGGTCAGGACGGGCACGTTCCGGGGCGGGCAGCTCACGCTCGCGTACCAGTCGCCCGCGGCCAACAACTCGCCCGTGTCGCGGTTCGTGCTGACGGGCACCTCGACCACCGGTGGTGCGACCTACAGCAGGGACTGCGGCGTCGCGACCGTCTGCACCCTCACCGACCTCGACCCGACGCAGCAGTACGCCTTCTCCGTCGTGGCGAGCAACGCCGTCGGCGACTCGGCCCCGAGCGCCGCCAGTGCCCCCTACAGCGCCGACTTCGTGCCGGCCGCGCCGGCCACGGTGACCGTGGCCGCGTCGCGCAGCACGCCGGGCGGGCTCGACGTCTCGTGGAGCCGCGTCCCCGACCCGCGCCCGGGCAGCAGGGTGGTCCGCTACGTCGTCGACATGACGGGGCCGGGTGCGCCCGCGACGTCCACGACGACCGACCTCCGGCTGCCGACGCTCGCGGGGCTGGACCCCGACGCGCGGTACACCGCCACGGTCCGTGCCGAGAACGCTGCCCAGGTCTCGTCCACGGCCGACTGGGCCCGGACGACGTCCGCGCCGGCCGGCCCCGTCGGCACCCCTCCGCCCGTGTCGGTGACCGCGACCGTGGTCGATCCGGGCCAGGGGTGGATCGGGCTCTCCCGGACGGACAGCTCCGCGCGGGGCGGAGGGCCCGTCACGTACTCCTACGGCCGTGCCGAGGCCGGGACGTCCACGCCGATGTGTGCCGTCGGCCAGGCGGACCCGTACGGCATCGAGCTGACGAGGGACCTGGTCGACCGCAGTGCGGTGGACGGGCGGCAGTACACGTACTTCGCCTACGCGCGCAACGGCTACTTCTGCACGGCGTCGAGCTCCGGGGCCGTCCAGAGCCTGAAGGCGCCCGGAAAGGCGTCCGTCGAGCTGGCCGTCGTCCAGAACGGCAGCAGCGACCGGTACGACGTCACCGCCTCGGGCCTCGCCGTCGACGGCGGCACCGCGTCCCGGTACGAGGTCCGCCTCGGCGACGGTCCCTGGGCACGTCTGCCGGCCTCGGGCAGGGTGACGACGGGGGACGACCCCGGCCTCTACAACCGCACGTCGGTCGTCGCCGTGCGGGGGTGCCGGGACGAGACGCAGCGGTTCTGCGGTCCGCCGTCCGACGGCGAAGAGGTCACCCCCGTGCTCGCGGGCTTCGTCTCGCCGACGTTCTCCGGGACCGCTGCCGGGGGAACGTGGACGTTCTCGGCACCGACGGGCAGCGGGCTCGCCTCCCGTCAGTACCGGTGCGGCGCCGGAGAATGGACGACGATCGCCGCGGGAGCGAGCGCGTCGTGCGACGTCACGATCGCCGACGACCCCGAACTGCGGCTGCAGACCCGCCTGCGGACGAGCACGGCCACCGTCGACTACGACCGGGACCACCTCCCGGTCATCACCGAGTGAGGAACGCGACATGACGATGACCCCCGAGCAGGCGACCTGGTTCTCCGACGTCTTCGGACGCCTCGTGGCGAACGTCGACCGGGTGCTGCTGGGCAAGACGTTCGTCGTCCGCCTCTCCTTCACGGCGCTGCTCAGCGAGGGGCACCTCCTGCTCGAGGACTACCCCGGCACGGGCAAGACCTCGCTCGCCCGGGCGATGGCGCAGAGCGTCCAGGGCACGAGCTCGCGCGTGCAGTTCACGCCCGACCTCCTGCCGGGCGACATCACGGGCGTGAGCATCTACGACCAGAAGGCCGGCGAGTTCGAGTTCCACCGCGGGCCGATCTTCGCGAACATCGTCCTCGCGGACGAGATCAACCGCGCGAGCCCCAAGACCCAGTCGGCCCTGCTCGAGGTGATGGAGGAGGGGCGGGTCACGGTGGACGGGGTCAGCCACGACGCGGGCCGCCCCTTCATGGTCATCGCGACGCAGAACCCGATCGAGCAGGCGGGCACCTACCGCCTCCCGGAGGCGCAGCTGGACCGCTTCCTGCTCAAGACCTCCATCGGCTACCCCGACCACGCGGCGACCCTGCGGATCCTCGAGGGGTCGGCCACCCGTGTGCACGAGGGCAGCCTCGCGCCCGTCGTGCAGGCCGGCGTCGTCACCGAGATGGCCGAGCTCGCCCGCACCGTGCACGTCGAGCCCTCCCTCGCCGACTACGTCGCGCGGCTCGTCGAGGGCACCCGCACGGCGCAGGAGGTCCGGCTCGGCGTGAGCGTGCGCGGCGCGCTCGGCCTCGTGCGGGCCGCCAAGACCTTCGCCGCCGCCTCGGGCCGGCACTACGTCACGCCCGACGACGTCAAGGCCCTCGCCGAGCCCGTGCTGGCGCACCGGCTCGTGCTCGACCCGGAGGCGGAGTTCGACGGCGTGACGCCCTCGAGCGTCGTGAGCCAGCTGCTGATCGAGACGCCGCCGCCGGCGGAGCGGACCGCCGTGTGAGCGCCGGACCCTCCTCGAGGACGACCTCGCGGGCCGGGGGCGGGGGCGCCTCCCGAGCCGAACCACGGCCCGGGGGCACGACCTCGAGCGCCCGCTTCGACGCCGGCTTCGCCACCGGCACCCAGGGCCTCACCAACGCCCGGACCAGGATCGTCGGCGACCGTACCGGCCCCGTCGCGGACGCCCTCGTGCTCGGCGTCCGGGTCGGCCGCGCGCTCCGGCTCGCCCTCCGCCGGGCCTTCGCCGCGGCGTCCTCCGTCGTCACCCCGTTCGGCTGGGTGGTCCTCGTCGCCGCGCCCGCGTCGCTCGTCGCCGGCTACCTCCTCGGCTGGCCGGAGCTCGTCGTCCTGGGCTGGGCCTCGGTCGTGCTGCTCGTCGTGGCCGGCGTGTTCCTCGCCGGGCGCAACGCCTTCGAGGTCGCCCTGTCGATCCCGCACCCTCGGGTCACGGTGGGCGAGACCGCCGGGGGAGCGGTGGTCGTGACCAACCCGACGCGGCGTCGCGTGCTCGGGACGACCGTCGAGGTGCCCGTCGGCGCCGGCCTCGCCGAGCTCGCCCTCCCGGGCCTCCGGCCGGGCGAGAGCGTCGACCGCACGTTCGGGGTGCCCACCGCCCGGCGGGGCCTCGTGCACGTCGGACCGGTGCGCACGGTGCGGGGCGACCCCGTCGGGCTGGCGCGGCGCGAGCTCGACTGGACGGGCGTCGCCGACGTGTTCGTGCACCCCCGCACGATCGGGATCCCGAGCACGAGCACCGGCCTCATCCGCGACCTCGAGGGCAGCCCGACCCGTGACCTCTCGACGAGCGACATCTCGTTCCACGCGCTCCGCGAGTACCAGCCGGGCGACGAACGGCGGAACATCCACTGGCGGTCCACCGCCAAGACGGGCACGTACATGGTCCGCCAGTTCGAGGAGAGCCGACGCAGCCACCTGGTCATCGCCCTCAGCCTCTCGGCCGCCGACTACGCCCTCGACGACGAGTTCGAGCTCGCGGTCAGCGCGGCGGGCTCGCTCGGTGCCCGGGCCGTCCGCGACGCGCGCGAGGTGAGCGTCGTCGTCAGCGAGCGCACGCCCGAGTTCGCCAAGCGCAAGAAGCTCGAGATCCGCCGCCTCGCCACCCTCACCCGCGAGCGCCTCCTGGACGACCTCGCCGTCGTCGAGCTCGCCCCCTCGGCGCTCGCCGTCACGGACGTCGCACGGGTCGCCGGCGAACAGGTGCAGGGCATCTCCGTCGCGTTCCTCGTCGTCGGGTCGACGACGACGCTGACCCAGCTCCGCGCCGCCGCCGCCGCGTTCCCGCTCGGGGTCGAGTCGGTCGCCGTGGTGTGCGACCCGGAGTCGGTGCCGGGCCTCCGGCGCCTCGGCGACCTCACGGTGCTCACGATCGGCTACCTGGAGGACCTCCAGAAGTCGCTCGCCCGGGTGGCAGCCTCGTGAGCACGGGCACGAGCACGAGCACGAGCACGACCGAGCAGGCCGACCGCCCCCGTCGACCGGGCGACCGTCGTCGTCGCCGCACCGGGCCTCCTGCGTCGTTCGTCGTCGTCGCGACGGGCTTGTTCGTCCTCGCGCAGGTCGTCGCCGTCAGCACCTGGTGGCCGATCCACCGGAGCGGTCAGCTCGTCGTGCTCGTCGCCGTGACCCTGCTCGTCGGCTCCGCCCTGGGCGTGGCGGGCGCCGTCCGGCGACTGTCGAGCGCCTGGCTGGCGGCGGGCACGGTCGTCGCGTTCCTGGTGCTCGGCGTGCCCCTGGCGGTCCCGGACGCGGCCGTGGCGGGCCTCCTGCCGACGGGCCGCGGCCTGCTCGACCTGGTCACCGGGGTCGCCCTGGGCTGGAAGCAGCTGCTCACCATCAGCCTGCCCGTCGGCAGCTACCAGGCGCTCCTCGTCCCCGTCTTCGTGCTGCTGCTCGTCGGGACCGTGGTCGGTGTCTCGGTGGCCCTGCGCACCCGCTCCGGTGAGGTCGCCGCCGTGGTCCCGGTGGTGACCTGGCTCTCCGGGATCGTGCTCGGCCCGTCCGAGGCCTTCCTGCCCACCGCGACCGCGCTGGCGCTGCTCGCCGTGCTCGTCACGTGGTCGATGTGGTGGCGCCTCCGTCGTCGGCGCCTCGCGCTCGACGCCCTGGCGGGCACGGCCGGCGGCACGGGCGCCCGGGCGGCCGGTCACGGGGCCGCGGTCCTCCGCGCGGTCGCAGGAGGCGCGACCACCGTGGTCGTCGCGGGTGCGGTGGCCGCCGGTGCGGTCGCGCTGGTGCCGCCGACGGGGAGCCGCCTCGTGGCCCGCGACGCCGTCGAGCAGCCCTTCGACCCCCGCGACGACGTCTCACCGCTGACCCGGTTCCGGGCGTACCAGCAGCAGCCCGCCGTCGACGAGGTGCTCTTCACCGTGAGCGGGGCGCCCGACGGGGCCCTGCTGCGCCTCGCCACCCTCGACACCTACGACGGCGTCGCGTACACCGTGGGCAGCGGCGAGGTCGACAGTGCCTCGGGCTCCTTCACGAGGGTGCCCTCCGAGGTGGACCAGTCCGACGTGCGGGGCCGCGCCGTCAGCGTCGACGTCGCGGTGGGGGACTGGTCGAGCACGTGGCTCCCCACGCTGGGCCGCCTCGAGGGCGTCCGCTTCACCTCGGGCGACGCCGCCGAGCTCCGGGACGCCTTCTACTACAACGACGTCAGCGGCACGGCCGCGGTGCTCGGCGGGCTCCGCCCCGGCGACGCCTACCGGCTCGACGCCGTGCTCCCGGACCAGCCCGACGAGGACGACCTCGCGTCCGCGCGTCCCGGCCCCGAGAGCGTGCCGGAGCCGCAGGCCGTGCCCGCCCAGGTCCGCGAAGCGGCACGGGCCGCCTCGAACGGAGCCGACGGGCCCGGTGCGGCGCTGCTGGCGGCGCTCACGACGCTCCGCGAGGAGGGCTACGTGAGCCACGGCGTGGGCGAGGACGAACCGGTGAGCCGCTCCGGCCACGGAGCCGACCGCATCGCCCAGCTGTTCGACGACCCCGTGATGATCGGGGACGCGGAGCAGTACGCGACCGCGGCCGCGCTCGTCGCCGACGAGCTCGGCTTCCCGGCGCGGGTCGTCATGGGGTTCCGCGCGCAGGCCGACGGCGCGCAGGCCGACGGTGCGCCGAGCCCCGTGACCGGGGACGACGTGACGGCGTGGATCGAGGTCGACACGGCCCGCTACGGCTGGGTCGCGCTCGACCCCAACCCGCAGGAGCGCCCCGTCCCCGAGGACCAGGTGCAGGACCCGACCCAGGTCTCGCGGCCGGAGTCCGTCGTGCAGCCCCCGCCGCAGGACCCCCAGATCCGCGACGCGCAGTCCCCGCCGCAGTCCGAGCGCGAGACCCCCGACGCGCCTCCTGCCTGGCTCGCCGTCCTGCTCGCCGTCGTGCGGGTCGCCGGCTGGGTCCTGCTCGTCGCGGCGGTCCTCGCGGCGCCGTTCGTCGCCGTGGTGGCGGCGAAGGCGCGTCGACGGCGGAGGCGCCGTCGTCGGACGGACCCCGTCGCGCGGATCGCCGGCGGCTGGGAGGAGTTCGAGGACGCCGTCGTCGACCACGGCATCCCCACGCCGCCCGCGGGCACCCGCCACGAGATCGCGACGGCGGTGGGCAGCTCGCGGGCCGTGGTCCTGGCCAGGGTCGCCGATCGGGCCGTGTTCGCCCCGGGACCGCCCGGGCCGGAGGACGCCGATCGCGTGTGGACCGCCGTGACCGACATGCGGGCGTCGCTCTCCCGGGGCCTGCCCCGGTGGCAGCGCTTCAAGGCGGCCGTCTCCCCGCGCAGCTTGCGTCGATACCATGGTCGGACACCACCGCGACGCTGAGGACCTCCATGACCTGCCCGACCTGTGCCAGCCCGCTGCCCGCGGGTGCCATGTTCTGCGGCGAGTGCGGGCGAGCCGTCACGAGCGCCGACGTCGCCGCCCAGCGGTCGTCCGCTGACGCCACCGCTCGCCGTCCCTCGGGCGCGACCGGGACGACCCCTCCGCCCGCGTGGCGGTCGCGCCCCGAGCAGCACGTGCCCGGCCGCGACGTCGAGCCGTGGTGGGTCCGCGAGCGGGTCGAGCCCGACGCCGCCCCCGGCCCCGTCGTCCACCACCTCGGCGCCGCACCGGGCTCGGCGCCCGAGCCGGCAGCCGACCGCGACGCCGCACCTGCCGCTCCCGGTGACCCCGACGAGTCCACCGTGACCCCTCGCGACGACCAGCAGGAGCGGGCCTCCGGAGCGACCCGCCCCGAGACGCGCCGCCCCGAGGGGGACCGCCCGGACGAAGCCCGCCCGGAGGCGGCCCGCTTCACGCCCACCGAGCCTCCTGGCCTGCGCCCTCCCGAGGCGTCCGCCGACGCCGCGCCGCGGGCGCCGCTGTGGACCGCGTCGCTGGCACCGCTGCCGACCGAGCACGAGGCGCCCGAGGGCGACGAGCGCGAGGGAGCCGACGGCACCGAGCACGAGGGCGTCGACCGTCAGGCGCGCGACTCCGGGCGTGACCGACGATCGAGCGCTGAGCCCGAGCGATCCGGGAGCACGCCCCGGGGCAGGGACGACGCGCCCACGGCCACCGACGGCACCGCCGCCACCGACGGCACCGCCGCCGACGACGGCGCGGCCGACGACCCCGTGGACCCGCAGACCGAGATCGACCTGGACGACGGCAGGCCCGCCGATGCGGCTCCCGCACCTGGCGACACCGCCCTGCTCGAGCGCCTCCTGCCCGACGTCGCGCCCGCGGTCCCGAGCGACGGCGACGTCGACGGTGCGGCCGACGGGGCGGCGACCCGCGCCACCGGTCCCCGGACGCCGACGGGCACCGGTGCGGCTGACGTCGAGGACGCTCCGCCCCCGCTCGTGGCACCGGGCAGCGAGGGCGAACGCTGCACGCAGTGCGGGGGACCGATCCACGAGGACGACATCTTCTGCGGCGAGTGCGGTGCCGTCGTCCAGTCGGTGGCGCGATCGTTCACGGTGCCGCTGGTCCCGCTGGCGCCCGAGTGGCGGCCGCCCGTCGTGGACGCGCCCCGGACCGACGCGGACGACGCGCCCCGAGCGGACGCGGACGACGCACCCCGGACCGACGCGGACGACGCGCCCCGGACAGACGCGGACGACGCGCCCGCCGCCGTCGCGCCGGGCGGGCCCGAGCAGTCGGAGGACCGCGCCCCCGACGCTCCTGCTGCCGGGGCGTCCTCCGCCCGGGCGGGCGCGGACGCCGCGACGGACCGGCCCGGGTCCGGCCGCGTGCGTCGTTCCGGGCGTCGTGCCCGCGACGTGCCGCCGGACGCCCCCCGGCAGGTCCGTCCCGTCCCGGCGAGCTGGTCGCCGCCGACGGCCCACGCCGCCCCGGCCCCCGCCGGCGAGGCTCCCCTCGCCGGGGAGGACCCCGATGCGACCAAGCGCCGCCTGGTCGACGAGGCCGCTCGTCGTGCCCTCGCGTGGCCGCCGCTGACGGCGGACGCCCCCCTCCCGAGAGGCGACGCCGCCTCGGGCGGCGACCCGGCGACGCGCGCGACGCCCGGCCACCCCGCGACCCCCGGGGACCCCCTCCCTCCCGTCGACCACGTGCCGGGGGTGGTCCGGGCGGTGCCGCCCGAGCGCCCCGCCGCACCGAGCGTGCCGGCCGCGCCGCAGGGAGCCCGTGCCGGCGGCGCCTCACCGTGGGCCGCGGTCCGCGCACCGGCGGTCCGAGCACCCGAGGACCGTCCGGCCGACGCCACTGACGACGACGACGACATCGACGAGACGCGCATCGTCGCGCCCCGACCCGGTGCGGCCGGGTTCGGGCTCCAGTTCAGCACCGGCGAGAGCGTGACCGTCACGGGCAGCGGTCTGCTGGGGCGGGCGCCCGTCGCGCAGCCGGGTGAGCGGTTCGACCACCTCGTGCGCCTCGTCGACCCCGGCAAGTCGGTCTCGAAGACGCACCTCGAGTTCGGCGTCGAGGGCGACCACCTCTGGGTCAGCGACCGCTGGAGCGGCAACGGCACGCTCGTGCGCGCGGTCGACGAGGCACCCCGCCGCGTGCAGCCGGGCACGAGGGTGCGCGTGCCGCGCGGTGCGCGCGTCGACATCGGGGAGCAGTTCTTCCTCGTCCAGTGACCGTCCCTCCCCAGGGGAGCACGGCGAGCAGGTGTCCACCGTCGCGCCGTCGACCCGTCGGGGCGTCCCCGTCACCGTGATCACCTGGGCTCGTGAAGCCGTCCCCTCGTCGCCCGTCCGCTCCTGAGCTCCCGGCCCCGGGTCCCGTCGACCGCTGGCCGCTCGCGCCGTTGCGCCGCTCGCGGCGCGGCCCCTGGGCGTCCGACGGAGCCGCGGCGGACGACGTCGACCCCGGCGGCGGTGCCCTCACGGCGTGGTCCTGGCGGTTCCCCTGCACGCCGGCCGAGCTCGAGGCCGCCCGACGAGGGCCGGAGCGTCCGCCCACGGGCGTGCTCGTGCTGGGCACCGGGCCCGTCGCGGCCCCCGACGGCTCGTCCGCCGACGGGCCGCTCTGCGTGCCCGTGAGCGTCCCCGTCGTGCTGGTCGCGCCTCCTGTGACCGGTCGTGCCCTGGTGCGCAGCTGGGGCGCGCAGGAGGCCGTGGCCGGCTCGGCCCCGCAGGTCGCGCACGTCGGCTCCCTCGCCCGGGCCCGGGCGCTGCCCTGCGCCGGGGACGCCCTCCTCGTGGTCGTGGAGGGGACGGGGGAGTGCTGGGCCCGTCGGCCGCACCGTCCTGGCGAACGGGTGTCGTTCGTGCCGTGGCTCGTCGCCCCGGACCCGGACCCGGACCCGGACCCGACGCCGTGACGCGCGGGTCAGGCGGCGAGCAGTCCGCGGCCGGGTCGGAGCCGCCCGACCGGCACGCCGCCGCCGAGCACGCGCTCGACGGTGCGCGCCTCGACGCGGGCGACCGCGTCGGCGTCGACGACGCCCTGCGCGGAGAGCAGTTCGAGGGCCACGAGGGTCGCGGCGCGGAGGCTGCCGTCGAGCACCTTCACGGCGACCGCGACGCCCTCGGTCGTGCCCATGACCATGACGCCCTCGGCGCCCAGCTTGGCGAGCACGCCCAGTTCGTCGATGGTCACCGTGTTCGCGCGACCAGGCCCGTCGAGGGCCCAGGCGTCGTCGAGCACCGCACGGACGAGGTGCGCCGCGTGCGCGTCGTCGCCGCGACCCACGGAGCCCGTCAGGCGCGAGATGCCGCGCGCGAGCCCGGTGACGGTCGTCGCGAAGACGGGAGCGCCGCAGCCGTCCACGCCCGCGTGGTCGACGACCTCGCCCGTGGCCTCGGCGACGGTCTCGCGCACGGCGACCTGCAGGGGGTGGTCGAGGGACGTGTACGTGGCGGGGTCCCAGCCGGCGTGCTCGCAGGCGAGCAGGAACGCCGCGTGCTTGCCCGAGCAGTTCATCGCCAGGCGGCGCCGCTCGACGGCGGCCCGGCCGGCGGCGGGGTCGCTCGGCCAGTCCGGCGGGCAGAGCAGGTCGTCCTCGACGTGGCCCGCACGGTCGAGCATCGTCGCGACGACCTGCTGGTGGGCGTCCGTGCCGGCGTGGCTCGCGGTCGCGAGCACGGCCTACGGTCCCTCGAGCCGCACGCCCGCGCGCAGCACGGTGAGCGCCTGCAGGGGCTTGAGGCACGACCGGGGGTAGATGCTCGCACCGACGTCGCCCACCGAGCGGAGGACGACCCCGTCGGGCCCCACGACCACCGCGGCACCGAGGTGGCGGCTCTCGTCGAGGCCGGAGCGCTCGAGCACCGCGAGCTCGACGCTGCCGTCCGCGTCGAGGGGACGGCGGGCGAGAGGGGGCGACGAGGCACGCGGGTCGGTCATGATGGGGAGCGTAGCAACGCACCCGACGCGCCCGAGGAGGCCCCGTGCTCGACCACCGGTTCACCGTCGACCTCCGCTGGACCGGCGACCGCGGCGTCGGCACGACCTCGTACCGGGCCTACGGCCGCGACCTCGTGCTGTCGGCCGAGGGCAAGCACGCCATCGAGGGGTCCGCCGCCCGCGCCTTCCACGGCGACGCCGACCGCTGGAACCCCGAGGAGCTCCTGCTCGCGGCGCTCGCCGAGTGCCACCTGCTCAGCTACCTCTACGTGGCCGCCTCGGCGGGCGTGGTCGTCGTCGGCTACGAGGACGCCGCCTCCTGCACCCTCGAGCGCGACGACGCCGGTGGGGGCCGCATCACGTCCGCGACGCTGCGGCCCCGGGTCGTGGTGCGCGACGCGTCCATGGCGGAGCGGGCGGCCGAGCTGCACGCCGAGGCGGCGCGCAGCTGCTTCGTCGCGGCCTCGGTGGCCTTCACCGTCCACCACGAACCGACGACGACCGTCGCCTGACCGGCGGTCACCCAGCCCGGGAGGACCCGGGGTGCGGCAGACTGGGCGCGTCCCCGAGCTGATCGTGAGTCCTCCCATGCGTCGCAAGCTGTCCCTCCTGGCCGTGCCCGTCCTCCTCGTCTCGCTCGCCGCGTGCACGGGCGACGAGGCCCCCGAGGCGTCCCCGACCCCCGGTGCCAGCACCGCCGACGGGCCCCAGGCCACGTGCCCCGAGCCCGGCGAGCTGTCCGACGGCGTCGAGGTGACCGGCGACGAGGGCGCGAAGCCCACCGTCGCCTTCGAGTCGCCGCTCGAGGTCGACGAGACCCAGCGCACGGTCGTCTCCGAGGGCGACGGCGACGAGGTCGAGCCCGGCGACGTCGTCAACATCGCGGTGAGCATCTACGACGCCGCGACCGGCGACGAGGTCGCGGCGACCGGCTACGACGGCACCGCCGCCACGCAGCTCACGGTCGACGAGGGCCTGTGGGTCCCCGGCCTGGTCTCGGCCGTCACCTGCGTGCCCGTCGGCAGCCGCACGGTGACCGTCGCCACGGCCGACGACATGCGCCCCCAGGGCGCGACGGGTGCCGACGCCGAGGCGGCCACGTCGGTGGTGATCGTCGCCGACGTGCAGTCCGTCGTGCCGACCCGCGCCGACGGCGAGGACCAGCCGGCCGTCGAGGGCCTGCCGACCGTCGAGCTCGACGACGACGGCCGCCCCACCGTGACGATCCCCGACGCC
>Ga0265797_10006613_pt1 | contig 16266 bp, 10 predicted proteins | sample P2T30metagenome_FD_192433 | JGI IMG/M metagenome (GOLD analysis project Ga0265797, IMG submission 192433) | Plant litter microbial communities from East Loma Ridge, Irvine, California - P2 T30 | ecosystem: Environmental > Terrestrial > Plant litter > Unclassified | place: USA: California... | reverse complement strand
CGCGGCATCACCGTCCATGATCAAGGCTGTCAGCACCGGGTCGGACCGCTCGGTGGTGGCCGAGAGCACGCCTCACGCAGCGACACGCATCCGCCCCGAGCGTCCCCAGATGATGCATGATGTTGATGTCCCATGAGAACTCGATGGCCCGCGTCATGTCGTTTTCCGTTATTCGCTCTATACCGTTCACCCATCACGTATAATGAGTAGGTAGTTTCAACAACTATATATCACTTGCAAGGTATATTGTGAAGCATTGGATGAAGAATCAATTTACAGAAGAAATCCGAGTAATGTATCCTATAAAATACCAGATACAGAAACAATCTTGAATATATACAAGTTTCTTGTAGGAGATCAGCTGTTACTACTAGTTAGTTTCAAGAATGATTACTGTCGTGAAGAAGAAGAAGAAGAAGAAGAAGAAGAAGAAGAAGAAGAAGAAGAGGAAAAATAACTCTATTTGTAGAGGAAGGTAACCATGGAATGTGCGGGTACACTGTTTCCGGTCATTGAGTCGAGCTCGTGGCTCTCGTTGGTGATGAAGGCAGAAGCAGTGCCTGAGACACCGGTGATGCTGACTGTGACTGCCGAGGTGCCGGTGTTCAAGACCTGCACAGCGACGGAACCGTCAGTGTTCTTGAAGGCAGAAGTCTTGAGCGTGGTAGTGCGTCCACCAGCGCTGATGCGGACGGCGCCAGGCTTGACGAAGCGGCTCCACTGGGCCATGACCCAGAAGCGCTTGGAAGCAGCGACTACTCCGCCGTGGAGGTCAATGAGTGCCGAGTTGGTAGGGCTGGTTCCAGCGTCCTCGGCACCCTCCCAGTAGAGGTAGGCGGAGAAGTTTGCGTCGACAAGAGCAGTGTAGATTTTGTTGGCCCAGGTTTGGCCTTCGCCATCGACGCCGCTAGCGTAGTAGCTGGCAGTCCACTTGCCGCTGAGATCAGCAGTCTCGGTCATCCATTGGTGCTTAGAGGTGGCGAATGGGGCTGTAGGGTCGGAAGTGTAACCGTGGGTGGTAAGGACATCGTATAGGGAATCGACTGCAGCGAGCCCGGGAAGCATGGCCTTCTGAACATTGTATCCGGTCGCATCGCAGCAGGTGAGTTTTACATTGACGCCAGCTGCTTTGATGGTTGGAGCGAGGACCTTGATGAAATCGGCGGCCTGCTGACCAGTCGACTGCATAGAAGAGTAACCAGTGCTATGGACTCATTAGTTGCTACTCGTTTGTTATGGGGATATTTTGGAGACTTACACGTAATCAGGCTCGTTCAGGAAGCCGAGATGGGTAACGGAAATGCCCACCGACTGGTAGTACTTGACATATTGGGTGAGGTAGTTGGCATAGGCTTGGGTCCAGTTTCCGCACGATGTGCCAGTCACACCACAGAGGTTTCCTCCCTGAAGGACGTTATTAGCTGTTTGTATTGTCTGGTTGAATTGTGGGTATGCCTACGTTTGAGTCTTTGCCGTTGGTCTTCATGAATCCAGGAGCGGACCAGGCGTCGGCATAGATGTACTTGAGACCGCGGGTCTTGGCTTGCTGTGTCAACCAAACCTGATTGTTATCGCTGCCATCCCACTGGTACTTTGCTGCCGCCGTAGGTGATCCAGGGCTGTTAGGCTCGATGGAGAAGCCACTGGATGGGCCAGACCCGATACCGTTTCGCAAAATCTGGAAACCAGCGCCAGTGGTTGGATCAAAGAGAAGGTCGAGCGTCTTCTTTTGAGCAGTGGCTGCGAGGTTCTTGATGTCCCCAGCGCGGCCAAAGAATTGGGAGATACCGAAGCCATCCATTGTTTGAAAGGTTTTGCTGGAGTCTATAGCGACGGTGACAGCCTGGCGGGCGTCAAGCCCTGGTGCGGAGAGCACGACATTGGAAGAGGCGAGGATAATGGCTAGCTTGGACAACATGTTGGAAGTTTTGACTTGGCGAAAATAGAATGTGGCAAGTAAAGATCTTGCTAAGTGAAATCAATCAAGCAATGCTAAGCAACAGCCAAGCGTGCAAAGTGTGGAAGCGAAGAGTTGATAGTGAATCATGTATATTGGACCAAGGGCAGCCGATATAAATACACTTCTCAAGCACGAGTTCATGGCCCTCAAGGTTCGTAGCATGATCTTCGTGAATGTAATTTAGAGTAGGCCCGAGGTACCAGGAGCTGTGGGTGAAGTACTATGTTTGGTGTACATTACAACACGAAGTTTTTCCGTCAACGTCAACCAACTTGTACGGTAGATCACGGAGGTGGTTTGAACGGCGTTTGGAACGCTTACAAGAGACCTGCAATGCTTACGGTATATCGAGTGTAAGTAAAATCTATCAGTGAGGTATAGGCCTCCAGATGACAGAAGCAGGATTAGGTATCGTTAAGGAACGATTGATTTCAAGAAATGGCAGGCACTGTTAATCTCCACTTCTAAACGCCCTAGTCTTGGGCGTACACGATCGTATTGCTTGTGTTACGGATAAACAGGGCTTGATCATCCTTCACGAGGCTTAATTCCTTAGCCGGTGCCATGTTGGTCCTTGTAAAACGCGGGGAACAACACGCACCCCAGATTCCAATGCCAGGTAGTTCCACCAATGCGAGCCAGTTAACTCACGCTTTTAATATTAATTTCTGCGCCTGCTATCTAAAATAGGTATCATGCGTTTCATGGGGTAGGCGTGCTGACATATACGAAGTAAACCACCGGGCGTCACTGCTGGAGTTTGGGAGAGTACCTGAATTCTTCGAGCAGGCAACCGCATCAGCAGCCGGGGTTTCAGCTCTTACCACGGGCTGATAATGCTGCAACTGTACATAGTAAGGATTCTAGATCCAACTACCGTTCGATTCTCTTTGTGATTGTTGTAATTTTTGCCTTAGCTTTTGCGCACGGACTAGTAGGCTAGCTGCCTCTCCCTATTTAGAGTCACAAGTTTGCTGTATACACTAGACTCTATAGAAACCCGAAACAATGAAAAAAGAAATTGGCACGGAGTGAATTTCATTGCGGGTCACGTGGTCGATGCGGGAGTGATTTTCCCCGAGATCCCGACATGGTCACTGCGCACACAACCGCTGTCGGCCACACTACAGCAACACCATCACTCCCACCATCACCATCACCATCACCGTCATTACTGCATCTACTATCCGTACTCACGCGTAATTCCTCGCGTACCACACAGCACCGCCTCTTGTCAGCTGTTCTCTACTGCTCCGTCTTTACCTGGCCGTCGCCTCGCTTCAGTGCACCATCCTCTTCTGGACCTTTGACTCGCGGTACGCGCAGCGTTGTCGGCTTCATCGCCCACGCGCTGGCCACTGTGCATCATCGGGGTGATACTCAGGCAGACACGGCTGGAGGAACACGGGCGGAGACAGCGGCTCACGAGTTGGCGCGCTGCAGCGGCCGCGACAGAGTCAGGGCTGCTCTTTGCGACGAACGCAAGCAAAGCCCGGGCGGGTGGGTTTTTCTTGCCTACGGCAAGGGGACTATTATTGTAAGTCTTGCAAATGTGTAGCTGCGGGGATTGCTGAACAATGGTCCATCATCTCGTACGTAAGCGAGGCATCCCCGTTTTAGCCTCATCAAGATCCGATCCTGCTGCACCGTGGCCCTGCACGCTGTTCGCAAGATATTCAGAGACACACCTGCAGGCCAGTCTATATCTCCGCTTCTCGGTACCAGTCTGCGGCTTCAGCCAAGACCAAACCTTTACTTTGATTTACGATGCCGACAACCTCGTGCCCGGTGTAAACTCGATTAAGCCCGTGACCAAATCACCCCCACAAGACCAGCTGGTCGAACTTGCGCGGTCTGGAAACGCCCAGCTGCGAGTGCTGGCTTTGACCATCAAGCAGCCATGTCCCATCCACTGCCCGCTCTCCGCCGGAAGCCTTGGCCCAAAGAGCGGCTTCGATGTACCATTCCACCAGTTGCAGAAGATTGCACAAGCAACAGAGATTGACGTGCTGCTTGACTACAACTGGTTACATACGGACAACCGGGCGTTTTTTGATAAACTCATCAAACATCCAGAGGAACTAGCAGGCCTTACAGAGGACGACAAGTACACGACGCATCACCGGCGCGCGAACTGGACCATCTTCAGTCCCGTCGACCAAGAAGAGCCGCCTCCGTACGCCCCCGCCTCGCACAAGCGTTCACGGCAAAGTGAGTTCCCTACATGAAGCGGCGCTCCAGCCACTGCTGACACGTATTACGTAGTCGTAACAGAGTCACCGCCAAAGCTCCCGTCTCCAAAACGTATATTCCTCGACCCTGCCCTCTGTCCAGGCTCGCCAACTGAAAAGGCTACTACGACCACACAGTCGCCCAGCCCCCGCCGTCTTTTGTTTTCAGATCCGCCTGACGCGCTTGACATCGAAGAAGTTGTCAACAAGGCAGTCGAGTTGCATCTACCAGGGGCACTTGCGCGCATCTTGCCAAACATGATCTCGACCTTGCTTGCAGAAGAACCCCCAGTAGCGTCGCCGGATCCAATGGCCTCCCTTCGTGCCCTCATAAGCGACCGCTTGGCCGATGTAGCTAAGAGCCATTTGCAAAAGCTTTTCGACGAGACCATCGAGTACGCTCATGACTTACGCAACCAAGCCGATGGCGAATTTGAAGATGTCATTGCTGACCATAAAATGGACATTGCTGGGATCAAGGATGATGGCATCGATGAAATGAACCGTGTCGTTGACGATAAGCTGTTCGAGTTAAAGGAACAGGCTCAGGATATTGTAGATGATGCTGTAGAAAAGATGCAGGATGGTGCACTTGGAGCATACGACCGCATCGACAACAAGCTAATAGCCATGTTGGATAAGCACGACGCATATCTAAGGCGCCAGAGGGAGTTGAGCTTGAGCGATAGGAGGAACTTGGACGAGGGGAGAAGCCGGAGAGGGCGAAATACGTTGGATGGCCAAGGTCAACGTGCCATCTCTTTACCGTTGTGAGCACAACATGTTACCCTTGAACTGCACTCGTGTCGACTTGGCACTGGCATGTTGATTTTCTATTTAGCAGTCGCTCTACGACAGTGTGTGATACCACCCCTGCATGGATGGAGTTATGTTTGCACATTAGGCTCACGGCGTCTGGCCTATGGTTGATTCAATTTCTAAGCATCATTGCTGCTACAACTGGATTATGTCATGAGATGAGATGATAAAGTAAGTCGGTTGCTGCCTCTAGACTATCTGCAGGTGAGTTGGCTGGCTTGCAAGTCCAGTCACATGCGGATACTAGTCGTCTGTTGTATTCTCCCCAAGTGTCACCGCGCTCCAAGCCGGGACCACGGTCACGCCTGACACACCCTCTAAAGCTCTGCCTTTGTGCTGCAAAGGTCATGCTTATCACCCCGTAGCCATTGATTCTTTTGAGCAGAGTAGAATATTACAAGACTTTACTTTTTGCTTTTGCTTTTGATGTGAAGTCGTCTTTGCTATTCTCAAGACACGACTAGCGTCTTTTTGGGGGTGGAGTCCGCCCCTTCTAGACCATGTACTGGGGTCCAACTACGACTCCGACTGGGGTACTGCGTGCGCATTCGCTAACGTCTATGATACCATTGGCTAGAAGCTTCAAAGGGCTGAGAAGTTTCACGCCAACTCGTTAATCTAGCACCTAGGGTGGTGGCTCTGTAGCTAAAAGTCGAACTGAAATAGCAAAGCTGAAGTCGATTAGTGATAGGATGCTAGGCAAATGGACAGGCCCGGGAGAATTGAAAAGCCCATCACTTCTTACTCTTCTACACCACCACCTCAACCTTGTCGCCATCGCATGAGCGAATTACAATGCCACTCTACAGTGGACAACTCCGTAATGAAGAGCGACAATTTGATATACGAGTAGTTAGGGATATCCGGAGGCACGCATCGACGTCCCAGCTGGAATGCGCGTTACAGCAATGTGGGAGTCATGTTGGATATATGGCGCTCTCTTACACTTGGGGGGCTCCAACACCTACTCACAAGATCTGCATCAACGCGACACAGCACGAGGTGCCCGAGAACCTGTTCAACTTCCTGCAAGCCTACCTGACGTACAGCTGGCGAGATTCAATCGCCACACGTGGCTTTACAAACTATGGGTACTGGATTGACCAGATTTGCATCAATCAGTCGAATATCGATGAGAGGAACGCGCAGGTGGGAATCATGAACAAGATCTACAAACTAGCCTTGAGGGTGCTTGTCTGGCTGGGGAGCCATCCCGACATGGTGGAGGCGGCACGCGTAGTAAGAGACCATGGTTTGGACGAAGAGGATTCGCTACAAGTTCGCTCAGCGCTTTCCATGCTACTGCAGCATCCGTACTTTTCGCGGGTGTGGGTCGTTCAAGAAGTAGCTCTTGCTGCTAGCATAGACGTCTTTTGTGGGCCGATTGTAGTGGAATGGAGAAAGATACAAAAAATTCTAGGGAGGATACCGGTTATGCTCACATCATCCCTGTGCTGCTCGGAATTTTCAATACCAGCCCTGGAACTGGTGCGGCACTCACAGGGGGAATCTCATACCCTAGTCAGCTGTATCGATCGATATTCCAGGAACCAGTGCCAGGATGCTCGCGACAAGGTGTACGGGCTGCTAGGTCTCACGTCTGAGCGGTGGAGAGTGCATGTCGATTATAACAAGACTGTGCTTCAAGTTTTCCTGGATGCACTGACGGCCGTGTGCGAGGAGCTCTTCGATAGCTTGGATCCCCGTTGTTGCTATCGCGACTCGGACAAACGGGATCAGTCAGTATACAAAGAAGCCCTTCTAAGTCTGGGTCGATCGATGGGCCTACCTGAGCGCCAAATAAGGGGGTTAAGCCCATTCATCGACAATCTCCTGGCCGTATATCTGAACACTCGTACAATGAACATCAAGTATACATACACTGGCATTGTGGTTGACGGCGAAGCGAGCAGTACGTCAGCCAACACGACACCTAAGGCCAGTTCAACTCGAGGCCCTAATGCCTTATCCAAGAAGCCAAAACGACCACTTCGGGCACGAAAATGCGACGATTGTGCGGAATGCACTTGCCAACCATGCCAAGGAGATGCCCAGTCCTTTTTTGCAAGTTGGGTAACCATGTCAGCAACGAGGATGCGTCCCTTTGTGCGCGATGTGGTTCCCAGTATGGGCTTGCAACTCGCGCCGACGTCCGTGGGGGCCAATAGTGCAAGTGAGCAGCCTAGCGAGACAGAGCCAGTTCGAGACCGCTGGTGGTTCGAAGACGAACGAGGAGCTCATCATTTCGAATGTCCTTCTGAAAGCGAATGGTTGGTAATGCAGAGAGAAGAGGGGTCCTGAAACTAGGTCAATGTTATGGTGTCAGCTTCCACCAAGCGTGGTATATCATATGCCCACCACTCCAGGATCCTTGCCGTGAGGACGCAGTTGTGAAGAGATAATGTCTCACACCTGCATGGGCAGGCTTGGGAATGGTAGTTGGAGTGCATGCGTAAGCAGTTCCAGACTACCTTGTCTAGCGGCTACCGGTAGACACCACCGGTACAGGATGAGATGGCCAAGCATTGTGTGCAGGTTGGGTGCAGGGAAGAGACGATGCGAGTGCAGTAGATTGATCTGACGTGTGCTCTCTTTAGTGGCCGGGAATTATCGCGATGATGGGCAGCAGCTGGTTGCTGTTGTTGTGACTGGCTTGTCCCCGGTCATGGCAGGACCCTGGTTTTGGTCTCCCCCCCCACATGTTGTTGCAGTGCATGGAGAAGAAAGTCGCGACCAGAGCTTTGACAGCTGCCACGGCCGGCACATTTCTTGATTTTGCCCTAGCAGACAGTCGTCGCCAAGGTGTTGCTCCGTCCCCACTTGAAGGTGGATGTGTATTGTACATGCTCTATATTGAAGATAGCGCATTGATCAGCCACATGCCCCTGAACTAAATCTTCCAATGGAGACGGCCGTCTCGAACCATGCCTCGGGCGACAGAAGAGGGTCGGAAAGCTTGCCTACCGCGAGCCCGCAGCCAAAAAAGCTGCCCGCACCTTCGACGCCCACATCGTCAGTCCGGCGCAAGATGGCCTCGAATGCACCCCCGTCGGCTTCCAAAGACACGGTTCCGCCCCGTCGCCCAACCACAACCTCAACCAGCGCGACAGCTGCTGGCGCGGCCCGTCGCCCCGCCGCCTCTTCAACAAGCACAACACGAACTGCGACGGGCGCGACAAAGGCACCTTCCAGCTCAAGCTCGCGCACCAGCGCAGTCGGGACCAGCCTGAACAAGCCACCGACGCGTCCACCGGCCGCGACAGCAGCAGCAAGACGGACGGCCTTGTCCTCGAGGACGACGTCTGATGCCGAGCCAGATCTCTCGTCCCTCACATCTGGAGATGAGAAGAAGAAGGCGACGGTGCGTAGGGGACCAGTGACGGCGGCAAGTGCGACACGCCCATCGCCAGCAAAGCCAAGCCCGTCTCGTCAATCGCTGGCTTCCTCGTCCACAACCTCGACGGCGACGGCGACGGCGGCGAAGCGGTCACTTACTACACGGCCTGCTGGAGAGGCAGCAACGACCCGCGCCCCGCGCACCTCCCTGGCTTCGTCGGCGAGACCTTCTGCTACCCGCCCATCTGCGGTAACTGCGACGACACGAGCGCCAGGCACCACGCCAAAAGTGCCCGTAGGACACGCAAAGAAGCTCTCAGCCGTTGCTCCCGCTGCGCCAGCGTCAGCGCCCGAGCCTGACGACACGGCAGAGGAAGGGTGAGTGACCGCCTAAAGATCTTACCGTAGAAGGTGATGCTAATGCATGTATCACAGAGAAAGCCTCATTGCATCGCCCCGCGCCAATGCCCCCCTCAAGGACAAAGCCGCCTCCGATGCCGAAGTCGAGCATCGCAAGAGCGTCCTTCAGCCCATCAAGGCCGCCTTGGCGAACCTGGGTGAGGACACACCGCGACCCGATACTGCTCCAACAGGCTCGGCTGAGATGGATGTCGAGATGAAGAGGAGGAGCGCGCAGATCATGCAGGACTTCTTCAAGGAGACCAATCTGCGGGATAAGCTGCAGGAGCAATGCGACGACCTCAGCCGGGAAGTCGACAATCTGCAGTCAGAGAAGGCAAAGCTACGAAGCCAGTTGGCGGATGCGCAGGCGGCCATTGTCGACAAAGACAAGGCCCTTGCAGGCGGCGCAAGCACCTCGCCATCTGAGCAAACTGCGCATACCACCCTTGTCCAAGACATGGAGAAGAAGTTCGCACGCGAGACCAAGCAGCTGGAGGAGCAGAGCCAGCAGTTGGAGGTGGAGAAGAAGGCAGCGCAGGAGAGAGAAGCCACGGAAGCTGCCAAGGCCAGCGAACTACAACAGGTGCTTGACGACCTGAACGCCGAGCTCGAGCAACAAGGCCGCGAGTGGGATGAGGAAAAGAAGAAGCTCGCAGAGCAGGCCGCCCACATCGAAGAGCTGACCAGCGAGGTTGCGACCCTAAAGCACGAGCGCGACACACTCTCGCAGGAACTGGACATTGCCAAAAAGACGCTAGAAACCCTCGAGTCCAAGTTCCTCGAGCTAGAACAGACGCAATCTGAGAACCTTCGTTCGCGCGATGCTAAGATCAACGAGCTGACCAAGACTGTCGATGAGTACGTAACTGAGGTCGCCTCAAGAGAGGAACAACACAAGGACGCCTTGCAACAAGCACAACAGTCACTCGATTCCAAGTCGTCCGAGTCTTCAGCCGTGGTGGAACAGCTCCAGTCCAAGATTGAATCTCTTCATCAACAACACACAGACGAATTGCGACTCAAGGACGAGGAAATAGCGTCTCATGTTCAGACAAAGAAGGAGCTTCAAGACGACCTTGCAAACCTGCAGCAGAGGGCTGATCAAACCACCCAGGAGCTCGAGAACGAACGCAACGCGCACACGGAACAGCTGCAAGCTAAGATCGAAGAGATACAGAACACTTCAAACAACGAGCTGCGCTTAAAAGAGGAGGAACTTTCGGGTCACCTCAAGTCAATCGATGGCCTCCAGGAGCAGATCATGGCCCTTCAGCAGGGTTCGACCGATGGCGCCAGGGTAGTTGAAGAGCTCCAGCAGCAGATTGAACATCTCACACAGTCGCATGAAGCTGCAATCAAATTCAAGACAGACGAAAACGAAGAACTCGTCCGTCAACTGGACGCCATGAACGACCAGCTCACCACGGATGCCGCCGAGGTAGAGCAGCTCAAACAGGAAACGACCAGTCTACGCAGTACCATCGACACCCTCGAGAAGGTTTCGCAGCAGCAAGAGGCACATCATGCCTCCGATATGGCAAAGGTTCAAGCTCAGCTGAATGAGGCAAACGAAAAGGCCAACGCACTCAAGTCTGAGTTGGAATCGATAGAGGAAAAGCACAGGCAGGATCTGCGCGTAATAGGCGAAGACTACGAACGCGAGATTGAATCGCTGAGAGCCGACTTGGAAGGAGACGCAACGAAGCGACTAACCACGCTCCAAGCTGACTTCGACTCACTGGTGGCTGAGAAGGACGAAACGCGTAAACACCACGATCAGATCATTGCAGAACGATCAGCCGAACTCGAGACATTGAAGCAAGAGGTGGCCAAACTCCAAGACAACATCACATTAGCAGCTGGAGACCATGAGAATACTCTCAGCAAGCTCAAGCATGCTGAAGATGACAAGGCAGCTCTAGCCGAGGCTCATGGCATTTCACAGTCCTTGGTTGCTGATCTGCAAGCTCGTGTCGATTCATTGACTAAGGAGGTCGCCGCTGCTGGAGATCTGCAGGCTCAGATTGACGCATTACAGCAAGAGAGAGATGCTGTGGTTGAGGCCCACACAGCCTCACATTCGATGATTGCCGACTTGCAAGCCCGTCACGACTCTTTGTTAGAGGAGAAGACATCGGCCGAGGATGCCCATGGTCGTGCGGTCGAGGCTCTGAAGCAGGAATCTGAGAATACCATGAAGCAGTTGCTTGGAGGCTTACAGTCAAAGTACGACAGTTTGCTAGAAGAGAAGAAAGCTGCCGAAGATGAACACGCGCGTGCTGTGGAGGCCTTGAAGCAAGACTCTGATAGCTCTTCAAAGCAAGTCTTGGCTGAGCTTCAGGCCAAGTACGATACCTTGCTACAAGAAAAAGCTGCAGCGGAAGATGCTCATACCCGTGCCCTAAAGGATATCCAGGAACAATCCGAGAGTGCGTCGGAACAGCGCCTTGAAGAACTTCAGTCCAAGTACAATGACCTGTTGGAAGAGAAGACAGCGATGGAGACTGTTCACGCTCAGACATTGGATGCCATGAAGATAGAATCGGAGAGCGCAAGCAAAATCGCTCTGGCAGAGCTTCAATCCAAGTATGACGCGTTGGTTGAGGAGAAGTCGGAGCTGGATAGCACGTCGAAGCAGCGCCTGGATGAGATCCAGGCCAGGTACGACCAGTTGCAGGCCGAGTTGAACAACACATCGGAGACTTTGCAAGACCTCCAGAAGAAACACGACGCTGTTACCCAAGAAATGGCCAGTTACGAGGGATCCAACAAGGCCGAAATTGAGAATCTTCAAACCCAGCGGGATGCCTTTGCCAGCCAGTTTGCGGAACTGGAGAAGAGTCACGCCGAGTTACTTGCCAAGCAACTCGCGGCCGAGGAGGCTCATGCTAACGCGCTTGAAACACAACAAGTTGAGATCGAAAAGAAGTATGCCAGCTTGCTGGAAATCATGCAGAGCGACATGGAGCGTCTTGAACAAGAGAAGTCAGCAGCTCTATCAGGCAAACAGTCAGCTCTCAACGAACTCGTAGCTCTTAAGAAAGAACTTCATGCAGAAATCGATCAGCTCAAACACGGCCTCTCCGCGGAGCATCAGTCTAGCTCACCGGGAACTGATGACCTAATCAAGAAATATGAAGCCCTCCTCGTCGAGAAGGCCACTGCCGATAAAGAACATGAAGAGGCAATCACTTTGCTCAGGAACTCATTGACAAATGAGCATGAGCAGACATTGTCCATACTGCAGTCCGACCGCGATGCGTTGCAGGTGAAGATTGCTGACACTGACCAAGAGCATCTTCAAGCAATTCAGGCATTGAAGAACGAGTTCGAGAAGGGCCATTCCAAGGACATGCAAACCCTACAGCAGCAACTTGAAGCTTTGCAAAAGCAACACTTGGACCTCACTGAACAAAAGGCATCTATGGACCAAGCACATGAAGCAGCAATCGGCGAGTTGATGGTTGGTATGGAGGCCAGTACATCAGACGCGCTTCAACAACTACAGAAGAAGTACGATGTCCTTTCTGCTGAGCTGGAGACAACTCGTTCCAACCATGCCGCTGAGCTCGAGGCTGTAAGACTGGAAGCTAGCAAGCAACAGACTTCACATATTGATTCTCCTTTGCAAAATGAGTACGCCAGTCCTACTATCGACACCTTCACTCCGGACACAACAGCACTTGAAGAACGGATCCGCACTGTAGAGCGCGAACGTGACGAAGCCATTAGAGCTGCTGAAGATGCTGAAGACGAGATTGAGACCATGAAGGTCGAGGTCGTTCGGAAGCACCTCGCTCGTGTTGAGCCTTTGGAGAAGGAGAATGCATATCTTGCCGAAAAAATTAGTCGCCTCGAAGCCATCATCGCCGCTGGTGATAGAATCGCTCGGGCTGCTGCCACCATAGGCGAGAAGCGCAATATCAACACCCTCACAGAAGAAGAGGAGGAAGAAGAAGACGCTGTGCCTGGTGCTCAGCCCAAGGTGAATGGAGGTGATGCAACCAAGGACGTTGTCGGAACTGTGAGTTGAACCCAAACCCCGTATGTGGATTTTTTTGCTTTCTTGTCGCATGTGAAGGACAGAGGGCTAATACAACCCTAGCAGTTGGCCGCGATGCAAGAGACCTTGAACCAGCTTGCTGAGCTTAACAATGACGCGATCGCTGAAAGCACGAGGACGGCACAGAGACTCACTGCGGACCAGGACTAGTTTTGCCTGCTCCAGTGATGAGTGCAGGAAATAGATGGAACGGCCGGTGGTAATGTACGAGTGTTGGCATGTGCTATGCGTCTCCGGTTCGCACATTACCCATTATTGTAATCCCAATTTCTTCTTGTAGCTACTCGGTGCGAGTATGCGATGCTTCCCCTTATGGCACTATACCCCATCATTGCACGATTGTCATCTAATCTCGCTTTCGAGCTTAGTTATTGGCTTCATGAGTAATGGTTTTTGCATTTGCAATTGTGTCCCCGTTTATCACTCGTGTTGGCTGCGGTTTCGTAGTGCGATGCAGCAAGGGTTGCGCCTGCCTCGGGACATGACATGACGTTTAGCGACTCTCTCGCTTGGTAATTATTTTTTACAAGTGATATCGATGCTTGTCAACAGATCTTCACAATAACGGTCTTGTTACAGCAGTACACGAAAGCAGTAAGGGCGCTATCCCAGCACCTTGTACTCAGTTGAGTACAGTATTTAGACAGTAAATGTACGCAGGCGGGGATGATAAAAAACACATTAGTCACTATCCTCAAGGGTCTCGCTTGGTAATAGTACTCATGGCTACAAGTAGGCTTCCCTTTACCTACCCACTCCCTCCATCCTATAAGCAGCATTTCGGTCGACCCACATTACGTCGATTCTCCTCCTCACAGTTGCAATCTTTTAGCCCAACCACGATACCGCAAACCGTAAGCTACATATAAAACTACTGCTCCTAAACACTGGGAGCCATTGCAACGACTCTTCTTCTCCCCCACTCAATCCCGTCACCGCGACAGAACTTCAACCATGGCGAGGGAAGTCGCAGGTACGAAGGCACTCGTTCGGGGGAGCCATCTACAAGCACCCTTCCCCAACGATGCGAAACAACTGCAGCGACTACTCCTAATCCGAGATCGCACGCTGAATTCACGAGAGATGCGCCTCTTATGCGCGGCTTAGCTAATAAGACCCCTGAAGACCCCTGAAGATCTACCTCAAGAACTGCTGCTGGAAATCGTTGAGCGGCTTGGACATATGCCCGTGGACAGCTATCAGAAGACCCTGGACAATCTCTGCTTGGTCCACCCTTTCAATCCCGCGGCTACGCAGATGCTATACGGCGGACAAACGCTACGGGTCAACAACCACTTCTTGCTATTGGAGAAGCCTAAGTTGGCAGCGTTAATACAGCGAGTTCATCTGGATCCAGCGCTTGGAAACTATCAAGGTCTGGAAGATGGTGAGCACCGGCGAGGGGAGTCTCTTCAGCCGTGCTGCAGCACGTTTAGTACTCCCTGAACATAGCGATACTGATTTTTGTTGGAAATCCATCAAGCTCAGAGAACGCTATGGTTTGCCAGATGTGCTGCTCGTCTTGCATACGCCAAATATCAATAGTCTAAATGCAAGCAACTGCTATGTCATGTTTGAGTGTGTCGCCGCAGATGAGAGTTGTACTTTGCAGTACTGGGTAGCGATAATATCCCCCCCTAAACAAATTCACCCAATTGCAGCCACCGGCAAACTTCTCAAAGCCCAAGAAGGTTTACATGTCCAACTACACCTTCATGAGTCAAACAGCCTACATTATGCATCTTCCTACACTACAACGACTCCGCATCAGGGGCATAGAGCCTAACCGGAGAAGCCAGAAGGAAGAAAACACACCACTGCACTTGTGCTGGACGTCAGACATGTTCCCGCCAGCCTCAACAAACGTGCGATTCCTGGAAGTTACCAAAGGCCCACTCAACGGAGACGCTTTGTCATCGTTGAATTAGCGCGTGCAGCGAACTACAGTACTTCTGCTACGGCGACGGCCTCAACCCAGTTTGCTATCCTAATATGCTACATTGTAAAGAAAACGTATATGGCAAAAGCCTGGAAAGCTCTGCGGAGGCACCGTACCAGTCTTCATTCGCTTGCGCTCTACTCTACCGACTATCATTACAATCTCATAGAATCTCTCGTGGATTTCACCGCCATGGAAGCTCGGCGAGGCTTCAGGCCACGAATATGGTCTTGCATGGCACTAGAGACACTTCCGATGCCAATGCAGGGCTCGCATAGCTATATGTACATAAGGACTTCAACAAAAGTGATTCAATCAAATATTCTACTTATCTTGGTGAATATAATCAAAGGGTATCTTGCGTAAACACAGTGACACACATGCACACATAATCGCGATGATCATGAAAAAAAGGCTATTTTCATAAACTATAAACTAGGCGCAGCCCAACAGAGATAGATAAAACAACAACAGCTAAAGGCCAGACATATATACAAGAACAATTTCCAATATCCTTTTCATCCCCTAATACCCTATTTCTTATACGAGTCCAAAAAGCTAGCCCGTCCCACTTGACCAGCATGAATGTGCTCAGTCACTGCAACAGGGCTAACGGGCTTACGTCCTTCTACCTCGCGCCTAGACAAGGTGCTGTGGCGACGAGCTACAGGAGCAGAGCGACCACGCTTGGGCGACGAAGCGGGTAGGCACTGCGAGTAGTAGTCGTTTTGGACCACGCACTTCCAGCCATTGGTGCACGATGTTGCGCCAGTAAAGCCTTGGCCACCGCAACGTTCGTAGGCCCCGGCACTAGCACCAGTATTTGGCTGAGTAGGTGTGGGAGTGGCGGCAGGGGCGGACTCGACTGGGGCTGCGGGAGCGGAGGACTCTGCAGGGGCAGAGGCGATGGGCGAGGCTGACGAGACGGGTGTTGAAGACTCGACGGGCGCAGGTGTGGGAGCGGCAGGAGTGCTGGTAGCTGTGGGCGCTGCGGAAGACTCTACTGGAGCCACGGAGGAGGCAACTGGCATGGCGGAGTTGGTGGCATCGGGGGTTGCCGAAGGAGCAGGGACAGTGGGATTGCTGGAGCCTCCACCAAGGGCAAGAATACGCGCTGCAGCAGCCTCGGCGGCGACCATGACAATGGCCTGAGTGTTTCCGGTGGGAAGGTCTGGGTGGATGGAAGCGTCGACAACGAACAAGTTGTCGGTGCCATAGACCTTTGTGTCAGTGTCGACGACGACACCGGCGTCACCCTTCTTGCCCATCTTGGCTGTGCCGACGTAGTGGCTACCCGTCTTGAACGACTTGATGAGGTCCGCTCCGGTGACATTGCTAACGCCAGCAGGTGCAATCAGCTTGATGGTAGAGTTACCACCCTGGGCCATAGCAATCAGACGATCCATCATCATCGTGATGGCCTCCTTGTCAACATCGGAGTTCATGTGGGGTTCAGTTATGAACGTTGTAGCACCAGCGGCAGTGATACCGAGGCTGCCGACTGATTTGAGGCCGT
>Ga0265797_10006610_pt1 | contig 16269 bp, 14 predicted proteins | sample P2T30metagenome_FD_192433 | JGI IMG/M metagenome (GOLD analysis project Ga0265797, IMG submission 192433) | Plant litter microbial communities from East Loma Ridge, Irvine, California - P2 T30 | ecosystem: Environmental > Terrestrial > Plant litter > Unclassified | place: USA: California... | reverse complement strand
GCGAAGACGATCGGCTGGAGTGTTCTGTTGTAGGAGTGCAAGGGAGTAGGGTGTTGAAAGGTGGGAGAGACAAGGTAGCATAAGAGACCAAGGAGGAGGGGAGTTCATACGTTAAATTGTTCGCTAATCCTCATCATGATGATACCACTGAACGTTTAGTTTGGCTTTAGTCCTAGCGTAGTGAAATTGATTTGCTGCATGCTTGCCTAGCTGAACCTCCAGTCTTGCGTGATATGTATTGTGATCTAGGAGATAAGGGAATGATCGAAGTGAAGCATACTAGCAACACCATGTTTCGTGCTCTCTGCTCCCGATCCTCGCCTCAACAGTATCGTGCCACCAGTCAACAGGGTACCAAACAGTGCAATCAACGGATCAAGCATCACGTGTTTAATTGATGCCAACTCCAATTTTACTAGCCCAGTACTCTTTGTTCGAGGTTGTCGATGTATATATAACACTACAGTCACGAATGAAACTATAAGATACCATGGTTCGTTCTTTTTCCCTCATAAACAAGCTTCAGAAAGAATGCTATAACAAACAAAACACACCGAGTAAAACATTCTATTTTCCTGGTGAAAAATCCTCCGACAGCCATACATGTCACACATAACGCCATGCTTCCCAATCCAACATATTGATACACAAAATCTCCTCGTCCTGCAAAAAGAACAAGAAACCAAGACTGGAACAGCCTAAGAGACCCACATAATGATCTACGCCATCCTAGGCAAAGGTGGAAGGGTATTAGAATCCCACCTCCTCTCACCCTCCATATCAACATCGTCATCGCTATCCTCAGCACTCTCATCCTCTAACGCCTCCCTCCTCTCCATCTCATCCACATCCATCAAGTCGCCATCCTCGTCCTCGTCATCCTCATCTTCACTGCCGATAACAGGTCGCCCTTCATTAACGTCTGGTAGCCCACTGCCCCTCTCCCCCTTGAGCCTCCTTCTAGACCCACTCTTTCCACCTCCTTCCCAGCGATCTAGACGACGCAGCGCCCTACTAAGCATCTTGGCGCGGTAGTAAGATTCCTCGCCGTGGTCGTTGACTTCGCCGCCAAAATCCAAGGGAACGAGACCAGAGGGCATGGGCGGCGGGGTCTTGGTACCGAGTTCGTAGTCGGAGAGTTGGGCGTATTGCGCATGCGATTCTTCATCTGTATCGTAGCCATCTGCCATGCCTTTGCAGCGGATCCAGCTGCGTATGAAGGGGTTGGCTTTGCGGCGGCGTTTTGCGGCGGCGGCGTATTCGATGCGAATTCCGCGGTCGAGGATGACGTCTACGCGCCGTCGTCGGTATTGCTCGACGGCGAGTTGGTGTTGTGTGAGGGGACGGGTTCGTTTGTGCGACGGATCGGAGCCGTTGAGTGGGAGGTAGAAGCCGTGTGGGCCGTTGAAGGTGGGCGCAGATGTAGAGGGGGATTGGCCGTCCTGCGAGGTTGGTGCGTCGAGTTTGGTCTTGAAGCTTCGTGCTGCTGGTGTTCCTCCGGCGCCTATGCCTGATGTGCGGTTGCGGGACCAGTTCCCGCGGCCAGGGCCCTTGGCTGCGGGAGATGAGGCGGGGCCGTCTTCGTTAAGGAGGGTATTTATGCGCATGTTGGGCGTAGCCACCTTCTTCGCTGTATTGTAGACGCTGTTAGGAGGTGATGCTGAGCGGGTTCGGTCGGTGTCTGAGGGGTAATCTCGATCGATGATGGATTTGGCAAGCTTGCCACGTCCTCGTGCAGAGCCTGTTGATGTTAGAAGACTACCGCCTCAGGAGTCAAATCTATGGAACTTACCATGGGATGGCGACTGTCTGTCACGCCCAGGTGTCGAAGCACCGTCATCGGCGGCTATTGAGAAGACGGGGTTTTGATTGAAGCCTTGAGAAATGTTAGAATTGGTCCGACGTGGGGCGAAACGCATGCCGGTTGGAGTGCTCACCCTTTTTGTTGGTCCGTTTGGGGCCTGTGACGACGGGCGCCATGTCGCTTGCCAATATAGCAGTCCTCTCTTTGCGCTTAATCTCACCAAATGTCTTCTCTTCGACCGAATCGACGTTCTCCAGGGCCTCTTGCTCGGGCGAAAGTATCTCGAAAGGCGGACACTTGATGGGAAACTCGGCTGTAGTCGGGTCGTCGGCGGGTCCCATCTGGCCAGGGCCAAAGGGATTCTTCTCAGCGGCTTCCTTGGTGAAGTCGCTCTCGAGATACCACCACATGAGCCATAGGAAGGCTGTGGCTCTACTCTTGCTGCTCAGGTTAGAGCGCATGACGAGGTCGAAGAAATCGCGAGGCGGGAAGAAGTGCAACTCCGAGATCTTGGGCGCGTATTGCGACAGGACAAATATGAGGTTGACGGGGTTGGTGCGCGGGATGGAAGCTGCCATGATCTCCTCGATGGTGCTGGGCTGCTCTTGGTCCTCAGTCGCGCCCTTGAGGATGGACTTTAAGCGCGGCGCATCCTGCAGCTGTTTGTAGGCGTTGGGGTCTTGGTGGGCTTGGAGGGAGGGGATGGAGTGGTAGGTCCGTAGCTGGGCGCGCATCTCGGGGAAGACTGTGACGTGTTAGAGGAGAGGGGTCAAGAGTCGCACATGTGGCCTACAGTTGAGGGTGGTGTTCATGCGGCCGACGTTGACGAGCAGACACACCATGGCCATGTTGATGGCAGCCGGGCGCTCGGTCAGAAGCTTGTCCTTGAGGATCTTGCTGCACTTGCTGCTCTTGGCCATGGCATCGAGGTAGATGTCGGCAAACGTGTGTCCGCTGGTGCTGTCCGACTGCTTGGTGAAGACGCGCTTGTCGTCCTCGAAGACGAGCTTGAGGAAGTCGAACTGGATGTCCTTGCGCCACAGGGGAATGCCATCGTCCTTCTTGAGGTGCTTGATCTTGTTCCCGCTGTAGACGGACGACACGCTCCCGTTGGCATTGCGGCGCGTCGTCGTTGTCGTGGCCGTGTAGTAGGGCCGGGCAGGGTCGTTGTCGTTGGCTGGGCGCGAGGCATCTGGCGCATCGCCGCCCGCTTCGCTCTCGTCGGGGACGGGCGTGTTTGCTTGGGATGCGTCGGGCTTGGAGTCGTCCATTTGGGGGTCTGCGGCCAGAATGTGTCGTAGGCTGTTTCGAGAGTCGGGCTCGTCGGCGCGCAGAGGCAGAGGCTTGTCGTCCATGACTGTGACGCGATCCGGGGATTAGCTCTGGGTGCTCTGTGTCTGGTTCCACTAGTCGTGCCTGTGCTGGTTGCGCTGTGGGATGGGATTGGCCCTATGACGCCTGAGCTCGCGACCTGGCTTGCTATCCCTGTGCCGCCAGACTTGTGTCTCAAACAAGCAAATACGTCAATCGCAAAGGAGGAAGATGCGGCCATGTCCCGAATGCGCCTCGACGCCCAAGCTCAGCCGCTAGCCCCCCGAACCAACGCATGTCGCTCGACGCCATCCCATCACGAACCTCACACGTTTGCAGACAGACTTCATCTCGACGACACAAACACCATGACTTCAAACGTCCTTGCAAGATTCAATTCGTTTTCCATCTGTAGTAGCTAGATACTCTACTTGCATAGCCAACCAGCCGCTCAGATGCCCAATACAAGAACCCTCATCTAGCATGTCCACGCCAAACATGTAACAAAAAAGTAACCAGGATATCTCAGCGAAGGTAGAAACCAAAAACACATCGCAAAAAAGCGCCACGCTAAAGCCAAAGCCAAGCTGCCGCACAAACAATCCGAAGAGGGCGATGGGGTATGCAACACAGAGAAAAAGCAGACACACAACTCCTCGCGAGTCGTTTGTTTGCTTTCCCTGTCCATAAAAACGCCTGGTATCGCTGGGGAAAATATCTCCGTTACAAGACATGCGCAGGAAAAACAAAGGAAGAACCAAACCAAGCCCAAAGTAAAACCAAAGATCCAGTCCGTGGTCCTGAATTAAGAATCCAAAAATTAAACACAAATCTTGGTATACACATCCCTTCATGTATCGTTGTTCGTTGTTCGCCGGCCTAGTCCGAGTCCAAGGCTTGCTTCAACTCAGTCGAATGCCGTTTCTTCTCGTACCATTAGGGGGTTGGGCGTGTTGTTTTGCGAGTACATTCGTGGATCGTATCGTCCATCTCCGCGTTGTTGCGCGTTCGGTCCACCCGAGCCTTTGCGTTGGCCACCCATGCCCATGTTCATGAGGAGCATGCCACTCTCTCGTTTTCGTTGCCGTTGTTCGCGCGCTCCACTCGACTGTACCACTCCATTCAAGCTACCGTAGCCCTCTCCAGAATTATAAGGTTGATCGTAGGCTGGGGTGTCGTAGCTGGGGCGCATCGGAATGAAGCCTGAGTCGTAGCCACTATATTGACCCTGCTGTTGTTGGTTACTGTATTGCTGCTGTTGCTGTTGCTGATATTGCTGTGGAGGTTGCGGAGGTGGATAGTTGGGAGCGCTGTTTCCTTGGTAGCCTTGAGGCGGTCGATCCATACGCTGCTGGAACGTTGTCTCGTTGTACGCAGGCGTTGGGAGATCAGAAAACATCTGCCTCCTTGGGGATCGAATAGCATCGTCACCTAAATGAGACGTGTTATTCCGAATCTCGTGGATCGGAGAGCTGGCTTCGTCAAGAGCAGCACCAAAAATGTCGGTATAATCAGTAAGGAAGAAAGATATCAACGGAGCTGGGATGTTCAGAGTTGGTGCAAACACTATGCCGACGTTTCGCACTGTCATCTTGTTCACTCCCGAGTTGTCCACAATCTCAATCAGGAACGATGCGAGGTGTCGCAACAGCTCGAAGTTGGGCCTAGGGAGTTTGTGTACAAGAACGTTGAAGCTCTGAATCTTCTTGCTACGCTCGTCCATGTCTACGATGTGTTAGCGAACTATCTATTTTCATCAATTTCAAGGCCAAATACTTACCGAGAACCTTGAGGAAATCAAGATGCAGTTCCCGAGTTAGAACAGAGGCCGGTAGTTCCCGTAAGTACAACTTCAGTAACGACGCAACAGCGTGAACATCGTAGTATTGCCCGTCCAGCAGCTTGATATCGCCTTCGTTGTTGAATCGATCGCGTAGGCCCTTAATGACAATGTTCGACCCACTAAGCCTGAAGATGCCTTCTTCGCTAATCGCCTTCTTTGCTCGGAGGTACTCCAAGCACCTGTAAACGACAGCTGGTATCGCCACATTGACTCCATCAGGCTGTGTGAACTCTACAGCTTCCATAAGTGGGATGCCAAAAACACTGCGGCCCGGGGGTAGACGATGTTCCGTGGTTGACTGCAGTGGGGTGCTGATTTGTACTGGCGCAAGGTCGGAAGAACCGCCGCGACCTCTGAAGCCGAATATGCTGCGTTTCTTATCCTTGACTGCCGTGGGTCCCGCCATTAGCTTGCTGCCCCAGCTTTCAGAGTCCTTGATTGGGGTTCCATTGCTGGGTCCAGAGATGGCAGGATAGTGACCTGAGTTGTCTTGGTGGAAGGATGATTCCTTGGGGGAGCCTCGTGAAGCCTTTTCCACCATCATGTCTCTGTGGTTGGGACCGCGAACAGGCGCTTGAGCTTGAACGGCGTCATCATAGCTGAGGCCTTGTAAGCGATCTTGCTCTGCCACATCAGGGCTGTCTCTCCGCTGCGAGCGCGTTGAGTCTTGACTGGCCTGTGGCTTTTGTAAACGTGTGGCAGAGGGGACACGAATCTCGATTGGTGAAGTTTCATCTGGTATGTCGACGTGCTGCAAAAGCGCCTCAACCCAAGCATCTCGCTCTTCATCGTTCTCTGCACACAGCACATGGCGAACTAAGCTTGTCGAGTCTTTCCGCTTTGGTTCCAAAATGAGGAAGGCATGTCGATATTGATTGTCCTCGGAGTCATCCTTTCGTTGTGGCGATTGGTTTGACTGCTGTTGTGACTGTTTCCCAATTTGTGCATTCTGCAACTTGATCGTTCCCAGATGCGCACCACCTTCGCCCTCGAAGTACCTAAACTCTGAGCCGTCCAGAACGAAGAAACGTGCCTTCCAGCCCCCGAAGTTCTTGCCACGCTTAGTAAGGTAACCGACCTTGCGCTGCGTTCTCTGAACAGACACCGTTGGACCCGGTGTGGGCTCGGGGGCCAGTCTGTCACCAGCTTGTGCGCCAATGACGTCAGTGGAAAGATATTCGCACACAATCAAGGCTGTCTTTTCGTTCATAGGGGTTTCTAGAACAGTATCGAAATATTGGTTCAGCGCGACCCTTCGAGCATCAATCTTGGCAGGAGCATGACCCCCGAAAAGACCACGATCTGGGAGTTGTCCCTGGAAATCGCACATGGACCTCAGCTGGGAGTCTAGAGAGGGTAGCGTGGCAATCGTTTTCTCCACACGCCATAGCTGTTTGTTGTCTGAACGAGCGTAGACGGCGAGAATGAAGACAGGGTCCTCCTCCTGTGGTTTAGGAGCTAGCATGCTCATACGTGACGGCCGAAGGCGGGACGAGAAGACCTTGACTTGAATAGAAGGTAGTGCGTTGGGAGGGAGCAAGAGTCCAGGGTACTGATCAGAGACGAGTCCACGATAGACATGCTCTGCATCCGGAACATCGTTCAAAGTAGGGCTACTTGATGGCGATTCTGGACTAGGTTGCGCACCTGGTACTGTCAAGAGGCCTGTAGACGACTCTTTGCGGAGCTGATTAGAATGTTGACTCTGGTTGACTGGAGGTGACTGGTAAGACTGAGGTGTGTTTGGCGGGAGAGGAACTTGTTGCTGTACCGGCCGTCCAGCTGATTGACTGGTAGTAGTTGGCGACATGGGCGGTGATGCTATCGACTGCTTAGGGTTTCTTGGTAATGGTGACCCTAGTGGCCTATCGGTAGGTCTGGGGCTGGAAGGAAGTCCTGGACTCATAAGTGGCGATGCAACACTCCGGTTGGCCATCATAGAACTATCCGAGTTGGCAGGGCTGAGAAGAGCATTGAGAGAGTTAGCAGGTGGGTGACGGGGAGAGAGTGGAAGGCCCGATTGCAGCGCATTGAACTGACGCGGCGAAAGGGGAACCGGGACCGCCTGAGGTTGATCGCCTGCTGGTGTTTCAGATGGCGTCGCTTGTTGTTTGCTCTTGCTTTCGCTTTTCTTCTTCTTCGACTTGCTTCTAGCTTCCTCGTCTTTCGAATACATAGCTTCGCGGACTCGATCATCTTCCTCCCGAGTCTTCCTCCTTCCTCGCAGCTCCACAACAGGTATCTCGTCCACTTCCAATGTATCATCGTAGTCTGAATCAACATCGTCGCCATGCACAGCTTGGTGGAGATGTGCGCTAGTCGTAATGGGTTTCGAGAGGTTGAGCGGAGCTGGCGGGGCCTTACGCAGAGGTTGTGGAGTCTTTCTGGGAGGTGATTCGAAACCGTCACCACCAATGACAGGCGTGGCCTGGATCAGCGATATCTGTGGAGGCTGGAGCTGTGAATCACTTGGGACTATCGTCACATCTGAGTTATTCTGGGGAGGCGTAGTCGGCTTCGAGGCCTGTTCTGGAGGTTGAACAGCATCACCGGGCTGCAGCAATGTGGCGTCGAGGCCGAGACCTTTGCTACCAAGGCTAAGGGGTTGTACGGAATAGTCAGTGGGCGAGTTCACAGCTGACGACAGATTCGATGCGGTGGAGTGAGACGGCGAGGTCGCTAATTGCGAGTCTGGTATGAGATGTGGCGCGGGGTGCTCTTGTGTCAAGGGCGATGTCTTGTGCTCCCCGGCTTTGGAGTCGCTGGGCCTAGCGGGCTCGCCAGCTGGCTCACTGAGGGCTGGCGACTGGCTAGTCTCGCGTTCCACGACCGAGTCGAAAGTGTCGGACTTCTGTAGTGAGCCAGGACCTGGTGGTACCTGTTCAGCATACTCCTTGAACTTCCTGCGGTAGCGGTCCTTGTCCTTCAATGCGCGCTCGAGATCTTTCTGCAGCCCAATGATCATGGACCGTTGCTTCTCGACCAGCCGCCAGAGCTGCGCATTGTGACTGGATGTGTTCTGCTTCTCCTTCCACAATGCCAGCATCGCAGCCTCTGGTGAGCCTGCCGTGGCTATCAGAGCGGCCATATCTGGTGGGTTCGCCGTGCTCGTATCTTGCGACGGTCGCGTCGCATGGTTGGCAGGAGGGCGGTTCTGAGAGGCGGTCGAAGATAGCGACGATGCTGCTGAATCTATTGAAGGGTTGCGGACAGGCACCGTCGGTCTCGTCTCAGGTCGGTTCGGCCGCGATGGTGGAGGCATGGTGACGGGTGACGCTGGTGGGGAAATTCCAGCCGAGGACAGCGTGGGTGACGACACCTGCCGGAGTTTTGCATACGCAGACGGCCTCGAAGGCTGCGTGAAATTTGGGGTGGGAACGTTGGGTGGTGTAGGCGGATGCGCTGGCTTGGTTGGGCGAATGGGCGAGGTATGATGTTGCTCCTCCGCAAGCAATGCGTCAAGCTTCTCGCGCGGACTGCGCGGTTCGTCAAAGCGTGGTGAGTCTTGATAGGACAACTGCTGATATGAGAGCCCGTTATTGCCAGCTGGGTACAACGGACTCGGGACGGGCTTGCGACGTGCTCGGATTTGGTGTTGCTCGTCCGCAGTGGCCGGCACGTTGTGTGGGCGCGTCGAATCGTCGCGAAGGCTGCGAATACTCTCGACGAGCGACGGCGAGGATAGAGAGTGGGAAGGCGACGACGGCTGGTGCTGAGGGATGTGATGTGCCGCTGGTCTTTCCTGAAGCATATGCATGTCTGTATTCGTCGCCGCCATGTTCAAGTCTCAAACGGGCTAGCCGACGACCGGGATATCTGGTCGACAGTATAGCAGATAGTTAGTGGGGATTAGTGTTTCGGTGACGCTCTGAGTGTCTGGTGAATCCAAAGCTGCCACGCTCAGCAGTCTCGTCAGCATCTGGGCGTCCCGCGCAGCTTGAGACAAGTCTCCGTCAGAAGGAGCAGCCGGAACAGAAGAGATTTGGGCTTGTAGACTGGTGGATTCTCATTCGGCGCCATAACCGCCCTTGTAGGAGCCGGGCCAAATTCAAGCCTGGTTCCTGCAGCAGAAGCGAGCCCTGGAGCCCTTTGTCTCCATGATCGCCTCCGTAGGCCTTGATGGCTGCGTCCCCTCACGTTTGAGATATGCCCAAAGCCATTTGCATCCTAGTCGACTACATGCCGGTGTAGGCGCCAAAAGTGTGCTTTGGGCTTCCCATTGGTCTAGCCCTGTGGCTTGCTAGCCGTAATCATCGATGAGCCATCATCCACTGACGGTCTTATGCAGAAACGACATGTCCGCGTGGTCTACTGTCGCTGGTGCCCGCAGTCAAGCTGACAGAAGCCTGACGAGCCGAATTTTGCAAAATACCCACCCATTGGCTGGAAAGTAGATGATTTGACATACGAGTCTTGAGGGTGTATTGGCTCGACGGCTCAGTAATTTGCGATTCATGGTAGACTCGAAGGTGCATTTCCGCCAGACATCTGGCCGTCAATTGGGTCCACGGGTCGTAATCATGTCTCTGGCGCACGGATAGCGTTCGAGTTCAAGGGCTGGGTCGCTGCAGCGAGAAGGATTCTCCAGGCCGAATCGAGGTTAGGCCTGTCGATCAGCTGCCATTGGCCCAATCCCTCGTGGCTGAATCAGCCGCAAGTCATAAACTTTCAAAGACGAACGCTGTCCGTGTGCCATGGTCAGCAAAAGCGCCCAGGTCATCCGCTCTGCACCGCGGCTGGATATTCGAGCATCTCAACAGCAAACACAGTCGCTTGAGACGCTCATCAAAATCGTACGATTCTTACCGACCTGCGATTACATCTGAAACTCATCCGCCGTCAAGCGAAGTGTGCTGCAGGGAGCCGCTGATAGCTCAACGACTAGCCCTTAACAGTCGACGCATGGTGATCACAAGCTGCACCTATGCTGCACGACTAAGCCAAGGGCTAGACTAACAATCCTTCTTTGCGACACTGTATCAGGGGTAAATCGAGTGGAAAAGGCCAAGAAACGGCTTTTGTTTTTCTGTTTCTGCACTAGTACCCGCAACGTGCCGTCAAGATGAAGTGTGACCGAAATCTGGAACGAATATCATCGTTTGTACGACTAACGATGCGCGGCGCAAGCAGCTCTTCTTCGCGCCTCGAGCACCGTTCGTCTTTCGACAGCATTCACACCCCCAACGTATGCAGGGTCAACCTGAGGCAGACGCGATCCCAGAGAGGTGGCGAGCATGATCCGGGACAGCTGTTTCCACGCGGGTTGCGTCAATCTGCAAGCCCTCCCCATGTCTAATTATACTTCGCATATCAAAGTTCCGAAAGGCAACGCCGAAGTATTGTGATCTTCACCACTGTACTTCCGCACTTTGCTTCCTTGCGGAAAACAAACCATCCAAGCTTAGGTAGATTGACACCGATTCTGGGTAGAGGCAAACATAGACTTTTCTACCATGCTCACATACAGAAGTGGTTGATGAATCCTGTCTTTGCTACAAACAGTAATCGCCTTTGGCGGTATCAATGCATATGCATGCATGTGAGAGCTTCCGTTCGGCTTGCAAGCTCCCGTCCGACCGCTTCGTTACCGCCCAGGCCTACAGTTCCCGCCGTCAAACGTGGAGGAAAATAGGCCAGATGGAGAGACATTGCCAAGCTGGACGTCAATAACGCCTATCGGAACTTAGAGATTGTCTGCGCCATGGAGCAGATGCTGCTTGGGTATCCTAGCATGACTAACCCTTGCATGGCGGGTAAACGTCCATGATAACTCCCTCAAAACGTTTCGGCTTCCGCCCAGCGCGGAAGCACGTCCGCCCGCTTTCAGACACTGCTTTCAAGGTCGTCAAGAAAGTGTCGAGATCCGATTCGGTCTTTGTATGAGCAACGAATCTTTGTCTGGCAAGACGAACCCGGTCTTCGTGACATTCATTCCAATGTGCGGGCAGGAAAGGTACGCTGACTAAATGGTAACGAAGTGATTGGTCGATGTAGAGTACACCGTGCATAAGCTGAATTAGAGTTTCTGAGTAGATATTAGCAGTATATCCTTCCGAATACAGAAGCTGGTTTGATTAACTACTCGCTTTTTGGTAGGTATGCTGTTTCGACACCAACGGTGCACAGTCGCCATGCTTGCAAAACAAGGTAATATGTTGAGCAGACATATAATGCCGTTATCGCAGCATTGGGCCCCGGGTCCACGGCCACTATGTCTGCAAGAAGCTCACAATTTGCATGGTTATAAAAATCGTGATGACTAGTTAGATGCCATAGACTAGATCAGGAGGAAGCATCTGATTTTGGGTTTATGTTGTGACATGAATGAGACTGCCAATGTCCTGATGTTCCGCACCGGCCTTGACAGCACCATGACGGATACTGTGGCCTAAGAGTAGCCGGTATTCCAGGGCAACAGGCCTTACCCCAGAGTTCTACACTCTTGTTCTACTGTTCGAGCTTCAAGGCAGATTACTGTGTAAGCTCTTATGGTATATCCTCAACAGTAGGTACAGCCTATCAAAAACCAGCTCCTTCGTGGCCATCACTTTCGATTAACATGTTTGTCAGTCTTCTGCTTGCTACTGTCATTACTCCAAACATGTTTCGAAGAATTTTGAACCAAGGCAAGGGGCTGTGTAGATTGCAAATTCTGAACGATGAATGACAGCCTAGTTCTGCGAGAGATTTCCCATGGCCAGACCTTATAGCTGTTTATCGTCGAAACATGGTCCCGCTCTCTGTGTGGAGATCAAGACGTACCCTATGGTAACTAGAGTAATGTTGAGTCGTTAACGTGCTGTATATTCTCTTCAAACGTGTATCGTGGACACCATTTTATGCCCGCATACTGTACAATATTATACACTCGTATGTACGCTTCCTTCCACCTTACAATCCCACTCTTCCTGTACCGCCTCGTTCCATCTTGTTCAACCGTCGTGCAGTTGCAATCTATGACCATTAGCCCATATGCCCACCACAATCGTAGCCCCGCCACTAGGATTGAACATACCTGTGTTCTTGTTCTCTGACCCCTCACAGGCAAACCCATAGCATGCCTTCTTCCACGATATGTGCCCATATCCCTCAATCTCCGAATATCGTCCTGCACCTGCCGCCGCAAATCGTTCTCAATCTTCATGTTCGCCAGCTCGGCCGTCAGATCCATGACTGTCGCATTTTTCAAACTGCCGACTTTCGCCCACGGGTGGATGTAGAATTTCGCCATGATGCGCTGCGAGACCGAGGGCCCGATGCCGAAGAAGGATTCGAGGGACCGCTTGACGAGCGTCGCTTCCGTGAAGCTGAAGCCGTTGATGAACACCTGAAACCGTCAGTGAGTTGCACGCGAGGAGGATTAGGCGATCTAGTAGCGTACCATGGCGGATCAGCGTTCCGACGGCGAGTTCGCGTGTTGGAGTGTCAATTGTCTTGTCTGATCTCGAATCTCCAGACTTCCGTTTCTCACTAAACCCAAAAAGTACTAGTGCGACGGTGCGGGCAGTCCAGCTCTCTACCTAGGTAAAACGCAACGTTTCAACACCTCTCCACCATTGCACTCAAGCAGGGGGCTCTCCAAACTATTTAACTCTGTGACTTCCCTTGGTTGTTTCCCAACACAATCAGGCATCATGGCTACTTTCCAACGAGCCGTCATTTCGCTCCTCTTGATCCTCTCGATCACCTTTGTCTTCTTTGCTCAGAGCACTGAGGCTGCCAAGGGACCCAAGATCACCCACAAGGTATGCATAGCTCACAATTGACATGTGCACGGTCTTGCTAACTTCCACAGGTGTACTTCGACATCACCCATGGCGATGAAGAGCTAGGCCGCATCACCATTGGCCTTTACGGCAAGACTGTCCCCAAGACCGCCGAGAACTTCCGGTACGACCCCGTACAAACTTGTGTACAGCTTCGGGATCTAACACATGCGATAGCGCTCTGGCTACCGGCGAGAAGGGCTTCGGTTACGAGGGCTCTACTTTCCACCGCGTTATCAGCAACTTCATGATCCAGGGTGGTGGTAAGTACAATTCTTAGTACATCTCTAAGGGATTTGCAATGCTAACTCTGTTTTAGACTTCACCAAGGGTATGTCAAGATAAACCGAGCCCCGCAATCCACACACTGACAACGATTAGGTGATGGCACTGGTGGAAAGAGTATCTATGGGGCTAAGTTCCCCGATGAGAACTTCAAGCTCAAGCACACCCGCAAGGGTCTTCTCAGCATGGCCAACAGCGGAAAGGTAAGAAATACAATGTATGAACTGCACTTGAAACATGCACTGACCGTACATGGATGATCTAGGACACCAACGGCTCTCAGTTCTTCATCACCACCGTCGTCACCAGCTGGCTCGATGGCCGCCACGTCGTTTTCGGAGAGGTCCTCGAGGGCTACGATGTTGTGGAGAAGATTGAGAACGTGAAGAAGGGACCTGGAGACAAGCCGGCCCAGACCGTCAAGATCGCCAAGAGCGGAGAGCTCGAGGTGCCAGAGGAAGGTATTCACGCGGAACTCTAGACATCAGTACGCATTCTTTGCTATTGGGTCGACCCCTCAGGTTGGAGAGCTGCTGATAGTTGTGCCCTTTCTTCAAGATCTATACGGAGCTGCTGAACCTGCCATTCCTGGCGACGAACTCGATATCACTGCGGCAACACCATCCAAGGAGGATATCGTCAACATTGCTGAGGTCACCCAGGCCTCTACCACCAAGCCCAAGCTCCCTGGTATGGCCGTTGCCACTGGTTCCGCTGATGGACTGTCAATGGGTCAGAAGTTTTTCTTTGTTGGGGCTATCGTCGCAGTCTGTGTGCTTTTCTTGAAGTCACGAAATGGTGGGCAAAGTAACATTGTGGGTGGGCTCAAGGAGAAGAGCATGGCCTAGATAACGATGAAATGCAGAAACGTTCATTTAGTAGACTGTGATTGCGCTACATGATGAACATAAGGATAAAGGATGAATGAAGTCATTGCACCATACTACCACGACTAGAGGCACGCATCAACCCCTGTCTTGCTGGCCTGTAAAAGTGCGAGACTGCGAATTCCTCCAGGGTATGTTAACAAAGCGTATTAGTGCAACACAGACTCTTTCCTCCTAGTGCCAACGCTCCAATCCGTCAAGGCGCTAGCTAGGGTGAAGAGGGAGGATACGGAGTACTTGTAGTCCCTGCATTACCCACGGACAATGATGTATTACGGTCCAGGCACATGGTGGCTAGTAAAAACGAAAGTATTCTGTTGGGTTATCAGTACGCATGGCACTGTTGCACAAACTGGTCTGGAACCTGCACAAGAGCCAGGCAAAGCCGCCACTACATCCACCGAGGCCATGTCACAGTGCATGTCGCATGAAAAGCAAGCCGGCTGCAGCACACGACAGGATCCATATGTGACGTTCACCGCTCCCCACTCGCCACAGCTTGAGAACTCTGAGAGGGAGCGCTAGCGCCACACAGGGTCTAGTGCGGGAAGGGTTCTCCGACACGCTTTTTTAACTTACCTGCTGCGTTCTCCCTCTTCCCTAACCACCCACCCTCAAAACTATTCTGTGTGTATTACACAACCCTACAAGCACATTTTCTGTGAAGTCCTTTCTTTTGGTCTTCACTTCTTTACTTCTCGTTTTCCAGGACAGAGGCGTTCCCTTCTTTCCTGACAGAACGAGTCTCAGGCACCCGCCTGCGAGTTACGAGTTTCGTCACTTAGACCTGCTATCTTTCGTCTGTCGCTCACCGCCGAGCCAGCCGAAGCCAGCAAAACAGTAATTTGCGACTTGCATATTGCCCTCGTCTTATATACACAACCACACCTTCAGCCTACTCGACTCAACCACGCCCATCATGGCTGACCAACTCGACATGGGTCGTCTCAACATAAATGAGTCCCAGCACAACAACCAGAACGGCTTCAACGGCGAGCGTTCTGCCTACATCCCTCCCCACCTTCGCGGTCGTCCCCAGGGCGGCCCTGCACCTATGGACGGCCCGCCCCCGATGATGAACGGCGGCGGCGGTCTCGGTGGCAGCGCTTGGGGACCAGGAGGGTCAGTCAATACCCAAGACACAAAACAGGAAGGTATGCTAACGGGTGACAGTCAGGGTCCTCCCCCTCAGATGAACGGCGGCGGTGGTGCCGGTGGCTGGGCCAACGCACCCAACTTCACTCCCCGCGGTCGCGACGGTCCCCCAGGTGGTGGATGGGGCGGTGCCCCTCGCGGCAACTTTGACCCCAACGCTTACGGCAAGCCAGGTGGTGGCGGCTCTGGAGGTGCTCGCGGATCTGGTGACGGTGCCTGGAAGGACGGCAAGCACGTCCCCGGCCCGCCCAACCAGCGTCTTGAGCGCGACCTCTTCGGCATGCCCAACGACCCCTCCAAGCAGCACACCGGTATCAACTTCGAGAAGTACGATGACATCCCCGTTGAGGCCTCTGGTCAGGGTGTTCCCGAACCCGTCACACGTTTCACAAACCCGCCTCTCGACGACCACCTGCTAAGCAACATCGAGCTCTCCGGATACAAGGTCCCCACACCAGTCCAGAAGTACTCCATCCCTATCGTCATGGGTGGCCGTGATCTCATGGCTTGTGCCCAGACCGGTTCTGGAAAGACTGGTGGTTTCCTTTTCCCCATTCTTGCCCAGGCTTTCAAGAACGGCCCTTCTCCTCCTCCCGCAACGGCTCAGGGTGGCTATGGACGTCAACGCAAGGCTTACCCCACCTCGCTTGTCCTTGCTCCTACCCGTGAGTTGGTCTCCCAAATTTTCGACGAGGCCCGCAAGTTCGCCTACCGCTCGTGGGTCCGCCCTTGTGTCGTTTACGGTGGTGCCGACATTGGTTCCCAGCTTCGCCAGATCGAGCGCGGCTGTGATCTTCTCGTCGCTACTCCTGGTCGTTTGGTCGACTTGATCGAGCGCGGCCGTATCTCCCTCGCCAGCATCAAGTACCTGGTTCTTGACGAGGCTGACCGCATGTTGGACATGGGTTTCGAGCCTCAAATTCGCCGCATTGTTGAGGGCGAGGACATGCCTCCTACCGCTGCCCGCCAGACACTCATGTTCTCGGCCACTTTCCCCCGCGACATTCAGATGCTTGCCCGCGACTTCTTGAAGGACTACATCTTCCTTTCGGTCGGTCGTGTCGGTTCTACTTCTGAGAACATTACCCAGAAGATTGAGTACGTCGAGGACGTTGACAAGCGTTCTGTCCTCCTGGATATCCTTCACACTCATGGTGCTGGTCTTACCTTGATCTTCGTTGAGACCAAGCGTATGGCCGACTCCTTGTCGGACTTCCT
>Ga0265797_10006608_pt1 | contig 16275 bp, 10 predicted proteins | sample P2T30metagenome_FD_192433 | JGI IMG/M metagenome (GOLD analysis project Ga0265797, IMG submission 192433) | Plant litter microbial communities from East Loma Ridge, Irvine, California - P2 T30 | ecosystem: Environmental > Terrestrial > Plant litter > Unclassified | place: USA: California... | reverse complement strand
GAGCAGTACCGGTTCTTCGTGGTCGACGAGTACCAGGACGTCTCGCCGCTGCAGCAGGAGCTCCTCGAGCTCTGGCTCGGCGACCGCAACGACCTGTGCGTGGTGGGCGACGCCAGTCAGACGATCTACTCGTTCGCGGGCGCGTCGGCCGACTACCTGCTCGGCTTCGGCTCGCGCTACGACGACGCCACCGTGGTCCGCCTCGAGCAGAACTACCGCTCGTCGCGTCAGATCGTCGACACCGCCAACCAGCTGATGCGAGGGCGACCCGGCGCGCTGCACCTGCATCCCGCCGTCGAGACCACCGGGCCCGTCCCCCCGGTCGTCGAGTACCCGAGCGACTCCGCCGAGGCCCGCGGCGTCGCGCAGACGATCGCCGACGAGATCCGATCGGGTGTCGCTCCGGAGGAGATCGCGGTGCTGTACCGGGTCAACGTCCAGGCCGCGGCGATCGAGCGGGCACTCGCCGACGTCGGCGTCTCGACCCGGATCCACGGCGCGACGAGGTTCTTCGAGCTCCGCGAGGTCAAGGAGGCGCTGATGATGCTGAAGGGCGCCGCCGTCAGCATCGTGGGCGAGCCGCTCTTCAAGACCGTCAGCGACGTCCTCCGGTCGCTCGGTTGGACTCAGGAGGCCCCCGAGCAGCGCGGCGCCATCCGCGATCGGTGGGAGTCCTTGAACGCCCTGATGGGCCTGGCCGAGGCCTCGCCCGCCGACACGACCCTCCGCGCATTCGTCGACGAGCTCCTGGCGCGGCAGGCGGGCCAGCACGAGCCGACCATGCCCTCGGTCACCCTCGCGACCCTGCACTCCGCGAAGGGCCTCGAGTGGCGGAGCGTCTACCTCGTCGGTCTCAGCGAGGGGCTCGTGCCGATCAGCTACGCCCAGAACCCCGAGGCCGTCGACGAGGAGCGCCGCCTGCTCTACGTCGGGGTCACCCGCGCCCGCGAACGCCTCCGTCTGTCGTGGAGTCAGACCGGGCAGGGCCGAGGAGGCGCGCGTCAGCCGAGCAGGTTCCTGGAAGAACTGCGCATCCGCAGTCGGAATGCGGCCGAGTCGACATCGTCGTGATCCGACCCGTCTCGAGGTCGATGCGCAGGACGGCGCCGGCGGAGCCGGCATCGGCCCGGCGACCGCCCACCACGAGCGGCTCCGAGTCGAGGAGTCGTCGCGCGGCCGCGGCCGCCGCCTCCCGGAGGACGAGTGGTCGGGGTCGAGCCACGGGTCGTGTGCTGAGCTGACCCGCTATCGCGGGCCAGGCCGAATCGGCGTCGCCGGCCGTGAGGTGGAGGCATCGAGCGCAGGCGGTCAGCCCCGGCACGACGAGAGGGCCGATGCGCACGGAGCGGTCGCCCGTCCGGACGAGGAGATGGGGGAGATCGCCCCGCATCCAGTCCGACGCCGTCACGGGGTCGGGGGCCGGGCCGCCCACCAGCACGCCGACGGCGGGTGGGCTCCGAGGGTCGAGTCGCACCGCACCGACGGTGTGGACCGCGGTGTGCACCGGCAGGCCCTCCGACTGCAGCAGCCTCCCGATGTCGTCGGCCAAGGGTCCGCTGCCGGCGAGGAGCACGGCGAAGGCGGGCGGAGCCTGCGTCGGTCGGCGGTCGAGGGCGGGCTCGAGCCGTGCCACGAGGCGTGCGGCGTCGAGTCGGTCGCCCCCGGTCTGGGCCAGGATCGCGTCGACGCCGCCGTCACCCAGTCCGTGCGCCACAGCCCAGACGAAGGTCTCGTCGAACGCCGTCACGTCATGGAGGACGACGTACGCGCGTTCCACGCCGATCTGCAGAGTCGAGGGGTCCCGCCAGACGACGGCGGTGTGCGGGGGGAAGCGGAGAGGGCGGGACATCCGACGATCATGGTCGCCGACACGGTGGTCGACGCGGTTGTCCACAGGCGCCCCGGCCCCTCGTCCGATTCAGCGCTCGGGGGAGGACCCGGGTTCTCCGGCGGCGCCGTCGCCCCCCTCGTGCGGCCGATCGCCGGACGTGTCGTCGAGGAGCTCCGCGATCGCGCGGTCGACGTCGTCCAGAGCCGGCTCGGCGTCGGTCAGTCGAGCGATCAGACCCTGCGGGTCGTCGATGTCCTCGCTGGAGGGCACGATGTCGGGGTGCGACCACAGCGAGTCGCGGCGTTCGGCACCCACGGCCTCGGTGATCGCCGACCACATGGCCGCGGCCTCGCGCAGTCGCCTCGGGCGCAGCTCGAGACCCACGAGGGTCGAGAACGCGGACTCGGCGGGGCCACCGGCCGCGCGACGACGACGGACCGTCTCGGCGATGGCGCCCGATCTCGGCAGTCGTGCCGTGGCCTCGGCCGTGACGACGTCGACCCAGCCCTCGATCAAGGCGAGCATCGTCTCGAGGCGGGCGAGCGCGGCGAGCTGCTCGTCGGACTTCGGCGGGATCAGAGCGCCGCTGGCCATCGCGTCCCGGAGCTCGTCGGGGCTGGACGGGTCGAAGTCGACGGCCAGCGCCTCGAGGCGCTCGGTGTCGATGCTGATGCCCTGGGCGAATTCGCGGATCGACGAGATGAGGTGGAGGCGCAGCCACCGGGCGTGGCGGAACAGGCGGGCGTGCGCCAGCTCGCGGACGGCGAGGTAGATCTGGATCTGGTCGGTCTCGATGTCGAGGCCCTCGCCGAACGCGGCGACGTTCTGCGGCAGGATCGCGGCCTGCTGGTCGTCGAGCAGCGGGATGCCGACGTCGCCGCCGGAGACGACCTCGAGCGAGAGCTGACCCACCACCTGACCGAGCTGCATGGCGAAGAGCGTGCCGCCGACGCTGCGCATCACCTGGCTGGCACCGGCCAGGAGCGACTGCATCTCCTCCGGGGCCTGATCTCTCAGCACGCCCGTCAGCGAGTCGGCGATGGACGATGCGACCGGCTCGGCGAGCTGACTCCACACCGGCATGGTGAGACGCGACCACTCGGCCCGGGTCACCAGTCGCGGCGCCACCGTCAGCTCGGAGACGAACGTGACGTCGTCGAGCCACAGGGCGGCGACGTGGAACGCCTGCTCGAGAGCGGCCCGGTCGGCGGCGGGCGTCTCGACGGCCGATCGACTGCCGGCGGCGACGGCCTGCTCGGTGGCGACCTTCCAGTCGATCCCGTCACCGCTGCTGTCCACGGCGTTCTGCAGCTGGCTCATCAGCCGGGCCATGAACGCCGGGTCGTCGGGCAGGCCCGCCACACCGGCGAGCTGGGCCGGGTCGATCTCGGAATCACCGGACAGGAACTGGCGCAGCATCTCGCGGAACTCGTCCTCCGGCCCGCGCTGCGAATCATCGGTCATACGAACTACGCTAACTGCTGGCCATCGGAACAACCTCGAATTCGGCGCCCGCCCCGGGCTCCCCGCTCCGCCCGTGGCGAACATCGAAAGGACCGTCGTGGCCTTCTTCTCACCCCCGACCCGCGCCTCCCTGTCCCGGCGCCGTCCCGGCCGGGTCGGCTGGTCGCTGCTGGGGGTGGCTCTCGTCTCCGGTCTGGTGCTCACGTTCCTGCCGTCGCCCTATCTCATCGAGCAGCCGGGCCCGGTGTTCGACACCCTCGGCAGCGCCGAGTACGAAGGCGCCGACCAGCCGCTGATCACCGTGACGGGTGCCGAGACCTACCCCACCGCCGGCACGCTCGACCTCCTCACCGTGAGCGTCCAGGGCAACGAGTCGGTCCGGCCCAGCTGGGTCGAGGTCGTGTCCGCCTGGTTCGATCCGAGCCGGGCCGTCGTCCCGGTCGAGACGATCTACCCCTCGGGGGTGACGAACGAGCAGGTCGACGAGCAGAACACGGTCGACATGCAGAACTCGCAGAAGTCCGCCATCGCCGCGGCCATGATCCACGACGGCTACACGGTGCCCAGCAGGGTCACGATCAGTCAGGTCTCCGCCGGCGGCCCGGCCGAGGGCGTGCTGGAGGAGGGCGACGTCGTCATCAGCGTCAACGGCACCAGCCTCGAGGCCGACGGCGACGTCGACACGCTCCGGCGGCTCGTGGCCGAGAACGGCGTGGACGAGGCCGCCACGGTCGTCGTCGAGAGGTCCGGCACGTCGATCACGACGGAGGTGACCCCTCAGGAGGTGCAGCGCACGGCCCTGCTCGGGGTCGGCGTCAGCGTCGACTACGACTTCCCCTTCGACGTGTCGCTGAAGCTCGACCAGGTGGGCGGTCCGAGCGCCGGCATGATGTTCGCACTCGGCATCATCGACAAGACGACCCCCGGCGAGCTGAACGGCGGCGAGCAGGTCGCGGGGACGGGCACGATCACCGCCTCGGGCCAGGTGGGCCCGATCGGCGGGATCCGTCAGAAGCTCTACGGCGCCCGGGACGCCGGGGCGAGCGTGTTCCTCGCACCGGCCGACAACTGCGACGAGGTCGTGGGCAACGTGCCCGACGGGCTCGACGTGTACTCGGTGACGACGCTCGACGACGCCGTGACGGTGCTCGAGACCGTGGCGGACGACGGCGACACGGCGTCGCTTCCGACCTGCACGGCCGACTGAGGGCGGCCACCCAGCCGGGTCATAGGTCGGCGGTCGAGGGTTGAACGGTCAGGTGCGGCCCGTAGGATGGCCCCTCCACGTACCCCTGAGCCAGGAGCACACACTTGACGTCACCAGCATCGTCGCGATCCGCACGCCGTTCGCCCCGATTGCCCGTCCTGGTCACGGTGGCGATCCTCGCCGCTCTGGTCATCGCGTTCTTCATCTTCTCGTCCCTGCTGACCGACTACATGTGGTTCGACCAGCTCGGGTTCGCGAACGTGCTGACCACCCAGTGGATCGCCTCGGCGGTGATGTTCTTCATCGGGTTCCTGGCCATGGCCATCCCGGTCTACGTCAGCATCGAGATCGCGTTCCGCTTCCGGCCGGTGTACGCCAAGCTCAACTCCCAGCTCGACCGCTACCAGCAGGTCATCGAGCCGCTGCGTCGAGTCGTCGTGATCGGCGTGCCGATCGTCCTCGGGCTGTTCGCCGGCATCGCGTCGTCGACCAGCTGGCAGGTCGCGCTCCAGTGGCTCAACCGCACGCCCTTCGGCACGACGGACCCGAAGTTCGGCCTCGACGTCGGCTTCTACGTCTTCTCGCTGCCCTTCTACCAGGGCGCGGCCGGGTTCGCGTCGGCGGTCGTCCTGATCTCCGGTCTCGCCGCCGTCGCGACGAGCTACCTCTACGGCGCGCTGCGCTTCACGGGGCGCGAGGTCCGCATCTCGAAGGTCGCGCGCATCCAGCTCGCCATCACCGCAGCCGTCTACCTGCTCCTCCAGGGCGTGAGCCTCTGGCTCGACCAGTACGCGACCCTCACGCAGGGCGCCAACAAGCTCCTCACCGGTGTCACCTACGCCGATGACGCCGCCGGCATCCCCGGCAAGCAGATCCTCGCGCTCGCCGCGGCGATCGTGGCCGTGCTCTTCATCGTGACGGCCATCATCGGCCGCTGGCGTCTGCCGGTCATCGGCACCGCGGCATTGATCATCGCGAGCATCATCGTCGGCGGCATCTACCCCTGGATCGTCCAGCGCTTCCAGGTCGAGCCGAGCGAGCGCACGGTCGAGGCGCCGTTCATCGAGAACAACATCGACGCGACCCGCGAGGCCTACGGGGTGGCCGACGTCGAAGAAGAGACCTACGACGCCCAGTCCGACGCCGAGGCCGGTGCACTCGCCGGCGATGCGGTGACGACCGCCAACATCCGCATCATCGACCCCGCTCTCGTCACCGACGCTTTCGCGCAGCTCCAGCAGTACCGCCAGTACTACAGCTTCCCCGAGCAGCTGTCGGTCGACCGCTACACGATCGACGGCAACACCCAGGACACCGTCATCGCGGTCCGCGAGCTGAACACCGATCAGCTCGGCGCATCGGCGACGCCCTACAACACGACCTTCGTCTACACGCACGGTTACGGCGTGGTCGCCGCCTACGGCAACCAGCGCTCCGCCGACGGTCAGCCCGTGTTCCTCGAGTCGGGCATCCCCGTGACGGGTGCGCTCGGCGACGCCGACGAGTACGAGCCGCGGATCTACTTCGGTCAGCAGTCGCCTGCGTACTCCATCGTCGGCGGCAACGGGGACAACGACATCGAGCTCGACTACCCGTCGGGCAGCAACGACAACGGGACGAACCAGACGACCACCTTCGACGGTGACGGCGGGCCGAAGCTCGACAACCCCTTCAAGAAGCTGATCTACGCGATCAAGTTCCAGTCCGAGCAGATCTTCCTGTCGGACGCCGTGAACGACGAATCGCAGATCCTCTACGACCGCGACCCGTCCGAGCGCGTCCAGAAGGTCGCCCCGTACCTGACCATCGACAGCGCGCCCTACCCGGCCGTGGTCGACGGCAAGGTCGTGTGGATCGTCGACGGCTACACGACGACGCGCGACTACCCGTACTCGAAGCCGCAGGCGCTCAGCGACGCGATCGCCGACACCTACACCGAGCGCCCGACGTACGCCTCGAACGAGATCAACTACATCCGCAACTCGGTGAAGGCCACGGTCGACGCCTACGACGGATCGGTGAACCTCTACGCCTGGGACACCGAAGATCCGATGCTCCAGACCTGGCAGAAGATCTTCCCCTCGACGCTGACGCCGCTGGCCGACATGTCCGTCGATCTGATGCAGCACGTCCGCTACCCGCAGGACATGTTCAAGGTGCAGCGCGCCATCCTCGGCACGTATCACGTCACCGACTCCGACTCGTTCTACTCGAGCGACGACGCGTGGGTCACGCCGAACGAGCCGACGAGCACCGCGACGACGCCGCCCCTGCAGCCGCCGTACTACCTGACGCTGCAGCTGCCCGATCAAGACCCGGCCTTCTCGATCTACTCGACGTACATCCCCCAGCAGTCGGGTGAGAACGCCCGGAACGTCCTGACCGGGTATCTCGCGGCGAACGCCGATGCGGGGTCGACACCGGGGGAGGTCGCCGACAGCTACGGCGATCTGACCCTGCTGACCCTCCCGCGAACGGACACCCTCCCCGGCCCGGGGCAGGTGCAGAACAACTTCAACACGGACACCGCCGTGGCGAACCAGCTGGCTCTGCTCACCCGCGGTGACACGAGCGTCGTCCGAGGCAACCTGCTCACGCTCCCCGTGGGCGGCGGTCTCCTGTACGTTCAGCCGATCTACGTGAAGTCGACGTCGGAGACCTCGTACCCCGTGCTGCAGCGGATCCTGGTCTCGTTCGGTGACCAGATCGCCTTCGAGGACACCCTCGACGGCGCCTTGGACGAGCTGTTCGGCGGGAACTCCGGTGCGACAGCCGGTGACAACGGCGTGCCGACGACCGACCCGGCGGCCGACGACGGTGCGACCGACGACGGCGCGACCGACGGTGGTGACACGGGCGGCGACACCGAGACCCCGGCTCCGACCACGGCTCCCGACGCCGGCTCGGGAACGGACAACCCGGCGCTCGACCAGGCTCTGGCCGACGCGCAGTCCGCTCTCGACGACCGGGCCGCGGCGTACGCCGACAACGACCTCGTCGCGGCGGCGGAGGCGGACGCCCGTCTGCAGACCGCCCTCGAGGACGCGGTCGCAGCGAGCGGCGAATAGCACTCGCACCATCGATCGACGAGACCCCCTTCGGCGCTGCCGGAGGGGGTCTCGTCGTCTCCCGGAGGCTTGGACCGGTCGCGATTGGACGGACCGTGAAACGCGTGCTAGTGTTTCTTCTTGTGCCGCGGGGTGGAGCAGTTCGGTAGCTCGCTGGGCTCATAACCCAGAGGTCGTAGGTTCAAATCCTGCCCCCGCAACAGAAGAAAGAAAAGCCCTGGTCATCGACCAGGGCTTTTCTCGTTTCCCGCCATGCGTGTCTCGTCTCCCGAGGTTCCGCACTCGTCCCTGCGCGTGTCAGTCTGACCTCATGCCGAACCTCCGAGTCGTCGTCGCTCCAGATTCGTTCAAGGGGTCGGCCGGCGCAGCCGTCATCGCCTCCGCCGTGGCGCGGGGCTGGCTCCGCGTCCGCCCGGACGACGTGCTCATCGAGGCGCCTCTGGCCGACGGCGGAGAGGGGACGCTCGATGCCTTCGAGGCGGCCGTCCCCGGGTCCGTCCGCCGTGAGACCGATGTGCCCGGCCCTGACGACCGGATCGTGCGGGCGCCCTGGCTCCTGCTGCCCGACGGTACGGCGGTCGTCGAGCTGGCGGCGGCCAGCGGACTCGTCCTCCTGAAGGCGCCTCGTCCCTACGACGCGCATACGCGCGGGCTCGGGCGGGTCATCGTCGCGGCACTGGACGCGGGGGCCACGAGAGTGGTCATCGGTCTCGGGGGCAGCGCTTCCACCGACGGCGGCGCGGGGCTGCTCGTCGAACTGGGGGCGCGCCTCCTCGACTCCGTCGGAGACGCCGTGCCCGACGGCGCCCACGGGCTCCCGGCCGCGGTCCGCATCGATCTGAGCGGGCTCCGAGCGCTACCGCCCCGAGGGGTCACGGTGCTCGCGGACGTCCGCAACCCGCTCGTCGGGCCACGGGGCGCCGCCGCCGTGTACGGGCCGCAGAAGGGCGCCACGAGCGACGACGTGCTCGCACTCGACGAGGGTCTGCGTCGCTTCGCCCAGCTCGTCGACGTCGATCCCGAGACCCCGGGGGCCGGGGCGGCGGGCGGGACGGGCTTCGGTCTGCTGGTCTGGGGGGCCGCGCTCGTCCCGGGAGCCGAGGTCGTGGCTGACCTCGTGGACCTCCCGTCGCTCATGACCCGCGCCGATGTCGTCGTCACGGGCGAGGGGCGCCTCGACGAGCAGACCGCCGAGGGCAAGGTGGTCTCGGTCGTCGCATCGATCGCGGGGCGGGCCGACGTCCCGGTGCTCGTCGTGGCGGGCTCGATCGCCGACGGCGTCGCCGATCAGTCGGTCTCCATCGCCCTGTCCGAGCTCGCAGGAGGCGCGGAGGAGTCCATCGCCCATCCCGAGCTCTGGGCCGAGCGGGCCGGTGCCGCCCTGGCGGTGCACATGATCACCCGAGGGGTGCGGGGCGAGCTGTCGTCAGAGGCGGAGCGCGGCGAGGCGGCGGGTGGCCTCGTCGATGACCTCGACTCGCTTGCAGAACGCGAAGCGGACGAGTGACGAGTACTCGTCCGCCAGGGCGGGGTGGCAGAAGGCGCTGACCGGCACGCCGACCACGCCCGCGATGCCGGGCAGCGCCCGGCAGAACGACGCCGCGTCGTCGAAGCCCAGCGGGGCGGCGTCGGCGACGACGAAGTACGAGCCCTGCGAGGGGGAGACCTCGAAGCCCGCCGTCGAGAGTCCGCCGGCGAGGAGGTCGCGCTTGTGCTGCAGATCGGCGGCGAGCCGGTCGAAGTGGTCGCGGGGGAGTCGCAGCCCGGCGGCGATCGCGGGCTGGAAGACGGAGCCGTTGACGAAGGTCAGGAACTGCTTGACGCTCATCACCTGGGAGACGAGTTCGGCGGGCCCGGACAACCAGCCGATCTTCCATCCCGTCGCGTTGAAGGTCTTGCCGCCGCTCGAGATCGTGAGCGTGCGTTCGGCCGCACCGGGGAGGGTCGAGATGGGCACGTGAGGGACATCGTCGAAGACGAGGTGCTCGTACACTTCGTCGGTCACGATGATCGCGTCGAACTCGTGGGCGAGGGCGACCACGGCCCGACGCGTCTCGTCGTCGAGCAGGGTGCCGGTGGGGTTGTGGGGGTCGTTGACGATCACGAGGCGGGTCCGCGGCGAGAACGCCGCCCGCAGTTCGAGGGGGTCGACCCGGAAGTCGGGACCCCGCAGCGGGACCGTGCGGTGCCTGCCGCCGGCGAGTCCGATCACCGCGCCGTAGGCGTCGTAGAACGGCTCGAGGGTGACGACCTCGTCGCCCGCGTCGACGAGGGCGAGCACCGTCGCGGCCAGCGCCTCGGTCGCGCCGGCGGTCACGAGGATCTCGCGCTCCGGGTCGAGGTCGATTCCGTAGAAGCGCGACTGGTGCTCGGCCACCGCCTCGAGCAGGGTCGGCATGCCGCGGCCCGGCGGGTACTGGTTGAGCCCGCTCGCCAGGGCGTCCCTCGCGGCGGTGAGCACCGCCTCCGGAGGGTCCTCGTCGGGGAAGCCCTGTCCGAGGTTGACGGCGCCGGTCGACGCGGCCAGTGCGGACATCTCGGCGAAGATCGTGGGCGACAGTCGGCCCGCATCGTCGAGGAGCATGGCGCCGCGGGCCGTCCGCTGCCACGGTGTCGGTGAGGTCATGGTCCCTCACCGTAGCCCTCGGCGTGCTGCATGACGGGGCGGCGACCTGGAGTCGGATCCAGGCGTCGCTTATCGGGCGTGCAGCCCGCGCACAGGTTCGCCGAATGCTCTGCACAGGTGGACGGACCAGGCTGATGACGCTTGAAAGGAGCATCCGCTGATGAACGAGAACCCCCGGGGCGCAGACGACGCCGACGACACGACGCGTGGACCCCACGACGGCGAGGCGGCCCGAGACGACTCGACGGGCCGCGACGGCTCGACCGCCGGCGGCGACGAGGTGACGTACGGGGCCCCTCGGCTCCCCGACGGCGGTGCAGCCCCCGACGGAGACCCGGCACCTGGCGGCTACTCGGCGCCCGGCAGCTACTCGGCGCCCGGCAGCTACTCCGCACCGGGCAGCTACGCCGCGCCCGGCAGCTACTCGGCGCCCGGCTACCTTGAGCAGTCCTACGGCGGTCAGTCGCCCTACGGTGGTCAATCGCCCTACGGTGCCCAGCAGCCCACTGCGGGCCAGCAGGGTCACGGATCACCCCAGGCCTACGGGGCCCAGCAGGCCTACGGGGCCCAGCAGAACGACGGGAATCAGCACGGCTACGCCGGTCAGGCCGGCTACGCGCAGGGCGGCTACGCGCAGGCCGGTGCCGACGGCACCCCCACGCAGCAGTACGGGCACCACGGTGCCTACGCCGCGCAGAACCCCTACGACACGAGCACCTGGCAGGCGCCGGCACCCGCGCAGAAGACGAAGCGGAACCGCGGGGTCGGCGTGCTGGCGGCGACGCTGGCCGTCGGACTCGTCGCGGGCGGTGCCCTGGGCGGGGTGATCGGCGGATCCGTGGCCGATGGAGGCGCGGGCACGTCGACCGCGGCCGGACCCTCTCGGGACCTGACCGTCAACGACTACGACGACGCCACCGTGGTGACGGCCGTCGCGGCGAAGGCCACGAAGTCCGTCGTGACGATCAACGTCGCGTCGGGCTCCTCCGGCGGAACGGGTTCGGGGGTCATCCTCTCCGACGACGGGTACATCGTGACCAACACGCACGTCGTCACCCTCGACGGGGCGAGCGCGTCCGGCTCCGTCAGCGTGACGATGAGCGACGGCAGCATCCTGCCCGCCGAGGTCGTCGGACTCGATCCCGTCGTCGACCTCGCCGTCCTCAAGGTCGACGCGACCGGTCTGACCCCCATCGAGTTCGCGGACTCCTCGAAGCTCAACGTCGGCGACACCGCCGTCGCGATCGGTGCGCCCCTCGGGCTCTCGAACACGGTCACCGACGGCATCGTCTCGACGCTCAACCGCAGCATCACGGTGCAGTCGTCCGCGGCTCCCTCCGACGGGTCCGACCAGGGCGACTCGAACGACAACAACGGCCAGGGCCCGTTCTCGTTCAACAACGGCGACGGTGCGCAGCAGGCCCCGGCCAGCAGCGTCATCTCGCTGCCGGTCATCCAGACGGACGCCTCGATCAACCCCGGCAACTCGGGCGGTGCGCTCCTCGACTCCGACGGCGAGCTGATCGGGCTGAACGTCGCCATCGCCAGCTCGGGCGAGTCCTCCGGCAGCATCGGCGTCGGATTCTCGATCCCGTCGAATCTGGTGAAGCGCGTGGCGGGTGAGATCCGCGACTCCGGTTCCGCCTCGCACGGTCTGCTCGGCGCCAGCGTCGACGACGCGACGAGCGACTCGGCCGCCACGCAGGTCGGGGCCCTCATCGTCCAGATCAGCCAAGGAGGCGCGGCCCAGTCGGCCGGGCTCCGTCAAGGCGACGTCGTGACCGAGTTCAACGGCGTCCCGATCAGCGACCGCACCGATCTGACCGCGCAGGTGAGATTCCTGGCAGGGGGCAGCGACGCCGAGCTGACCTACGTCCGAGACGGGCAGAAGGGCACCGCGAAGGTGTCCCTCGACACTCTCACCACCTAGAGGCAGGGGGTCTCCTCCTCAGGGCGGGTCGTGGCGCATGTCGCCGCGGCCCGCCCATCGCTGTTGATAGGCTCGCTGTCGATCGTCGGGGCATCCGACACGACCCACCGCGCCCCGTGCGCCGCGAGAACCCGAGGCCCGACCGACATGACACCGCTCGAGACTCCTCTGCCGGGTGTCTCGTACGTCATGCCCGTGCTGAACGAGGAGCGCGACATCCGCTCCGCCGTCGAGAGTCTCGTCGCGCAGGACTACCAGGGCCCCTTCGAGATCCTCCTGGCCCTCGGGCCGAGCGTCGACCGGACGAACGACGTCGTGGCCGAGATGTCGGCGGCCGACCCCCGCATCCGCAGTCTGGCCAACCCGGTCGGCTCGACGCCGGCCGGTCTGAACGTGGCGATCCGTGCCTCCGTCCATCCCGTGACCGTCCGCGTCGACGCGCATTCGGTGCTGCCGACCGACTACACCCGTCTCGCCGTCGCGGCCCTGCAGCGCAGCGGCGCCGACAACGTGGGCGGGATCATGAAGGCCGAGGGTCGCACCCCCTTCGAGAAGGCGGTGGCGCGGGCGTACGGCAGCCGCGTCGGGCTCGGAGGCACGCCCCACCATGTCGGGGGAGTCGAGGGGCCGACCGAGACCGCGTACCTCGGGGTGTTCCTGCGCTCGCGCCTGATCGAGGTGGGGCTCTTCGACGAGGGCATCAAGCGCGGTCAGGATTGGGAGCTCAACCGCAGGTTGCGCGCGACCGGCGGCACCGTCTGGTTCACCCCCGACCTCGTGGTCACCTACCGACCGCGTCCGAGCATCCGGAAGCTCGTCCGGCAGTTCGTCGCCACCGGTCTCTGGCGCGGCGAACTGGCGCGCCGGTTCCCCAAGGCCAACACCGTCCGCTATCTGGTGCCGCCGGTGATGGTGATCAGCGTGCTGCTCGGTCTGCTGCTCGGTCTCGTGGGTCTCGCGGCCGCGGTCGTGGGCAGTCCTCTCGCCTGGGCATCCCTCGGCCTCGCGGCACCCGGCGTCTACCTGCTGTTCGTCGTCGCCGCCGCCCTGCTGGCGGCGCGAGGCGAGAGCGTGCGGACCAGGTTGTGGTTTCTCGTAGTCTTGCCTTCCATCCACTTCGGCTGGGGCCTCGGATTCGTCTTCGGTTTCTCGAGCCTGACGAAGAACATCACCGCACACACCGGAAGATAGGCGATCCGATGACCGCCCCGCCCACGAGACCCTCGTCGATCGCCGAACTGCGTCGGGTCGCCCAGCCGCCCGAGGTCCGCAGCAGGGCGAACGCCGAGCACTGGACGGCGTCGCTCTACCTCCGCGACCTGTCGCCGTACCTCACCTGGATGCTGCTCAAGACGAGCGTCACGGCCAACGGCGTCACCGGGCTCATGATCCTCACCGGGTGGGCCACCGCCGCCGCGCTCCTCGTCCCCGGGGTCGGGGGCGCCGCTCTGGCGCTCGTGCTCGGGCAGCTGCAGATGCTGATCGACTGCAGCGACGGCGAGGTCGCCCGCTGGCGGCGGACCAGCTCGCCCGCGGGTGTGTTCCTCGACAAGGTGGGCCATTACTCCACCGAGGCCCTCATCCCCGTCGCGCTCGGCATCCGCGCGGCCGGGTACCCCTTCGACGCTCCCGGCGACTACCTGTGGACCACGCTCGGCTTCGCGCTGGCCCTCGTCATCGTGCTGAACAAGGCGCTGAACGACATGGTGCACGTCGCACGGGCCCACGCCGGCCTGACCCGACTCGAAGACAAACGGGGTGGGGTGAGCGCGCCCAGCAGCCGCCTCCTCTCGCGCCTGCGCGGCGCCGCCCGCTTCCTGCCGTTCCATCGGCTGTACCACTCCGTCGAGCTGACCATCCTCGCCTTCGCGGTGTCACTCGTCGGGTTGGTCGTCGGCCAGCCGATCGCCGACCGGGTGCTCCTCTCGGTGCTCGTGCCGCTGGCGCTGCTCGCCCTCGTCGGGCACTTCGTCGCGATCATGGCGTCGAAGCGGGTGCGCTCCTGACCGGGTCCGGGCTGCCGCGCATCGGGGTCGTCAGCCTCACGCAGGGGAGGCGCCCGGCCGAGCTCGAGGCGGGTCTGGCGAGTCTGCTCGCTCAGGAGGGCGTCGAGCTCGACATCGTCTGCGTCGGCAACGGGAGCGGCCCCGGCGATGTTCCGTCGGGCGTGCGCACCCTCGAGCTGGGCGACAACGTGGGCATCCCCGCGGGTCGGAACCGCGGCGCCGATGTCGTGACCGGCGAGTACGTGTTCTTCCTCGACGACGACGCGTCGTTGCCGTCGACCCGCTTCCTGGCCGACGCGGTCGCGATCCTCGAAAGTGATCGGGGCATCGGCCTGCTGCAGCCCCGGGTGATGGACGCCCAGGGGGCGGCCAACCCCCGCCGGTGGATCCCGCGACTGCGGAAGGGCGATCCCCGCACCTCGGGCGACGTCTTCTCGGTCTGGGAGGGCGCGACGCTCCTGCCCCGCGACGTCTTCGACGCCTGCGACGGATGGGGAGAGCCCTACTTCTACGCGCACGAGGGCATCGAGCTCGCCTGGAGGGTCTGGGCCCAGGGGCGCCGAGCGCACTACGAGGGTGGTCTCGTTGCCCATCACCCCGCCATCGACCCGACCCGTCATGGCGAGTACTACCGTCTGAACGCCCGCAACAGGGTCTGGCTCGCCAAGCGCAACCTGCCGTGGCCCCTCGTCCCCGTCTACGTGGCGTCGTGGACGGCCGTCCAGCTGCTGCGCTGGGGACGGACGCCGTCGAAGCTGAGGCCGTGGTTCGCCGGCTGGGCCGAGGGGTGGCGCAGCCGCCCCGGCGGCCGTCGGTCCATCGGTTGGGTAACGGTCGGGCGCATGACGAGGGCTGGTCGACCGCCGGTCATCTAGCCTGGAACGATGGCGGAGGCGTTCCGCCGTCGCCCCTCGAACGGAGATCGACCCTGTGGCATTGACCCGTGACCTCACGCTCGCCTGGAGTCTCGTCGGTCGACTCGCGAAGTCCCGTCGCAGCCGCCGAGCACTCGAACGGACCGACGCAGCAGGGCGGGCCCCGCTCGACGGCACGGTGCGGGTGGCCGTCTACTTCGCCGACACGTCCGTGAACATGTACCAGATCCGCCAGTGGTACGGCCCCCTGGCGCGTCTGAACGAGCGCTATCCCGTCGCCATCGTGGCGCGGTCTCCCGGTGCCACGGTCGAGCTGCTCGCCGAGTCGCCGGTGCCCGTGGTCTACGCCCGTCAGGTCGCCGACCTCGAGACGTTCGTCGCCTCCCAGCCCCTCGCGCTCACGCTCTACGTGAACCAGAACGCGAAGAACTTCCAGATGATGCGCTACGGCCGCATGTGGCACGTCTTCGTGAATCACGGCGAGAGCGACAAGATGTACATGACGACGAACCAGTTCAAGGCCTACGACTACGCCTTCGTCGCCGGCGACGCCGCACTCGACCGGCTCTCCGCCAAACTCTGGGACTACGACCTCGAGAAGCGCGCCGTGCCGATCGGCCGCCCCCAGGCCGACCACGTGGCCGGTGTCGTGCCGTTCGAGGCCGACGGCAAGACCGTCGTGCTGTACGCCCCGACCTGGGAGGGCGATCGGTCGTCGGCCGCCTACGGCTCGATCGCATCGCACGGCGTGGCCCTCGTGTCGGCGCTGATCTCGACCGGCCGTCATCGGATCGTCTACCGACCTCACCCTCGGAGCGGAGTGGTCGACCGCGACTACCGGCGGGCGCACGAGACCATCGTGAAGGCGATCGCCGCCGCGAACCTCGCCGATCCATCGGCGCAGCACGTCTACGATTCGGGGTCCGAGCTCGGCTGGCAGCTCGTCGTGGCCGACGTCGCCATCACCGACATCTCGGCCATGGTGTACGACCGGCTGGCGACCGGCAAGCCCCTCGTCGTGACGCGCCCCGTGTCGCCCGAGGCGGACGTCGACGAGCGAGGGTATCTCGGCGATGCGGAATGGCTCACGGCGGCCGGTGCCGGCGATGTCGCCGAGCTCGTCGATCGCGTGCAGGCGGATCCGGAGGCGCGGGGCAGGCTGGACCACTGGGTCACGCATCACTTCGGCGACACGACGCCCGGCATGGCGACGCAGCGATTCGAGGCCGCGGTCGCCCGTCTCGTCGCGCTGCGGGACGAGTACGAAG
>Ga0265797_10006605_pt1 | contig 16278 bp, 14 predicted proteins | sample P2T30metagenome_FD_192433 | JGI IMG/M metagenome (GOLD analysis project Ga0265797, IMG submission 192433) | Plant litter microbial communities from East Loma Ridge, Irvine, California - P2 T30 | ecosystem: Environmental > Terrestrial > Plant litter > Unclassified | place: USA: California... | reverse complement strand
AGCAAATTGCTTCGGCACACTCGCGGCCCTCCGAAGAGAGTTTGGTGTTCGTCTTTGGTCAAAAGGAGTGGGAGGTGCCCGAAAACGTGACCTTCTTCCAGAACAGGGCTTACGAAGAACCGAACCAGAGCTTCAAAGGTCGTGGGCAGCTTCTGACAGACATGGATAGGATTCTACTTCCGGTTACTCTGTCATAAGATACACCCACGCCCCGAACATATGTGCTTCGTGGTCTAGGAGGCATTGGCAAGACACAAACCGCTGCACATTTCTTCCACACCCGTCGAAAATCATTCGATGCCGCTTTTTGGGTCCAAGCGACATGCAAAGACAGCTTAAGCAATGCCTTTGACCACATCAGCGAGAAGCTTGGGATGTATCACCGAGGCTCTGACCGGTCTACAGTAATGCTGCCGCATCGCGGATCGCATGTTCTTGAGTGGCTACGGACGCCGGAGAAGAGTTCGGCCAAAACGAGCCATAAACTGAAGTGGCTGCTTGTGTTTGATAACGTCAACGACGAGGATGTGCTCAAACACTTTTGGCCATATCATGCTCCCGGCTCGGTCTTAGTGACTACTCGTCTTGCAACAATGCACGATCTTGCGAAAGCCAGTGACGTGTCAATAGAGCTACAACCTTTGACACTGCTCGAAGCTGTCCAAATGCTAAAGTCAAAGCTTCCTCATGAGCTGTTACACAATGAGACCGATGGAAGCCTTCAGCGAGTTTCTCAGATTCTAGGCTGCTGGCCACTGGCCATTGCACACATGTCCGGTCAGATGAAGAAGATTCGAAAGTCGCCTTCGGACTTCCTGAGGCACTGCGAATCAATCGCGACAATGCCAAGGCGCTTCCTCGAGGGTGCACCGCCTCTGAGGGATAACTATCAGCAAATGTTGTCCGACTTGTGGTCGCAGGACAAACCGTCATCGCCAGCCAGCCGGCTCCTCTCCGTACTGTCCCTTTTGATGCCGGAGGAGATTCCGGAGTCGATTCTCATATGCTTCCAACCCGAACAAATCGGGATTGCATTCGAAGGCTACCCAAAGACGCGCGACGACTATGACCTGGACATATATGATCTTATTGAACGCTCTGATATTTCGCTTGTACGCACCTCCCCCGAAAATCCCGGGATGCCTGAGAAGCCTGGAGTAATCCACATACATTCCTTCATCCAAGAGATGATCAGAAGCCACCTGCGGTCCGATGTGGAACGACTGTGTGATACCTTCAACGCTGTGGTTGAGCTGCTTCTCCATGTTTGGCCCCACGAAGCGCGGCCGCTACACATATACGTGGAACCAAACGAGAGATCGAAATGGGCGGTCAAAGACGAATTGATTGCTCACCTCGGCCATATGCGCCAGATGTACGAGCTGTTACCCGACCCTGGCAGCAGACAAAAGTGTACTACCAACGACTTTTTGCTTCTATCGTGGGAAGTTGGTCGGTAAGCTGCGGTCTCTAAAGAAGAGAACTCACGTGTGACAAAACACTCACGGTGTCTACAGGTACTACTTCCAGCGGGGAATGTTCGACGAGGCAGAGGACTTTGTGCGCACGACGCTGCAGGTACACGAAACCTGTGGCACAAAAAACCCCGACTTGCTCGCGAGTCAGCATGAGACCTGGGCTGAAATAGCCATGGCTCGCAACCAAGCTACCATCGCGCTTGAGCAGGGCCAGCTAGCTCTTTCCATACGCAAGAAGTTATACGACGAGGATGGCGTGATCTCAAACCAGCTAACTACCAGTTATACCACTGTGGCTAGAGCCTTAATAATGGCCAACCAACTGGACAAAGCGGAAGAACTCATCAATGAGTCGAGACGGCTGCGACGAGCTTTACCGAAGTTTTCCAAACTCCACCTATTCACGCCCCTTGTCTACGAGAGCCTTATGGATTACGTCAAAGGCAATTACGCGGATGCTGTCATGAGATTGACCGAAGCTTTGGAAGATCGACAGGAAGTGTACGGGCACGACGACGAAGTTGGGAAAAGGTCAGTCGCATCCCGTCAAATCACTCTAGGCGATGGCTTTTCGTTAACAACCCTTGCAGAACGGGACATCTCCACCTCTTCATCGGTACCCTTCGCAGAAAATTGGGGGATTACGAGAAGGCTGAGCGTTCCCATCGTTAAGCGCTGCGACACATGTCGAGGATTGTAGACGAGGACGACACCGAGAGAGCCAGAATACACTATAGCCTAGCTTTGGACAACCTAGCACTCAAATGTCCTGGTGAAGCGAGGTAGGTTTCCGGCCCTGCATTGTTATCGGTTCTTGGAATGCTGACTGATCGCCCTGGTAGGAAATTTATCAACAAAGCGATCGAGAGCTACGCTCTGTCGACATACCACCAAGCTGAATATGCTCGCTGCATGTTCCTGAAACACGAAATTCTACGGGCACTGAGCGATGAGCCGGGTGCGAAGGACGCTCTCGTAGAGAGTGTGAAGTTTAGGCGGCAGGTTATTCTTGGTGATATGCAGCCATCGGAGACTTTAACGCTGGACGATTTCGATAGAATGCTTTCTGTCTGGTTCCACTAGCTATTCCGTAGGACGTGACCTTAGGGTTAGGGGTTCTAACTATTATATAGGCCGGTCTACCTTTACACCTGATCTAGTACGCGCTAAAATAAGTTAAGCCTTGTTTCTTGAGTAGTAAAGCAAGGTCTTTTAAAGGAGAGATCTCTCCGACGAACGACGCTCCTCTAAAGAGGTCTACGATGTCACGGTCAGAACGTGACAGCTCCTAATATACGCCTTAGGCACACTAATCAGCCTAGCAGGTAAGCCGAGGACTCGGCTTACTCCTAACTTCGCACTTTACATCCTAAGTGTAGCTCTTCGAGCTACGTCCTGTTAATAGAGCATACCACTAGGTTGCCTATCCGTACGTATATAGCTCTGTGTTTGATCCGTCCGCTACTATACCTACGCACCGCCTGCGTTCCCGATACCCGCCCGTAACATACGAGAGAGGTTCCGCGATACTTAGGCAAAAGGAGTGCTATCTCTATATCGATCCTGTTTCCTAATAATTTCCGTAGATAAACAAACTCTACTCTATATTCCTACTAAGGTAGATAGAGCGTCTACTAGATAGAATAGCTCGATTTCTAAAAGAAGAAGACGTAAATATACTCGTCCTTCTAATTCTACTATAACTAGCCTAGGTAACCCGAGAGGTATATATCTCTAATAAGGACTAGACGTTTTAACCCGAACGTTATTAATTATGAAGGGCGAGCCCCTTATGAGTGAAGCACTAGCAGACTAGCCTATGCTATAAGACTTAGCGCGGCGTCCGCATATTTCCTCCCGGAATTCGGTTAGAACTAGACTCCTTCCTATATCGAACTTGTTAAATACTACGAGGACTCTCTACGTATGCGTAGTCCACCTATAACAAGTATCTAAGTAGGCGTAGACTACACTTTCGCCTAGCTATCCTATAAGTATACTATACTATATATATATATATATATCTTATAAAATAATTAAAACAATATTACTATACTTCTTTTACTCGTTATAGTACTTATATAATTTTTTATAGTTATGAAGAAGACTATATCGCGTGTTTAGTAAAGTCGAATCCTACTTAAGAATCTAACACGAAAACACTTCTATGTTAGGACCTTGTCCTAAGTGACTACCGTCACGTGAGTGTAAAGTCAGGTGACTAAGAGGTCGGGTTTGTACTCGGTGGAGAGGGCACAGGCAATGTGAAGTGTAAGAGCAAAGGTTTGGTATTATCGGATACCAAGCAGTCACTATGAACAATGAGTTGAACACAAGAATACAGAAGCATTCTTGTCTTCCTATATACTAACGAGATTCGTACTGTAGACACAGTGATCAGTATGATCAGTGTGATCAGTCCGCTGAGCGTACTGATCAACTGATCAGTGTCACGTGACTCGTGCGTGCTCAGTGAGGTTGTCTTCCCAACACTCACTGATCGTTCCGTCTTTTACGCCTGAACGCGTAGTTGTCGGTCCGGTCAGCACGGTTCGTAACATTCTACTTTACCCTTTTTAGCTAAGCTCTAACGCGCTAAAACTAGAATCCTACGCGATTCGAGGTCTTATATTAGTTAGGTATAATAATATCATACTTAATATAAGATTATTAGTATGTTTATTTATATAGAACACTAGACCTTTAAGATTACTACTATCACGGGCGGGTATCGGGAGCGCAGGCGGTACGTAGGTATAGTAGCGGACGGATCAGATATAGAGCTATGTACGTACGGATAGGCAACCTAGTAGTATGCTCTATTAACAGGACGTAGCTCGAAGAGCTACATTTAGGATATAAAGTACGAAGTCAGGAGTAAGCCGAGTCCTCGGCTTACCTACTAGGCTAATTAGTGTGCCTAAGGCGTACATCAGGAGCTGTCACGTTCTGACCGTGACATTACTCCCCTCCTAAGGGTCGGTCTCCGAACGACTAACTAGAACTAGTATTAAATCTCGGTCCTATAGCTATAGGACGGGTACGGAGGCTCCTAACGAACGAACGGGGGTATAGGGCGATCGCGGTATCGTCGGTAGAAGTCTCTTACGAGCTAAGGGACGTCTTCGTAAATCGTTCGGGTAGGTTTAAACGTCGGGTTATCGTATTCAGTCTAGCGGACGAGGTATTAGAATCCTTTACCACGGCGGCGGCAATCTAGGACTTCGGCAGCGTCGTATTCAGGTGAGCCGTCGATAAACACAGGCGGGGGCGGTTCTTATACTTATCTAGGCAGCGGATTGTCGTTTGCTAAGTAGAGCTGATCCACGTTAAAGACGGGGTGAATCGGCATTGATTCCGGGAGGTCAAGTTTATACGTATATAGGCCTAGTACTTCGGTGATTCGGAACGGGCTAATATTCTTTTAGTCGAGCTTCTTTCGGGGGCGGAGAGTCTTCAGATTCTTAGCGGATAACCAAACCATTTAGTCGACGTCGTATCTCGGGGCGGTAGCGCGGGAACGGTTTATAGCTTCTTCGTAACGGGCTTAAGCTAGGGTCGTCTGTTCTCGGAGGTGATCTTGAATCGCGGACATCTGATCGGCGAACGCGGAGGCTTATCGGGCAGCGGGTATATCAATAGGTTCAATCGGTTCGATTCCTAGTCGCGGGTAAAAGCTATAGTTTGCGAAGAACGGGGATAGACCTATAGTCTTAGAGAACATCGAGTTCGCGGCGAACCCTGCGAGCGGAAGCTAGTCGGACCAGTCGTCTTACATATAAGAAACGTAGGCGCGGAGGTATTGTTCTAAAACAGCATTCATTCGTTCAGTTTAGCCGTCGCCTTTAGGTCGATATGCTACTATCATCCTCGTAGATAATTATAGTCTCTAAGATAGGTGTTTCTAGAATTCGTTTACGAAACGGATATCTCGATTAGAGACGACGGATACCGGGGCGCCGTGAAGGCGGTAGATCTCTCGGATAAAGATACGGGAAACGTCTTCGGCGTGATCTATCATATAGTAAGGGACATAGTGACGCATCTTCGTTAACCGGTCAACAATCACTAGCACCGCGTCGAACCTATTCGATAAGGGTAGGTACGTAATAAAGTCGACGGAGATGTGTTACTAAGATCGTTCGGGAATCGGTAGAGGCTATAACAGACCTTAATGTCCATTCCGACGGGCTTTGATCCTTCTATAGGTAAGGCAGTTACTAACGTATCGTCGGACGTCGAAATTCATTCCTTTCTAGCAGTAGTGTCGGGAAACTAGCTTAAACGTCTTCGTTCTTCCGGGGTGACCGGCTGACGGGTTATCGTGATGTTGTCGGATAACCTTAGTACGGAGGTCTTCATATTCTGGAACGTAGATCTTGTTACGGTAGTAGAGAAGCTCTTCTTTAGCTTCGCACTAAGCTAACTGTAAAAAGGGATGACGGTTCTTATTCTTGTGATGATCCTCTCTCACGGTCATGACCAGCGGACGGCGTGCAGCGTAGAACGCAGCACGGGTCCGAATACTGCAGCATGCTCACTTCACTCACGAAGTGAGCAGGGCGAGCAGTCCTCACTCCGCTCACGAAGCGAGCAGAGTGAGCAGCTCACGGCGCTCACGAAGTGAGCACACCGACAGCTCACGAGTCTCCTTAGTATATAGAACGGATACTTTCCTTAGATAGGAGCCTCGTGCTCAACTCATGTATCGAAGTCAGTGATTACAACGAACCGTATTCATTGTGCCAACCACTTCTTCCCTAGCCTCAGTCAACCCTTAGTTTAACCCGAGCTAAACCTAGCGGCATTCCACCTCCGTTACACTTTGAGCACCATTCTTGGTTTTACCAAGAAGCGACTCAGGTCTTAGTCATTGTTACATGTCTGAGGAAGAAGAACCATCTGTCGAAGATACCTCATCCGAAGAAGAGTCTAACAACGAGTTAACTCCCGAAGAACCCGCCACTCCTCTCGTCACTAATCAATCACTCCCTCTTGTCACCGAGTGGTTAGAGAACGTCCACCTGAACGAAATGTCCAATAACGGATCGACCCGAGGAGGCGGAGGAGACATTCCCTCTGGACCTAAGGTCAACTCGCCGAAAGAGTTTGCCGGTTTAAGGAATCAGTTCGAATCATTCCGCATATAGTGCCTCTTATCCATCGAGATGGGAGGACCCCGATTCGTAAACCCACGAAAGCAGATGCTGTTCGTGATCTCTTTCTTGCGAGGACCAGCGTATGACTGGATCCACCCGCATTTGAAGGACTACCTCAGTTTCACGAACCCGGATCGACAGAAAGCATCGACCAGAGCGTTGTTCACCAACGTCGCCCATCTCTTCGATGAGATGGAGGCTACGTTCGACTACGGCAACGAAGCCCTGGAAGCGGAACGCGACATTCAAGCTCTTCGTCAACGAACTTCCGCAGCGAAGTACAAGGCAGAATTCCAGATTCTGGCTACGAAGATCGAATGGAACGACGAAGCATTAGCCTCTCAGTTCTACCGAGGACTGAAGGACCACGTCAAGGATGAAATCGCCAGGCAGGAACGCCCGACGAAGCTCAAGGAAATGTGTGAGCTAGCCATCAAGATCGATGGAAGGATCTACGAACGACAGTTGGAACGAAAAGGAAAGTCGTTCGCGCCCAACGCCAATCATAAGGCTAAGCGCGATGTCCCAGCGTGGAGAGACGACTACTACGGCCTGCAAAAGATGCAGATCGATGCCACGAAGGGCAAGCCAGGTTCCAACAACAAAGGTCCAAGGAAAGGACAACAACAAAGACCGCAATCGAACAAAGGGACAAAAGACAAGTCCAGTGTTAAGTGCTACGAATGCGGCAAAAAAGGCCACTATGCGCGCGAATGCAACGCCCGGAAGCAGCGTCATGAACTGCAAGGATCTGGACCGACCAGGTCGCGCGACCACAAAGTTTCCCGAGCCACCAAGGGCTCCGACAAGGAAGTTGTGGAAACACCGAAAGTCGTAGAGTACAACTCTCTCGCAGCCACTCTGCCGGTCAGAAGAGGACGAGGAGCATACGACCTCACCGGAACCGAGGACGCTACCTCAACGTCAGACGATCATGAAATGATGTCTTGGACGGCTTGCTACGATGATGAGTGCTTCACTCACATAGCAGACAAACAGGGATCAGGATGGTTCCCGACCAGGAAATCCAGGAGTGTTTGTTACTCTTAGGGAGGACCTAACTACCCGTTCCAGGAGGAAGAATCCAGTGAAGAGGAGTCGGAGGAGGAAGCCTCCGAAACTCCAGGATTCGTGGAAGGAGAAGTTATCTATGAGAGTCCCGAGGAAGAATCGGATGAAGACTCTCAGGAAAACTCCGACGAGGAAAACCAGCTACCGCGCGACGAACTCGCGTCAGCATTCCCTACCGGAGACATCACTCCAATCCTGATGCGGATCCTTATTCGCAAGCGATTGGAAGTTTTCCCTTACCACTACGGTCAACAACATGTCAGCAAGGACAAGTTCCTCGACATGTACGATGAGATGCGATATGCAGTCGGAAGACTACCGATCGTCTAAGGAGAGATCAACTATGGACGTATCATCACGGAGCGACCGCCGTTCGGTAGTCACTTCACTGCACGAGGAGGTTACAAAACCCCCGAAGGAATCGTGATCTGTCGCACCTTGCGAAACAAAGTGAAAGATCTCCAAGAAGACTTCGCGAGAGAAGCGATCAGTCAACGCGAGAGAACCGGAATCGTACCGTCCATGCCCGGAGTACATTTTCAGGAATCTCCGATGCTGAGTCGAGGCAGCCTCTATCAGACGGATATGCTTGCTCGACCAATCATCGAACGCGAATACATGGCACCAAGGTCGGAACGACCACCGACCCCCAGTCCAAGCAGCAGTGGGGGACAGACACAGCCGTCACCTCCACGAACGAGGGAACAATGGGAAGCCGCACGACGACAACGACCAATCACCGTGCGAAGGAACATCCAACCGCGCGATGCGGGAAACTAGGTGATCCGCCAGAAACACGACCTTGGACGGATCAACCTGGGTCACAGCGACTTGCAGCAAACCAAGTTCGCTACTCCAACAATCTGATTGTTTGGATCAAGATCAGCAACGTGCCTGCCCGAGCTCTGATCGACTCGGGATGCACAGGAAACTTTCTGAGTCCACAGTTTGCCAAGAAGCATGGCACTGTGACAAGAAGGAAGAAAGAGCCTTTTCCGCTCATGGCGATTGACGGAAAACCCGTGACATACAACAAGGGTATGGTCACACACGAAACCAACGAATTACCTCTGCGGTTGGGACGCTACCGAGAGATGCTCCAGTTTGACATCACCGAAGCACCCGGATGTGATGTGGTTCTAGGATTACCTTGGCTCATGGAATCCAACCCGACGATCAACTAGAAAGAAAGGACGTATCACTACCAAAGTGAAACGTCTACGCCGATTCCGATGCCTGTAGTGCGCGCCGCACTAGACATGGACGACATCATTGCTATGACAGCGAACGAAGCTCTCGAAATCATCGAGAAACGACCATCAACGATGCAGATACTCTACTGCAAGAAGGTCGCGGAAAGCATGCCAACCCTGGAAATCCCAAAAGAATATCAGGACTTTAAGGGCTTGTTCGAGTTAGAATCCGATCAAGATGCTTTGCCAAAACATCAGCCATGGGATCACGAGATCAAGATACAGCCTGGCAAGGAGCCACAGAAACAAGCTGTACGACCCATGTCCGCGGAGAAAGCCGAAATCCTCCGCAAGTACATCGACGATAACTTGCGCAAGGGACTCATCCGACAATCTGAGTCACCTGCAGGATACCCAGTGCTGTTCGTTCCCAAAGGGGATCAGTATCGACTATGTGTCGACTACCGAGGACTGAATGAAATCATAGTCAAGAACAGCTACCCGCTTCCGCTGATCCATGAGCTGCAAGATCGCTTGTAAGGAGCTCAGTGGTTCACCGCATTCGATATTCCCGGAGCTTACAACCGGATACGAATGAAGGAAGGCGAAGAATGGAAGACAGCATTCCGTACACGTTTCGGACTGTACGAATACTTGGTCATGCTATTCGGGCTTACGAACGCCCTAGCCACTTTCTAAGCCTACATCAACAATGTTTTGCGAAAGTATCTCGACGTGTTTGTGGTAGTCTACCTCGACGACATCTTGGTATACTCCAAAACATACGAGGAACACGTTCAGCATGTGCGTCATGTTCTGACTGCGTTGCGCGGTGCAGATCTGCGTATCAAGCCAGAAAAGACGGAATTCCACAAGCGTGAAGTTAAGTTCCTCGGATACATTGTATCTCGAGACGGACTAAAGATAGACTCGAAGAAGATCGAAGCCATCACGAGTTGGCCGAAACCTACGACAGTAAAAGAAGTCCAATCCTTCCTCGGTTTCGCAAACTTCTACCGCCAGTTTATCAAGGATTACTCTAAGATTGCTGCGCCACTGACGAACCTAACCAGAAAGGATCAGACGTTCGAATGGACTCTTGAGGCCGAAAAGGCGTTTCAAGAACTGAAGACACGCTTCTCGACCGAACCCATTTTGGTAATCTTCGACCCGAAGAAACCAGTCACGGTAGAAACGGATGCGTCTGATAAAGCTATCGGAGCATGCCTTAGCCAACCAGACGATCAGAAGAAGTTGAGACCCGTGGCTTATCTATCTCGGAAGATGGCACCGGCGGAGCTCAACTACGAGATTCACGACAAGGAACTCTTAGCCATAGTCGAATCATTCCGACACTGGAGAGTCTACCTTAAGGGCCACGCCTAGGAGATCAGTGTGATCTCCGACCATAAGAATCTCACCACTTTCCTAACAACCAAAGTCTTAGAACGCAGACTAGCGCGTTGGTACCAAGACCTCGCTACGTTCAAGTTCAAGATTTACTACAGGAAAGGATCGGACAACGCACGCGCCGACGCGATAAGTAGACGCGAAGACTACATGAAGGGAGAACAGAAACCTGGTATGTAGGTTATGGTTCGAAACTCCGACGGAACCCTTCAGATCAACAAGATCGCAGCCACTTCTGGCATCAGCAACGACCAGCTGATACGGGAAATCAAAGAAGCAATTCCACGGGATAGTTTTGCCAAAACAGTCATGGCATCCCTAGAAGAACATCCAAGCTTTGAACTAGACGAAGGACTCCTCTACTTCGAAGGACTAGTCTATGTACCCAGCCGAGTACGAGAACTAGTAATGCAACGCTACCACGATGGACCACTGATGGGCCATCCTGGAGTCACAAAGATGCTTCAGATCCTGGGCGCAGGATACTTCTTCCCGAAGATGAGAACCGCGATCGAAGACTTCGTACGCAGATGCTCGATCTGCAGACGAAGCAAGCATGATCGACATGCACCGTATGGACTCTTACAGCCGTTGCAAGTCCCTACGAAGCCATGGCAGGCGATAGCAATGGACTTTATTGTCAAGCTACCTCCATCGGCTGACCCGGTGACTAAGGAATCCTACGACGGGATCATGGTAGTCACCGACCGCTTCACCAAGTTCGGACGGTTCATTCCGTACCGTGAGACTTGGACAGCGACCGAATTGGCACACGTTTTCATCAAAAACGTGGTGGCTAATCATGGGATGCCGGAACAACTGGTCTCCGACCGGGACAAGCTGTTCACATCGAACTTTTGGACGGCGTTGATGCAACATCTAGGTGTCAAGCACAAGATGAGCACATCATACCATCCACAGACTGACGGACAAACAGAGCGACTGAACCAGACCCTGGAACAGTACCTCCGATGTTACGTCAACGATCGTCAGGACAACTGGATATCGCTACTTCTACTTGCATAAATTGCATACAACCATGCGCCGACGACCACGACGGGCACGTCACCGTTCTATGCCACCTACGGTTTTCAGCCAAACAACCTTACTGGAACCATGGAAGTGCTAGCGAAGAATCCAGCAGCTGCAGCTACCGCAAGCGAGATGCAGCAAATACATAAGAATTTACGCCTGGAACTTATGTTTTGCCGTCAGCAGATGACGAAATATGCAAATCGTAAGAGGATTGAGGGACCAAACCTTAAGGAGGGGGATAAAGTGTATCTCCTCCGGCGCAATATTAAGTCGAACAAACCAACAAAGAAATTGGATGCAGTCAAACTAGGACCATTTAGAATTCTTCGACGCAAAGGACCAGTTAACTACGAACTGGAGCTACCCAGGAAAATGCGTATCCTACCCACGTTCCACGTATCCTTACTAGAACCAGCAACACCAGACTCCGCGCTAGAACAAGATGTCCGGGACATCAGCGAGGAAATACAAGAACCTATCTACCAAGTTGATCGCATCCTGCGAGAAAGAACTGTGCGAGGTCAGAAACAATACCTCGTGCGATGGGAAGGTTACGACTAGTCGGAAGACTCTTAGGAACTCACCGAGAACTTCAACTCGCTTGCACCGATTGAAGAGTTTCATCGGCGACACCAGCAGAAGCGCTGTTAGCGCTGGGAGGCAGTGGGTCGGGCTCGAAGGACCATTCGAAGGGATCCTCGAGACCCGCCTAGCGAACTTGGGCACCCAAGGTCGCCGCTGAAGAGAAACCCTCGTTCAGACCCGTAAAAGAAGAAGTGTCCGCAACATGCCGAAGCTGTGCATCAAGGCGCTTGCTGTTCTACTCCCGAACCACCTTGTTTCGAGCGATGCGCTGGCGCAGAGACTCGATCTCCGATGATAGAGACACGATTTTGTTCAGTGCCTCGTCCACCCCCGACTCATCATTCTTAATCTTCGCAGAAAGGTCATCCACCACCTTATCCAAACGGTCGATCGAGGAAGTCACGCAGGGCCTTCCTAGGCGTGTGCATTCCGAGCAAGACATAATCGAGAAGTCCGCGATGAAAACGCAGGGGCGGTCTCGAAGGTCGCAACGGTCGCAGCGGGTTGCGGCAGGAAAGGGATTTTGGAGGATACGGTTGCAGCGAGCAAGACGAGATTGCGAAGAGGGAGCCATGACGATGAGAAGTATGGGGAAGGCCCATGACTAAGTACTAAGTTCAGGGACCGAACTAGTCCAGGAAGGGGATAGTGTGATGATCCTCTCTCACGGTCATGACCAGCGGACGGCGTGCAGCGTAGAACGCAGCACGGGTCCGAATACTGCAGCATGCTCACTTCACTCACGAAGTGAGCAGGGCGAGCAGTCCTCACTCCGCTCACGAAGCGAGCAGAGTGAGCAGCTCACGGCGCTCACGAAGTGAGCACACCGACAGCTCACGAGTCTCCTTAGTATATAGAACGGATACTTTCCTTAGATAGGAGCCTCGTGCTCAACTCATGTATCGAAGTCAGTGATTACAACGAACCGTATTCATTGTGCCAACCACTTCTTCCCTAGCCTTAGTCAACCCTTGGTTTAACCCGAGCTAAACCCAGCGGCATTCCACCTCCGTTACAATTCTGTTCGATTACGGAGAGTACGGAGGCCGTGTTTTCGTCTTCTCGGGTGCCTGTCTTTAGCAGCTGTTAGATCTCTTCTTGTTAGTCCTACGGCGTAGATTCAGGAATCATAGCGTTGACCTATACTATCGACGGTTCTTCAAATCTGACGTACTTTTCGAATCGGACGTGCTTAGTAGGCGGTTTGGGAGTCTGAGGCGGGGACGGCGGAAGGGGCTAGTCCTCGAAATTCTCTTTCTTTAGCACTACTCGGCTCTGGTGCTAAAGGCGTTTATCCCACTCCTTAGGCAAATCTTCTAACCTCCTAGTCAGAGTATCGGGCTTTTCACCTTGCTTTCCGGGGCGGTAGATAATGCGGAAGTTATAACGGGATAGGAACTCAGACTAGCGGGCTTAACGGCGGTTCAACATCTTCGTTATCATAAAGTACTCGAGGTTCCGGTAAGCAGACAGGATTCGGATCGGGGACTTAGTTCCTTCGAGTTCGGGGCGCCATTCTTTAAGGCAGCGAATGATAGTAAGTAGCTCTTTATCGTAGATCTCGTAATTACACTCAACGGCAGAGTGTTTTTTCGAAAAGAAGGCAACAGGACGTAGAATACCCTCCTCATCGTACTAAGAGAGTACTCTACCGGACATAAAGTCAGAGGCGTCGGTTTCTAGGATAGCTTCCTTAGTCTAGTCGAACGGGCGGAGAATCGGAGCAGAGGCAATAGTTTGCTTTAGAGTCTCGAAAGCATCTTAACATTTAAGAGACTAGTTAAAGACAGCGTTCTTCTTCGTTAAGTTGATTAGCGGAGTAACTATCTTCGAATAGTTCTTAATGAAACGGCGGTAGAAGTTGCAGAAACCGTTAAACCGGAGGACGTCGGTAGCAGATCTAGGAGTCTTCTATTCGAGGATAGTCCTAACCTTCTCGGGATCTATCTTAAACCCGTCTCGGCCGACGATTAGGCCGAGGAACTTAGTCTCGGTGACGAAGAACTCGCATTTCGATAGCTTAGCGTAGAGTCCTACCTCCCGGAGGCGTTATAGGACTCTATAGACGTGTTCTTCGTGTTCTTCGTAGGTCTTACTATAAATCAGGATATCATCGAGGTACGCGGAGCAGAACTAGTCGAGGTAGTCGCGGAGAGAGTCGTTAATAAACCTCTAGAAGGTAGCCGGGACCCTAGTCAGCCCGAATAGCATAACTAGGGATTCGAATAGTCCAAAGCGAGTAAGGAACGCGGTTAGCTTCTCGTGTCCTTCTTTCATTCGTACGTTATTAAACGCAGAGATGATGTCGATCTTCGAGAAGTACTTTATGCCTTATAGGTTGTTTAGGGTTTCCTTAATTAGCGGTAGCGGGTAGCGGTCCTTTACCGAGACTTCGTTAAGTGCTCGATAATCCATATAGAGTCGGAGGCCTCCTCCTGATTTCTTTATAAACAGGACAGGAGAGGTAACAGAGGAGGAACTCGGTCGGATAAATCCTTTCCGGAGGTTCTCGTCGAGCCAGTTACGTAGCGTTTAAAGTTCTTCGCGGGACATGGAATAGATCTTTCTAAACGGCAGCTTCTTATCGGAGTTCAGGCGAATCTCATAGTCGTACGAGCGGTGCGGCGGTAGCTTATCTGCTTTCTTCGGGGAAAAGACATCGGCGTAGTCTTAAAGGACTATCGGGAGTTAGAGTTTTAGTTCGTCTCCTTCTTGTTATAGCGCCTCGTCGAGGTCTTTAAGTGTAACTATGCTAATTCGGTAGCCTCTTCTTGCGTAGGCTCGCATAGCATATATACTAACCGTAGCGACATCGCGGTGGTTTAGATTCGGGATATAACGTTTCGGCACTTCTCGGAGTCCTTTCTGTCGGGTCGGGTGTCTAGTCTGGTTATAGTTCTAAACGTAGTAGGGATCATTAAACTCCTATAAGCCGTCGGCCTAGTTTGCTTTCGGGTTATGCTTCTTAAGCTAGGGGTGTCCTAAGACAATCGGGTAGTATGACAGCGGAGTAGTATATAGGACAACGTCCTTATCTACGTGGTCTCCGTTCTAGATGTCATATCGGGCATATTCTTTTACAGTACGGGAGTCTCCCTCGGCGCCATTATAGCCGTAGAGAGAGAAGGGTCGGCTAAGCGGCGTAAGCTGGATCCCTTTATCTTACGCGTATTCTTTATCGATAAAGGCGTAGCCTTCACATCCGGTATCGATTAGAGCATAGGTCGGTTCAGATAAGTCATTCTGTCTAACTGTTACACTAAGAATCGGAGCTAAGGTACGAGTGAATTCCTTCTCAATCGTAGTGCCGTGAACGGCTATGTTAGTAATACGTATAGGTTTTCCGGTAGTCAAGTTAGGTCGACAGGTAGGTCCAGTTTTCAGTGCGTTTATAGCTGCGTCCTAAGGGCGGCTTATCTCAGGCGTACGCCATTTTCCGATTCGGTTATTTAACGGGACGCAAAAGCAGGAGTCGGAGCGCGGACCGGAGTAGGTTATAGGACAGAGAAGCGGTTACCGGGTAACTGCGGCGGAGACGGGCTGCGGGTGTTCATTATACTCATTCGGTACCTCCTAGTTTCACTATCACGGCGTTAGATGCTCTAGGGTCTAATATCAGGCTAAGGGTAGTCACGAATGCGGTACCCGGATTAGTAACAGCGGAAGCAGTTACTAGTTTCCTTATTAGGGCGGCGGCGGGTGTTACTCAAATCCATAGGTTCGGTTATCACCCTCGTTGTAACTTAGGGATACGGCGGGATAGGGGAAGGTGCTCGGGGCGACGAATAGCCCTTCGTACCGGGAGACGTAGCTATAGTCGCGTAAGACCTCGGAGCCGGTTGTCGTTTACGGAATTAGTGTTGACGGTAGCGGTTGTCTAGTTCTTATAGGTGTCGAACAAGAGGGCGGTATTCCTTAGATAGAGCAGGCGTATAGAGGAGCATTTCATATAGTTCAAAGGAGATGTTTTGCATTAGTAGCGTTCCTAGAGAAGCTTCAATCATCTCGCCCTTAAGAGCGAGGCGTTCAAATTCGGCATAGAAGGTGCTAAAGTCTTGGTTTTTCTGTCGTAGGCGGTAGAGTGCGTTCTGAGCGTTTTAGACTCGGTTAGGGTCCCTAAAGGCTTCTTCCATCAGGTTTAAGATGTCTTCGAAGTCAGAGAACTAATGCTTTCCGAAGCGGATTCTCGGAGCAACTTAGGCGTAGGCTAGTCCGGTTAAGCGGGCGGCTGCATTTCGCTACCCACCTAGTGCGACAAGCTGGCTCATGATGCCACGGGCAAGGAACCCTGCTCCGAGTGCCGCGAGTTCGCCGAGTTTGTATTTGGTAATAAGACTGAGCCCGCTC
>Ga0265797_10006604_pt1 | contig 16279 bp, 11 predicted proteins | sample P2T30metagenome_FD_192433 | JGI IMG/M metagenome (GOLD analysis project Ga0265797, IMG submission 192433) | Plant litter microbial communities from East Loma Ridge, Irvine, California - P2 T30 | ecosystem: Environmental > Terrestrial > Plant litter > Unclassified | place: USA: California... | reverse complement strand
AAGGAAGGAAGGCGAGATGTTTGCGTTCATTGCCGCCTTTCTGGCGCGACTTTCCCACGATGTCGTTGCCTTCATCAACCTCCCCGCCGCCCTTCTTCAGCGCACACTCTCTGCACCACTCGCATCAACCTCATCACCACCATCCGCGATCATGCCTCGGGCTAAGGGTTCCAAGGTACATGATCTCGACCAAGATGTGCAACGCCGGCAGATGGTCCACGTCAAAACAAAGGAAGAATGCCGCCTCGCCAACGAGACGGTCGACGTGTGGAGCATCGAGCTGCCTAGCAAGCACGCCGAGAATATCCTGAAGTCAGTACTGACTTTGTCCGCCACCATCAAATGGCATCCAATACATACATGTACATACTGACAATCCCTGCAGAGTAATCAAAGACAACATTCCCGGCCAAGATGCTATCGACCTCCAACACCTCCGTCGCTTCGCCCGTCCCCGCTTCATGCCCGAGCATGTCGTCGGCCAACGTGACCTCGTCAAAGAGATGCACGCCGTCCGACGCACCTGGGACGATGCGACCCCTCAGACTGTGTTCCAGAACCCCGAAACTAACAGTTGGGAATGGACGAACCCAGCCAAAAAGTCCACCGTCGACAAGAAGTCTTTCACCCTGTACCTGCTCGTCTGCCCTGCCCACCTGATCTCCCTCCCGGACCTTTACGACCTCATGTTGAAATACCCTCCCTTCTGCTCCGACGCCGAGTCTTGGGCCTTCCCGCTCGAGATCAAGAAAGCCACCGTTCCTCGTCAACCTCCCACCAAGCCTGAGCAGGCAGAGGAGTGGACCAAGAAGTACTGGCCCACCTTCTACCGCAAGACCAACCCCTTTGGCGCCCATCCCGGCACCATCGCCAAGGCCGAGAGCGACCTTAAGCATCCGCTCATTGGCAACCTTAGCGTCCCCGATGCTCTTGCTCTGGCCGAGAGAGCCGGTGAAGAGACATACAACCAGGGATACTCCCAAACTGCTACCGGTTGCGTGATTGTGGAGAGAGTTAATGACAAGACACAAGTCATCGCTGCCGCCGGAGACGCCCGCTTCAAACCTATGCCAAATGCCGCAAACGTTGCTGGCGAGGCGACTGGCGATCATCCATGCAACGGAAACCCAATGTGCCATACCGTCATGCGCGCTATCGGCATGGTCGGCCGTAAGCGCCTGCGTGTCGCTTCTACCCCCAACAGCCGCAGTGCCGACAAGGGAGAGAAGGCACTTGCCGCCGCTGGACTTGGCCTTGACGAGGAGGCTCGCGACGCCTTTTTCCTCGACCTTCCCCTTAATGACTTCGAGCAACAGTACTTCAAGCGCGACAACCTCATGCCGGACGGCTATCTTTGCCTGAAGCTCGAAGTCTTCCTTACCCACGAGCCGTGCGTCATGTGCTCGATGGCGCTCGTCCACTCCCGTGTTGGTCGCGTCATCTTCAAGCACCGCATGCCAAAGACTGGTGGCCTGACGGCGGAGGTTCTTAGCAACGACACTGGACCCGTTGGCCTTGGATATGGACTCTGCTGGCGCAAGGAACTCAACTGGCAGTTCATGTGCTGGGAGTACACCCCTGTCGACGCTTCGGGCAAGCCCACTCACTCTTCATACCCCGAGGAGAATGACGAGACCAAAGACGCCGAGTCCGTCGCTGTTGTTGCTGCGAGCCACAGTGCCGTCAGCTCGAGGCACCGGAAGAAGAAGAAGAACGGTCGTGTGGTGGGAGAGAAGTCCCCAGCAGACGGTGCTCAAACCAACATGACTAACGCTAATCCCTACGTTAATAGCTTTGCAAGGGTCCATGTGTAGCACACATCGGATACTGCGATAGGCTGGCGAAGCATGAATTACGACTACATGGTAGCAGTGCACATTAACCACGATGGAATGGTTACAGGCGTGCCGTGGCGCAAACATTGGCGCTGGCGTTGGGATTGCAGTGGTGAAGGTCGGCATGAGAATACCCCAGCATTGTGTTTTGACGGGCATGTTGCCCACGGCGTATGGATATCTGGCTGTGCATCGTCTGAAATCATGCATGCCTCTGTCAACAGTGAGCTCTGTATGTATGTTAAAAAAGACCAGCATTTTCAAGAAAGTGTCCACGTGCGTCCTGCTTGGCTGACAGACTTGCGCTTCAATCCCCGATGATAACATGTATTATCATGAATTCATCATGTCACAAAGCAAGCGATTCGGCAGCCACTGCCATATGTTTGTTCAATACAGCCACTTGTATACACGGATTTGTCGCTTTCTCTGCTCTTTTAAAGTACAAGCATTATGCCATTCAGACAACACTCTATCTATCATCAAATGCTCGCCTTCTCGTCCTTCTGCTCCCCCAGGTATGAATAAACAAATGAGAAATGGGGCGAGACGCTTAGAAGGGGTTGTCCTCGGGGGCGACCTCGTTGTGGTAGAAGGAGCCGATGAAGGGGACCTTCTGAAGAATGTCGGTCTGGACGCGAGGAATGCCGTCGAAGAAGAAGAGGGCGAAGATGCCGGCGGAGACACCGAAGGCGGCGCCGATGGGGCCCCTGTTTGCGCATGTTGTTAGTTGAATGTTCTCCGGAAGAATGCCTAGCTGGCTGTTTCGTTCGGCGGTTCTGGCCGGGTTTCCAAGGAGTCTTCTCTTACATTCTGAGGAGAGCGGCAGGAGTCATGTGGCCGAGCTTGGCCTTGGGGATGGAGTAGCTGGTTGCGCGCGTCTTTGGTCAGCGTTTCTTGCGCCTGCGGTCGTTGGGTGTGTTCGCCGCCGTGTTTCTCGGCTTCCTGGCGCTCGGTGGTCGCTTACTTAGGGCCGTACTTGCTCTTGAAGGTCTCGTAGCCAACACGCTGGCGGAACTGCTGGACACCGTAGACCTTCTCGGACTTGAGGCCGTACAGGGCCTGCTCATGCTGGTCAGCGCATACGTCCGGGAGATGATTTTGGTGGTCGTAAAGGTGAGCGCACCTGCTGGGGGAGTGTGGGCTGCATGGTAGCGGTGTGTGTGTGAGGCTTTGCGGTTGTCTGCTGCTGCTGAGGTGGGTGGGAGTCGGCGGCGATGAGGTCTTCGAGATTCAAGACAGGCCGGGTTGGCTGCGGCCAATCGCGGGAGGCTCAATGGCAAGCCGATTATGGCTGGTTTTGAGACTGTCTCATGGCATGGCAGGAGACGTTCGAGGCACGAGGTATGCGCCTGTGCATGATCTGGCCTGGCGCTCTTGTGACAGCTAACTTCAATACTCTACGATACACATCTTCTGGAGACTTGCGCAATTCTACTGAACATTCGGTGTCATGTGTTAGCTTCTTCGTCGCATGAGCGCAATGCTTCCAACCAGATTATAAGGTAGCTTGTTCAATCGCTGCGCTGAGAGTGGAAGCGATGGAGGCCTCCAGCAGCTCCAAAGTTACAGGTAAGAGGCAGGATATATTGGACTACCGATTGGTTTGGTTCGTCGAGGACTGACAGGGTTGCAGTGGAGTACCATGATCCCTCTGGCCTATTCCCTCTTGTCTCGCGCGGCCTGGCAGCCCGTCTGCCTCTCAAGAATCTTAGCTGGCAGTCGCATGCCCGCCCTCTACGCCAGATAAAATCACTGCACGTCGATTTTGTCCCAGACAGTCATACACAAACGACTCTGAAACCTCCTGTTTCTCGAAACGACCCCGACGGACCGAACAGCATCGACATTGTCGGCTCAGGCGCAGACCGAAGGAGGACTGCCACTGGAAAGGAGCGAAGACACCAAATACCAGGATTGAAGACCAGCCCTTACCTGAGGATATACTTGTTACGATGCGACGACAAAGACACATACAAAGCGAGCGAACGACAGCGACTGCAGGAATGGATCAGGGACACTGCCCAGCCGGAAGGAAGTCGCGAGCAACACGATGCATGCGAATGGATGGTCCTGCATGTCGTAGTCCCAGATACAGTCGCGGCCAGCGAGCCAAGATGGCGCGAGAGCTCAAGGGACCCGGATGAGCTTAAAGAGCGGCAAAAGAGCATGACGAATTGGCCAGGGAAAAGCACCAGGACCGTCTTCGACAAATTACGGGCGGATCTGAACGATACGAGTAAGAACAGCCCGGATCGAATCGCACAGGTCCGACTTTTGAAGAAAGACGTTCCGCCGGATCTTCTACCGACACCAGCAATTGCCCAGACACTAGAGGAAAGCTCGCAGGAAAGAGAGAATGCGTGGGCGGATCTGATCTCAAAGTTCAAGAGCCTCATTCTGCTCCCATTCGATGCAAGAGTCCGACAGTACGAGGAGGATATTGCAGCACAAGAGGCCAGGAGGTCTCTACCCGGCTGGAACTTCTGCACATTCTTTATTCACAAGGAGGGTTTGGCGAAAGCGCTGGAGAGTATGGGCTTGGTGGAAGATGCATTGGCGATCTACGATGAACTCACAGTCGGTCTGGAGACTGCAGTCCGAGACATTGCAAATGGCAACGCCGAGGGGACCGCGACATCGTTCGCAGCTACTACGAAGGACATCAAAGAGCGAATTGCTGGATCTTCGAGAGAAAAGGCGCAAGACGCGCCGGCAGAACAGAACCTGAAAACGCCATCGCTCTTTGACAAGGACTACCGTGTAGAAATCGTCAGAAGCGAGATCTCGGTCTTCGACTTCTGCTGCTATCTGTTTTCGCGACAGAAGGCGCTCCTTTTGCGGTTGGCTGGCGCTCAATCGGCTCGCACTGAGTTTGGCAGTAATTTTAAAGAAGGCGGCGAAGACCTTGTGCTGCTCGCGGAGGTTTGCTGGCGAGCGCTTAGCTTTTTACAGAGCAGTGCGCGCGCTTTGCGGCAGGACCAGATTAGTGGGTACGCATTTCCACAATACTCTCTGAAGGATTGGCAAAGGCACAGTGTTGATAGTTCAATCATAGGTCCGAATCTTCCAAACCGTCTCACGGTGACTTGGAGTCACTCGTCTCATCCTGGACTTTTACTTTAGCTGACCATGTCCTTGCCGAGTCTGATACTGCTCTGCTTGGTCTTGATGGCGGCGATAACGGTGCTGCCGCCAATATCACTGCCTCGAAGCGACCAGAGTTTGGGTTTGCTATGGGTGCAAACACATATCCCAGCCGGACCACAAGTTTGTCTGGCCCGACAAGGAAAAGTGCACAAGGGTTCTCGGGCGGCGATGCAACGAAATCAAACGACAAACCCGGTCTTCCTGAATTGGCAGCATACCGTGCCGAACTGGTGATGATCAAGCGTAGGACGCTGGAACATTTAGCTGAAAGACGTGGGTGGGTTGCCGGATGGAACTTCAAAGCGTCACCGCCCCCCGATCTGAAAGAAGTCGACCTGGATGCAGAGGACAGCGGTAACGATTCGAATGATTCAGCAAGTAAGGACAACAAGACTGGGTCAGCAGACGCGCCCGCAGTCCTCACAACTCAGCTCGCCACTTCACTTGCCGATCTACCAGCATTCCTATCTGCTTTCGAAGATCTGTCGTCTCTTGCAGTCCGGCTTTATACGACCGCTACACACTTCAAGTCGGCAGAAACGATCATGGGTGACATTGCCATGCTCAAGTTCCAGCAGCACGACTTCACGAACGCTGCCAGGTATCTGGAGTATGTGCTTCCTCTATACGCTAGCGATTCTTGGAGTCTGCAAGAAGCAAGAGTCGTAAGAGATCTTTCGGAATGTCTAAGACGCTTGAACAGGAAGGGTGACTTCGCGCAAGTCATCTTGGGCTTCTTGAAGAAAATTGCTGGCAGGCGGATAGAAGGAAAGCAGGGTAGCGGTGACGATCAAGCAGAGGTCGAACTATATTTGAAGCAACTGGTCGCAGCTTCAGAAGATCTGCCTACGGATCTGGATGTCAAGATGTCCGACTTCTTTGACGACATCAAGCTTGGTCGCGAGATCGGACTTCTGCCGAACACAGACGGCTTCTCATATCGCTTCAGCTTCCGACACGTCTTGAGCGAGGATATGACGCTGGATGAGGTATCTGTCAAGCTTGTAAGAGTTGATGACCCGCAGACCGAAATTACAATCACGCGGACGGAGCCCCTGGTAGTGGCGAAAGGAATTGTGGATGCCGAACTCAAGAGCAGCACTTCCACCTTTGGAGCATACTATATCGACAAGGTCATTCTCAGAGCGAAGAAGCTACGGTTCACTCACGATCTACGACCACCAACGATACCAGAAACATCTGCTCTCGGCATAGTATACGCTCCGTCTGGTGACGAAGAGAAGAATCAAAGGGAGCGGCCATACGTGCTGCTCTATCCAAATATCCGAGCCTTTGACGCGAGCACACATCTTGCAAAAACAAACCACATGAACAAAACCAAGCATCTTGAGATAAGACTGGGCAGTGGGTGGAACGACATTCGAGGAATCGACGTCAAGCTCAAACCTGCGAGCGCAGGACTGCGATTGTACCTCAGCGACGCAGAAGGAGAAGGCGTTGATTGCAAGAAAGACAAGGATGCAAAAGCCGGTGTCTTGGCTCTGGGAAGTTTGGCCGCTGACCAAAAGGCGACTGTACAAATCCCCTATACAATGGATCATGCAATCAGCAGGATTGTTGTCAGGCTCGAAGCAAATTACTCCACTGCAGACGGAGACTTTTCCTTCGTTGCCGCAGTCAAGCTTCCAGCTGCACTGCCCCTGGATGTCACTGTGGACGACCTGTTCCGTCACGATGCACTCTTCTCGACCTTCTCGGTGCGGACAACGGATCGCCGACCACTTATAGTGACCAGCGCGGTGCTCAACGACAGTAAAGCCTATGCAGCAGAGGCACCACCTGTCAGTGCCCTACCGACCGTTGTCCTTGAACAGGCGCCTCTGAGCCTGCTGTACAAGATCACACGCAAATCACAGGCCAACAGCACGAGCATGTCTACAAAGAAAGACGCTCCGCTATCACTTTCGGTGTACTATCATTCCGTGACAGATCTCATCATGGCTTCGCTAGCCAGTACATTTGACGCCGATCTCGCGACTAGTAAATTCACACACCTCCGCAGATTGCTCCTGCCAATTCTCGACGAGCGTATTCGCCAACGCTTGTTACCGGGCGACATGGACAGGGCGGCGCTGCTTGGAGAGGCGAGAATGCCGAGTTTCGCCGATCTGGGATGGTTTGAAATTGTCGATACGTTACCATTGGAGCTGCAGCGAGCCCTGAGTGACTGGCTGATGAAGTGGCACATCGATCACACTCGCATCGAGATCAAGCTTCCGACAGAACATACTGACGAGGACAAGTGCGTCGCGCTGGCTGTCGAGGTACCGAATGTTGACGTCGCATTCAGCGTCAGTGTCAAGCTGCTCGAGCCGGGGCTTGCGGGTGAAGCTGGATTGGACAGAGTCGTCAAGCTCGGTCGGCCCATCAAAGCAGAGTTGAGAATCAGCCATGCTCGGGCTTGGAGCGCAGAGACTGTCTTCGGAACTCATCAATCAGGAAAAGACCAGAAAGACTGCGAATTCTTGATCGACGTGCAGGCGGAGCCTGACACTTGGGTCGTTGCTGGATCGAAGAAGAAACATTTCACGATCCCGCAAGTCAACGATCAGGCGTCAAGCGAGGTCGTCGCATTTCCGATCGTACTCGTGCCTCTGCGGCTAGGCTCGCACGCTCTGCCGCAGCTCAATGTGCAGGCTTTCAAGGGCGAGGATGGCAACGAAGCCGGCAGGGGCCAGCTTGTCGCAAGCTGCGAGACATTCTGCGAAAGTGCCGGGGTGGTTGTCAAGGTTGTTAATGGATCACAGCAGTCGCGTGTCAGGATCGTGGAAGGTGGTGGGAACGAATGAATGTAACATGCAGTTGATTTGATAAACCCGGAAAGGCGATCCAATACCTACCTCGGTGGAACCCCATCTGATCGATGCCAGCCGATCTTTTCTTTGGTTTAAATTGAACCTATGATGGCCTGTTTCGGCATTTTAGTTGCTGATGCACGGCAGAAGGGATGTCTTGATACACCTTGACGAGGACCCGGTTCCCTTTTACCGGATGTTAGTGTGAAGCCTCCAGATGGCGCGATAGCGGGGTCTGCTCTTTGTTGATGGAGAAGCGGGGACATGGGACAGACAGCTCAAAGCGAACAAACCCATTGGCGATCACATCATTTGATGACTGTTGGAACAGGTTGACAAGGGCTGCGTGAGTGACTTTATTGCTCGCGGTCCCCCTGCATCTTTTATCCTGGTCTTGTTTCTCCATCTTCTACTTTCGTCCCTTTTCTACATTAGTACTCAGTACTTTGGAAGAAGTTCATTCACCACTGTTGACGGTATATGTCAAGAAGAAGCAAGCCTAAGACCAGACTACAACAGCTCAGAGAACAAATTGTTAAGATGGGTGGTGAGGATATCGCACAGCGTTTCGAGACGCTGCAGCTTCATGCCGGTGAGTTGTCAAATAATGAACTTCTTGTAGCCACTTTCTTCATTTCTGGCATTGTTCGAAACGGCACACTAATACAACGACTCTCCCAGGCCACGAGCCCGACTCAGCGACCAACTCTCGCGCCGTCCCCATCTACGCAACGACTTCCTACGTCTTCAATGACTCGGCTCACGGTGCCCGGCTGTTCGGCCTCAAAGAGTTTGGCAACATTTACACCCGTATCATGAACCCGACCGTCGATGTGCTCGAGAAGCGAATCGCAGCGTTGGAAGGCGGCGTTGCCGCTCTGGCCGCTGCCTCCGGACAAGCCGCCCAATTCATGGCCATCTCGGCTCTCGCACACGCGGGCGACAACATTGTCAGCACTAGCAACCTTTACGGTGGCACGTACAACCAGCTCAAAGTGTTCATGCCGCGCTTGGGAATCACGACCAAATTCGTTTCTGGAGACGACCCTGAAGAGTTCAAGAAGGCCATCGATGAGAAGACCAAGGCAGTTTACATCGAGACCATCGGTAACCCTAGATACAACGTGCCCGATCTCGTGGCTATCGCTAAAGTGGCGCACGATGCCGGCGTCCCGCTGATGGTGGACAACACCTTTGGCGCTGGAGGCTACTACTGCAGACCGATCGAGCACGGCGCCGATATTGTCGTGCACTCGGCGACGAAGTGGATCGGCGGCCACGGCACGACTGTCGGTGGCGTAGTCGTTGATGCCGGCAAGTTCGACTGGGGCACCCCAGAAGCCAGGAAGCGATTCCCTCAGATGACCGAGCCATCCGACGGCTACCACGGTCTGAAGTTCTGGGAGACGTTTGGTCCCATCACCTTCATCATCCGTCTACGAGTGGAGATCCTGCGCGACCTCGGCGCCGCTCTCAATCCCTTCGCTGCCCAGCAGCTGCTACTGGGTGTGGAGACCCTCTCTCTGCGCTGCGAGCGCCACGCCGAGAACGCGATGAAGTTGGCCAAGTGGCTGGAGAAGAACGAGAACGTGGCGTGGGTTTCGTACCCGGGTCTCGCGTCCCACCAGAGCCACGAGCTGGCGAAGAAGTACCTCCCTAGGGGCTTTGGAGGCGTCCTGAGTTTCGGTGTCAAGGGTGGTGAGGAGGCTGGTTCGCAGGTTGTTGACAACTTCAAGTTGATCTCCAACCTTGCCAATGTGGGAGACGCAAAGACGCTGGCTATTCACCCGTGGTCGACTACACACGAGCAGCTTAGTGATGAGGAGAAGGCGAGTAGTGGTGTGACGAAGGTGAGTAGTGTATTGTGGTTGTGTTTTCAAGATCGAAGAAAAGAAGCTGACAATATTGCCAGGATCTCATTCGTATCTCAGTCGGCATTGAGCACATCGACGACATCATCGCAGACTTCGAACAATCGTTCAAGACTTCTGCTACGAAGCCTGGACAAAAGGGCGACCCTGATGCGGCGAAGAATGAGGGCAATGCTGATGCACCAACCAAGCCTGTTGTTTAGAGACAATGCCATGAGATGTCGACGAATTAATGCAAGGCTTTCTTACATCTCATAAGACGTAGTTGGGTTAGGGTTAGAGTTGGTGTAGCGACAAAGTCTGTACTTGCGGCCATTGGCGAAAATCACGTCCAATCCTTGTGAAAATCCCATTTCATTTCTCGTGAAGATGGGTCTGGGACTACACAGATACCGTCTCGAGCGTCTCTTCACATCGTTGGATGTGCACCGATTTGTGACGACAGTACATGTAGTAACTCCGGTCTCCGACGTGACGACAGCAGTGACCTCGGTACGTGTGATTTAGAGTTACAAGACCCTTATGCACATGCGTTTGACGATCTCTGCTTGCTTGCTTGCACGTGTCAGACGTTGGAGAAGAAGTGGGATCTAACAGTATTTGTAAGTGAATCCATGTACAGTACATACTATGTACCTAGCTAGTAGTTACTGTACAGACTGCAGCCTCCAGTATGTTCATATCCAAGAGGCACGTTATATCTCGACCCGCTCCCCTCCCCTCCCTTGGAGGCTCTGTGCTCTGCCGAGAAGACGGTCGGTCGGGCTTCAGACTCGTTATGGTCAAGGCGCCGCCTCGGTACCTCGGTATGGCGGTTTCGTGACAGGTGATGCAATAATGCACATCCCAAACTGCCCGACTGGTGGCAGAGCGAGAGAGAGAGAGAGCGAGAGGGATTGCTAACTAACTCCAGCGTGTGTGTGCACTGATCAACTGACCAGACCAGACATCACTCCGATCCCTCGGGTGTTCTTTGTCCTCTTCTTCGAGTCCATACCTTAACCTGTCTCTCTTGGTCCTCAGACAGACGATTGTTCCTATCTACCTACTATTTCTTTGTTCGCCAGTCAGCATCCGAACTCAACACACCTCCACTGCCCGCAGAAAGTCGCATCTACCTTCACTTCACGTAAGTAGAGTTGATCTGATCACTGCTACGTACTAGGCACGCACACACGCTTGACTGACACCACCTTCACTGTAGTTATCCGCGCACTCCATACCATCCACGCTTTCTCATTTGCAACCGACCACGTCTTGTACCACACAACTCGGCTACGCGCGACACCATTTTCTCGTGACACCGAATTCACATTATTCCACGCCCGATCGGTGCATATCCCATAACCATGAGTGTATCTGTGATGGATGAGGCGGCGCAGCTGCACCCGCCGCCTCCCGTCGGTGTTCCTTACAACTACATCGTTCCTGGTAGCGCGCAGGAGGGCAGAAGTCCAGTCCACAGGCACTGGCGGTTCAAGGATGGCTTACTCCACACACTCGATCCGGCCGTGTCGTCGACACATGACATGTTCGAGTCGGCCGTCAAGCGCGTTCCAAACAACAAATGTCTAGGCCACCGGCCTTACGACCCCGCTACAAAGGTGTTTGGACCATATGTGTGGGAGACGTACGCAGACGTCCAGCGCAGGAAAACGAACTTTGGCGCTGGTCTTGTCGGATTGCTGGAAAGCGTTGGTGTGCATGGAAGACAACACGGTATCGGTCTGTGGTGCCAAAATCGCCCGGAATGGCAGATCACCGATCTGGCGTGTGCTTCGCAGTCGCTGTTCAGTGTATCGATCTACGACACACTTGGACCCGACACTACCGAGTATATCATCAACCACGCTGAGCTCCCTGCGGTGTGCACAACCGTCGGCCACATTCCAACTTTGCTGAAACTCGCGGACCGATGCCCCTCCCTCAAGATCATCATATCGATGGACCCGCTCACCAATGGCACAGAGCTCCCCGGTACTTCCAAGAAGGACTTGCTGAATGCGCTTGCGGTTGAGAAGGGAGTCCAAATCCACTACATGGGCGACGTTGAAAAGACTGGCGAAACCTCGCCTCGACCAGCGAACGTTCCCAGACCTGATGACACTGTGACCATCAACTACACTTCCGGCACGACTGGAAACCCCAAAGGTGTCGTTCTCACACACGCTGCTGCAGTCGCAGCCGCATCAGCTGTTCTCGTTGTTACGAAACTCAACTCAAACTCGTTGACTTGCTCTTATCTGCCACTCGCGCACATCTTCCAGCGTTTGGTCGAGCATGGAGTTCTTTGGTCAGGCACCGCGATCGGCTACTTCCATGGTAACATCCTGGAGCTTGTCGACGACTTGAAATTGTTGCGCCCAACAACTTTCACCTCGGTCCCACGGCTCTTCAACCGCTTCGGTGGTGTGATCAAGAGCCAGACGGTAGAGGCAACTGGCTTCAAGGGAACTCTTTCGAGACACATTGTCAGCACAAAGATGGCCAGCCTGAAGAACCCAGACCCGGCTAAGGCGACCAACCGCCACTTTTTCTACGATCGTATCTGGGGCCGTAAAGTCGCTGCTGCTCTGGGACTGGACCGGGCAGAAGGCATGGTCTCTGGTTCTGCTCCACTCGACCCAGATCTCCAGCAATTCTTCCGCGTTGTGTTCGGCAACGACATCGGGCAGGGCTATGGTCTTACTGAAACGTATGGGTGTGCCCTTGTTCAGCCCAGCGGTGACTTCACTGTAGGCAACTGCGGTGGACCGATGCCCATTGCGGAGCTCTGTCTTGCGGATGTCCCGGATATGGAGTATTACAGCACCGACAAGCCTTACCCTCGCGGCGAGCTCCTCATTCGCGGTCCTACCGTGACCACTGGATACTACAAGAATGATGAAGAGACGCGAAAGGCGTTCACCGAAGATGGCTGGTTCCGCACGGGCGATGTCTGCTCAGTAGACGAGATGGGCCGCTTCAAAATCATCGACCGCAAGAAGAACGTCCTCAAGCTCGCCCAGGGTGAGTACATTTCGCCTGAGCGCATCGAGAATGTCTATCTGGGTAACTGCCCTTACCTCGGCCAGGCCTACGTTCATGGAGATTCCTCCAAGGCCAACTTGGTGGCTATCTTCGGTATCCAGCCGGACCTGTTTGCCGCTTTCCTCGGCAGAGTGCTCGGCAAGCCATGCGATGCCACTGACCTCAAGGGCCTGGAGGCCGCGGCGCAAGAGCCGAAGGTGCGGTCTGCGGTGTTGAAGGATCTGGCCAAGGTTGGCAAGAAAAGCAAGTTCAACAGCTATGAGAATGTCAAAGCCATCCGGTTGATGGTCGAGCCGTTCACCATTGAAAATGAGCTCCTGACTCCTACGTAAGTTTCTCCTGTTTGCTTGACCGCTATTTGCAAGGAGTTGAACTAACACGCGCGTTCTCTAGGCTCAAGCTCAAGCGTCCTCAGACTGTCAAGATGTACAGAGAAGTCCTCGACGAATTGTACGCGGAGGTCGAGGCTGGCTTCACCACCAAGGCGAAGTTGTAGGTGATTGAGTGGGTTCAACGGCTGGTTTGGAGGATTGATAAAAGGGTATGCCATGTCTGTGCATCTGTGGTGTTTCGACGCATCGTCAGATTACGAAGTGAAGGATTAGGAGATGTAGTTAAAGGAAGACGAAATGTCGCAAGACCAGGTTGTTAGCAAATCAAAGGAGATTGATTCACGAGCAATTCTTCGTCTTGTGTTTTTTGTAGAGTGAAACCGCTCTTGCCGCAGCATCCCTGGACCCTTTGTGCTTGGTGTGTTCAGCCGCCCCCACGAGCTGCACATGTCAGCGAGAGCAGCCTTTCAACATCTTGCCCAGCAAAACAACAACACGAACTCGCCCATAAACTCGGCTGGCCCTTGAGACACGATAGCAGCGCGACAACACAGATGTACAGCAGCGCCTGCATTAGAACATCAAAAACAAATAGTAGCTGCATATAATCTAAGCGCCTCCGCGCGCGTTGCGCCCCAGACGCTCTACAAACCTCAACAATGCTTTGCAAATGCCCACACCTTACGCCACTGCAGTCCCGGTTCGCAGCCTCTCTGCTCGCTCTGACACTGCTCGCGATTGTCTTTTGGTCACTCTCGACTCCACACTTTGCCTACGCGGCGCAACTCGACCCCAATGGAGCCGGCGAGTCGAGACACGGCGAAGATCACAACTGGCATCGGATAGAAGAAGAGAGGCTGGCTGCAGATGGAATTGAAAGCGATACTGGAGCAGAAATACTGGCAGTGAGACAGGAGAAAGAGCTAGACGAGGCGCCTATACGTCAGAATAATGCGGCAGAAAGCCTTAACATCGACGCTGGCCAAACGGAGCGTTGGGTGTTCTCTGAGAAGCTGTTGCATGGTGCCTATGGCGAGCAGGGCGCTGGATTGCCGACTCCTCTTTTTGTGGCGGACTACGTGGAGCCTGTCGTACACGGCGACTTAAGGAGACGGGATGAAGATGGCGGAAGAGGGGTCGCAGAAAGACAGGCGAGTTCGGAACCGAGAAGTGTCTATATCTCGATGAACACGTGTCTGCAGCCCACATACAACGGGACAGACACGCAAAGAGCTCCACCACCACAGCTTAGTCTCTACGTTGCAACGTCTGCAAGCAACAAGAACCCTGGGCCAGGTAGCGGCGGGGACCAGACGGTTATTGTGCTTGACGAGGGCTTTGCGCAAATCAACATTACCGCAACCACTGACGTCCACATGGCTGTGCACGCTCCGCAGCTCCCACCCGATTTTACTGGGATCTGGAACTACGACATCGCAGTATCTATCGATGATTTCTATCACCAAGCGAGGAACGACACGCCCTTCCTGTTCCTTATCGACACTGACACTACTGCTGCACTGATGGTGACCGACAATCTGACGCAGGCCGACGCGGACTCGGCAGAGTACACTGACTGGATGGAGTATAATAACCCGTTCATGATGTTTGCCAGCAACCAGAATTACACCCAGGACATGGGTCTGGGAAAGTCTTTTTGCGGACTGAAGACCAACGCGCAAATCCAAGCCAAGGCATTGGATCCTGATGGGAGACTCTCTCACGTCCAGATGGACATGACATCGCGAGGACTCGGCAACAAACCAAAGCAGCAGTTCTACGTGGCCTCACTGAACAGCTCGAGCGGCTACTTTGGCAGACTCGCCATGGACGGCAACTCCACCGCCTCAGGACCAGGTGTAATCGGTGGTGGCGGAACAGTGTGGCGACCAATGGACTGGGTCACCAAGGCCGATGGCAATTGTGCTCTCATGTTCGATCTGGACTTTTGCTCCGAAGTCGCTTACGCCGTCCCAGCTAACCTCGCCATCTATCCAAGTCGCAGCGGTCTCGCGGCACGCTACGACTCATACGCCTCGAACCTGTACGCAAACTTCACCTACTCGATGGAGCAGATCGCCTGCAACGCCTCGTCGGACTCGGTGTACAGCCCTTCGCAGACGTGCGAAGCCTGCGCAGCCGCATACAAAGAATGGCTCTGCGCCGTGACCATCCCGCGCTGTGAAGACTACAGCGCCGGTTATGAGTGGCTGCAGCCACGTAATGTAGCCCAGAGCTTTTCCAACGGCACGTATCTCGCGGAAGACATCCTCAACTCTTCCTACCACCCCATGCTCGGCGCCCCAACGCTGCCCGGCTCCCCTGCTTGGACGCAGACACTCAATTCGACTTTCGCATCGAATCAGTCCCGCAATCACGAGATCATCGATCTGGATATCATGCCCGGGCCGTATAAGGAAGTTCTTCCGTGTGAGGACTTGTGCTACAGCTTGGTGCAGAAGTGTCCTGCTGCTATGGGTATCGGGTGCCCCTTGAAGGGCAGGGGGTTGGAGAGGAGCTATGGGACGCGGGATGATCCTGAGCTTGTCAAGTGCAGCTATCTAGGAGCCGTGTATTATCACAACGGTGCTGGGGAAATGAGAGGAGGTTTAGGGGCCGTGGTTAGGATCGCGTTTGCCGCTGTGCTTGTTGTAGAACTGTGGCTGTGATAATTTCAGCTGCATTCCGCCACATGGCCGGATGTACCAACGGCCTAGCTCTCGAACGACTCGCTGCTCCCACGGAAGCGTGATCGGGCTGCTTTATACATCGCACCTCACGGATTGTGAGGTCTAGAACAAGCGAGACTGCCGCGGTTGGCGGAGTTCCACCCTGCGGATTACAATCGACCTTAGAGCCATTGGAATTTTCATGTGATGGATGCCCATCTCTCGCCGACTGAAGAGATAGTAAGTGAGTCAATGACAATCATAGGAGAGCTCAGCTCAATTACCTATAGTAGGGGGATTAGGATGTGTAATCACACGCATGTGGTGCAAAATGATGAGACTGAGCTGTACTAGGAACCATCTATTCCTTGTATACCACCTGTCATGTTAAATGAAAGCTACTAGAATCATCGCTACATGGCAAGGCTTAGTGTTGTATCCCCTTATAGATGAGGTTATATACAATTGAAGATCTCAGGTACCTAATCATTAGATTTCGATCACAGTATGCGCTAGTCCCAATCTGGCTCTGGCGATACCAGCCGACCGGTATGTAGACTTCCCAGGTCAGGTACT
>Ga0265797_10006603_pt1 | contig 16279 bp, 20 predicted proteins | sample P2T30metagenome_FD_192433 | JGI IMG/M metagenome (GOLD analysis project Ga0265797, IMG submission 192433) | Plant litter microbial communities from East Loma Ridge, Irvine, California - P2 T30 | ecosystem: Environmental > Terrestrial > Plant litter > Unclassified | place: USA: California... | reverse complement strand
CATCGACCGGCCGCTGGTGGTGGGCGCGCTGTACAACGGCCAGGGCGAGGGCGGCGAGCCGCCAACGCCGGGCGGCTTGCGCGAGCGCGACGCCGACAGTGCGCTGTTCGAACAAGCGCACGACCACCCTGTCTCGGCGCAGGGCAACCTGGCCGGCGGCAACGCCCCCCTATGGCACGGCGCCGCCGCCGGCAGCGCCGGGCACCGCAACGGCGCGGCCCAGTGGGGCATTCGCAGCAAGGAGTTTGGCGGCAGTGGCTACAACCAGCTGCTGTTCGACGACACCGACGACCAGGGCCGCAATGAGCGGACAGGATACGCAGTTCGTGACCGGCGGCCAGATGCGCGTGCACAGCGGGCAGGCGATCGGCATGCTGGGCGGGGCGGTCAAGGCGAGGGATGAGAATATCGGCCTGCAATTGATCGCGGCGCAAGGGGCGGTCGATCTGCATGCGCAGGGCGATGTGCTCAATGTGCAGGTGCGCGATCAGGTCGATATCGTCAGCGCGAATGCGCATATCGACTGGGCGGCGGCCAAGAGCATCAGTTTGTCGACGGCGGGTGGGGCGAATATCACGATTGAGGGTGGGAATATTACGGTGCAGTGTCCGGGGAAGATTACGATTCATGCGGGCAGGAAGAGCTTCGACGGCCCGGCGACAGCCAATCATGAACTTCCCTCACTGCCACGTGGCGCCCTTGCCTATGATGAAAAATTCCAGCTACTTTATCCGAGTGGGGCACCGGTTTCCAATATGCGTTATGCGATTCTGAAAGCAAATGGAGGGCGAATGGAAGGTATCACTGATGAGGGAAATATTCCTCTCATTCATGGATTCGCATCGGAAAACATCAAGATCGAGATCTTGGGCAATGTGAAAAAATAGGAAAAATAGTGACAGATCATTTTTCGGAATTTCTCAGAATTCAGCAGGCCGAAATGGGGCCAAGTCGCACTCCGACATTTGCATGGAAAACGACGCTTACGAGCCTGACAGATACAGTCAAACTAGTTCTCCCTCCCAACAATGTTCTGCCAATTATTTTCATTCCCGGGATCATGGGCTCAAATCTGCAGGGATCGGATGGCAAGCCAGTGTGGTTGATGAATAAAACCGCGGGGCAGCCATTGGGCCTGGCTTGGATGTGGGCGCGTAAGAATGCTGGGCAGCGGCAGGCAATTTTACATCCTAGCCGTACGTCTGTTTATTCTGGCGGGAGTGTACCGAGCGAGCCGGTTGGAACTATCGGGCACCGTGACGAGTTTACTGCGCGTGGTTGTGGCGAGGTTGGAGAAACGAGTTATCACGAGTTTCTCCTCTGGGCAGAGAGCAAGCTCAATGGCGCAGGCTGGAATCCAGCCGAGCGGACCGATTTTTCGTATACGGCGGTCAGTGCTCCACCTCGTCCCGGTGGGCCTAAGGTGGTACCGAAATTATCCGCCGGTATCGTCATGAGAATGGAAGGTCTGCCACTCGTTCCAGAAAAAGGCTTTCGTACCGAGGCAATCCTTTCTGACGACCTGCTTAAACGCGCCACGTGCAGATTCCCGGTCTATGCTTGCGGCTATAACTGGCTTCAGTCGAACTTCGAAGCAGCCGAGCGGTTGCGAGAGCGTATCGACCAGATCATTGCGCACCATCATAAGGGATCGCAAACCTGTCGTCAGGTCATACTTGTCACCCATTCAATGGCGGGGCTTGTTGCACGCGCATGCGTTACGTTTGAGGGAATGTCGGACGAGATCGCGGGGATCGTTCATGGCGTGACGCCTGCTACTGGCGCTCCTGTCGCCTACCGACGATGTAAAGTGGGGATGGCGGATGAGGATTTCGCTGCCGGGTTAGTAATCGGAAGCAACGGTCGGGAGGTGACTTCAGTATTTGCGCAAGCGCCAGGCGCCCTGCAGTTACTGCCATCGCAAGCTTATAAATCCGGGTGGATGAGAGTCACGGACGACACCGGAAGAGTGGTCGAGAGTCTTCCGAAATCGGATCCATACGAAGAACTCTACCTGCGCAGGAACGTTTGGTGGGGACTAGTCAATGAGCAGTGGCTAACGCCTCTTGACGGAATTGCGATCAAATGGGGAGAGTTTGAACGAAACATAGAGCCTGCAAAAGATTTTCATCAGGAAATTAACGGAGTATTCCATAAAAGTACTTTTGTTTATTACGGCGCAGGAAATAAGAAGCAAGCATTCTTTGAAACTATCGATTGGCGACTCAGTCATGGCATCGCACCGGGCGAAGGCTTGCAGCCAACAGTCAGTCAGCTGCTTACCAAGGGCCACCACGAAGTTAGAACGTCTGGAACTAACATGATTCATGTGGGGGGGAGGACCGTAATTGCCCCCCCAACGGCTATATGTCACCCGGCACTTCGTACGAAACAAGTTTTTGGAAAATCGAATGTGGCTTTCAGAACGGACGCGGTGACGGGACTGTTCCTGCGAGTTCTGGTTCTGCACCGCGCAAAGCAGGTGGAAAGTCAATTCGGCAACAATTTAGTTTGACAGGTTTTTCACACGAGCCTTCATACAAAGACGCGGTTGCCAAACAGGTTGCCCACTATGCAATTACAAAAATTAGCGCGTTGACGAATCTTTCATGAAAAAATTTTTCCTGTGTTTTTTATTTTTGCTGTTGATCACGGGATGTCGCAGTGATATTGAGAGGAGTGATACCTTGTCAAAGAAGTTCAAGGAGAGTTATCCAGCTTGCATCGGGCGTCATCTTATTGATCTGCCAGAAGCCTTCAAGCAGCCAGTCGGGCTTACTGCCATTTTTGTGCAAAGACGAGCTAACGTCAACGAGGATGCCTTCGATATTCAAGTGCAGGTAATCGATGCCGGATTAACTTTTGATGATTTTTCTCGGCGCGTGGAGGCTCGGGAAGCGAAGCTAGGCGGCCGCACTTGGGGGCGTGCGAATGTTCTCAAAGAGGCCCGAAGAATCGATGACAGCGTAAGGGTTTTTCAAATCCAGGAAATCAAAGAAGCGTACTCGACCGAAATACATGCTTTGATCGAAGGGACTTACATTGTGATGACCGCGGCATCTTATAAAAACCAGTTCTTACTCGCGGAGTCACGGATGGTCGAGTTTTTGGAAGGGGTGTCGGCCAGCGCTTCGCCCAGCGCGGCGGAAGATTTCTGTCTTGGAAGTGTTCGGATCCGTGGAGACTTCGTAAAGGAACGTGCGGGTTTCGTGTTCCGTAGCGAGAGATTTCCTGAAGTCATGATCAGCGTCGACTACGACACCTATGTTGCCGATCCAAGCCAAGATCTTCTGGCGCGTGTCGACGGTCCCCAGTCGCTGCTGCGCGCCTTTGATGCTGACAATAAGGTGATCCGAAAAGGTGATCTGACTGTGGCATCGATGCCTGCGCAGGAGTGGCTGAGTTGGATTGTTCTTGGAGATGGCGACAAGACGAAGAACTACGGATTTGCGATGGAAACGATGCAACGTACGCCTTCGACGGTTCAGCCATTCATTCACGTCGAGCTCGACGCTAAGTTCCCCCTGGACGGAGACCTCTCCGAGTCCGAGATCATCGGCTTGTGGGACGTAACAACGCGCTCATTGCGTTTGCGCGCCAGTCGACCGTGTTCGAATCGCTGCCCGGCTGCAGCGACGCTGTGAGAGACGTGTCGCCATTCCTGGTGCAATTTGTGCCGGACGACATGGCACTTCATCGCGTTCTGGAGCGATGCAACGCTCTGCCCATGCTGAACGCGATCGCTACTGTCGAGAGTATCGATCAACTTGGCAAACGATTGGCTGCTTGGTGCACCGTCGATACTGAGGGAGACCGCTTCAATTTCCGGTTTCCCGACACGCGGCGCCTGCCTGCCATCTTCGACACGTTCACGCCGCAGCAGCGGTGTGAGTTCACCGGCAATGCCCTTGACTGGCATTACATGGCCAAGAATGGCGCCTGGATGGCGCTGCCGATTGATCACGGTAGCGCCGAGGCTGGCGTTACAGCCAAGGCAAAGCTCAATGCTGCGCAGTTTGCAAGGCTGGTCGACGATAGCGAAGCGGACGCGGTGTGGGTAAGGCTGCAGTACGGTGGAGCCGCCTGGGATGGCTTGCCGTCAGAGCGGCATCATCTGCTGGCCCAGGCGGTGCAGGTGGCCCGACAACATGGTCTGGATAACATGGCGACGTTCAGGTGGTGTTCCAGGCTGCTGGACGGGATCGGGACGGCCAGTCACATCAACGTGGCGCAGGCGTTTTTGAAATTGGAAAAAGAACTTACAGGGTTATCTAATGAAAAGTTACAAAGTACTGTTTAGTGCATTGCTGCTTTCTCTGTGCGGATGTGCGGCGCTCGCAGAATCTGCTTCGTCAAGGTCGCGTGACATGGTTTCGGTCAATATTCATGGCGTCAATCATAGCGGCGATGCGTTTAGGTTTTCCGTCATCGATCCACGTGACAAGAGCAATGCTGGAGGCGGCGAGCTTATCGGGCCCTACGAAGCTGGGGGGATCGTTTGCTGTTTCCAGCTTCCTAATAAGTGGTCACCTGGGCCAACCGTAGAAATTCAGACGAAGCACTGGTTGTCGACGGGCGAGGGAAAAGAGACATCTGGAATCTATTCGACGCATACGGTCGAGGTGCCAGCATATGCCAGTGGCATCGCTCAGAAAGTAACTTACTATGCCATCACTAAAATTGCTTACTCTGCGAAAATTTCATGAAAAAGTTTTTTATGCATTGTTTTTTTTGCTGTCTGCCGGCTGTAGTAAGCCGGATTTTGGAAAACCTATAGTCGCGGATCATCCGATAAAAAATATAACATTCTGCTTCGGACGCCATCTGATTGATATGCCGGAGAAATTTTCTCCGACAGATCGTGTGATAGCTATATTTTCACTTTCTGGCAAGACTAACAATGAAGGTGCTATCAATATAGTGGTTCAGAAAAGGATTTTATCAAAAGAGCAATTTAATCAATCTATCAACTTGCGCAAAGCAGAATTGGAAGAGGCGGCTTATCATAACACGAACGTTTTGAAGGAGGTTCGTGACGTAAAGGGTCAAACTCGAATTTTTCATACTCAAGTAATTGGAAAATCTTATTCGACGGAGCTTCATTTTTTGCTGTCAGGGAAGTACATTGTATTGAAAGCAGATTCTTATCACGATAACTATTTGGCGGTCGAGAAAAATTTACTGGAGCTGGCAAATAATTTCGAGGTCAACAGCGAAACGAAATCCAGTGAGAATTCTTTCTGTCTTGGTGGAGTCTCCATTCGAGGTAACTATCAAAAAGAATATGCAGAGTTTCGATTCCGAAACCCAGAGCTTCCTGATGTTAAAGTCGAAATAAATGTCGACACCTACACGCGTGATGGAGATAAAACCCTGCTGGCTAGGTTGGACGGCCCTGATTCGTTGTTAAAAATATTTGGCGTCAAAAACAAAGTCCTTCGAAAAGGCGAACTAAAGACTGCCTCAATGAAGTCTCAAGAATGGTTAAGTTGGACAATTTTGAACGATAAAGAGAAGAAAAAACATTACGGATTTGCTTTGGAGACCACGCGTCCAGTGGGCGCGCCGCTCCTTCCGCAGATTCATCTCGAACTAGATGCGGTAGATTCCATTGGTGAGCGGGCCAAAAATTCACACGCGTCGAGGGAAAAAAAATTAATCGAATTAAGGGACTCAATAACGCGCTCAATTCGTCCAAATCAAAAGGTTCAATAAATTAACCAATAGCTCTGATGGCATTCAGATGGATCTCCTAAAAAATATTGGAGGGCGGTCGCAAGAACCAACTGCAACACTGGGGTTAATGGATCGCGTCGGGCTGTAATTGTAGCCGCGCCATATGTTCGGTGTAGACGGCGAGCGGCGGCTTCCAACCGAGTCTTTATCGTGGTGTAGTATTGAGCGAGAGGGCAATGGCGTGGAGCTCGTCCTGGGAGTAGATCGACAAGTCGGAGCTTTTTGGCATGTATTGCCTCAGCAAGCCGTCGGTGTTCTCGTTGGAGCCGCGCTGCCACGGCCTGTGCGGGTCGGCAAAGTAGATCTGCACGCCATTGCACTTGGTCAGGGTCTTGTGGCCGTGCATCTCGCGGCCCTGGTCGCAGGTCATCGACTTGCGCAGCGCCGCCGGCTGCCGGTTGAGGACAGCGCAGAAGCTGTCGACGACCGAGCGGGTGCCGGCATGTCCATCTTTGCCAGCACCACGAAACGGGTCGTGGGCTATAACGGCTCACAGTTCACTGACCGCTTCGCTACCAAGGAAAAGTGGCCGAGCGGCAACCATGCCTTCGATGTGGCTTGTGCCGCATTGCCGGCAGAGCATCGCCTGGCACCGCCACGGCACCCGCAAACGAATGGCATGGTAGAGCGCTTCAACGGACGAATCAACGAACTGCTACAGCAGACCCGTTTCGACAGCGGGGCTGATCTGGAGGCGACCTTGATGAGCTACTTGAAGCTCTACAACCATCACATTCCGCAACGCGCCATCGACAGCAAAACACCAATTTTGGCGCTCAAAGAATGGCAGAAAAAGCGCCCCGGATTATTTGTCAGACGGGTTTATGAACAGACGGGACTTGACACCTACCAGCATGACGAACCGCTGGATCCATCTCGACGTGCGCGAGTTCAATCCCATTTATCGCCTTGATCGGCATTACGCCAAGATGCGCGATGCCGCCGACGGCGATGAACTCGTCACGATCGCGAGGCGCAAAGCGCGGTTTGGATTGATTAACTGCGGGGGGATTGCCGCGTCGACGCCGGTTGTTCCCGTCCCGATGACCGGGCCCGGGCCAGCTTCTGGTCCGGCAAGCAATCCTCAACCGGCGGGGGAGTCGTCTCCAGTTCCGGTTGCTCCCACATCTGCACCTGTACCTGCACCCACACCGTCGCCTGCAGCTGCAGCTGCACCGTCGCCTCTTCCGACCGCGCCGACGCCGATGACAAACGGTGCGACAGCCGGACCCGCCTCCGATTCCCGCAAGGACCCTAACACGAGGGCCGTGTCGAAGATGTGACTGGATTTCATCAGGGAATGGGAGAATTGCACTTTGTCGAAACACTATCTGACCCCGTATGAAGATCACCTGGGATTCTGTACTATCGGTGTCGGCCACCTCATTGATGGCAAACAACGCTGCGCTGCGCTGAAGAACTCGGGAAATGCGCAGTACAAGAAATACGAGGGAGGCATCACGATCGAGCAGGACGACGCCGTGTTTGCCAAGGATGTAAAACGTATCGTCAACTCAACCCTGCCGAGCATTCATGTACCCTTGCACCAGCACGAATTCGACGCGTTGATGAGTTTGGCATTCAACACGGGTGGCTTAACAAAATTTAAGAAGCTGTTGGGTAACCTGAATACAAAAAACTATACAGGCTGCTGTGACGAATTTGCCGACATCACCAATGGTGGCGGCAAGGAACTGAAGCAGCGCCGTAAGTCAGAAATGAAACTTTTTAGGAATATGTTTATGATGCGGAGCATTGAAACGATCATTGCTCGGTGTGTTCCAGCGCTTGGATTCGCCTGCCTCGCCCTGGCCAGCTGCTGGGCCAGTGCTGCAACGCATGAGGGGACCTGGAAGTTCGAACGGTCGATGGACTATTACGGAAGGACTCCGGCGAATGCGGCGCCGCCGTTTCCCCACCTGGTCGTACGTGCGCAAGAAGTCAGCATGTCGGCGAATTGCGTCGCCAAGTTCAGTATGGAAGATTATGCATTTTCCGATGTCTTCCAGCCACTGACCAGGGAGGGTGGGACTGCGAAACAGCTGGATGGGTTTCTTGCTAAGAATTTCGGGCTGACGTTAGGGAAGGTCACTACGGTTTATTCCATCACCAGTTCGCAAGGCAATTGCGCTCGTCCGGTGATGGAATTCTTTCAGGTCGGCGATCGGCTGCTGATGCCGATTGGAGTGACGTTCTACAGTTATGTTAAAGATGAGACGACGAAGCCCGCGTCATCGGCGTCTGCCGAAACGGGGAATATGGTACTCAGTAAAGGTTACAAGATCACGCCCCTGCCGTTAGATTTTAACAAGTAGCACGCATACTGCTTGTCCAAGATACTCGGTAGAAAATCTCGACCCCGCACCACCGAAAAATGCGGTCCGGATTCTTCGCTTATGTGGCTGATCCAAAGAAGAATGACGCACTCATGAATTTAATGGGGAATCACGACTATGCCAAGGCGGATCAGAATACGCTGACGGTTTTTCTCCGCCATTCCAACAGAAGACCGCCGCGACGTTCCTGATATTGCCGCCGATGAAGCAAGTGATCTTGCTTCGCGTGGACGATTTCGAGGTAGTACGCAACGAAGAGAGGGATGTCATGTCGGGCGTCTACCTTTCTGTCGTTGGCGGCAAAGCTATTGATCAGATTTCTGATTGTCAGTTCGATAATGGCTATGTTTGTGCCTTGGATGGTAGGGCTGTTGCGATGTTTCGCGAGAATGGAAAGTTCAAAAAATTGTGATTGGTATGTCGTCGATCCACAGTGAAAGCCGAGGTGACTGTTCAGCATGAGTGATTTTCGAAACCGGTTGTAAACCCTTTCAAGCCGGCTCATTATTCTGGCTATGGCACAAAAACACACCCCTCCCGACCTCTCCGCCCTCACGCGCGGTGAACTTGAGGGCGTCGTATTGATACCGCGGGAACGGCTGGAGGCGCTGGAATCCGCGAAAGTCGCCAAGCGCAGCCGCATCTCAAGTCAGCACCGTGTTCCGACGGTTTGTGCAAGACCAGTTCGCTACGTGAACCTTCCGGCAACAGTCCCGGTGCCCAGCATGGTCACAAGGGCAGCACGCTCAAGCGCATGGCGGAACCGATCCAAACCATCGACCATCCGCTACCGCGCCAGTGCGCGCGCTGCTGCGGCCCCCTGCCTTTGGCGCAGGCCGTAGTGGCCGAGCGACGCCAGGTCATTGATGTGCCAGTGAGCGCGTTCGATGTCGTCGAACACCGCACTCTGGCGGTGACTGCGGTTGCGGTGAAACCCACGTTAGCAGCTTTCCCGCCGACGTTACCGGGCTGGCGCAGCCAAAGACGCCCGATGCTGAGCTTTATCGGCACAGCCCGGTCGCTGGAAGATGTCATAGAAGCGTAGCGCGCGGTCCATATGGTATCGGTCGTGGATGAGCAAAAGATGCTGCTGCGTTTCGCGGACACGCGCGTTCTGGCGTATTTGCCGGCCATCCTGCAAGCGTCGCAGTGGGAGCGAATATGCGGTGCTGTAGGGGGGCTGGCCGTACTTCGACCGGCGCGGCAACCCGACGATCCAGGATATCCCCGAATATGAAACGAATGGGGCGGACATTCGAGTCGATCAGGAGCAGCTAGGTGCCTTGTTGGAGCATCCCAACCGGACGCCCTGATGGCATTGATCGCCGACCAGATGTTTGACAATGTTCCTTGGAAGCAGCTCGCGTCCGAACGTTACACTATGGTCAAGGATGCTTGCGAGCTTGCAAAACGGTTCGCCATCGACGATCAAGCCGATGTTCTTGCGCTGAATGTGGCGGCCTATTTGAGCGATGGCGCTAGCAACACCGATCCTCGCCTTGCGGCCCTACTCACGCAACGGGCTTGGCATGAAGGTAACCTGGGGAAATTCATTGTTGATACTGAGATTGTTTAGGCTGATGAATAAACGAACCTTTAGCGCGTACCTGATTATGGCAGCAGTGCCGATAATGATGACTTCAGCGTGCACCAACTCCACCACATCTGTGAGCGTGCGCGGCTACAACCATATGAACCGGCTGTCGATTCATATTTTTGACATCAATGGAACTGCTGGCCTGAACGTGTCACCAGAATCTGGGGGCGGCGAAACTTGCTGTGTAAGTATTCCTGCTCAATGGAGGCCAGGTATGAAAATACGCGTTGTATGGCAGTACGACCAGGATGATAATTCGACGCGGAGGATCAGGTTGTGGAAGTCGAAGTTCCCAAATATCGGCGAGTTGGCGCTGTGCAAGTCCACTTCTATGATGACCACCGCATCAAAGTTGTTGTGTCCCCATGTTCTCCCAGCCATCCATTCTATCCGCTGAGTGGGAAGGATTTGGCGCCGTGGACGCCGTCTGGCACCAAAGAAGACATGCGCGATGCTGCTAAGCGTGGAGGAGGTTCCGTTGTGTGCTGATGTGCATTTTGCTTACAACCCAGAACTGAGCGGCACGCGTTCAGTCCTGCGTCCCTTGTCTGCGCGCAAAACCATGAGTCGTGCGAAGGCAGTTGCCGCACGGATGGAAACACCGCAATCCGCTGCTTGTACCGGGCAAATTTTCATCGGTACGTTTTTCGGTGGAACGGGTAATAACCGGGATGACGATTATGTGGCCGTCGAAAATACGCCTCTAAAACATAAACACAGTAGACCCAGGGCAGCGCCACTGGCCGAGCAGTCGCCGCACCTGGTGCGCCTGAATCCGCCGTCGCATGGCGCCGCCGCGTGGCAGTGGATTGCGCGCATGGCACCGCGCACGCCATGCGTGACGGTCCTGGCCGGCCCCCTGTCGTTCGACGCCTTGTTCGAGCAACTCAAGCATTTCACCGAGATCAGGCTGCCGGACGCCTTCGACATGTTCTTCGGCTTCTGGGATCCGGCGATCCTGGGGACGCTGGTAGGGCAGGCTGACGATGAGACGCTGCACGTCAAGGGAGCTGTGCTGGATGACGCTCAGCGCCAAATGCTGTTTGGTGGTTTGACCGGCTGGTGGTACTGGGATCGCAATGGCGGGCTACATCGTATTGAGGTCGGAACCGATACGCCTGCAGTGAAGTTGCCAGCACCGATTATGCTGTCACAAGCGCAAGTTGATGCCCTGGTTGAGGCTGGCGTGCCAGATCACGTGCTGTACTTTGTCGACTTAAATCAACCGCATCTGCTCACCTCTGTTCCACTGAGCGAGCGCTACGACTATACCAAGCGCGCCCTGCGAGGTGCGCGGGAAATTGGTTTGAGCGGAATGATGGACTTGGTGAATTATGTTTGTATGACATTGATCTTCCGCGCTCAATGGAGCAATGACGAGCGAATTGCCAATCTGCTGCGCAGGGTAAAGAACAAAAAGCTTGATTTTTCTGATGCTATCAAATTGTTGCCATCCTCTACGGTAGATAAATGAGCGAATAAAATCGATCGGAGCATTATCATGAGTAGTCTCGAGTCCCTGTCATTTTAAATTGTTCGTCGTAATGAAAGCAGTTTCAGTGAGGAGTAGATGCCGTGAAAGATTTTGATGATAAGCCACAAAAAATATGTCGGCGAAGCTTATTAGGCGCATGCGCCTGCTTTTTGTTTGTTAATGCATGTGGAGCAAAATCAATGAGGTCAAATTTCGACGTAGTTCTTTTTAATTATCTAGATCGCCCGATTTTTGAAGTCCTTGTTGATGGTGTGCTGGATGCTAGTTCAACTCCATATCCAGCTACTGGTGGGGGCACCAATGTAGGCGTGCAGCTAACGCATGGGCCGAAAACAGTTACCTGGCGCTTGGGTGGGCCAGCTGGGATGGCACGTAATGGTGAAAAAATTACTGCGAAGAATCAGCCTGAACTAAAAGCAATAGAAAATGGAAAGTATCTAGGAATCCATATCTACCCGGATTTTACAGTTGAGCTAATACCTACCGTTTATTATCCAGATTTTAGCCCGCGAGGTTGACGGAGATGCCGAAAATGGGGAGGTATCGTGACGGTAACCCTTCCGCAAAAAGAGCGCGTTTAGAAGTAGAATTTTCTGCTTAAGAACAGAAAGCTCTACATGAAGACGTCCGCTTTACCGACAGCCAGATCATCGCCATCCTCAAGCAGGCTGAAGCCGGCAGCCCAGTACCGGAGCTGTGCCGCGAGCACGGCATTAGCAACGCCACGTTCTACAAGTGGCGCACGAAGTTCGGCGGCATGGATGCGTCATTGATGGCCCGAATGAAGGAGCTGGAAGACGAGAACCGGCGCCTCAAGAAGATGTATGCCGAGGAGCGCCTGAAGGCCGAAATTGTCGCTGAGGTAACAACGGTCCGGAGTACATTAGCGCTGTGATCCTGGCTTGGGCTGCCAGACGAGGAATCCGCATCGATTTCATCCAGCCTGGCCAGCCCCAGCATGAAGTGGCAAGGCCAGAGGGCGTGCCCGCAAATTTGTGTTTGCTAATCGAAATGCGCTGGTTAATTGTAGATGTCGCGCCGAATATAAATATGCATAGTTTGTCGAGTAGCCACGCTACTCGAGTCAAGCAAGTGTTGGAAGTCTCATTGAAAATGAAGGTCCCTTAATTTAATGAAAACGATTCTGTGAAATATATAATAATTTCTTTATCCACATTGATTTTTTTGATCGGGTGTCATTCGAGGGAAAATGAGGTGCATCAACTTGATGAGTTAAGAAAAACAACTTTTACGACTACCTCATATAATTACACGGAATTCGACATTTATAACATTAGTTACAAAGATGCATCAGTGCCGTTTGACATTCTGGATTCGGTAGATGGCGGATCTATATTTTTTAGGAACTCCAATAAATTCACCCTCGATAACGGTGAGCGTGTAACGGGCGGTGGCGAGACATGCTGTCTGATCTGGAGTAAGCCGACCGATAAACCGTTGCGCATTAGAGTTGTATGGAGCGTAATCTATGACCTCGAATCATTTGATGGAAAACTCAATGATAGACGAGATAAGCGCAGCTTCAAAAGCCGCGGACGAGGAAGCGCGTGGTGCGAGGCGATTATCGATGTCGTACCTGCACGAGAAAACGTCCAGGCCGACAAGGTGATATTTCACTTTTTGCCAGACGGAGAGGTTTACGCACAGCTTGGCACGTTGCAAACCGAGAAACCGCTTCCATCTGCTTTCCTCGCGAAACATCGTGCTCCGCTTTCTGAGGGGCAGTTCTGTAGAACCGAAATTAATAATCCGTTTTATAACGTCCCTCGCGCGCCACATCGGGAATGAATGATCACTAAACAACAAGGTATTCGATCAGAAATAATTTGGCTTAGATGAGGTGGATCCGATTAATGGAGGAAGCTCGGTGTGATCGAAAATTGGCGGAGCCAATAAATTGCAAAAGCCATATTCGATCATTTGCTTTGCCGAGGGAGAACGCTTTAATTTCCCATTCCCATTCCCATTCCCATTCCCATTTCCCATTTCCCATTTCCCATTTCCCATTTCCCGTCACGCGGCACCTGCCTGCCATTTTCGAGGCGCCGGTTGCGTCGTACTTCAATCTTGGTTCCAAGTCAGCCGAGAAGCGGATTTTGCACAGCTGACTGGATGGTAGTTCAGGCGCCGGGGTTGATCTACCGCGTAACTTCAGATCTGATCGTTGCGGCTTTGCGTGTCGTTTAAAATTTCGAGCTTAGAGTGACGGGGAGGGAGCGCCGGTTTGCCCATCGTTCATGTTAATATTGCAGCGCTAACTTTCAATCGTTCAGGCATGTGTTCATGCAGCGCATGTTATGCCCGGCTTACGAATACTTCTATGTTTAAACCTTCCATGCATCGTTTGACTCACTCTATTCTCGTCGTTGCAACCTCAATCTCACAGCAGACGTTTGCGGCTGATTTCAGTGGAACCTGGCGCTATGAAAAAGGATTGGAGTATTTTGGCCAGATGAATGTGCCGGTAACGACATTCCCAGTAATTCAGATAGTAAACAACCGCGCAGCATTTTCGTCGAGTTGCTTCGTTGCGTTGGGCAAGGCTCGGTATGTCTACTCGGGACCGTTTCAGTCTCTCCTGAAAGAAGGCGTCGATGAATCAAAACTGGAAAAATACCTGAACAAGAATTTTTCATTTTCCATTACCGGTAACAAAGATTATGTCGAGGCAGACGCAGATGCTAATTGCAATGGCACGATGCGTGAATTTCTGTTAAAAGGGGATAAGCTGTTAGTGCCATTCGCAGGCTCCGCATTCTATAGTTATGTGCGTACTGATGGTGGGGCGTCGCGACCCGTCCACCCAGCGATTGCCATCGGCGATTTCAAATTAAGTCAACTGCCATTTAGTCCTGATAATTATATAAACCTGTGTCATGAAATTATCCCGCGCGTAAAAGGCGTGCATCAGCGTACGGAAAAATGTGCGCCAGTCTATTACCCATATGTTGCGAATCAAAAAGACGCAAATTTACTGACTAAGCTGGTAGGTAGTCATGATTACAAAAAAGGTGGCGCCAGCCACGCTGACGATTATTCTCCCCCTTTTGCCAGTAAGCTGCAGCCGACCTTTGTCATACTTCCACCGCTGAAGGATGTGCTCGTTGTGCGTGTCGACGATCTGCAAGGAGGAAACGAAGAGCGGGACGTGATGTCTGGTGTATATTTGGTCATCAAGGACGGCAAGGTTTCGGACCAAATAAATGAGGGCTGTACGATTGACGATAACTATGCGTGTATCGGAGATAACGGGAAAAAACTCTATCAGTTGTCAGGGTCGGGGAAATTCAAAAAACTCTAAAGATGACCGCTTCAAACTGTCGGAATTTGACTTTGCTGACGCCGTAGTTCGCGCAGCGAAATAATCGATTGTTTGCTCTGTAAAAAGCTGATACGACTTCCCATTGAAACGCGAGCACGGTGATCACCAGGATTGGCTCGGATTGCGAACTATCCCGAACGGAAAATTCCTTGGGATCCCTATCTACCCTGATTACACGGTAGAGTTGGTTTCGACAGTGAATTGCCCGCAGGTCAGCATGCGCGCGACGGCCCAAATGGCAAAGCCCGGGAGATATCGTGACTAGATTGGCCGTCGGCTGAACACCGATTACAAAGCTTCAAAAATTGCCGATCTGGCACGGCACGTAGGCCGGGCTGCAGCGGCGTGACAGCCGCTGCAGTGCGATCCATCGATCACCCCTTCAAGCCCGACCCCGGCTTCGCATCCCTCGCATGCAGGTCCGCCTTCACCGTATCCGGCGCCAGGTTGTTGACCACATTCCCAATAACCTTGCTGCTCACCATCCCCGCCACCACCCGGTCCTCGCCCTTCTTGAAAGCGGCGTAACCTTCCTGCGCCACCTTCACCGGCGACGCCTTCTCGCCCACCGCCAGCTTGTTGTCGACCATCCCCGAGCGCGGCCAGAAGTTGGTGTCGACCTGGCCCGGCAGCAGCAGGGTAATGCTCACACCGCTGTCCTTGATCTCGGCTTTCACCGCTTCGGCGAACGAAATCAAGAACGCCTTGGTCGCGCCATACACCGCTTCGTACGGGGTCGGCATGGTGCCCGAAATCGACGCCGTGTAGAGAAGCTTGCCCGAGCCCCGCGCCACCATGTCGGGCACGATCAGCTTGGTCAGGTGTACTTGCGAGACGGCGTTCAGCTGGATCATCCGAAGTTCGTCGGCAAGCGCGGTGCCCCCGACGAAATAGCCGCCCAGGCCGACGCCGGCGTTGAGCACTGCCGCCGCCAGCGGACGGCCGGTGGCGCGTAGCGCTGCATACAGGCGTTCGACGCCGTCGTAGTCGGTGAGGTCGGCGCTGAAGATCTCGACTCGCGCGCCGCTTGCGCTTACTTCATTTGCGCTGCGTTCCAGGCTTGATTGCTCGGTTGCGGTCAGGAACAGGTCGTAGCCATCGGCTGCAAACTGGCGCGCCAGCTCGTAGCCGATGCCGCTCGATGCGCCAGTGATCAGCGCGAGTGGCCGGTCGATGGTCGTCGTGGTCATGTCGTTCTCCTTTGCCCATTGCAGGTTGGGCCAGCTTAGCATTTTGCTTATTTTGATATCGTCCGCTTCAATCGGACGATGCTCGGACGACGCTCGGCGCGGCCCGAGCGTGGGCGCCAGGGCCACCGTGAAACGGCCGTTGACATCCCATCAATGGTGGTATTCAGATAGAATGTTCCACCCTGCGCACGCCCACACTCGCTGCGCGGCCATGACCGACATTCGCCGCGCAGCGCAGCTGCTATTGAGCAGCGCCGGCGGCGTGGCGGCACCAGATTTCGCACCACAAGCTATAGGAAAACACATGAGTACCGACAGCACGCTCAACGAAACCCAGAACACCCAATTGCGCCTCGACGCGCTCGAATACCACCGCAGCCCGACACGCGGCAAAATCGAAGTGGTGGCCACCAAGCCGCTGTCGAACCAGCGCGATCTGTCGCTGGCTTATTCGCCCGGCGTGGCCTTCGCCTGCGAGGAAATCGCAGCCGACCCGAGCACCGCGTTCGACTACACTTCGCGCGGCAACCTGGTGGCCGTGATCTCGAACGGCACCGCGGTGCTGGGCCTGGGTAATATCGG
>Ga0265797_10006602_pt1 | contig 16279 bp, 14 predicted proteins | sample P2T30metagenome_FD_192433 | JGI IMG/M metagenome (GOLD analysis project Ga0265797, IMG submission 192433) | Plant litter microbial communities from East Loma Ridge, Irvine, California - P2 T30 | ecosystem: Environmental > Terrestrial > Plant litter > Unclassified | place: USA: California... | reverse complement strand
ACGCAACTCTAGTGCAGCATTACATTTATGCATCCCCGCCCTGCTTCGACCACCCAACAGACTGCGGAGACCGCCAATCTGTCGCACAAGATCGGCCTAATGTTTGGGTACAAGCGCCGCTTTATTTCCTCATCGCGACGGGCGAGGTTTTCGCTATGACGACAGCCATGGAATACGCAGAGAAGCATGCACCCAAGGAGATGAAAGTGCTCGTACAGGCCATCAACATGCTCATCACGGGCATAGGCTCTGCTATTGCGCTAGTTATCGCGGAAGGGGCGCGCGATCCATACCTTACTCGATTCTACGGTAGTCTGGCAGGAGCCATGGCCCTCACCACCATCATTTTCTACGTGGTGTTCCGCAACAACGATAATGACGACATTGCCTCATCGCCGCACGGTTCCGCAGATGTGGAAAAAGGAAACAGAGACGCCACGCCTACACCACCCCTGACAGCTTCACCGTTTCGATCACGCGAGTCCTACCTGAGCGTCCCCACGACGGTTAAAGACGAGGGCATCGAGTTAAGAGTGATTCCACCTTGCAGACTACGACAATAAGTGAGCGACACAACACCACTGCATCGTAGTCACGCGACGGAGCATACATTGCCCAAAAATTGCGTAGGCCCCTTGGCTAGCACTAAGTAACGCGACTTCTCGTTACGATTGTATATACACAATTGCAGGGTAGCTTTGATGAGGATGTTGCCGTGCAACGCCAGCGCAGGTTGGATTCGAGGCAACCGTTGCGTCTCCAAAGTAATATGAAGCCATTGGCATGGACGTCTTTAGGTGTACCTCGTCGAGATCTCACCCCACCCAGGGATAGAAGTGGACCTGAATCTCCCCGCAAAGTAGTCTAAATAAATACTCATAAGCCTGCACTGCCTTACAATATTGCACACGTTTGTTTTAATACCCACAGATTTGGTTGAACTGATAAAGGTGCCTCAAATTGGTATCATTACTCATAGCCCTCGTAGATCCAGTTTTGCAACCCGTCCGCCAGACCCACTGGCCCAGCAAACGTCTCTCTCAACGCACTCGACAGCATCGAACGTTCCATTACCGATAGGAACCCAATTACTCCCTCCGTCGATAGTGACATCTGACCCACTAGTTCCAACTGCAACGGCTGTTTGTCTCCTCCCTGGCACCCAACTGACACCCGATCTATATCCGCGCGGAAACGAGTCAGCCTTTCGCCAGCTCACGCCGCCATCGTTCGACCAAGACGCCGTGTTGTTGCTGGCTGTGGGTTTCTCATAGTCTCCACCGACTGCGATACCGTGACGCGCATCGCGAAAACGTACTGAGAACACACCGGCAGCAGCACCACCAGAGATGGACGAGTTCGCGACCTGCCAATCATGACTGACGCTATCAGAACTTGTGTAGAAGATTCTTCCGGGATCCACGCCGCCACTTGCGATGTACCATCGGCCCGCCGCAGCTTCAATGCATGTTCCGCTTGCTGCGAAGCCGAATTCGCTGTCCAGCGCTGGCGGCATCGTGTTGTTCGAAACAATAGACCAGTGCGCACCACCATCCCACGTTTCTAGCAGACGGAATTTGCCGTCGACAGGATCACTCATTGCAACGCCGTGGCCTTCTCTACCTCTTTTTGTCTCGAACGCCATGCAATCATAGAATGCTGTCTTTTCCTCATTGATGAACGTGGGTCTCCAGCTCTTTCCGCTGGACATTGGCGCGCGAAGTCAGTATACGTGTTGCATGTAATTTGTTACGAGCAACTCACCCATTATCCGTTTTGTAGATGCGTGACAAGTTTCCCTCACCGATCGATAAAGCAACGGCATTTTTCTTGGAGAAAGCCTGGATATCGCGGAATTGGAAGTCTGAAGCATTCTCGAACGCAAATTGCGGAGACACGTCGACCCACGTTCTCCCGGAGTTGGTGGTACGTAGGATGGTGCCAGACGTACCGGACACCCACAGTACCTTTTCGTCAACAGGCGAAAGGCCACGGAATTGTTGTGTACTGTTTGTGGGTGTAAGCGTCCATGAGAGAGGCTTTGTAGGCTTTGGATGCGCGAATGTGGACGAAGCGATCGAGAACAGGATGGATAATGTCTTCATGATGCAAGCACTCAGAAACAAGGCAATATTGTATACAACAGTCGTCTCAGAGTTAAAGAGATGATGCTGGAGAGATTAAGTACCTAATCAAGCGCAGCTATCGTGCCCCGCAACGGCCTTTAGCCTTGATAGGCAGGTGCGACATTCGCCACACCAAAGTAGGGGCATTGAACCCAGCATCAAAGACTTGATGAAATACATGTCTTTCGGACCATGATGGAGTATCTGCGCGAAGTACGCAACTTTACGTCTAAGCAAAGCATCCAATGATGTTGAATTTGATGTTGCTTGCACAGTTCACATATAGCGCAATGTAGGTTTCGGACCGAGATCGACCCAGACGCCTGTAATGTAGCAACTTCAGGGTTGAAATGTGGAAGGGACCTTGCCATGACTTATATATCTGAATTCGCCTATGTTTCTGGACATATATGGACCACGGAAGAGTTGTTCGCTCTGACTACTTGCGACACTTGTCTGAATACCGGAAACATGCGGCCTATATTGAGTATCGGTAGCCTACGTCTTCGGCATAGCCAGGCAAACTCCTAAAAAGACTGATTGGATAGGTGTCAATGGATGACATTTTGGAAGTCGAGAGTTTGCATCACGCGAAGCTTGGAGAACCTCGATCATGCCAACGACAGCAAGCGGATTCAACGATGCATGTATCGAACATCTTGCAATTTAGAGCTAGGTGATAGAAGAGTTTGAAGAGAAAAGACGCAACACGCTTGCTCATTGGTCGATCGCAGCTTCGGTAGCTTTCAAAGCTCCAACTACAGCAAAGCATATCATGGGAGTGACTGCGTAACTGATCTGCCGGTGGGTTAGTGGATGCTACCAGCTGACAGTATCTGATGGTTTCTTACTGTTAAGAATTTTGCAACAGTCATCTTCATCGACTCCGCTGCACCTGTAACATCGGCTAGCGCTACCAATATCATAGCAGGCGGACCGGTCGGCATGAGCATCATCGAGAACCAAAGCATAGGGTCTGCATCTAGAAGCTTCGTCTTCGAGGCGATTGCGTAGATCAAAGGTATGCTTATTCTGTTGTCGATTAGTCGAAGCTTCCTCCATGTAGCGGGTAAAGAATCTTACAAGGGCCAGATGATGAATCTAATCAAGGTCACGGTCGCCAGACTACCCTTGTGCACCTCCCCACTGTGCTCTCCGCGCTTCATGCGCAACAGGCTCTTGCTGAGCTTTACCCCAACAACAATGATCTGCAACGAAGCAAACAGATCACCGATATTCTTTATCGCCGCCGTGATCGACGCGTTGAGATAACCACCCTCGTTGCTAGGACTGAAAAAGATTCGATGAAGCGCGGGCGTCAATCCGATTACTGCTCCGACGATAGCGCCGATCAAGGGAGCGTTGGCAAAATGCCATGTGATTTCCAGTGTCTCTTGTAGCCACGGAGACAAGTTGTTGAACCATGCTCTTGTCTTCAAATATCCCTTTACCTCCACACGATTTGCGGGCTTGGTCAACTGTTGTGGGAGCAGCGAAGTCTCCTCATCGACGATCCCATCAGGACCTCGCTCCATATCACTGCTCTCGCCATCTCCGTTCGCTTCGCCGTTCTCCGAATCATCGTCCTCTCCATGTAGTTCATTGGATGCGTCCTCATCTCCTGGCCTCAGCAAGCGCGGCCCAAGAGCAAAGGTAAGCGAGTTGCTAACCATTGCATTCACCAGGAAGTATGATTCGGCTCGATCCATGGCCTCACTGCCAGACTCGCCGCCAATGAGTATGGCATCAAGAACTTGGGTTTGCTTGAGAGACTGTATAAGGAGGAGGGGAAGAGAGGTCGTGTTATTGAAGGCGATTGCTGGTGCCACCCAAGCTGGCAGTTTAAAGAGTCGCGTAAGGACGCGGCCGACGAGGACGGAAAGTAGTGTATAGGATATCGACCATACTAGCAATTGTGGTAAGCATATAGTTGACGAAGGCCCAACAAAGTATACTTACTCAGAACAGGCACATATCGCACTCCGGTGTCCTGATGCAGATTGGAGCCAATTTTGTAGATCAACAAAGCCGGCAGAAACATGCGCACGCATAGCTTCGACACCTCCTTCGCCGCGTTGGGCGAAAGTAAGTTGCATTGTGCTGCGACAACACCAAAAGCAATGGTCAGGAGCACCGAGAAGGCAGCTTGAATGGCGCCGGTGAAAGGTACGATGAGTTCGCCTGCAGCCACACCCATGATGGGAAGAGACGTCTAGCAGTCGGTAGCGGAGGAAAGTCCGAGTCGATCGTGTGGTAGCGGTGGTCAGAATGATGTAAAGCTTCGAGTAGTCTTCAAGCGTGAAATTAGGAGGACAGAGTTTAGCATCATCGTCGTCGTCGCGCACGCGACCTGGGCCGCGTTCCTGGACCATGACGTCGGTGCAGCGGGTCGCCGTTGGAGACGCCAATCCCACGCCGCGGCGCTATCAGGCAGATTACTCCATCCATCGCGTCTCTTCGGGCGTCCATTGGAGACCCCGAGATTCCAGTAGGTCGTGTATCGGAGTTCCCGAAGATAGGTAGACTGCGAGCTGTGCTGTGGGCCAGAGTGCTCTTGAAGATGTAGCAGCGCCGGCACGCAAGACGCTTGGACGGTCACGTCGGCGGATGTGTGAGACGCTAGATTAGTCATCGGGGCTAGCCAAGCGCTTGGCGACTGCTAGAGACTCACAGGCACGATAGGTTCACAGGCCAAATTCTCCACGCGTTCCGTCAAGAGACAGTGGTATTGATACACGATATAGGAAATCTAAATAGGAAATCTAAATTACGCCACCTATGCACAGCGCCCGCACAGAAACTCCGCTGACCGTCGTCTTCGCCGCAACATTACCGACGCGTCCGTCTCGCATCTCATCCCATCTCACAACACGACGCCCCTCTACGCCGCCTTCTTTGTAGCCTTGGTCCTCAACTTCATCATCAAGTACACCAGTGTGTAACTGCTCACCGAGAACAACACGACGATGCCAGCGTTCCTCCAACCATAATACTCCTCCGCAAGGTTCAGGGTCCGGAGAAAGTCCGCTCCGCTCTTGTACTGGCACACGCGGCAGTCGACGGTGGCATCGGGATTGAGCAGGTTAATACCGGATCCCATACCCTGCTGGTAGACTGAGAGGTACTCGCCGCAGGTCTGGTTGGCAGCAGGGTCGAAGATGGCGAGCTCGCTCGATTTGCAGTCTACATTCGCAGACCAGGTGGTGAACACCAAGAGAGAGGACATCAGATAGTTGAACGGGTCCAGATAGTAAAGCCAGTACCTCCAGAACGGCTCGAGTTGACTGTAGGGAACCAGAACTCCGCAGAAAGACACCAGTGTCGTGACGAAGAGAGGGTTGACGAGCGAGGCGAATACGGCGTTGGGAGAGTAGGCTGCGATCATCTGCCCGATACCAGTATACAGGAACTCGTAAACAAGCTGCGATATGTCAGTTTCTGCACCGTCGACGCTGCCATGAGAGGGGGGTTGCATACCACAACGAAAAATGTGCTACCAGCGTACTTGGCTGCACCAGGCAAACCTGCCGTGAAGTACCAACACACATAGTACATGACCGCACACACGACCAGATACGGAAGCTCCGAAACGATCAATCCTGTCACGAATGGCGCCCAGTGGTATGTCTTGCTCTTCTTCTCGCGCGTTTCGTAAACATCGCGGCGTTGAATGAACAGCGGTTGTAGCTGGGAGATGACGCCAGGGGCCACGAAAATGAAGCTGAATACAGTGAACAGTCGCAACTGCAAGTCCTGAAGACTATCGCCAATCATCCAGAAGGTGAAGCCGTTAAGTAAAGCCAAGAGGATGTGCATAATCACCTTGTTGTTGACGTAATCGGTGTTGCGGAAAAGCGAGACGTTCATACGATGCGTGACTATTTTCACTTGCTCCCACATGGGCGAGGCAAACGCATAGCCATCATCGACAGTACCCGGTGGGCGAGCGGCGGCTTCCGCAACGATCCTGTCAAGCTCTTCGGTCACGTCGTTGTACTGTTGGGATTCGAGCCAAACCCTGTTCCAGTCCGTGTTCTGAGACAAACTGCCGGAGACGACCTCTATCATGTGCTCGGCAGGGTTTGCCTCACGTGGACATGGCGCTCCCTTGCTAGCGAAGTAGGATTTCACCGTACTTGCATCGTCCCCGATATCGCCAAAGTAGACAGTCTTGCCACCCTTGGCGAGTAAAAGAAGCGTATCGAATTGCGCGAACAACTGGGCTGATGGTTGGTGGATCGTTACGAGGATAGCCTGTCCGACTTCCGCGAGCTTGCGCAAGAAGCGCACAGTGTTGTATGCAGCTTGCCCATCGAGGCCAGACGTCGGCTCGTCCAGGAATATCAGGATGCTGGGCTTCGCTACCAGTTCAACGCCGATCGTCAATCGTTTACGCTGCTCGATGGAAAGGCCAGCACCAGGTCGGCCGATGAGTGTATGCTCGATGTCGTGGAGTTGCAAGAGGTCAATTATGGTGTCCACGTAGCGGAGCTTCTCGTCTCGTGGTGTTTCACGAGATTGTCGGAGAAGAGCGGAGAACTCCAAAGCCTCGCGTACCGTGGCCAACGACTCGTGTACGTCCATCTGTTCAACGTAGCCTGCCGATCGCTGGAACGATACCGGGAGGTCTCGTCCGTCAACCATGATAGACCCATGGATCGTGCCGTCGGTCTTCCGCTGAGCGAGAACGTCGAGTAATGTCGTTTTGCCAGCCTACATACAGTGTTAGAGTTCAAGACGCTCACAGTGGACATTGAGGTATGACTTACGCCCGAAGATCCCATTAAAGCCCCAAGAGTTCCGGGCTTCACGAATCCCTGTACGTTGTCAAGGAGAACTCGATCGCCTGATGGAGTCTTGACAGTGTACGTAAGATTCTTCCAGGTAAAGATTGAAGTATTGCGGATGAGTTGGTTGGCGAGCGTGTTATCAGATCCAGAGGACGCGGAGCTAGCATGTGGCTTCTCATATGATTGAGACTCCTCGTCATCGATGTGGATATGCTGAGTCTTCTTCTGTTTCTCTCTTGGGATGAGGAGTCCACGGCCACCCTCACCCATCTCCTTCCATCTTGACGTGAACACTATCGTCAGAGCGACGAAGAAGACCCACCACGAGAGAATGATACCGAGATTGCGCCAGAGATGGCTATGACTGAAAGACATGGAGGCCAGGTAGTCATCCCCTGTGACGACGACAGCCCCGGGTCGTGCACCATTAACGCCAATACACGACTGTCCACCTAGGTCTGGCACGTATCCTGGCCCATTGGGAGCGAGATTGGGACCTACACACGGTATTTGTTGATCGTGAAACTCGTTGCCTAGCAAAGCCTCAAAGGCGTAGGCCATCGGGTTGATCCAAAAGATCCAGACAAACCAAGGCTTCATCTCAGGCTTGATGATCATGTAACCCATATACATGAACAGTGCCGAGACGAGGAGACCTGAAGCTTTCGTCGCTGCATCAAATGTCGGGAAGGCAGCACCGATCATGCGGAAACATGCAGTCATGGCCATGGCTGAAGCGAAGATGACGATCCAAAAGGTAAAGAAAGCTTCTGCGGTAGTCTGGAGTCCGACCATGAAGTATATGACGATTCCGAAGTGCGACATCTGGAACAACATCAATGGTATGTCGGTAGCGACCTGAGCGATGACGAAAGCGGCGGGGTAATGCAGTGCAAATGATCGATGTTTAGCCAGGACAGGCCGTCCAGTGAAAGAGTCTGTCACCTCTGAGAGCCCCATGTAGGCAGGGTACAAAAGGCAAAAGAACAGTGCGCCACCTTTGAGGAAGAGACCGGCCGAGTGATCCGGTGCGGCGTAGAACAACGAACCAGCGACAAGAGCTTGGATGAGGGTAGAGACTTGCTTGACGATGAGCACGGGCTTGTCACCCCACAGCACTTGGTACTGTCGAGTAACGGCCGTCTTGACCTGAGAGTAGAAGCTCGTAGTGACAGCGGCATTCTTTGGTAGAAACTTGTGCTTCTCTCGGGCTATCATCTCTTTGAAGTCGGTCGTGTTCAATTTCGCCTCCTCGCTGTCGGGGTAGTCGAGTTCCGCACTCATCGCTTGCTTGATGGACGATTGTTCGTACGCCGCACGTACTTCTTCGCCATTGCGCGGGAACTTGTCCTCATAGCCTTCGGCGACGGCTCGTACATCCGAGATCGTTACGCTGGTCAGGAAGTCGGCTTGGTTCGCGGCTGGGTCGCAAAGAAATCCGAGATCTTGCATGAAGGGTACTGCATCCTCTCTCGGTCCATAGTAGATCTGCTTTCCCTCATCGAGGATGAGCACTTTGTCGAACTGCTCATAGATACCGTTGCCGGCTTGGTACAAGGTTGCAATGGTAGTCAACCCAAGTATGTCGGTCATGGCACGCATAGCCTTCGTCCAATCCAGTGCTGTGCCAGCATCTAGGCCGCGCGTAGAGTTGTCCCAGCAAAAGACGCTGCCGCGCGTTGCGAGACATTCCAAGATGGAAACGCGTTTTCGCTCACCGCCTGAGACGCCGCGAATGTATTCGTCTCCGACCTTGGTGTCGTGTGTGTGCTCAATGCCGAGTGACTTGAGTAGAAACTCCTTGTAGACTTTCGCGTATTGTTCGGCAGAAGTGATGTCGGGCGGCAGATTGTAGGGGACTTTCATGCGTGTTGCGAAGTCGAGGGTCGCACCGACGGACATGGTAGGGAAAAAGATCTCATCTTCTGTATTCATGACTGTAGGTAGGTTAGCATTTGAAGTGTTGCTTCACCAGAAGACTACGCACCTATCTGACCGCGGTAGGACTTGGCTTCATCACTGGACATGGACCCAAAGGAGACGTCCCCGTCAATTTCGGCGTAGCCCTGTCGGTGATTCGACAATATGTTCAGCAGTGAGGTACAGCCTGCGCCCGGATTACCCAAGACGAGAAGCATTTCTGGAGAACTGTCAGCATCATTTGGTTCGCGCTTGATGGATAGGCGCGACATACCTCCAGGCTTGACACATCCATACGAGTTGTCGATGATTGTCTTCATTGGCGCACCCTTTCCCCTATTCCCGAACGGATTCAGCTGCGACAGCACGTTCTCGTTGAAGACGGCATCGTTGCTGATACCCTTGACTGTGAGATTCTTCCATGTCACACCCAACTTCCGGGCTTTGCCGCCATTAGCTTCGTCACGATCCCTGAGTACTCTGACTTCTTGCGAGATAGGCCATGTTTCGCTGTGGATGGGTGCACTCTTGGAAGTGGGTAAGTAGTCTTGATCGACGCGCTCGGTGCTGTACCCAGAACTAGGAGTCGTTGATTGCATTTGCAGTGCAAATTTGTGTATAGTAGGTACTTGAATCGATTGGAGGCCAAATGCTACAGCAGGAAGTTTGGTGTTGGCGGCTGAAAAGACAACGGACTGACGGCTGGATGGTGTGGACCAGAAGAACTGCAGGACCGGTAGTCCATATAGTCAAGTACCAAATTTGCTTATCTACATCATCTCTTCCATAGATCTGAAGCCACTCCGTGCGCCATCTAGCAAAGCTCTTGGCCGGAGAGAGGTCGAACCGCATAATCTGTTGTGGTGGAGGGCGTGCTGCAGTACGGCCGTAAGGCCTGGGTCGAAGACACGGCCGTACCCTTGCGCCTTCTCGGGCCGTCACATATGCCCACGAGAGTCGGAGGATCAACGCGCCGCCAGACGCCTGGCTCCGACTCCGTTCCATAACAGATTTGAAATATAACCGCGAAGACCCGATCGCTTACCTGACTGCTATTGTTTACTGATACATTTGTGGTTATCGTGTTCTTAGTCATGAAGAATTCGCCGAAAACGTCAGCTTGGCTTTGGTCAAACAGCAATCTTTTGCGGATGTTCCTTGTGCGGTTAACATGTACTCGTATCGATGCGCCTGTATTGGAAAACATGTCAAAACCTTGAATGCCATCGCTTCTCGGGTGCTTCTTCAGTGCATCCCATGTACGTCGGACCGTGATGCGCAAGGCTGAGTACGTTTAGACCTCTCGGTGATCTTATAAGTGTTTCCGCGCATGTATGCATCGTGATTGTGTGGGCTACAGGGTCGCAGACACACCGTGCTGGCAAACCGGAAGGCATAACGACTCGAAGATGACGTCATGTGATGATCGCCAATGATGATGACCTCGGCCCACGTTATCCAAGAGACACCCCAAACTCCTGAGAGCCTACGTTGACGTTGGACTACCTACTTTGCATGTTTTTATCTTGATGTAGGCTGCAGACCTGTTCAAGCTTTTCCTTGTATGGGGTGGACCCACATAACACGCCTGAACAGCTGCGAATACCGGTTAGCTTGTCGGCGCACAAACGATGCGCAATCCGCGTCACGTAGGCGCCGAGATACATGGTAGGTAAGAACGCCCAGAAATTGAATCCTACGATTTGAGCGTCCGTGAATCAAGACTAGACGGTTGCAGCAATGCTTATAGCTCTATGATTTGAAAGTAGCTGACGCGAAGTTTGACCCTAGCCGAGCAAAGATGTTCTCCATCGGGCAAACAGGTACTGCGCATGAATGAATGGAAGAAAGACTACATAGCGTGGTGATATGAGAGAGCTACGAGCTTCTCCAGATCGGCTTACAGTATGCCAAATCGTGTCGCCATACAACCAACTCTTTTACTTCTTTATTCTCTCGCTTCGCCGGACGGGCTTTGCAAGGTTGTATATCACCAACGAGCATCGTAAGCATGTAGCACAATACGGTCCACGGAACATCCAGTCAAAAGCTGAATAAGGTTTAGTCTCCGAAGCCGACCACACGATCTCTCCACTGCGTGACATGCCTCTGTGCATTACTGGCGCAGAGCGAAGTTTGACGGAAGAGGCTTAGTCTCCGAAGATTAAGGCCCCCAGCTAACCGTGTTTCGAACTCGCGCTTTTGAGGGCTTGACCTTGACGCATGCCAGAATTGCGAGATGATCTCGTGCGCCTCTAGGCTGCTCGTTGGGCAACCATGTATATCACGTGCCAAACCATACGGTCAAGGTTGTAAGTAGCATACGAAGAATGCGCAAGTGCCTGTCAACTTGCGGTTGTATCCGGTTACCAAGGTGTCTGAGAATCTGCGAGATCATGCGGTACTCAGAGCCTCTTCCCATCGCTGTCGGAACTGTCCCTCTCCGCGCTGTATCTTGTACCAGAGCACTACTTCCAAATACGAACGAACCTCTACCCATGTATATAGTGCTAGATCATGAGCAAGAGTCGTGGCGTATGCACTGAACCAGCCAGATGTATCTGTGTCCTGCGATGCAACCATACCGATGGACAATACCCACAAGGCGATTTCAGCGTTTGCAGTCGCGAATGTAGGCATTAAGTCCTCGATATATCTCTTGAGTTCGATGACTAAGGTGGACTGTAGATGCGCATGCGAGAAGTATGTCGGTCCATGAATGATGAGCATGTATAATGCTATTGCGTATCGGATGCATTGGGAATTCGAACATGAGTTCGAGTATTTGAGTTGTGATTTCGATGGTGACCAGGAAAGTAATTTGTGCAAGACGAAGCATGTTAAGTCATGCAGATGAGTAGTTGAGAGCTCTTGCTGGCGTGATACGTGGAACACATGTCGAAGCCGCGTGAATACATCGCCGATTGTGGGATCCATGTCGAGTTCCGAAAGGCCGAGTGAAGACTGGTCTTGAGAAGACGCTGGTAAATCCAACCATTTCGATATCGGGGCTATTCCGTCTCCAATATCCAGATGATCTTGGACGCTAAATTGCGGACTTTGCGTCAGTATCAATGAGACCCTGGATTAGAGGATTAGTAGAGCGACCGTAGATAGCGGACGATGAGTGACATGATTACCACGTGACCATTCGCGCTGTGAGGGGGCTTGTGAGTTTCAAAAGATGTATGCCGCCTCGCATTCGCACCATCTTCTTCACGCCATCGATGTGCATGTTACCAATTGTCAAATTGCCTTTGCCAAACTATAATTTCAGATGTCAGCGTATCAAATGAAGGGGCCCCAATGTTCAGAAGATCATCATACCTCTATGGCAGCAAGCGTTACGACCGAGTCCATGGTTTCGTCCTCATAAGCCTGAAGCGGGTCTTCAACTCGTCGCCGGACTAATGAAATGGAGTCTGCCATGAGAACCTCAGAGTTGTCGAATCCATTCTGAGCTCTCATCTCTATGTCCAACGACGCTGTCTGGAGGCTGACGTGGAACAAAGCGGAGTCATGTAGCGCAAGTGGCCACCATGACACAACGAAAGGGTTTGACATTGCGTTGAGATCCAATGGATAATACTGGAAGGCGATGTTTGATAAGACTATGGCGTATCAGTAAGCAGGGTAGTTGCAAGAACCTTCAGCAGGGAGGGATTCTTGACAATATACAAAACTAAGGGGGTCATGGTAGTTTTGCGAAGTTGTCAGCGCATCCGGTGCGGCTTTTGGTACGTACAATGAATCATGAGTTGCTGAACGCGAGCCCGGGGTAGTCTTGTGGCTGGGTAAGTGTCGAACGGGTCGAAGGCCTTATTTGCAGGATGGTTCCACAGTGCAGGTTGTTGGTTTCCATCCAACACAGGCGAGGTACTTGTGTCATTACGTATGCTCCGGGAAGTATAATTAGAAGGTACAGTCTCGGTGGACGACGAGGTAAGTGGCTCGTTTGCGTAGACACAGCTGGCTTTCCGTTTTCGACAGCGTGAGCATGTGGGTGTGCGTAGATCGCAGCTCAATTTCGATCTCGCACAAGCATCGCACGATCTCCTGAGCGTCCTACGCATTGTGAGGTACTCTCCGGAGGTTCAGGCATGACCTTTGTCTGTGATGAGGGGATGGAGTGCTGCGCATGCGGGAAGACGCGGGTCGCCCTCGCTTACATTAGCGTCGACAAGGGTTGGTGTGATGGGCTGAGCTCGTGTGCCCGTCATCAACGCCATTCTCCACCATCGGAAAATGAACTCTCTACGTGAGTCAGGCAACGCCTCCTTCTCAAAATCTCTCATTGCCGTGGCCGGTTTGTACTTCGGCAAGTCGCATATTTGTAGCCAGAGCGGTCGTATTTGAACAGCTCCTCACCTTGCAAAGGACTTTGGTTCATCTATGAGCTACTAAGCCGTTCACCTATGCATATTCGGCACTACAAGACAGCGGCGTGACCAGGGCATGGATCTCAGCACATTGCTTACAACATAAAGTTCTTCCCTTATTTCCAAAACACGAGGATGCTCTTTACGCGAGAACACTCTTCGTAGACGCAATTTACACGTCGACCCCAGAGTAGTCAACCGCGACCCCGATCGCCACCCAGTCATATGCACTGCAGATCTGGCCCTTCCAGAAGTCTGATCCTGCTCGTTCTACGATATTGCGGAGAAGCCCAGAATAGCCCGATCGCCCACCAAGATTGCTGTCGTTCTCGTTGGTGGTGCCGGAGACAAGGGTCATAAGACCTGGATCGCGGCTCGCTTAATCTGGGTAAATGCCAATGGTATGTGGTCGAGAGCGGACGGAACGGCTATTGGATATTGGGCATAAAGGGACGACAAAGTGCTATACGGAGTCCATAATTCGTGATTGTCTGGGAGGTATGCAGATCTCGTGGGAAATTCTGATGCGGCATCGGTCTTTTCGAAAACTGTTTCGGTATAAGAGCTCAGGATCGCGCTGGTTTTGAGGAGATGTTTGAGATACGTATTCTAACCTTATACTAAGTCATTAACTTTCGCTCGACACAGAGGCCGCACTTTAGACAACGTTGTAGTCTTGTTACATCTGGCATCACTCCGCCGCTACCACCAACGATGCGTTCCCTCCTTCCCCTCGTCGTCCTTCCACTCCTAGCCCTCGCGGCCCCACCAACTTCTCCAACAATAACGCGGCTCGTTTTCTCGGGCTCAGGATGTCCTAATGACTCTGGTTCCGTGAAGTCTGACACCGCAACCCTCGGTGACAGCGCCGGCGTCTCCTTCACGCAACTCAAAGGCGACACAACAGATAACTGTGCTGTACACATTCAGTCAGCTGGAGCAAGCGAAGGCTGGCAAGTTGCGGTTCGACAAGTGGACTACGTGGGCGATGTGAATTTGAAGGGAAACAGCGGACTGGATACATATACCCAGGTCTTCTGGAGTGAAAATGCTGGAAATACTGTGAATAGTCATCATATCAAGGCTGAATGGAGAAACGCTGACGATATACAGGGCGTGCTCACAGGTGGTCTCGCATGTGCTGGCCCAGAGATCAAAGACTACATTACTGTGCGGAGCAGCACCGCGGATCTGAAGTGGTCAAAGTGTACTGGCGCAGATGGCAATCCTGGTATCTTGAACGTCAACTTTAGGCCAGTCGTTCAGGGGGACTTTGGTACATATGACTTCAAACATGCTGCGTGGAAGTTGGAATGGCGGAGATGCTAGAGTGGTATGAAGGTCTGCTTTTGAAGGAGACTAGAGAAGCGTGTGTACAACAAAACTCGGTGCATAAAATGGAAACAGAATGTGAATAAGCGCTCTTAAACTTCTTCTTCTACCTCCATGAACAGTAGCCTTTCTGCTCTTGCCCAACTGCGTTGCTAACTACAACCATGCTGAAGCATTCACTAGAACGTACCTAGGTATGCTGCATACGCAGACTAGACAGTGATATCAGCTTGCCGATGACGCTATTACCTCAAGAGAAAATGTGAGCATGGGGAAGTTGAAGTCAGTATCCCCCTCCCCAGTCTCGGTTGGTGCGTCTTCCGCTGAGTGGGCTGATGTAGAGTGGCCTGGGATCAGGTATACCAATACTCGTCGGGTATCACTTCGCGCTCTGCATCGTTGACGTATCTGAGGGGCGCGATATATTCCCCGAGGGACATGGCACGATGTAGACGCCGGCCGGTTGACCAGCTTCTAAAGGACGCGTTGAGCTGGCTAATGCAGGTAAACAGATCGCGAGAACGCAAGGGGCCAGACAGGATTAGATGAACAACCGACGCAGAAGGTTGGAGTTTGAAGCTCAGTGCCGTACGCTTGCTTGTTTTAGGTGCTGCTAAGGGTGGCTGTAGGATGCCAGTAGGAAAGCGCAGGTGGCGCTGCTGTCATCAGGCGGCGTAGCCAGAAGCGCCGCGGTTGCACTTGCCACGACACGCATCGACCCAGGAAGACGATCATAGCAGCCGCGGGTGTTGATGCCAGCCGAGGACACCTGAAGCAAATACGGTAGATGGATGGACTGCAGCGGCGAAGATGGCGTGTGGCTGCGCGCGACACGAACGCGTCTAGCGCGATCTCGGGATGCTCCCGAGGTCGGGGTGAACCAGCCGATCAACGTCAACTTGTCAAGGGCAACGAGGGCTTCATCACTGCCGTCACCCTTCGTACCTAGGTCTCATCCCAACGACACTTGGAAACAAATCCGTGGAGAAGGCACATCATCCTTGTAAGGAGTGCCCATGTACAGCATAGCAGGCAATAATCCACAAGCTCCGCACTAAGCGGAATTCCGCAACTATGCCCAGGTGCCAGTCATTTGTGAACATATGCCTGAGCCTACATAACGCCTCTTGCCGCAACCTGACCGTCGTATACAGCCCTAGCAAGTAAGATATCGGCGAGCAAGGAAGGACGCGTGATAGTGATTTGGGGCCATTATCGCATCAGGCTCCCATACTTTAGAGGCTCTCAGATACCGGTACACAATATCAAATCAAACAGCAAACAGCCTCAAATATGGATCCTCGTACAGTCGGTACGGTATATCACCCGAATCCAAAGCCACCACTAACAAAACACCAAGACTTGTCTGCAGCAGCGCAAGATAGTTTCGCGACCTTTGTCAAGGACGAAGCCTTCTTCGCTCTCAGCTTTTACCTAGCAGGCAACAGCAATATCGAAGCTTGTGCGCCCATCCGCCAGAACCATGCATCCTTCCAACTCGAGCTGAACCAGCTTGAAAGCAGTCTTGATACGTCGAAGCCAGCGTACATTATTCTCCGCCGCGGTGACTCGCTCACGTTCATCACATACGTGCCATATCGCGCAAAGGACACCGTGCGAGACTTCTTCCTCCATTACAGACACGATGTTGTACGACAACTTGGCCCATCGCACATCTCAAGCTCGATAATATGTAAAGAGATCGCGGAGATTACAGACGCTCGATCGTGGG
>Ga0265797_10006601_pt1 | contig 16280 bp, 11 predicted proteins | sample P2T30metagenome_FD_192433 | JGI IMG/M metagenome (GOLD analysis project Ga0265797, IMG submission 192433) | Plant litter microbial communities from East Loma Ridge, Irvine, California - P2 T30 | ecosystem: Environmental > Terrestrial > Plant litter > Unclassified | place: USA: California... | reverse complement strand
CAGACGTCGTTCGAACTGGAGCTGACGGCCGGCGGCATCACGTTGACGGGGGCCGGACTGGAAAACTACCGCGACATGCGCTTCGCCACGCGCGTGGGCGGCATCAGCGGCGAGCGTCCCGACCTGCCGTGGGAAAAACGGCGCAAGTGGCTGGTGGGCGCGGAAGCGTTTGCACAGCGCGACAGCGGCTGCTGCACGCTGGCGATCCGCGTCGCCTATGGTGGCATTTCGGTACGTTGAAGAGGCGAGAGGCATCCCATGAAATCCACCACATCCGCCGCCGCCCTGGCCGGCCTGATCTCCGCCGCGGCGCTACCCGGCAGCGCGCTGGCCGTCACGTTCGAACTGGGACGCGGCCATTTCGTCATCCACATGGACGACACCGTCGAGACGTTCCGGGTCGCCGCCCTGGAGGTGCCGGGCAGCTGCACGCCGACGCTGGCAGCCGTGCAGCAGGGGGGCACGATCGAAATCCGCTCCACCGACCCGGCATGCCAGGGCGACCCGTACGGCGAACTGCGGCTCAACCCCGCCTGGAGCAGCGAACTGACGGTGAACATGGCCGCCGGCCAGATCGACTTCGCCGGCTCGGCGATGCAGCAGCTGGCGTCGATCCACGCCCGCGTGCGCGCCGGCGACATCTTCGGCCTGCCGGGCGTGCAGCGCAGCTGGCTGTTCGGTGCCCGGCTCGATGCGCAGCTCAGGCCCGCGGGCGTGGCGCTGCGCACGGAACTGGGCGCCGGCCAGATCTCGCTGGCTCCCGTCGCGGCGCGCTAGCCGCATCGACATGCGAAAGGAAACATCATGCAACTCTCCGATTTCCGGGTAGGCTGGCGCCTGCTCGCCAAGGACTGGCGCTGGTCCGGCAGCGCCATCGCCGGCCTGGCCGTGGGCTTCGCCGCCTGCTTCCTGCTGCTTGGCTACGTGCTGTATTCGTTCAGCTACGACAGCCATCATCCAGACCCCGACCGGGTCCACCTGGTCAAGACCCGCTTCCATTTCCCCGGCGTGCCGGAGGAATGGTCGGAGCAGGCCACGCAGGCGTTGCGCACGACGATCCGGCAGCAGCACCTGCCCGCGGACGTGACGATGTATGCCCAGGTGCCGGCCACGATCGCCGTGGCCGACCGGCCCATGGCCGCGCAGGTGACGCTGGTCGATCCCGCCTTTGCCGCAATGATGGGCGTGCGCACGCTGGCGGGCGACGCGACGGCGGCGCTGGGGCGGCCCGACAGCGTCGTGCTGACCGTCACGGCCGCGCACAAGCTGTTCGGCAGCGCCACCGGCATCGTCGGCCAGCTGCTGACGGTGGACGGCGAACGTTATGCGGTCGGCGCGCTCTTGTCCGATCCGCCCGGTGCCAGCACGCTTCCGTTTGAAATCCTGGCCGGTGCCGGCTCCACGCTGTGGGCGGGGGGCGACCGCGACGACGCCACGCGGAACTGGGGCCGCCTGTTCGGCCGTGTCTACGTCAAGCTGCATGCGGGCGCCGACGCGGCGGCGCTGGCGGCGGCATTGCAGCGCGCCTCGGACACGTCGCCGCTGCACCAGCAGCTCGACCCGGCGTTCCTCGCGCAGCTGGGCGACAAGCCGCTGATGGACGTGGCGTTGGTGCGCCTGCGCGACGCCTACCTTGACCCGGACCTGGCGAAAGGCGCGCTGCTGCACGGCGACCGGCCGATACTGTACGCCGTGGCCGCGCTGGCCTTCCTGATCCTGCTGCTGGCGGCGATCAACTACGTCAACCTGGCCACGGTGCGCACGCTGCGGCGCCAGCGCGAGATCGCCATCAGCAAAGTGCTGGGCGCGCGCGTCGGCCAGGTGGTCACGCAGTTCCTGGCCGAGTCGGTGCTGATCACGCTGGCGGCCAGCGTGCTCGGGCTGCTGTGCGCATGGCGGATGATGCCGCTGTTCGGCGAATTGATGAACCGCCCGATCGGCGCGTTCCTCGACTTGCCGCTGGTGGCAGCGTTCCTTGTGCTGGCCGTGGTGACGGGCGTGCTGGCGGGCCTGCACCCGGCGTGGGTGGCGCTGCGCGTCAAGGCGGCCGTCGCGCTGGCGGGCCGGCACGACCAGGAGTCGCCCGGCGGGCTGCGTGCGCGCCGCGCGCTGACGGTACTGCAACTGGCCAGTGCGATGGCGCTGGCCAGCATCACCCTCAGCGTGGCGTGGCAGACGTATCACGTGCTGACCAGCAGCCCCGGTTTCGACGTACGTTCGAAACTGGTGATCGACGCGGGCGCGCCGTTCACGGAACCGGATGCGCGGGTGCGCTCCTTCATCGAAGCGTTGCGCCATCTGCCCGGCGTGACGGGCGTCGGCCAGAGTCTCGAGGCGGTGGGCCGCAAGGACATCGTGCAGAAGGGCGCATTGCGGCGCGACGGCGGCGCCCCCGTGACGATCGAGTGGAAAGGGATCTCGCCCACGTTCCTGGGCGTGTATGGCGTGCGGCCGCTGGCAGGCCGCGTCTACGACGAGCGGCGCGATGGCGACGTCAAGGCCGCAGGCGTCGTGCTGACGGCATCGGCCGTGCACGCGCTGGGCTTCGCCGCGCCGCAGGATGCCGTGGGTCGTACGGTCGATGGCGACGGCAAGGGCTACCAGATCGTCGGCGTGGTGCCCGACATCCGCTTCCAGAGCCTGCGCGAGGGACCAGCGCCGGTGGCGTTCCGGCTGACCCGTTCCGCGCCCGTGCTGACGGTCAGCTACCAGGGCGGCACGACGGCGATGGAAGCGGCAATTGAGGTGGCGTGGCGCCAGTTCCTGCCCGGCAAACCGTTGCAGATGACGCGCCAGGAATCGCTGCTGGCCGCGCACTATGCGGACGACGTGCGCAGCGTCAAGCTGCTGGCCGCGGCGGCGCTGCTGGCCATCGTCATCGCCGCCATGGGTGTCTACGTGCTGTCGGCCTACAGCGTGCAGCGGCGCACGCGCGAGATCGTGCTGCACCGGCTGTTCGGCGCGGAGCGTGGTGACATCGTGCGCCTGCTGGGCCGCGAGACGCTGCTGTTGATCGCCGTCAGCGCGGCGGTCGGCATTCCGCCCGCGCTGCTGGTCGTGCGCCACTACCTGGCCGGCTTTGTCGACCAGACGCACAGCTGGGGATGGGCGATCGCGCTGGCGTTTGTCGTTGCCGCGCTGGTGGCGCTGGCATCGGTCCTGCGCGGCATCGCCGTGGCACTGGCGCTGCGTCCCAACGCGGCGTTGCGGACATGAGCGCCGTGCTGCGGGAGGAGAGCGTGCCGGCGTGGACATCGCTGCACGTGTTCATCCACGACTTCGCGCGGCTCGACGCCTTCCTGCGCGACTGCCTGGTCGCGATGCCGGCGGCCTTCCTGGCCGACAGCTTCTTCATCCGCTACTGGCTGGGCGGGCCGCACGTGCGCATCCGCTTCCGCGACGCCGGCGCCGCGGCGGCGCTGGAGACGCGGGTGCGCGACTACCTGGACCGCAACGCCTTTGCGTCCGAGCTGGAGCCGGACAGTTATTACTGGCGCTTCGCCTCGCAACTGCACACGGAACCGCGCCGCTACTGGCACGGCAACGGGGAACTGCAGTACATCCCCTACGAACCGGAAGTGGCACGCTATGGCGGCCCGGCCGGGCTGGCGCTGTGCGAACGATACTTTGTCGACGACAGCAACGCCACTCTGGCACTGCTGCGCAGCGGCGCGGACGTCGAGAAGGTGCTGTTCGGCTGCTGCCTCGTGCACTACGACGTGTTGGCGCAGGCGGGCCTGATCGACGATTACCTGAGCGATTGCCACGCCATCGCCGCGCCGGCCGACGTGGGGCCGGCACTTCAGGCGCAGGTCGGGGCCTCGCTGCAGCGGGCCTGGCCCGGACTGCTGGCAGCCGGCTCGCGCTATGCAAGCGGGGAGTATTACCCGCTGCCGCTGGGGGCGTACCGCGCGCGCCTGCAAGGCATCTGCGCAGCGCTGGCCGCGGCCGGCGTGGCCGGTGTGCCCGCAATCCTGTACTCGCTGCTGCACATGTCGTTCAATCGCGCCGGCATCAATCCGTTCCGTGAAAACACGATCCGCCTGTTCGCGCTGGCGCTGCACCACGAAAGGGCCGCCGTATGAGCTTCCTGCAACTGCGCATCAACTGCGCCGACAACGACGCCGCCTTTTACCGCACGGTCGCCGCGCCATTGCAGGCGGCGCTGGAGGATCGGTGCTGCTGGACGCTGGCGCGCGGCTGGCAGCATGGCCCGCATTACCTGCTGACGTTCGACACGGCCGCACCGGGCCTGCGGGCCGGCTGGCTGGCCGATGCCACGTCGCTGGTGGACGGGTTCCTGGCCGCGCATCCGTCCCAGGCCGTCGAACCGGAGCGCTACCGCGCATTGCAGGCACGTCTGAACGCCCTTGAAGGGGCGGGGATCGACCCTGGCGTCATCGCGCCGAACGACACCTGGTCGGTGCACGAAACGCATGCGGCGCAGCTGGCGGCAAGATACGAATCCGTTGCGCAGTGGCGTTCGGTGTTCGAGACGGAGGCCCGCTTGCGCACGCTCGTTATCGATCGCTGGCTGGCCGGGAACCGGCACGAGCGCTTCGTCGCGCAGATGATGCTGCTGCTGGCAAGCGTGTACCCGCCGGTGCCATCTGGCGACCCGGAACGGCCGGCGTACGACGGCTTCCTGTCGTACCACTCGAATTTCGTTTTCTGGCGCCACACGTTGCCGCCAGCCGCGCGCGCGCAGATCGATGCGCGCTTCGACAGTGAGTATGCGGCCATGCTGGACGAGTATCGCGGCTGGCTCGCCGAGCTGCACGCCGCGCTGGCCGACGACGCCGGTCCTCTGGCCGCCACGGCCCATTTCATGACGGAGCGTTTCGCGGCCTTCCTGGCGCTGGCCCGGCGCGACGTGATCCACGCGCGCTCGCCGTTTGCCCGCGAGCGGACGGCCCAGCGCACGGCGGTGTCCGGGTTCCACCAGGCGTTCTTTTATAACGACGACGGCAGCGCTTACCAGTTCAGTGCCGACTTCTGCGCCTACCGCTGGCTGCTCAATATCGTCTACAAGGCGTTCCCGCTGCTGAACATCGCGCCGCTGCGCCGCCAGCAGCTCAATCATGCCCTCGATCGGCTGCACCTGGCGCAGCCCGACGACATGGCCGCCATCCGCGCCGCGCTGACCCATGCCGAACCCGTGGCGGCCTAGGGATGCGCCGCGTTGCCGAACTGCCGGTCCAGCCAGTCGTACGCACCGTCCTGCGCCTCGCGCGGGAACGCGTGGCCGCCGGGCAGGATGCGGGTTTCGAACTTGTCGGCGGCATGCCACGCGTTCCAGACGCGCGCCATCTTCGCGAAGGCCTCCTGCACGGAGGGCAGCGGGAACAGCGTATCCGCCGCGCCGGCATAGAACAGCGCCGGCTTGGGTGCGGCCAGGCTGGCCACGTCCGGGAAGTCCAGGTGGCGCAGCAGCCCCGGATGCAGCATCTGGAAGGCCGACGAGCCGCGCAGCTGGTTGTTCCCGGGTGCCATCAGGCCCTGCGTCGTCGCCATCCAGTTGACGGCAACGACGGCCGTGATGGCGTCGGACAGCGCCGCCACCTGCCATGCGCGCAGCGCGCCCATCGAGAAGCCCAGAGCCGCCACGTGGCGCCCGTCCACTTCCGGCAGCGATGCCAGGAAGGCGGCGGCGCGCACGTCCTCCAGCGCCATATTGCCGGCCAGTGAGCTGCCCAGGTTGAAGAAGTTCGCCGCCAGCGCCTGTTGCGCGTCGCCCGTCAGCGGGCCGCGGTCACCCCATCCCAGCGCGTCCGTCACCAGCACCACATAGCCGCGCCGCGCCAGTTCGTCGCCGGGATAGCGGCCCGAAAAATACTTGTCCGCCCAGGTGCGCGATGCGGCAAGGCGCGCGTCGTCGCCCCACGGTTCGATCATCTTTTCCTTGCCGATGTCGAAGCGGCCGCCGTGATCGTGCAGCATCAGCGCGGCGGGATGCGGTCCCGGTGCCTTCGGCACCAGCAGCAGCGCGCGCACGCGGCTTTGCGCCGTCAGGTTGAACACGACCTGGCGCGCCACATAACTGCCGCGGTCCTGCTGCGCGATGACTTGCGGCGCGAACGGCGTGTCGTCGCGCTCCTGCAACGTCGCTTCCCACAGCTTCGCGCGACCCGCCGCTTGCCATGCCCGCAGGTCTTTGACTTGCGGCGTCCAGGCCAGCGGGAACGTCAGCTTCGCCTTCAGCGCGGGCGCGAACACGGGCAGGTTGCCGTCGATGGCGTGGCGCTGGTAGTCCTGCGCGACGGCCGGCAGGGTGGCGGCGGCAGCCAGCAGGGCCAGCGCGCGGATGGCGGTCATGGCGTCTCCTTGAATGGTTTTCGATCATTTTGCCACGCCGCAAAGAACCGCTAGGCAGCTTGCCAACTTTGCAATACGATGTTGCTTGCTTTCACTAACTAAATGTTGAAAGCGCCCTGTACGTTCACGAGAAAAAATAAGGAGTCGCTCGATGTCCATTCGTCCTGTTGCCGCACTCGGTCTGTCCATATCGCTGTCGCTGTCCCTGTCCATGGCGTCTGCCTGGGCGCAAACGGATCTGCCTTCCGCCACGGCGGAGCAGGTGGAACCCGAAAAAATTCTCGTGGTCGGCCAGCGGCCGGGCCCCGGCTTGTGGAAGGTATCGAAGGACGATCACGTGCTGTGGGTGTTCGGCACCTACTGGCCGCTGCCGAAGAAAATGGAGTGGCGCTCGCAGCAGGTCGAAACCGTCATCGCGCAATCGCAGGAGCTGCTGAAGGAACCGGGTGCGTCGCTCGATTTCGGCTATGTGCGCTCGGCGCTGCTGCTGCCGTTCATGATCGGTCTGGACAAGAGCCCCAACGGCGCCACATTGCGCGACCAGGTGCCGGCCGACGTGCATGAACGCTGGCTGGTGCTGCGCAAGAAATACCTGAAGGATGACGACAGCTACGAACGCAAGCGCCCCGTGTTTGCCGCCTCCGAGTTGTTCGACAAGGCGATGGACCAGAACGGCCTGTCGCATGGTCAGGAGATGCGCAAGCAGCTCGTCCGGCTGGCCGAAAAGAACAAGTTGAAGATCACGCCGACGGCGGTGGAAATGGATGTGGACAGCCCCGTCAAGGCGATCCGCGAATTCAAGAAGGCGCCGATGGACGACGCGGCCTGCTTCAGCTCGACGATCGCGCGGCTGGAGACGGACATGGATGCGATTCGTCTCCGCGCCAACGCGTGGGCCAAGGGCGATATCGACGTGATGCGCAAGCTCGATTATCCCGAGCACGAAAGCGCCTGCACGGCGGCGTTCATCAGCAACGCCGTGCTGCGCGAGCAGGCCGGCATGGACACGGTGCCGCATCGGATGCGCGCCAAATGGCTGGCCGCGGCGGAGAAGGCGCTGGCGACCAACAAGTCCACCGTGGCGATGGTACCGATGAGCAGGCTGCTCGATCCGAAGGGGTATCTGGCCGATCTGCAGGCCAGGGGTTATGCGGTGGAGCAGCCTGACTGATCACTTCGGTATGCGCGCTTCATCAACGTAGCCTTGTTGCCGAATAGCGCGCGCCGGTGTAGATCGTGCTCGTCGGCGCGATCGGTTGGCAGTTGACCCTTATGCTCTGCCGATCGTCCACGGGCCGAGTCCCTTCACTGCGACGCAACTGCGCCTGCACAGCGCCCCGGGCAACGTACCGCCCGCCGGGCTAAGGTAGAGCTTCCACAGCACGGTGGACATGCTCGCCGCAATCGGGTGCGACGCCGCTGACGAAGCGGCGGTCAAGAAAGCGTTTGCCGCGTTCCGGCGCTATCAACTAAAGGGTTGCGCGCGTTGTTACGCTGATCGGGGCTCAGTCGGGCGTGCAGCTGGCGAGGAACTGCGTATCGCCGCGCGTGTTGTTGATCGTGCCGGTGACGATATTCACACGCTGCCGCTGCATCAGTTCCTTCAGTTCCGGCTTGCAGAAAGCAGTCTGCCAGACCAATGCAACGCTTCGGTTGCTGAGGTATGCGGCCTTGTCTGTTGTCGCGTTTGGCGCAGATTGAAAGACCGGATCGTCCGACGTAAACACGACTACATACGCAACCAGCGGCGTTTCCATGGTCTTGGACGTGTTCACGTATGAGATAGAACCCTTTTCGAAGGTGCCCGCCAGCTGGGAGCCATACTGGATGATGGCCGACTCCGCGGTTGCGGACGAGGCCACGGTGATTTCCCTGGATTCCTGCTTCTTCTGCGGCCTCGTGTCCCGATAGACGAGCCAGCCGAGGCATGCGGTGACCAGTAACAGGATACCGATCGTTTCAAGCGACGTGAGTTTGTGCATAGGTGGCGATATCGCAGACGGTCCCTCAGTATATGTGTAATTCATCGTTGCCGCGTGGAAATATCCTCATGAAATTCTGCCGTTGGTTGCCAGCAGCGGTGCCAGACGCCTGATAGCGGAGTCGAGAGGCCTCCTGATGGTGTGGGCAAACAGGGAGCATAGGGCGACACGGGATCTGGAAAAAGAACGACAAGGCATATGACCTGTGAACGAAATTCACGAATTTCGGGCTTGACCCAATACCTACTAGAAGGTAGGCTGTGCGCATGAACACTTCCGAAAAGATCCTGTCCTGCGCCCGCACGCTGATCGTGGCCGGTGGTTACAACGGCTTCAGCTATGCCGACATCGCCGAAGTCGTCGGCATTCGCAAGGCCAGTATCCACCACCACTACCCGAACAAAGTCGACCTGGTCAAAGCGCTGGTCGTCGAGCACCGCCGGGCGACCCAGGAAGGTCTGGAGCAACTGCGCCAGGCCATCCCGGATGCGCTGGAACAGTTGCGGGCCTACGTGCAGCACTGGGAAAACTGCATTGGCGACCTCAGTGCGCCGTTCTGCGTGTGTGCCTTGCTGGCAGGGGAGCTGCCGATCCTGCCGCAGGAGGTGGCAGTGGAAGTGCGCGCTTATTTCCGCTATCTGTCGGGCTGGATGGCCTCGGTCCTCGACGAAGGCGTGCGGCAAGGCACGGTCAGGCTGTCGACCGATCCAGGTGCCGAGGCGGAGGTGTTCATGGCAACCGTGCACGGCGCGATGCTGTCGGCCCGGGCGTATGGCGACGTGGCGGTATTCGGTGCCGTCGCCGGCAGTCAGCTGGCCCGCTACAAGGCCTGACGAAAGGGATGGCCGCAGGCCACTGCGCCATCCCTATTTTTTCCTCAATTCAACTACCAACTAGTAGGATGATCACCATGACCAACCAATCTGCAATACCCGACGCAAGCCAGGGAAGCTGGCTGAAACGCTATTACTTTGTCCGTGCCGGGTTCTCGCTGGCGTGGGTTGCTGCCATGCTGGCATTTGCCCGGCAACATGCGGACATCGGCATCGCACTGCTCGTCTGCTATCCGGCGTGGGATGCGCTCGCCAATTTCGTCGACAGCCGGCGCAACGGCGGGTTGCGTGCCAACCGTTCGCAGCTGCTGAACGTCATCATCAGTCTGGCGGTCGCGCTGGCGCTTGCCGTCACGTCCTCCGACATGAATCATGTGCTGGCGGCGTTCGGCACCTGGGCCATCCTGGCCGGATTGCTTCAGCTGAGCACGGCGCTGCGACGGTGGCAAGCCGGTGCGCAATGGGCGATGGTCCTCAGCGGTGCGCAGTCGGCGCTGGCCGGGGTGTTTTTTATCGTCCAGGCGCGCGGGCCGGCTGTCCCGTCCATCACGACCGTGGTGGGGTACGCCGGCTTCGGCGCGGTGTATTTTCTCGTCTCGGCCATTGCGCTGAGCATCCGTGAACGTCGCCGCCGGCGCGGCCGCTCGCCGGGCACCGGCGGGACTGTTTCCAAATCCACTCACTAAGGCCGGGTTTCGAATTTGAATTGCTGAAGCAGATCAACGCTTCGGCAAAAGCAGATTTTTGCAACGGTACCCTGACTAGAATTGGCAAATTCCGCACGAGGCAGGTTTGCGGCACCCACGCTTGCTGAGGCTTCCTTCACGCTGGCGCCAATTCCAGGATACCGATGGACGCAATAACGACTGCCCTACGCTTATTCAGTTCCTGTCGCCAGCATCATCGGTTGCTGCGTCTGGAATTTCCCAATGACGACGGCCCCGCCGCCGTGCTGTTGGCCAACCGGCTCGACGCGCACGAAGGCCTGTCGCGCGATTTCCGTTTCGAAGTGGAGGTGATTTCAGACGATGCCGATATCGCATTAAAAGATGTGCAAGGCAGGATGGTCACGGTCGAGCTGGTACGCGAGGACGGCAGCCTGCGGTATTTCAACGGCCACGTATTTGAATTCGGCCGCACGGGCAGCGATGGCGGTCTGGTGTTTTACAAGATGGTTCTGCTGCCATGGCTTGCCTATCTGCGTCTGCGGGACGACAACTACCTGTTTCACCACAAGACCGTGGGTGATCAGACGCAGGCGATCTTTGCCGACTACCCGGTGGCGTCGGCCGAGTTGCGCATCGCTGGCGACGATCCGCAAATGACCTTCGCCTGCCAGTACGGCGAATCGGACTACAACTATCTGCACCGCCGCTGGGAGCACCTGGGTTGGCATTACCGCTACGAACACCGGGCCGACGGGCACACGCTGATCCTCTCGGACGATTCCGTCGGTTCGCCCGTCATCGATGGCGACCGCCCGGATATCCCGTTCCAGAGCGAGGCGGGAAGCGGCGAGGATGACGGCCTGGCGAAATGGTCGTCGCTGCGCCACCTGATGCCGGCCAGCGTCGCGCTGTCGAGCTTCGATTTCAAGAAGCCACGACCGGCGGTGGTCGATCTGCCGACGGTCAACGAGCAGGGCGACGTGCTGCGCATGGAGTCCTACGCCTACGCCGGTGCATACGGGTTCAAGGACAGCGCCGATGGTACCGCCCAGGCCCGTATGCGCCTGGAAGAGATCGAGGCGACGGCCAAGTTCTTCCAGGGCGAAGGCAACGACCGCACCGCGCAGCCCGGCCGCAAGTTCACGCTGAGCGGCCATTACGATGGCGACGCCGGCGACGACCTGGATTTCCTGATCATGGAAGCGCGTCACACCGCCACCAACAACCTGCAGGACGGCACCGACGCGGAGTCGCACTACACGAACCGGATCACCTGCAGCCGCGTGCGGATTCCGTGGCGCCCCGGCCGCGGGTTCAACAGCAAGCAACCGAAAATCTACGGTCTGCAGACGGCGCTCGTCGTCGGCCCGCCCGGCGAGGAAATCTACACCGATGAATTCGGCCGCGTGCGTGTGAAGTTCCACTGGGACCGCGAAGGACAGTCCGACGACCGCAGCTCGGCATGGGTGCGCGTGGCCACGCCGTGGTCAGGAGCGAACTTCGGCATGACGTCGATCCCTCGCATCGGCTCGGAAGTCATCGTGCAGTTCCTCGACGGCAGTCCGGACCGGCCCCTGATCACGGGCATGGTGCCCAATGCCGACACGATGCCGCCCTGGCCCCTTCCGGCCAGCAAGACGCAAAGCGGCATCCTGTCGCGCTCCACGCCGGGCGGTGGTTACGACAACGCCAACGCCATCCGCTTCGAAGACCGCAAGGGCATGGAGCAGCTCTGGCTGCATGCGGAGAAGGACCAGCTGACGGAAGTCGAGCATGATGAGGACAAGTGGGTCGGCAACGACCGGCGCAAGACCATCGACCGGGATGAGACCAGCCATATCAAGCGTGATCGCACGGAGCAGGTAGGCCGCGAGGAGAAGATCAGTGTCGGCGCCAACCGCACCGAGGACGTGGCAAAAAACGAGACGATCAGCATCGGCGAAAACCGGACGGAAGACGTGGGCGCGGACGAAAACGTCAGCATCGGCGGCAGCCGCCACGTCACGATCGGCCGGGTCAAGACGGAGACGGTCGCGCTGGCGAAGATGGTCACGATCGGTGCCGCTTACCAGACCAGCGTGGGCGGGGCCATGAACACGACCGTCGCTCTGATGCAGGCCGAGGAAGTGGGGCTGTCGAAGACGGTGATGGTCGGCCAGAAAATATCGTTCACGGCGGGCGACGAATTCCGCATCGAAGTGGGCGACAGCACGTTCGTGATGCACAAGAACGGCCGCATCGAAATCAGCGGCAAGGAAATCATCGTGCGCGGTTCGAAGAAGGTGGAGCTGCACGGAGACGATGTCGACACCAATCCGCAGGGCTGAGATGAACGCCATTCCCTCCATTCCGCCCCTGCGCTTTCGGAACGACACGGCGTTCGACGCGCTCCATTTCGACATGCTGGACCAGCACGACAAGGCCTTCCACGTGATCGTCGCCCGGAGCGGCTTCCGGTTCGGGCCGTGCGGCAGCGACGGCCGCGCCGCCCTGGTGCCGCTCGATCCGCCGCCCGCGCTGGTCGGCCAGGACCGTCATTACGATGACGACATCGACCGCAGCGTGCGCGTGGAAAGCGATTTCGCGCCGTACAAGCCGCGCTGCGACGTGGTCGTTGTCGGCGACGCTCACGCGCCAGCCGGTCACGCGGCGGAGTCGTTCCAGATTGTCCTGCGGGTGCAGTATCCGGACCGGCACGCATCGCCGCCGGAACCACCGCGCCCGCTCAATCCCTTCCAGCCGGTTTCGCAGGAAGCCCGGCAGCGCTGGCATGCCGAAGCGCAGCAGGCCGCGGGGAAGATCGTTCCCGGCCGGCGCCTCATCGACAAGATCCTGCACGTGACCGGCGCGCGGGAACTGCGCCGGCGCACCGCTGCTGCCGTCCTGCCGCTGGCGGCGGTCGGGCAATGCCCATGGAAGCTCACGCAGACGACGCCAATACAGCGCGTGCCCGTCTGTTACGAATATGCCCAGGGCGGCCAGGCGCTCGTCGAACGCGGCAGCCCGGCAGCGCAGCGTGTGCCGCAGCGTTACCGGCTGAGTCCAGACCAGAGCGCGCAGTTCGGCGAAGCGGCGCCGGTGGCGCATGACGCCTGCCAGTACAACCCCGTGGGCAAGGGCTTTGCGCCAGCGTGGTACCTGGATGCCGTCGAGCCGGCGTGCCTGCCCGCGCCGCAGATCGAGTACCCCAACGCGCCCTTCACGGCCGACCTCTTTTGGGACGCCGGTCGTGGCAAGGCCAACCTGACGCCGGCCGGTTTCGGTTTCGTCGGCCGGGCATGGCGTCCGCGCCGGGATCTGGTCGGCACGATCGACGTCAGGACAACCTGGGGCGCGGACGACGTGCCGCGCCTGCCGCCCGACTTCGATTTCGGCTACTGGAACGGCGCCCCGTCCGACCAGCAGTGCGATCACCTGACCGGCGAGGAGCGCTTCATCGTTGTCAACATGACGCCATCGAACAGCGACTGGGCGCGGCTTGACGCCACCGGCCACAGCGTGCTGGCCTTCGAGCTGCCCAGGCAGTCGCTGTTCGTGCTGGCCGCGGACGCCGAAGATGCCGTTGCCGCCATGCCGCTGGCGGTCGATACGGTCTTGATCGACACGCTTGCCGGAACGGTTGAACTGACTTGGCGCCTTTGCCTCCCGGCGGATGGCGAATTCGCCGAAGCACGCCTGCTGCATGCCGCCACCCCCGAACAGCTGGAGCGGTTGACGCAGTGGACGTCCGCTCCCGCTGCTGCCTGAAGATCACGCCATGGCCCACGAAACAGTCACCAAGTCGAAGCGCTTCTATTGCGTCAGCGTCGCGCCGGACATCTGCAAGACCCCGGTCGGCAGCAGCGTCGTACCCATCCCCTACACGATCACCGGCGAATTCGCCGATGCCCAGTCGGTGTCGAGCAACGTCAAGACCCACGGCGAGCCCGTGTTCCTGCACGGGCGAAGCTTCATCCCGGCCGTCAAGGGCGACGAGCGCGGCACCCTGGGCGGCATCAAGAGCGGCACGAATCTGAAGAAGGTCGAGAGCAACGGCTACAGCTCCACCAAGGGTGCCAACGGCACCCAGACGGTGCAGGAATCGCGCTATGTCTGGATGAACAACCGCAATACGATCGGCCGCATTTACGAGCGCGGCGTGCAGGGCGCGCGGCCCCGTTTGGGCATACTCCACGACGCGGCGCAGTACTACAAGGACAATATCTCGGCCAGCGCCCACAGCGTGGGCGAGTGGGGGATGGAAAAAGGCGGCAAGCTCACCGTAGCCAGCGGAGTCACCGCTGTCGCCGGCGCGGGCGTGGCCGCGACAGGCGTGGGCCTGCCGGTAGCGGCGGCCATGGAAACCGTCGCCACGGTTGGCGGCGCCACGGGCGGCGTGATGACCGTCGGCGGTTACGCGACCGACACCGCAGCCACGGCGCTGGACCGCGCATCGGACTTCATCCTGACCGGGAAGATGCCCGACGTGACGGGCGTGCTGACCGGGATGGTGGTCAGTGCGGTGGAACAGATGGCGCTCAAGCGCCTCTCCTTTGTGGGCGGCATGCTGAAGAAATTGCTGCCCAAGGGCGCCAAGCCGGGATCGACGCCACCGCCCCCGAAAAAGCCGCCGACCAAGGCGAGCGGCGGCAACGACAAGGACGGCCGCGACGGTGGCAAGACCCGGCAGAAGAAGGAACCGAAAAAGGACAAGCCGTCCGACTGCTGCCCGAAAAACGGCGCACCGGGCGGCAAGAGCGTCAAGAGCGCGCACCCGGTGCACTTCGGCACGGGCGAGGAAATCCTGCCGCAGACGGACTTCGTGCTGGAGGGCCCCAACCCGCTGGACTGGACCCGCACCTACCGCTCCGGTGCGGAGACGGAAGACTGGGGCCTGCTGGGGACGCGCTGGGCGACGCCGTACACGAGCGCGATTTCCGTCTGCGCGCAAGGCACGGTCTACCACGACGCCACCGGCCGCGCGCTGCGCCTGCCGGCGCTGGCGCTGGGCCAGGACTATGATCATCGCGGCGAAGGATTCGTCCTGCGCCGCGACAGCGACACGCAGTTCACGCTGACGTGGCGCGATGGCAGCACGGATCTGTTCATCGCAGGTTCCGAAGGCTGGCTGCCGCACGGATACGATGGCGTCAACGCGATGCTTCCGCCGCGACCGCCCGCCCGCACGCAGCGCTTCGACCTGACGCGGCGCGCCGAGCGCGATGGCAGCGGCATCACCGTAGAGCGGCTCCACGATGCGCGTCCCGGCCAGGTGCTGCTGCGCGTGCGCACTGACGATGGCTTGACGATCGAAGCGCTGCGCGACGATTATTTGTTGGCGGGGGAGGCGCAACAGGCGTCGCCGCGCATCGGCCGCGTCGAGCAGGTGCTGCCGGACGGGTCGCGTATCTGCCATGTGCGCTACCGGTACGAGGCCCGGCCGGCCGACGATTTGCTGCCAATGCGCTGCGACCTGGTCGCGCAGATCAATATCGACGATCGGTCGCGCACCTACGCTTACGAACATCACCTGCTGGTGCGCTACACAACGTACGGCGGTTTTGCCCACGGCCTGGAATGGGTCAGCCTTGCCTTCTTGCGTGAGCGCTGGTCCGGCGTGGTTCTCGACGACGCGCAGCGCTACCCCATCACCACGGACAACAGCTATCAAGCCCGCGCCGTACGCACGACCACGGCGGACGGGCGCAACGAAGTGGCGATCGCCTACCTCGACGCCGACACGACGCGCGTGACGGAGCCGGACGGCGGCATCCTGGAATACCGCTTCGACGCCAACTGGCTGGCAACGGACGTGCGCCGCATCGCGCCGGACGGGAAAGCACGCTCGCTGGGCCGCCGCCAATGGGACCGCGACGGCATGCTGCTGGCCGACGTTGACGCCGACGGCGCCGCCACCCGCTACGGCTACGACGCTGCCGGCAATCTGACCACGGTCACGGACGCGCGAGGCCACATCACCCGCATCGACTACGACGACCATAACCTGCCGGTGACGGTCACGGACGCGCTGGGCCACGCCACGAACAGCCGCTACGACGAAGCCGGCCGCCTGGTCGAACGCACCGACGCGCTGGCGCGCCGCACCGGGTACGCCTACGACGACAAGGGCCGCCTGGCGACGGTGACGGACGCCCGCGGCGGCACCAAGCGCCTTGCATACGGCAATGCCGGTCGTTTGGCGTCGTACACCGATTGCTCGGGCTTTACGTCGCGCTATCAGTACGACGCGAATCACCGCCTGGCCGCACAGATCGACGCGATGGAGAACGCCACCCGCTATCGCTACGACCAGCAAGGCCGCGTGGTCGAAATCACCCACCCGGACAAGACAAACGAACGCTTCGACTACGATGCCGACGGCAACCTGCTGGCGCACACGGACGCGAAGGAGCACCGCACACGCTACCGCTACGACGGCCACGGCCTGCTGGTCGAACGTATCGACGCGAAAGAACAAACGCTGCGCTATCGCTACGACAACG
>Ga0265797_10006600_pt1 | contig 16283 bp, 10 predicted proteins | sample P2T30metagenome_FD_192433 | JGI IMG/M metagenome (GOLD analysis project Ga0265797, IMG submission 192433) | Plant litter microbial communities from East Loma Ridge, Irvine, California - P2 T30 | ecosystem: Environmental > Terrestrial > Plant litter > Unclassified | place: USA: California... | reverse complement strand
TGTGACGGCGATGTGACAGCTTGTTTGCGCGTCAACCAGCGGGCCCTCCGGCCCGTTGTTTTTTTGCGAAAATGACGGGCCCGTATCAAATATTCGCCGAGTTGGGCTGTGCGCGTCTGGCCGATGTGGTGCAATGACGTTAGCGCGCTGCAACATAAACGGGGTGGCGCAACGAGTCGCCGGTGCAGTAGCCGGCGATGCAACAGATACACAATTCGCAGCAGTGATGTAGCAGGACCGCAGTACACCACGCAGCAAAACCACGCAGTCATTTTAATTCTATGTCTTCCCAAACCGACCACGAGAGCCCGCGCCTGGACGACGACCAACCGGCCACGCCGCCACCTTCCGAACCCCGCAAGAGCCGCCGATCGCGCAACGCCTTCATCGTCCTGATGCTGGTCTTGCTGTCGTTCGCGATCTGGTGGATGGTGCAGGAGGTGCGCACCTCGACGATGCAGTCGCGCTACTTTACCGGCGTCGTCAAGCAGCTCACCTACAAGGTCGAACCCGGCCCCAGCAAGGCAATCCGCTTCCCCAGGGAGAGCCCGTACGACGAGCGCCTCGGCTACGCCAACATCCCGGACTATCTCGCCCGGCTGAAGCAGCGCGACTACGAGATCACGGCGCAGGCGCGCTTCTCGCCGAAGATGGTGCAGCTGGCCGACATGGGCGTGTTCACGACGTTCCGCGAAAAGACCCGCACGGGCCTGACGATCTACGACTGCCGCGCGCAGCCGCTGTTCACGGCCAGCTACCCGGAGCGGATCTACCCGGGCTTCGAACAGGCGCCCGCCGCGCTGATCCACAGCCTGCTGTTCATCGAAAACCGCGAGCTGCTCGATACCAAGTACCCGACCCGCAACCCGGCCGTCGAGTGGGACCGGCTGTCCAAGGCCATCCTGGAAAAATCCGCCAGCGCCGTCGGCCTGGCGGGCAGCCGCGCCGCCGGCGGCAGCACGCTCGCCACGCAGATCGAGAAGTACCGCCACTCGCCGGAAGGCCGCACGGGCTCGATGAAGGACAAGCTGCAGCAGATGGTCTCGGCCACGCTGCGCGCCTATCAGCAAGGCCCGGACACGACGGCGGTGCGCCGCCAGATCGTTGTCGACTACCTGAACACCGTGCCGCTGTCGGCCAAGCCGGGCTACGGCGAAGTCAATGGCATCGGCGACGGCATGTGGGTCTGGTATGGCCGCGACTTCAACGAGGTCAACGAACTGCTGTCGGGCAGCATGGACAAGCCGGGCAGCGCGCTGGCCTTCAAGGAAGCGCTGTCGCTGCTGATCGCCCAGCGCCGCCCCAGCTATTACCTGGGTGCCGGCGACGAGGACCTGGAAACGCTGGCCAACAGCCACCTGCGCCTGCTGGCGCAGGCCGGCATCATTACGCCGGCGCTGCGCGACGCGGCGCTGCAGGTCAAGCTGCATCCGGCGCAGGGCAGCGGCGTGCAATCGGCGCCGCCGATGAATTACGTGACGAAGAAGGCGTCGAACGCCGTGCGCGTGCACCTGGCCAATCTGCTGGGCGACAACCGCATGTACAACCTGGACCGGCTCGACCTGTCCGTCGTCAGCACGCTCGACGCCACGGCGCAGAAGGCCGTCACGTCGATGCTGCGCGAGCTGCGCGAAGCGGAAGTGGCGGAAAAGGCCGGCCTGACGGGCAAGGGCATGCTGGGTAATGGCGACCCCGCCAACGTCGTCTACAGCTTCACGTTGCTGGAGAAGGGCGACAAGGTCAACTACCTGCGCGTGCAGACGGATAACTACGACCAGCCGCTGGACATCAACGAAGGCGCCAAGCTGGACCTGGGTTCCACGGCCAAGCTGCGCACGCTGGTCACGTACATGGACATCGTCGACCAGCTGCATAAAAAATACGGCGGCATGAGCGTGGCCGAGCTGCAGAAAGTCGTTGTCGATCCGAAGGACCGCCTGACGACGTGGGGCATCGAGTACCTGGCCGCCACGCCGATGGACAAGCGCGACCTGCCGGCCATGCTGAACGCGGCGATGGAGCGCAAGTATTCGGGCAACCCCGGCGAAGGCTTCTTCACCGGCGGCGGCATGCACTACTTCGGCAACTTCTCGAAGCTGGACGACTCGAAGATCCTGACGGTGCGCGAAGGCCTGCGCCACTCGACGAATCTGCTCTTCGTGCGCCTGATGCGCGACGTGGTGCGCTACTACTCGTTCCAGACGCCCGGCTCGTCGGCCAGCCTGCTGGCCGATGCGGACGATCCGCGCCGCGCCCAGTACCTGGCCCGCTTCGCCGACAAGGAAGGCAAGGAATTCCTGTACCGCTTCTACGCCAAATACAAGGGCAAGCCGAAGTCGGAGCTGGACAAGATCCTCGTGGACAGCATCCGCCCGACGCCGGTGCGCCTGGCGAACATCCACCGCACGCTGTTCCCGACCGCGTCGCTGGGCGAGTTCGCGATGTTCGTCAACGGTAATCTGACGACGCAGAACGAAGTGCCGCAAGAGCGCCTGGAAAAGATGTACGAGCAGTACGCGATGGACAAGTGGAACCTGGCCGACCGCGGCTACCTGGCCAACGTCCACCCGCTGGAACTGTGGCTGGTGTCGTACCTGCGCCAGCACGAAGGGGCGACGCTGACGCAGGCGGTGGCCGCTTCGGAAAAGGAACGCCAGGAAGTCTACCAGTGGCTGTTCAAGACGCACCGCAAGCACGCCCAGGACCGCCGCATCGCCGGCCTGCTGGAGATGGAAGCGTTCATGGAGATCCACCGCCAGTGGAAGAAGATGGGCTATCCGTTCGATTCGCTGGTGCCGTCGTACGCGACGACGCTGGGTGCGTCGGCCGACCGTCCCGCCGCGCTGGCCGAGATGATGGGCATCATCGTCAACGGGGGCGTGCGCAAGCCAACGCAGCGCATCGACGCGCTGCACTTCGCTGCCGGCACGCCGTATGACACCAAGGTGGCGCGGGCGAAGCAGGTCGCCGCCGAGCAGGTGCTGTCGCCGCAGGTGGCACGCGCTGTGGCCGACGAAATCCGCGGCGTCGTCTCGGACGGTACCGCCAAGCGCGCCAAGGCGGCGTTTGTCGCGGCCGACGGCACCAACATCGCCGTGGGCGGCAAGACGGGAACGGGCGACCAGCGCTTCGACGTCTACGGTGGTGGCGGACGCCTGATCGAATCGCGCTACGTGAACCGCTCCGCCACGTTCGTCTTCAATATCGGCGAACGCTTCTTCGGCAGCATGACGGCCTATGTGCACGGTCCGGACTCGAAGAACTACGACTTTACCAGCGCGCTGCCGGTGCAGCTGCTGGTGGTGCTGGCGCCAAGCCTGATGCCGCTGATCGAGCCAAACCAGAAGGCCGTGCTGCCGACCGATTCGTCGGTGGCCGCCGCTGCCGCCGCGCTGGGCGCGCCGCTGAAAGCCTGCGGCGGTTGACTTTCCCGGGCCGCTGCCCGGGGAAGCCGTGTCACAGAGGCGCCGTCCTCCGCGACATGCCTTTCCCGGCGTTCAGCTGAGCTGCTGACTTCCCGTCCTGTGTCGGCTTGCCGGGAGACGATCAAAGCATCGCATCGAACAAACGCCGATATTCTTTCTTCATCTTGGCCGCATGCGCCGGCGAGGGCGGAATGGCGAAGTCGGGATAAGCTCTTTCCAGCCCTGGGATCCAGTGCCGGAAGCCTTTCATGGCATACGGGGCGTCACGCGGTGCCAACCAGTGCTGGTAGAACAGCACCTGGTTGCTGTCCGTAATGATCAGACGTTCGTGAGTGGTACCGGGATCGCTCTCGATCTCGGTCGCGATGAGGGTGATCTGTCCGTCCACCAGTACGTTCGCGCGCCTGATTCTCTTGCCTGCGTCGGCGGCTTGCGCACCGACGCAGCGTGATGTCTTGCCCGTTACGGCCTCGCCACGGTAGTCAGTCAAGCCGCCCCAGTGATTCGCGAGTTTTGGGGAGTGATCCATGAGAACGGTCTGCCGGCAACGAAACCATGGTGAGGTATCCAGCACCGGCCGGGTGCGATCGACGATCAGTTCATTGTCGGCGCTGGTATAAGCCAGCGGCGCCTTGTCGAGAAACAGCTCGGAGAACCAGCTTTCGGGATCATGGACAGCCGCACGATAGCCTTCCGTCTCGTTTGACGTGATACCCACGTCCGGATGTTTTGAGCGGACACTGACGATGACGCTATCCGGAAGCTGGATTGCCGCAACAGCATAGCCGGGCTCGCGCGAGGTGAATCTGAAGGGCTGTCCGCCGATCGAACCGCCGATGGCAGTGTATTCGCCGGGCCCCTCCAGAGCGCGGAACACGGTAGCGGCACCGCCTGCGACAGGATAGCGCTTGAACATATGGACCGCGACCTGTTCGCAGTGGCGCCCGCTCCAGACGGGAATCTTGGCGTCGAACGACTGGCATGATTTTTCCGTTCGTACGCCTTCCTGGCGTGGTTTTTCGGCAGAGTATTCGACGGTAACGAGTCCGCCCGGCGGCAGCGGTGCGACCTCCAGCTGAAACGGTTCCCGGCCAGGACGCTCTTTTTGCAGCCAGCCTCCGGCGCTCGCGTTGGTGGCGATGAAAAGGTAAAGCAGCGTCAGCGGGAAAAGTCGGGTCATCTGTCGGTCCGGTAAATTGACGAAATTATAAAGAACCGTCGCTCTTGCGCAATCGGGCAATTGTTGGCATCGTAGCCAGCCATGAAACCCGTCCTCCGCTCCACGATGAACCGCATCCGCAAGTTCACGAACTTTTCCGTGCGCGACCTGATCGCGTCCGCCGCTCCCACCATCCTCGTCATCGCCGGCATCTGCCTGGCCGCCTACCTGATCGTCGATCCCGCGCCGCCGCGCAAGGTGGTGCTGGGAACGGGCCAGGACAACAGCGCCTACGACGTCTTCGGCAAGAAATACGCGGCCGCGCTGAAGAAGGAAGGCATCGCTGTCGCGCTGAACCCTTCGCACGGCTCGCGCGAGAACCTGCGCCGGCTGAAGGAGGGCAAGGTCGATATCGCCTTTATCCAGAGCGGCACGACCGACGAGGCGGCGGCCGAACGGGATGGCCTCATCTCGCTGGGCAGCCTGTTCACGGAGCCCGTCTGGCTGTTCCTGCGCGACCGCCCGGAAGCGATCACGCAGCTGACGCAGCTGCGCGGCCTGAAGATCAATATCGGCGCGAAGGGCAGCGGGGCGCCGCGGCTGTTCCGCCAGATCCTCGACGTGAACGGCGTGACGCCGGCCGAGCTGCAGGTCAGCCAGCTGGATAACACGCCGGCCACCGTGGAGCTGCTGGAAGGCCGGATCGACGGCATGGTGTTTGCCGCCGCGCCGGACGATCCGCTGATCCAGATGCTGCTGCAGACGCCGGGGATCACGCTGTTCGACTTCACGCAGGCCGAGGCCTATACGCGCCGGCTGCCGTTCCTGACGCACGTGACCCTGCCGCGCGGGATCGTCGACCTGGGGCGCGACCTGCCGGCGCGCGACTATCACCTGATCGCGCCGACGGCCACGCTGGTGGCGCGCGAGGACCTGCATCCGGCGCTGATCGAACTGTTCGTGCAGGCCGCCGCGAAGATCCACGGCGGGGCGGGGTGGTTCTCGCAGCAGGGCCAGTTCCCGTCCGCGCGCTACACGGAGATTCCCGTGGCGGAGGAAGCGGCGAAGTTCTACAAGGATGGCGCGCCGTTCCTGCAGCGCTACATGAGCTTCTGGCTGGCGAATTTCTTCGACCGCATGTGGGTGCTGGTGGTGGCGCTGGGCGCGCTGATCCTGCCGCTGTCGAAAGTGGTGCCGCCGCTGTACGTATGGCGCATCCGCTCGCGCATCTACCGCTGGTACGGCCAACTGCGCGCGGTGGAACAGGCACTGGAAGAGGTGCCGCGCGATGCGCAGGCAGCGCAACGCATGCAGGTGGGGCGCGCGCAGCTGGCGCGGCTGAACGACATCGAGGACCGTGTCAACCAGGTCTCCGTGCCGCTGTCGTTTGCCGACGATCTGTATGGCCTGCGCAGTCATATCCAGTTCGTGCGGCAGCGGATTCTTAGCCAAACACCGGATCTGGCGACAGAAAATACGGCTATTGCTGAATAGACCGTTTGTTTATCGCCACAACTTGCCCTTTTGGCCACTGATTGATTTGACAGCAAGGCGCCCGCGCCGGGAAGATGAAGCCAGGTCATATCCATCACCAGAAGGGATCACGATGCACCGGAACTCCGCACCCACGAAGCTTCTTCTTGCCGCCGCCATCGCCTCGCTGTTCGGTTCAGCCCATGGCCAGACCCAGGCCCCGACTCAGACCGAGGCGGCCGATACACCTGCTGTCGCGTCGACCGTCATCGTGACGGGCACGCGTGTGTCGAACCGCACGGTGCTCGACACATCGGCACCCGTCGACATCATTTCGGCCGACACGATCAAGAACACGGGGGTACCGGAGATCACGCAGGCGCTGTCGGTCGCGCTGCCGTCGCTGAACTTCCCGCGCCCAGGCCTGGCGGACGGTACGGACACCATCCGTCCCGCCACCTTGCGCGGCCTGGCGCCGGACCAGACGCTGGTGCTGGTGAACGGCAAGCGCCGGCATACGTCGTCGCTGGTAAACCTGAACGGCACCATCGGCCGCGGCTCGGCCGCCGTCGACATGAACACGATCCCCACGGGCATCGTCAAGACCATCGAAGTGCTGCGGGACGGCGCTTCCGCGCAGTACGGGTCGGACGCCATCGCCGGCGTCGTCAACATCCGGCTGCGCAACGACCGCAGCGGCGGCGAGGCCGTCGTCAGCTACGGCAAGCGCATCACCGACTACAGCTTCGACCCCGTGCCCGGACCGGCCGGCGCCACGTGGAGCAGCGAGACGGAGCGCTCGCGCCATGACGGCGGCGTGGCCACCGTCAGCCTGTGGAAGGGACTCGCGTTCGGCGATTCGGGCTTCGTCACCATCGCGGCCGAGTACAAGGACCAGGACCACACGGAGCGCGGCGGCTACGACATGCGTCAGCAATATCCGTTGGTGAACGGGCAGTTCGATCCGCGCGAGAACACGATCGACCGCTTCAACGCGTGGTACGGCGAACCGGAAATGAAGCAGTCCACGATCTTCGCCAACGCCGGCATGAACCTTGGCGGCAGCGTCAAGCTGTATGGCTGGAGCAGCTACCAGAAACGCGAGGCGCGCTCGGCCGGCTTCTTCCGCCGCGCCCTGCAGGACAACAACGTCATCGCCATCTATCCGAACGGCTTCCTGCCGATCATTGCGCCGGATGTCGACGACTTCTCGATCGCCGGCGGCGTCACGTGGACGCTCGATGGCTGGGACATGGACAGCTCGCTCAGCTACGGCAAGAACAAGATGGACTACACCATCGAGAACACGCTGAACCGCTCGCTGGGCGCGGCCAGCCCGACCGTCTTCGACGCGGGCGGTTATTCGTACGACCAGCTGACGTACAACCTGTCCGCCGTGCGCCAGTTCGACTGGGGCCTGGCGTCGCCCGTCAACCTGGCGCTGGGTGCCGAGGCGCGCCGCGAAGGCTACAAGCTGGAGGCGGGCGAGCCTGACTCGTACCGCAACGGCGGCATCCTGCTGCCATCGGGCCTGCCGACGGCTTCCGGTGCGCAGGTGTTCCCGGGCTTCCGTCCCAGCGACGAATCGGACAGCCACCGCAATGCGTTCAGCGTATTTGCGGACGTCGAGGCGAACCTGACGCCGGAGCTGCTGGCATCGTTCGCCGTGCGCGGCGAGCATTACTCGGACTTCGGCAACAACTGGTCCGGCAAGCTGGCGGGGCGCTACAACTTCACCCCCGCGTTCGCGCTGCGTGGCTCCGTGCAGAACGGCTTCCGCGCACCGTCGATGCAGCAGCAGTTCTTCACGTCCACGTCGACCAACTTCATCAACGGCATCCCGTTCGACATCACGACGTTCAAGCCGACCGACCCCGCGGCCGTGGCGCTGGGCGCGAAGCCGCTGGATGCCGAGAAGTCCACCAACTTCTCGCTGGGCGCGGTGGCGAAGTTCGGCCGTGGCAGCATTACTGTCGATGGCTACCAGATCAAGATTCGCAACCGCATCGTGCTGTCCGAGAACCTGACGCAGGCGAACGTGCGCAACTACCTGACGGCCAACGGCTTCCCCGGCGTGGGCGGCGGGCGCTTCTTCATCAACGGTGTGGACACGACGACCAAGGGCGTGGACGTCGTCGCCAACTACCCGTTCGCGCTGGGCGCGGCCGGCAAGATCGACGTCACCCTGGCGGGCAACTATACGGACACGGAAGTGACGAAAGTGCCGGCAACGGCGCAGCTGGCGGCGTTGTCGCCCGCACCGGTGCTGTTCGACCGTGTCAATGTGCTGACGTTCGAGGAAGGCACGCCGAAGACCAAGTTCACGGCCAGCGGCACGTGGTCGCTGGGGCAGTGGGGCGCGACGTTGCGCGCCACGCGCTACGGCAGGGTGCTGACGCCAAGCTCGGCGCCGTTCCCCGACCACATGATGTCAGCCCGCACGCTGGTGGACCTGGAAGGACGCTTCGCCATCACGAAGGGAATGACGTTTGCCGTCGGCGCGGAAAACCTGTTCGACCAGTACCCGGACCCCTACCCGGCCGTGCTGAACTCGACCGGCAATGCGCCGTTCACGAATTACTCGCCGTTCGGCCGGTCGGGGCGCTACGTTTACGCGCGGTTCAGCTACGCGCTATAACGCCTCGAAATGCCGTTGACTGTTTTAACCCCAACGGCAAAGAGCCGGGGTCAGACCCGCCGGGTCTGACCCCAGTTTTACGCCGCTGGGTTGACGTTTTTGCCAACGGCGCACTTATCGCTATGCCCCCACCCATGGCAAGCCGGCCTTGCACCACCCGCCAACCGTCTTTCGATGCCCCTCGGCATCCTTGTCTCCCTCGAAACCCTCCAAGATATCGAAGCTGTTGACATACCCGTTCTCGGTCGCCAGTTTGGCGGCGTGGCGCGAGCGCACGCCGGAGCGGCACAGGAACAGCAGCACGTCGTCAGGCGATGCCTGCGCGGCCAGCTGCTCGGCAAACTGAGGATTCGGCACCCCGCCCGGATACGTACTCCACTGCACGGCGCCATGTTGCGCGTCGGGGATCGCCACCCGGCCTACCCAGTCGCGCTCGGCATTGGTGCGCACGTCGATGAGGCGCACGTGCGGATTTTCCTGCAGTAACTGATGCGCTTCCTGGGGCGTCACTGCGCCAGCATAGGGCAGGCCGGTGCCGCGCTCGCGGGCGCGTTCGAGGATGACTGTGTCGGTACTCATTTCGCGGTAACTCCTCTGGAACTTCGTTTATCATTGCCCGCGCCAGGCGTTGACCATGGCGCGTGCCGGGACCGGGATGCACCAATATGTCCAGATTCGCCAACGTGCTGCCCGGATTCGGTGCAAAATGCGGGGATCGCACCAAAGCGGTGCAGCTGGGAGGTTGCGCTAACGTGGTGCAGAACAGGCCCGGAAGGGGTCCCGAACGATTTTAGTTTCCGTTGGCAGCAAGATCAATGAAGCAATTCGACTATGCTTCCTCGCTTGATGCTGGCACGCTTTCTGCTTTATGTAGTTTCGAGTTTCCGCCGCACACTGTGCTGGCAGCCCTTTTCACTTAGGAGATACGCATGGCAATGACCGCCGAAGAAGTTTTGCAGATGGTAAAAGACAACGAAGTTAAATTCGTTGATTTCCGTTTTGCCGATACCCGTGGCAAGGAACAGCACGTGACCGTGCCAGTATCCCACTTCGATATCGACAAGTTCGAAAGCGGTCATGCGTTCGACGGTTCTTCCATCGCCGGCTGGAAAGGTATTGAAGCATCCGACATGATCCTGCTGCCGGACCCTGCGACCGCGAACATCGACCCGTTCATGGAAGAGACGACGCTGTTCATGCAGTGCGACGTCATCGAACCGTCGGACGGCAAGGGCTATGACCGCGACCCGCGCTCGATCGCCAAGCGCGCCGAAGCGTACCTGAAGTCCTCCGGCCTCGGCGACACCGCCTACTTCGGTCCGGAACCTGAATTCTTCATCTTCGACTCCGTCAAGTGGCGCATCGACATGTCCGGCGCGATGGTCAAGATCGATTCCGACGAAGCGTCGTGGTCCACCGACAAGGACATCGAAGGCGGCAACAGCGGCCACCGTCCGACTGTCAAGGGCGGCTACTTCCCGGTGCCACCGGTCGATTCGTTCCAGGACATGCGCTCGGAAATGTGCCTGATCCTCGAATCGATGGGCATCCCGGTCGAAGTGCACCACCACGAAGTGGCCGGCGCCGGCCAGAATGAAATCGGCACGAAGTTCTCGACCCTGGTCGAGCGCGCCGACTGGACGCAGAACATGAAGTACGTGATCTGGAACGTGGCCCACAGCTACGGCAAGACCGCCACCTTCATGCCGAAGCCGGTCGTGGGCGACAACGGCTCGGGCATGCACGTGCACCAGTCGATCTGGAAAGACGGCAAGAACCTGTTCGCCGGCGACGGCTATGCGGGCCTGTCGGACTTCGCGCTGTACTACATCGGCGGCATCATCAAGCACGCCAAGGCACTGAACGCGATCACCAACCCGGGCACGAACTCGTACAAGCGCCTGGTGCCTGGCTACGAAGCGCCGGTCAAGCTGGCTTACTCGGCACGTAACCGTTCCGCGTCGATCCGTATCCCGCACGTGGCGAACCCGAAGGGCCGTCGTATCGAGACGCGCTTCCCGGACCCGCTGGCGAACCCGTACCTGTGCTTCGCCGCGCTGATGATGGCCGGCCTGGACGGCGTGCAGAACAAGATCCACCCGGGCGAAGCGGCGTCGAAAGACCTGTACCACCTGCCGCCGGAAGAAGACGCGCTGATCCCGACCGTCTGCGCCTCGCTGGAAGAAGCGCTGGATCACCTGAACAAGGACCGCGAGTTCCTGACCCGCGGCGGCGTGTTCAGCGACACGATGATCGATGCCTACATCGAGCTGAAGATGACGGAAGTGACCCGCATGCGCCAGACGACGCACCCGGTCGAATTCGACATGTACTACTCGCTGTAAGCACGGCATGCCGGTCTTGAAACACCGGTAACGAAGAACGCGAGGGGGCTCTTGCCCGCCTCGCGTTTTTTTTCGGATGTTGTATAGTCGGGGCATGAAGATCCGCACCATCGTTTCGCTGCCATTGCTGCTCGTTTCCACCCTTGTTCAGGGACAGATCTACCGCTGCGTGGACGCTGCCGGCCACAAGGAATACACGGACCGCAAGAAGGGCAGCCACTGCGTGGCGCTGGACCTGCCGGACCCCGTGATCGCGGCGCCGGCCCGGCGGGAAGCGCCGGCGGCACGGCCGCGTCAGCCCAGCGCCGCGCCCGCGCCGGCCGTCGCGGCAGGCGCGTTCCCGCGGGTGGACAGTGCGGAGCAGAAGGCGCGCGACGCGGACCGTCGCCAGATCCTCACCGACGAACTCAACGCCGAAATGCAGAAGCTTGGCGAGCTGCGCCGCGAATTCAACAACGGCGAGCCGGAACGTCGCGGCGACGAGCGCAATTACGCCAAGTACCAGGAACGGGTGGCGAACCTGAAAACCGCCATCGCCCGTTCGGAACAGAACGTTGAAGCGCTGAAGCGGGAAATCGCCAACATACGATGAAAATTGTGACCAATATTGCGCGCGCGGCAGCTGCCGCGGCGTCGGTCTTTCCACGTCCGTCGGCGCTTGCCGGGCTCGATCTGCTGGCCTCGGCCGTCGTGATCGTCGACGGGGAAGGGCATATCGTCTACGCCAACGCGGCGGCCGAGAACCTCCTGGAAAGCTCGCTGAAGGCGCTGACGCGGCAGAAGCTGTGCGGCCTGTTTGCCAACCCCGCCGAGCTGGAACACACCATCGCGCAGGCGCGGGCGCACAAGTTTTCCGACCTGCGCCAGGAGCTGATCCTGGAGCGCCCCGGCCGCGAGCCGCTACACGTGCACACGATCGCCAGCGCGCTCGACGAGCCGGCGGACAATGTGCTGCTGGAACTGCGCGAGACGGTGCAGCAGATGAAGCTCGATCGCGAGGAGCGCCTGCTGGACCAGAGCCAGGTCAACAAGGAGCTGATCCGCAACCTGGCGCACGAGATCAAGAATCCGCTGGGCGGCATCCGCGGCGCGGCGCAGCTGCTGGAGATGGAGCTGCCGCCATTGCACCTGCAGCAGCTGCGCGAATACACGCAGGTCATCATCAAGGAAGCGGACCGGCTGCAGACCCTGGTCGACCGGCTGCTGGCGCCGCACCGGCGTCCGCACATCGTTGGCGACGTGAACATTCACGAAGTGCTGGAGCGCGTGCGCAGCTTGATGATGGCCGAATTCCCGGCGGGGCTGGCGATCGTGCGCGATTACGACGCGTCGCTGCCCGAGTTCAGGGGCGACAAGGAACAGCTGATCCAGACCGTGCTGAACATCGCCCACAACGCGGCGCAGGCGCTGGCCGAACGCATCGACGGCGGCGATGCGCAGATCGTTTTCAAGACCCGCGTGGCCCGTCAGGTCACCCTGGCGAAGGTCCGTTACAACCTGGCATTAGACTTGCATATCATCGACAATGGACCTGGCATCCCGCCCCAGATCCGCGATCGCATCTTCTATCCCCTGGTCTCCGGCCGGGATGGCGGCAGCGGTCTCGGACTGACGTTGGCGCAGACCTTCGTGCACCAGCACATGGGCGTCATCGAGTGCGAGAGCCGGCCCGGATATACGGACTTCAGGATCCTGCTGCCGCTGCCATAAGCGAAGGCGGCAAGCCTGGAGCGGTCTCGATCCACATTGCGGGAAGCACACAACACACATGAAGCCAATCTGGATAGTCGACGACGACGAATCGATCCGCTGGGTACTGGAAAAAGCACTGGCGCGGGAAAGCCTCGCCACAAGGAGTTTTGCCAACGCGCGCGACGCGATGGCCGCGCTGGAAGTCGACACGCCACAGGTGCTGGTGTCGGACATCCGCATGCCGGGCGACTCCGGCCTCGACCTGCTGCAGCTGGTCAAATCGCGCCATCCCGGCCTGCCCGTCATTATCATCACCGCGTTCTCCGACCTGGATTCGGCCGTTGCCGCGTTCCAGGGCGGCGCCTTCGAATACCTGGCCAAGCCGTTCGATATCGACAAGGCCGTCGAACTGATCCGCCGCGCGCTGGACGAAAGCCTGCGCGAATCGAACGTCGAATCGGGCCCGGCCGAGACGCCGGAAATCCTGGGGCAAGCGCCGGCCATGCAGGAAGTCTTCCGCGCCATCGGCCGCTTGTCGCAGTCGAACGTGACTGTGCTGATCACCGGCGAATCGGGCACCGGCAAGGAGCTCGTCGCGCGGGCACTGCACAAACACAGCCCGCGCGCCGCGCAGCCGTTCATCGCGCTGAACACGGCGGCGATACCGAAGGACCTGCTGGAATCCGAACTGTTCGGTCACGAACGCGGCGCCTTTACCGGCGCGCAGACGACGCGGCGGGGCCGCTTCGAGCAGGCCGAGAACGGCACCCTGTTCCTCGACGAGATCGGCGACATGCCGTTCGACCTGCAGACGCGGCTGCTGCGCGTGCTGTCGGACGGCCATTTCTATCGCGTCGGCGGCCACCAGCCGCTGAAGGCCAACGTGCGCGTCATCACGGCCACGCACCAGAACCTGGAGCAGCGCGTGCGCGACGGCCTGTTCCGCGAAGACTTGTATCACCGCCTCAACGTCATCCGCCTGCGCCTGCCGAGCCTGCGCGAACGGCGTGAGGACATCCCCATCCTGGTGCGCCACTTCCTGCTGCAAAGCGCCAAGCAGCTGGGCGTGGAAGCCAAGCGCATGAGCGACGCCACGCTGACGTTCCTGTCCAGCCTCGACCTGCCCGGCAACGTGCGCCAGCTGGAGAACCTGTGCAACTGGATCACTGTGATGGCGCCGGGGCAGACGGTGGAAGTGAAAGACCTCCCGCTCGAACTGTCGGAAGGGTCGAGTGCCATGCAGGCCGCGCCCGAGCTGGCCGTCCCCGCGCACCAGCCGCCCGTCGCGGCCGCCGCCGCACCTGCCGCACCACGTCCCGACGGCTGGCTGGCGCTGCTGGAACTGCAGGCGGCAACGATGCTGTCGGACGGCCAGCAGGACGTGATGGACGTGCTGGGCCGCCAGTTCGAATCGGCACTGATCCGCACCGCGCTGAAATACACGCACGGCCGCAAGAACGACGCCGCCGTCCGCCTGGGCATCGGCCGCAACACCATCACGCGCAAGATCGCCGAGCTCGGCATCGACGGTGCCAAGGAGGATTGACGCCCAGTGGGCGTCAATCCAGAGGCGCCCAGTGGGCGTCAATCCAAAAGCCGAGCTCATGTCCACCTTGGGGGCGCAGCAGGGGTTTCGAGGAGCACAGCTCCTCGCCTGCGTAGCAGGTAAGCCATGCTTACCTCCTCCCACACCCCGACACGGACACAAGCTCGGCCGTGATAAATATTTTTGGGCAGTGACGAGCTTGTGTCCACCTCGGGGTCACACCCCGACACGGACACGAGCTCTGCCGAGCAGCATCGACGAGCCCGTGTCAACATCGGGGTCAGGCACCAAAGCTGACACGAGCTGAACTGCATCGCAGCTGAGCCCGTGTCTTGTCGGGGTGTGACCCCGAGGTGCCCGAGGTGGACACGGACACGGCTTTAACCACGGCCGAGACCGTGTCAGCTTTCGTGCCTGACCCCGATGTTGACACTAGCTCATCAGTAGGCGGATTTCGGGTAAGCTCTGGGCTTCTTGTCCGAGCTTATTTATCTGGAATCTGTATGCTGATCAATTGCGTCGCCTATCAACACGGCCACAAGCTTGCCGACATCCCCGTGGCCGATATCAGCGAGCATATTGCCGCCGACGATACGTTTGTCTGGGTGGCGCTGAAGGATGCGAAGGCCGAGGAGCTGGCGGTCATGCAGGAGGAGTTCGGCCTGCACGAGCTGGCGGTCGAGGATGCGCTGCGTGGCCACCAGCGGCCGAAGATCGAGGAGTACGGCGACTCGCTGTTCGTGGTCGTCAAGACGGTGGAAATGGTCGACGATGAACTCGTACTGGGCGAGATCGATATCTTTGTCGGCAATAACTATGTGCTGTCGTCGCGCCAGAACAGCGCGCAGAGCTTCATGGGCGTGCGTGCGCGGACCGAGCGCGAGCCGCATCTGCTGCGGCACGGCTCCGGCTTCGTGCTGTATGCGCTGATGGACGCGGCCGTCGACCGCTACTTCCCCATTGTCGATGCGTTTGAAGAAGAGCTGGAGCAGATCGAGGACAGTATCTTCCTGCAGCAGACGCAGCGCGCGAACATCCAGCGCCTGTACGAGCTGAAACGCAAGGTCATGACGTTGCGCCACGCTGTCGCGCCGCTGCTGGACGCCATCGGCAAACTGCACGGTGGCCGCGTCCCGGCGATGTGCCTCAACAGCCAGGAATACTTCCGCGACGTGCACGATCACTTGGCCCGCATCAACGGCACGCTCGATACGATCCGCGACACGATCGGTACCGCCATCCAGGTGAACCTGTCGATGGTGGCGCTGGATGAAGGGGAGGTCAACAAGCGACTGGCCGCCTACGCCGCCATCTTCGCGGTGCTGACGGCGTTTGCCGGCATCTGGGGCATGAACTTCAAGAATATGCCCGAGCTCGATTGGCGCTACGGCTACCCGGCCGCGCTGACGCTGATGGCCACCACCTGCTTCCTGCTGTACCGGCGCTTCAAGCGCGCCGGCTGGCTGTAGCGCTTGGTTCTCTCTTACTCTCAAGCGCGCCAGTTGGCTGTAGCGCTTGGTTCTTTCTTTTTTCTCAAGCGCGCCGGTTGGCTGTAGCGCTTACTTGCTCGTTATTTCTTCGCGGCCATCGACAGCGCGACGGCTTCCGCCACCTTGATGCCGTCCACGCCGGCGGACAGGATGCCGCCCGCGTAACCCGCGCCTTCGCCGGCCGGGAACAGGCCGCGCGTGTTCAGGCTCTGGTAATCGTCGTCGTTGCGCTTGATGCGGATCGGCGACGACGTGCGCGTCTCCAGCCCGGTCAGCACGGCGTCGTGCTTGAAGTAGCCGCGCACCTGTTTGTCGAACGCCGGGAACGCTTCGCGCAACGCTTCCACCGCATACTCCGGCAGGATCGTTGCCAGGTCCGTCAGGTGCACCCCCGGTTTGTACGACGGCACCACGGCGCCGAATTCCGTCGACGCCTTGCCCGCCACGAAGTCGCCCATCAGCTGGCCCGGCGCGCTGTAGTCGCGGCCGCCCAGCTCGAACGCCTTTTCTTCCAG
>Ga0265797_10006599_pt1 | contig 16284 bp, 17 predicted proteins | sample P2T30metagenome_FD_192433 | JGI IMG/M metagenome (GOLD analysis project Ga0265797, IMG submission 192433) | Plant litter microbial communities from East Loma Ridge, Irvine, California - P2 T30 | ecosystem: Environmental > Terrestrial > Plant litter > Unclassified | place: USA: California... | reverse complement strand
CCGCCGTGGGGGGGGGGGACGGGTGGTCGACCCGGCGACGGCCCGCGCGCGGAGGCGTCGGCGGGGGCGTCGGGACCGGTCGAGCGTACGCCCGGCACCGGGACGTCGCCTGGGCCCTGACGGGCCCCGTCAGGGCCCCCTCCGACGACGACGGCCCCGACGGCCGGACGCGAGGTGCGTGCCGGCGGTCGGGGCCGTCGTCGCGGTCCGGCCCGGGGCGCGGGGGCCGCGGGGGCCGCGGGGGCCGCGGGGGCCGCGTGTTGCCGCGCCGGGACCGCGCCGGTCAGGCGAGCGAGGCGAGCCCGAAGACGGCGGCGGCGATGCCGAAGCCCATGACGCCGATGGTCGTCTCCATGACCGTCCACGTCTTGAAGGTCGTCTTCACGTCCATCTCGAAGAAGCGGCCGACGAGCCAGAAGCCGGAGTCGTTGACGTGGCTCGCGACGACGGAGCCCGCGGCGACCGCGACGACGAGGGCGGCGACCTGCAGGGCGTTGAAGTCCCCGGCGAGGATCGCCGGCGAGACCAGGCCCGCGGTCGTCGTGAGCGCCACCGTGGCGGAGCCCTGCGCGATGCGGAGGATCACCGCGATGAGGAAGCCGGCGAGGATCACGGGCACGCCGAGGTCGCCGAGGACGTCGGCGAGGGCGTCGCCGATGCCGCTGCTGCGCAGCACGCCGCCGAACATGCCGCCCGCGCCGGTGATGAGGATCACGGAGGCGACCGGGCCGAGCGCCGACTCGAGGGTGCTCTCGAGCGCGCTCTTCTCGACGCCACGGCGACGACCGAGCACGAAGGCCGCGACGAGCAGCGCGATGAGCAGCGCGACCGGCGTCTCGCCGAGCGTGCGGAGCAGCTGGAACCAGGTCTGGTCGGTGCTGCCCTCGGGCAGGGCGCCGCCCTGGGCGAGCGCGTTGAGGCCGGTGTTGAGGAAGATCAGCACGAGGGGCAGCAGCAGCAGCCCGACGACGGTGCCGAAGCGCGGGGGGTTCGCCTCGGCGTGCTCGTCGGCCTGGCCGAGCAGGGCGGGCACGGGCAGCACGAACTTCTTGCCGGCCCAGAGCCCGTAGAGGTACGAGGTGACGAACCAGGTGGGGATCGCGGCCACGAGGCCGACGAGGATCACGACGCCGACGTTCGCCTCGAAGAAGGCCGAGGCGGCGACGGGACCGGGGTGCGGCGGCACGAAGATGTGCATCACCGAGAAGGCGCCCGCGGCGGGCAGGCCGTAGCGGAGCACGCCGCCGCCGAGGCGTCGCGCGACCGAGAAGACGATGGGCAGCATGACGACGAGCCCGGCGTCGAAGAAGATCGGGAAGCCGAAGATCAGCGAGGCGACGCCGAGCGCGAGGGGTGCGCGCTTCTCGCCGAAGGCGTCGATGAGGCGGTCGGCGAGGGCTTGGGCGCCGCCGCTGGTCTCGACGAGGCGGCCGAGCATCGCGCCGAGGCCGACGAGCAGGGCCACCGTGCCGAGCGTGGAGCCGAACCCGCCGACGAGCACGGTCACGATCTGCGAGGTCGGGATCCCGGTCGCGAACGCCGTGGCGAGGCTCACCAGGATCAGGGCGACGAACGCGTGCACCCGGAGCTTGATGATCAGGAACAGCAGGACGACGATCGCCGCGGCGGCGATCAGCAGGAGCGGACCGGCCGTCAGGCTCTGGGTCCATCCTTCGATGGTCATGTTCTCTCCGTCGAGTCGTGACCCGCCGCCCGGCTGACCGCGGTGTCGCGCACAAAGGTAACATCATTGGCGACGTCGGTGTCGTCGGTACCCTGTGCCAGGCGGTCGACCGGTCGCCCGTCCCGGTCGGCCCGCACCCGGCCGTCCGCACACCAGGAGGCCCCGTGGCAGCGCACACCGAGCGCCTCGTCGACGTGCTCGGCCGGGACATCGTCGACGGCGTCCTGCCCCCCGGCACCCGGCTCACCATCGAGGCCCTCGAGGAACGCTTCGGCGTGAGCCGCACCGTCGTGCGCGACTGCGTCCGCGTCCTCGAGACCATGGCGCTCCTCGTCCCCCGACGCCGCGTCGGCCTCGTCGTGCAGGAGCCCGCCACCTGGAACGTCTACGACGCCCGCGTCATGCGCTGGCGCCTGCAGGGCCCCGGGCGGGCCGCCCAGTTCCGCTCCCTCACCCAGCTGCGCCGGGCCGTCGAGCCCGAGGCCGCCTCCCTCGCGGCGAGCGGGGCGACCGACGACCAGCGCGAGCGGCTCCTCGGACTCGCCGCGGACCTCCGGCGGCTCGGCGAGGCGGGCGACCTCGAGGCGTTCCTCGCGGCCGACGTCGAGTACCACGTGCTGCTGCTCGAGGCCAGCGGGAACGAGATGTTCCTCGCGCTGCGCGAGGTCGTCACCGAGGTGCTGTCCGGCCGCACGCACCAGGGCCTCATGCCCCTCCGCCCCGAGGAGCACGCGCTCCGCACGCACGAGGAGGTCGCGACGGCCGTGCACGCCGGGCACGCCGCGCGGGCGGCCGAGCGGATGGCGTCGCTCCTCGCCGAGGTGAGCAGCGCGATCGACTGACGCCGCGCCTCCGGCCGCCGGTGCTCGACGCGGTCGGGCCGGCACGGCAGGCTGGTGCGCATGGACACGACGTCGCGACCCCGACCGACCACCGCCCGCCGCACGGATGACACGCGTCGGGTGGACGCCCGTCGCGTGGACGACGTGCGTCGCGTGGACGACGTGCGTCGCGTGGACGACGGCGCTCGTGCGGGCGGCGCGCGTCGCGCGGTGCGCGCACGGCTCGCGGCGGCCCTGGCCGTGCCGGTCGTCGCCCTCGCGCTCGCGGGCTGCGCCGGCGCGGCCGGAGGCGCGGCGACGCCCGCCCCGTCGGTCCCGTCCGAGACGCCCCCGCCCACGGACGCCCCCGGGGGCGACGCCGCGGGAGGGGACGTGGACGGGCCCGAGGTGCTCGGGGAGCGCTGGGCCGACGCGCCCGCGCCCGAGCTCGGTCCCGACGGCACGGCGGAGCCCACGGCCGGCTGGGTGGAGCCCGGCGCCCGGTTCTTCGTGACCACCCTCGGGTCGTCGAGCTGCCCGCTCGCTCCGACCGGACTGCTTCCGTCGGCCGCCGAGGGTGCGCTCACCGTCGAGTTCACGCGGGTCGGAGGCCCGATGTGCACCATGGACTTCAGTCCGAGCAGCTGGGTGCTCGACCTGCCCGCCGAGCTCGCCGACGCCGCGCCGCTCACCGTCACGTTGGCGGGCGAGGTCGACCCCGCGGTGGACGTCGTGCTCGAGCGCTGATCCCCCGGGGGCGCGGCCTCCGCACCGGGGCCGCCCCGGCGCGACCTCTGCACCGGGGTCGCTGGCCTACCGCGCCAGGAATCGTACTGGCCGCCACGTCTAGACGTGGCGGCCAGTACGATTCCTGGCGCTGTGCGGGCAGGGGAGTGCGGGGCAGGGGAGCGCGCGGGGCGACGGCCGGAGGCGCGACCCGCGTCAGGCGAGCAGGTCGCGCTGCCAGACGAGCGCGGCGGCGCCCACGAGCGGGCTCTCGTCGCTGAGCCCGGACCGCACCACGCGGCAGCGTCGCGCGTAGTCGTTGACGGGAGCCTCGTCGACGGTGGCGCGGACCAGGTCGAGGTAGTCGTCGCTCACGCGTGAGAAGCCCCCGCCGATCGCGGCGACGTCGAGGTCGAGCAGGGTCGCCACCGACGAGATGGCCTCGCCGACGGCGTTCGCGCTGCGGCGGACGGCGGCCACCGCGACCTCGTCGCCGGTGACGTAGTCCCGCGCGAGGTCCTCGCCGCGCTCACCGCTCCAGCCCTGCTCGCGGGCCCAGGCCACGACGTTCGGCCCGGACGCGATCTTCTCGAGCGTGGCGCGCAGCGCGTTCTCGCCGGCGGGCCGGTCCGCGATCTGGACCTGCCCGATGTGGCCGGCGTTTCCGGTGCCTCCCGAGAGCAGTCGTCCGTCGACCATGAGGCCGCCGCCGACCCCGGTGGACACCGTCACGGCGAGCGAGTTGCGGGCGCCCTGCGTGGCGCCGACCCAGTGCTCGGCGAGGGCGAGCGCTGTGCCGTCGAGGCGCAGCACGGTGGGCGCGGCGTCCGGCAGGACCGACGACGCCAGGCCCTCGACGAGCTCGCGGAGCGGGAACCCGCGCCACGCGGTGAGGTTGATGGGCGAGACGGTGCCCGCCACGAGGTCGACCGGGCCGGCGCTGCCGATGCCCGTGCCGACGACGACGTCCCCGTCGGGCAGGGCGCCGAGGGCGTGCGCGACGACGGCGCGGACCGCCTCGGCGAGCTCGTCGCTCGACGCCTCGGGCCCGGTGGGCTGCCGCGACCGGCTGCCGGGGGAGAGCGTCCCGTCGGCAGCGACGAGCGCGGCCTCGACCTTGGTGCCGCCGACGTCGACGGCGAGCGCGTGCTGCTGCATGGGAGCCAGGCTAGCGGGGGCGCCGCCGACGGCGCGGACGCGAGCGGGGGCGCCGCCGACGGCGCGGTCGCGGCCGTGAGTGCGGTCGCGAGGGCGAGCACGGCAGGTGCGCGGCGGGACCGCCGTCACCGGCCGCCTCCGGGGCTAGGGTGGCGCGCATGGACGAGACCCCCACCCCCGACACCGTGGCAGGGCGCGTCGTCGTCCTCGGCGACGCCCTCATCGACGAACTGCGCACCCCCGCCGGGTCCGAGACGCACGTGGGCGGTGCCGGCCTCAACGTCGCGGTCGGCCTGAGCCGCCTGGGCGTGTCCACGACCCTCCTCGCGAGCGTGGGCGACGACGCGGACGGGACGCGCCTCCGGGAGTTCCTCGCCGAGCACGGCGTCGAGCTCGTCGCGACGGTGAACCCGCTCGGGACGGGGCGTGCCGTGTCCGAGCGCGTCGGCGGCGAGCCGACCTACGCCTTCAGCGACGCCGCCGTGGCCCGCACCCTCGACTTCTCGGACGCGCAGCGCGCCGCCGTCGCCGCGGCGCCCCTCGTCGTCGTGAGCTCGTACCCGTTCGACGACGCGTGGGCGACCGAGCACCTGCTGCAGGTGGTCGGCGAGCGGCCGCCGCGCCTGGTCGTCGACCCGAACCCGCGCCCCGGGTTCCTCCGCGACGTGGCCGCCTTCGTCGCCGGGTTCGAGCGGGCCGCGGCGCTGTCGCTGCTCGTCAAGGTGGGGGAGGACGACGCCGACCTCGTCGCCGGCGGCACGGTCGACGCCTGGCGCACGCGCCTCCTCGACGCGGGTGCCGGTGCGGTCCTCGCCACCTACGGCGCCGACGGGGCGTCGCTCACCGTCGCCGGCCACGACGAGGTGCGGCGCCCGGTCACGGCGCTCCCGGGCGACGTCGTCGACACGATGGGCGCGGGCGACGCGTCCTTCGCCGCGGTCGTCGCGGCGCTGCTGCGGGGACGGGCCGGAGGCGCGGGCACCGACTGGACCGGAGCGCTCGAGACCGCGATGGGCGTCGCCGCGGCGACCGTCCGCGCGCCGGGCGCGCTCCTGCGCACGCCCTGACGCCCCCTCCCGGCAGGGACCTCACCACACCCCAGGGAACTCACGACACCCCAGCCCGCGAGCTGGGGTGCCGTCGGCGTCCTGGGGTGTGACGGGCTGCGCGGCGCGCGCGGCGCGGCGCGCGCGGCGCGGCGCGCGCGGCGCAGCGGGTGCGCCACGCGCGGCACCGGAGCGGTCAGAGGCGGTCGCCGGCCACCGCGAAGGTGTCGCAGGCCGTCGCGCCGCCGTCGCGGCCGGTGGTGAACCAGCGCTGGCGCTGCTCCGAGCCGCCGTGCGTCCACGAGTCGCTGTCGACCTCGCCGCCGGACGCCTCCTGGATCCGGTCGTCGCCCACGGCCGCGGCGGCGTCGAGGGCGTCCGCGACCTGCTCCTCCGTGACGGGCTCGAGGAACGTCGTCCCCGCGTCGTCCTGCACGGTCGAGGCTGCGCCCACCCAGGCGCCGGCGTAGCAGTCGGCCTGCAGCTCGAGCCGGACCGAGTCGCTGTCGGGGCCGGTGCCACGGCGGTCGGCGCGGTCGAACGCGCCCGTGAGCTGCTGCACGTGGTGGCCCCACTCGTGCCCGACGACGTACATCTGGGCGAGGGGACCGCCGCTCGCCCCGAACTGCGACTGCAGCTGGTCGTAGAACGATGTGTCGACGTACAGCGCCTGGTCGGGCGGGCAGTAGAACGGGCCGGTCGCGCTCGACGCGGCGCCGCAGGCGGTCGTGGTGGCGTCGGTGAAGAGGAAGAAGTCGGGGGTGACGTAGTCCGTGACACCCAGCGCCGGCGCCTCCTGCTGCCAGTAGGCGTCGAGCGACGTCGCGGCGCCCGCCATGCGGCAGTCGATGCTGGCGTTGGCGTCGGCACCTGTCGTGCACTCGCTGAGCTCTTGCTCGGCGACGGGCTGCGCACCGCCCCCGGTGCCGTCGCCCCCGACGAAGGGGCTGATGTCGACGCCCGTGAACTGGAAGATCACGAAGGCGGCGATCGCCACCAGGCCGACGCCGCCGGCGACGCCCGCGGTCGTGCCGCGGCCCCGGCGGCGGACCTTGCTGCCGTCGATGCGGGCGTCAGGGTCGAAGGTCATGTCGCCGACGCTACTGCGGGGGCCGGAGGCGCGCCCGCCCCGGTCACGCCGGGCGCGGCGGGCGGGCGGCCGGCCCCGCGCCTCCGGCCTCCGCGTCGCGCCGGGCGGGCGGCCCCGCGCCTCCGGCCCCCGCGTCGCGCCGGGTGGCCGTGTCCGACCGGACCGCCCCCGTGCACCTGCGGGCCGTGCCCGCTCGGGCGAGGCCCGTGCACGCGACGAGGGCGCCGCCCCCGGCCGGAGCCGGGCGCGACGCCCTCGCGGGACGGTCTCGGGGACTACGCCTCGAGCTCGGCGTCGAGCGTGATCTCCACGCCGGTGAGCGCCTTCGAGACCGGGCAGGTCTCCTTGGCGTTCTGCGCGGCCTTCGCGAAGGCGTCGGCGTCGAGGCCGCTGACCTCGCCACGGACGACGAGGTGGATGCCGGTGAGCTGGAACCCGCCGCGCTCGGAGTCCGGGCCGAGCGAGACGTCGGCCTTGACGTCGAGCGCCTCGACCGTGCCGCCGGCCTCGCCGAGGACGGCGGAGAACTGCATGGCGTAGCAGGCGGAGTGGGCGGCGGCGAGGAGCTCCTCGGGGCTGGTGGCCCCGTTCGCGTCGTCGGCGGCGCGCTTCGGGAACGACACGTCGTAGGTGCCGATCTTCGAGCTGCTCAGCTCGACCTGGCCCTCTCCCTGCTCGAGGCTGCCGTTCCAGGCGGTGCGTGCGGTGCGCGTGGGCATGTGGTCTCTCTTTCGTCGGAGGGTGTGTCGGGGTGTCGTGCGGGGGAGGTGGTGCGGGACTGGGGGAGGGAGCAGGTGTGCCGGACCGGTCGGCGGCGGCGGCGGCGGCGGCGGCGGCGGACGGTGCGGGGCGGTCGTCAGGGGACCGGGCAGGGCTCCGGCGTGCCGAGCACGTGACCGGGCGCGAGCTGGGGGCCGCCCGCGTGCGGGTCGTCGCCGTCGTGCGTGCGGACGCTGGCTCCCAGGCGGGCGACCGTCTCGGTGAGCGTCGCGATCGCGGCGGTGTCGAGTCCGGTCGCCGCGCAGATGAGATCGGGGATGCGGCCGGCGTGCTCGCGGAGGGCCTCGCCGGCGGGGGTCAGGGCCACCTCGACCACGCGCTCGTCGGGGCGGGGCCGGGTGCGGACGACGACGCCCGCCTCGTCGAGGCGCCGCAGCAGGGGCGAGAGCGTGCCGGAGTCGAGCTGCAGGCGCTCGCCGAGGCCCTTGACGGTCGTGGGTCCCTGCTCCCAGAGGACGAGCAGCACGAGGTACTGCGGGTAGGTGAGCCCGAGGGGGCTGAGCAGGTCGCGGTACGTGGCGGTGATCGCGCGGGACGCCGAGTAGAGCGCGAAGCAGACCTGCTCGTCGAGCAGGGGCGTGCGCGGGGCGGTCGTCGCGGTGGTCATGGCGGACACGCTAGCACGATTGTCCACAACTCGGTCGTGCACGACCGGGTCGCGCGCCACCGCGACGGCCGGAGGCGCGGGACCGCTACCCGAGGACCGCCCACCCGTGCGGCGGCACCACCCACGAGGCGTCACGGCGGGAGGCGGACCCGGCGAGCAGGCCGACCGGGGAGGCCGCGCCTCCGGCCCCCGCGCCTCCGGCCCCCGGGCCCGAGACGGCGTCCTCGACGACGAGCTCGGCGTCGTCGAGGTCGAGGGCCACGACGAGGCGACCGCCGCCGTCGCGCTCGCGCACCTCGTAGGCCAGCGTCTCGTTGGTGAGCGACAGGCGCTGCACGACGGCCCGGTGCAGCCACGGGTGCCGGCGGCGGAGGCCGAGCAGCTCCTGGTGCAGGGCGAGCATCGCGCGGGCACGGTCGGGCGTCGTGGCACCGAGGAACCCCCCGTCGGACACGGCGTCGCCGGGCGTCCCGGGCAGGGCGGGACGGACCGCGTCGTCGCCGCCCACGCGCTCCTCCTTCACGGCGCGCAGCTCGAACTCGTCGCCCGCGTAGACGGCCGGCGTGCCCGGCAGGGTCGCGAGCAGCACCACCGCGTGCGGCAGGTGCCGCTCGTCGTCGACCTGGCTCGCGATCCGGGTGACGTCGTGGTTGCCGACGAACGTCCACGGCGCGAACGCGTCGACGAACGACGCGTGCCGCTGCAGGGCCCAGTCGAGCTCGTAGAGGTTGCGCTGGTCGAGCGAGCTCCAGACCGCCTTCCACAACTCGTACTGCGTCACCGAGTCGACGCCGCTCTCGGCGACGAACGCCGCGTGGTCGCCGTGCAGGACCTCGGCGACGACGTACGCCTCGGGGTGCCGTTCGCGGACCCGCGGCAGCACCCGGGCCCAGAACGACGTCGGCACCGCGTACGCCGCGTCCAGCCGCCAGCCGTCGACGCCCTGGTCCAGCCAGTGCGTCATCACCTCGACGACGAGGTCCTCGACGTCGGGGGAGGAGTGGTCGAGGGTCACGAGCAGGTCGTGCCCCTCGAACGGCACCACCCCGCCGTCGGCGTCGCGCGCCAGCAGTCGCGCCTCGGGCGAACCCGGGTCGGCGAGGGCCGCCCGCACGAACGGGTGCTCGCGCCCCACGTGGTTGAAGACGCCGTCGAGCAGCACCCGCACGCCCCGGTCGTGGGCCGCCGCCACCAGGTGGCGCAGGTCGTCGGCGTCCCCGAGGCGCGGATCGACCGCGAAGTGGTCGACGGTGTCGTAGCCGTGCGTCGTCGAGGCGAACACCGGCCCCAGCGCGAGGCCGTTCAGGCCCAGGTCGGTGACGTGGTCGAGCCACGCCTCCAGCTGCGGCAGGCGGTGCTCGGGTGCGTCGTCAGGGCCGGGGGCCGCGTCACCCGTCGTGTCCGCGCCGACGGCGCCGAGGGGGTAGACGTGCCACCAGAGGGCGTGCTCGATCCAGGAGGGCATGCGGGCGACGGTAGACGCCGTGGTGCCGGAGGCGCCGGGCGCGCCCCCAGGACCGCGTGCCCCGGGTGCCGCGCCGGCCCGCGCCTCCGGCCCGCGTTCCCGGCCCGCGTTCTCGGCCCGCGTTCTCGGCCCGCGCCTCCGGCCCGCGCCTCCGGCCCGCGTTCTCGGCCCGCGCCTCCGGCCCGCGCCTCCGGCCCGCGTTCTCGGCCCGCGCCTCCGGCCCGCGTTCCCGGCCCGTGCCTCCGGCCGCCGCTCGGCCGTGCAGGGGACGCCCGCGGGGTCAGCGGGCGGTGCGGCCCTCGCGCTCGGCGCGGGCGGCGCGCTCGGCGTCGCGCTCCTTGACGCGGGCGTCCTCGGCGCGGACCGCGGCCAGCGACGCCCGCTCGGTGCGCAGCCAGTCGGGCATGCGCTCGAGCAGTTCCTTGATCTGCGCGGTCGTCATGACGTCGTCGACGCCGGCCCGGGCGAGGCCCGAGTTCGACACGCCCAGCTTCTGCGCCACCACGGAGCGCGGGTGCGGACCCTCACGGCGCAGTTCAACGAGCCACGCGGGGGGCTCCTCGAGCCAGGCGGCGAGCTGCGTGCGGGTGACGCCCTCGGCGCGGAAGTCGTCGGGCGTCGCCGGCAGGTGCACCCCGAGCTTCTTCGCGGCGGTCGCGGGCTTGAGCGTCTGCGGCGTGCGCGCGGGGGTGCTGTCGGTCATGGGGTCCAGGGTACCGGGCGGCGGCCCCGCGCCCCGTACCCTGGCCGCATGGGTGCGGAGAGCTTCACGGTCGGGTTCGTGCCCGGCGTCACGGTGACGAAGTGGTCGAGGGCGTGGTCCGAGCGCCGGCCCGACACCCCCCTCGAGCTCGTCGAGGTGGACGCCGCCGACCCCCTCGCGGCGCTCGCCGACGGCCGGGTCGACATGGTGCTCGCCCGCCTGCCGCTCGACACGGACGGCCTGCACGCGATCCCGCTGTACGAGGAGCGCGCCGTCGCCGTCGTGTCGAAGGACCACGCCCTCGCCGCCCTCGCCCCCGACGAGGAGGCCGTGCTCGCCGACCTCGCCGACGAGGTCCGCCACGACCTGGCGCTCGCCCCCGCGGACGCGGTCTCCGTCGCCGCCGCCGGGTCCGGCGTCGCGCTGCTGCCGCAGTCCCTGGCCCGCCTGCACGCGCAGAAGGCGACCACCTACCGCTTCGTCGCCGACGCCCCCGCCACCACCATCGCGCTCCTCTGGCCCGCGGACCGTGACGACGACGACACCGACGACTTCGTGGGCGTGGTCCGTGGTCGCACCGCGCGCAGCTCGCGGGGCCGGAGTCGCGACGACGAGCCCGAGGCGGGCCCCCGCGGGCGGGCTGCCCGGCCCGGCGCCTCCGGCACCGCACGCCCGGCGAAGGGCGATGGTGCTCGCGGCGCCTCCGGCCGCGGAGCCCCGAAGGGCGCCCGCGGCGGTCGTCCCGGGCGCTCCTCGGGCGGCGGAGCGGCTGGCCGCGGTCGTCCGCGTCGATCGCGCTGACCCGCGCCCGCCCGCCTGCCGGTCCGCCAGGCCGGCGCCTGCTCTGGCGGGTGCGGCGGTGCGTTCTTCGTGCGGCGGTGGCCTTTTTCGCACCGCCGTGCGAGAAGGCCGCCGTCGTGTGGTCGGCTGCCGTGGGTGCCGTGCGTGGCCCTTCTTGCACGGGCGTGGGGGGTGCGAGCGGGTGCGGCGGTGCGTTCCTCGTGCGGCGGTGGCCTTTTTCGCCCCGCCGTGCGAGAAAGCCGCCGCGGCACGACCGGCACGACCGGCACGACCGGCGCGACCGGCGCGACCGGCACGGCCGGCACGGCCGGCGCGACCGGCGCGGCCGGCGCGGCCGGACGGGCGGCGCGCAGGCCCTCCGCCGAGGGGGCGACAGGTGTCGCGCTGACGCCCGCGGCTCTGCCACAGTGGTGGGCATGTCGACGAAGACCTGCCTGATCACCGGAGCCGGCCGCCGCGAGGGGATCGGGGCGGGCATCGCCCGCGCGCTCGCCGCCGACGGCTGGGACCTCGCGCTCGTCACCTGGGACCCCTACGACGCGGACATGCCCTGGGGCACCCGACCGCACGACCTCGACGAGCTCGTCGCCGAGGTCGAGGCCGCCGGGCGCCGCGCGGTCGTCGTGCAGGCCGACCTCGCCGATCCCGGCACCCCCGCGCGGCTCTTCGCCGAGGTGCGCGAACGGCTCGGCACCGTCACCGGCCTCGTGCTGTCGCACTCGCAGAGCGTCGACTCGAGCATCCTCACGACGAGCGTCGAGATGTTCGACCGGCACTTCGCCGTGAACACCAGGGCCGCGTGGCTGTGCATCGCCGAGCTCGCCCGACAGCTGCCCGACGTGCCCGACGCGAGCCCCGAGCAGCTCGAGGGGCGCGCGCGGATCGTCGCCCTCACCAGCGACCACACCGTGCACAACCTGCCGTACGGGGCGAGCAAGGGCGCGCTCGACCGCATCGTGGTCGCGGCCGCCAAGGAGCTCGGGCACCTCGGGATCACCGCGAACGTGCTCAACCCGGGGCCGATCGACACCGGGTGGATGGACGACGAGGTCCGCGCGGCCGGCGTCGCCCGCCAGCCGTCCGGCCGGCTCGGCCGCCCGGAGGACGTCGCCCGCGTGGTGCGGTTCCTGCTCGGCCCCGAGGGCGCGTGGGTCACCGGGCAGCTCGTCACCGCCGACGGCGGCTTCTCCGTCTGACGGTCGGGGCCGGCAGGCTGCCGTGCTGGCGGCCTGCCGGGCCGGCGGGCTGCCGTGCCGGCGAGCTCGCCGTGCCGGAGGTGCGTCCACCCGACCGCCACGCCGGGACCGGAGGCGCGTCCCGGCCCTACCACGCGGCCGGCGGGAGCTCACGGCTCACCCGCACCCGCACCTCCGGACCTTCCCGGCGCGCCGCGCGTAGCGTCCCGGGCACACCGACGAGGAGGACAGTGATGGCGTTCAGCAAGGGCGACGAGGTGACGTGGAACACGTCGCAGGGCGAGACCCACGGCTCCGTGGTCGAGAAGAAGACCAAGGAGTTCCAGCACGACGGCCAGACCTTCAAGGCCAGCGACGACGAGCCGTACTACGTCGTCGAGAGCGACAAGAGCGGATCGAAGGCGGCCCACAAGGAGTCCGCCCTGACGAAGAAGAAGTAGGCGAGGAGACCACATGGCTGCCATCGACGACGTGAAGTGGAACGACGAGGCCCGCGACAAGATCCTCACCGACGCCGACCGCGTGCTGCAGGAGGCCGTGCGCGACGCGGCCGCACAGCACTCGGGCGAGTCGTGGGAGGAGTCCTTCAAGGCCATCAACGACGCCTGCAAGGGGCGCTTCATCGACTACGAGCCCGGTCCCGACGTCCGCAAGTACGCCGAGATGATCGAGCGCGGCGAGTTCTCGTAGCACCGGCGCCAGCGCGCCACGAGCACCGGGGCCCCGGTCGGCAGCACGCCGGCCGGGGCCCCGTTGTGCGCCGGCCCGGGGGCACCGGGCCGGCGGCGCGGGGCCGGAGGTGCGCGTCCGGCGCGGTGCGCGGGTGCGGCTCCGGAGGGCGCGGGTCGAGAGGCGCGGTCCGCGGGTGCGGGGCCGGAGGCGCGGGCGGCCGGTCCGGACGGCGTCAGGCCCCGCGGGAGCCGTCGGGCACGGGGCGGTCGACGCGGCGGACGCGTCCCGTGAGGGCGACGGTGACGGCGGCCACGACGACGAGGCCGGCGAGGCCGAGGAGCGCACCGGGCTGACCGAGCAGTGCGGCGAGCGGACCGGCGACCAGTTCGCCCAGCGGCGCACCGCCCAGCGACGCGAGGGTGAGCACCGGCCACACGCGCCCCGACCACGTGGCCGGAACCCGGTCGCGGACCGCCCGATCCAGCGGGACGCTGAGCATCTCGAGGGCGAGGCCCGACAGTCCGAGCGCGAGCACGAGGGCCACCGCCCAGTGCACCGGGTCGACGAACGCGACGGCGCCACCGGTCGGCCCCGGCGACAGGGCGACCACGCCCAGCGGCAGGGCGGTGAGCGCGACCGCCGCGCACCCCGCGGCCAGGCGCAGCCGTCCCCGCAGGGCGACGGCCGCCGCCGCGCCCACGAGCAGCCCGACCGTCTGCACGGCGCCCGCGAAGCCCCACGCCGTCCGGCCCGACGACAGGTCCACGGGCCGGTAGCCGTACAGGGGCGCGGCACCGCCGAACGCGCCGTCGACCGCGAGGGGACCGAAGACGTGCACGCCGGCGCCGACCGCGACCTGCAGCACGAGCACGAGCAGCGCCGTCGCGGCGAGCCACGGCGTCCGCGCCACGAAGCCCAGGCCCTGCCCGAGCCGTCGCGCCGTGCCCGACCACGTCTCGGGGCCGAGGGGGGTGCCGACGACGCCGCGCGGCAGGCGCGTGAAGACGCCCGCCGCGGCCACGAGCGCCACCGCGGCGCCGAACAGGCCCGCGGCCGTGCCCGCCGCCCCCACGAGCGCCCCGCCGAGAGCCGTGCCCACCACGAGGCCCACGTTCATCGCCACCCGGTTGAGGGCGGCCCCCTCGCGCTGCCGGTGCTCCGGCAGGGCGACCCGCAGCACCGCCTGCGAGGCCGGGGCGAAGAGCGCCGCCGCGACGCCCACGACGGCGGCGACGACGGCGAGGGTCGTCATCGTCTCGCGGCCGACGAGCAGCAGCACCGCGGCGCCCACCAGGGCGAGGGCGGCGGCGGCCGACGCGCCCACCGTCACCCGGCGTTGCGGCAGGCGGCCCACCGCGGCGGCACCGAAGAGCACGAGGACGAGGTTCGGCAGCGACCGGGCCGCGAGGACGAGGCCGAGGTCGACGGCGTCGCCGCCCAGGTCGAGCACCGCGAACGACAGCGCGATCGGGGCCACGCCGTTGCCCACCCACGACAGGGCCCGCCCCCGCCACAGCGCCCGGAACGCGGGAACCCGCAGCAGCTGCCAGTCCACAGGGCCTCCTCGCGGCGAGCCTAGACCCGGGCTGCGACACCGGCGCGGGCGGCGCGACGGGCCGGTGGCGCGCCTCCGGCCCCCGTCGGCACCGGCGGCGACCCGCCCGCCCGGACCGCCGACCACGCCCGTCGCGCTGCTCGACGCCCGTGGTCGTCACGGCGGGCCGCCGCGGTTACTGTGACACCGTGAGCACCCTCTCCGAGCCCGCGCCCGCCCCCGTGCGGTACGCGAAGGGCGTCGCGAAGCGCGAGGCGATCCTCGACGCCGCGCTGCCCGTGTTCGGCACGGTCGGCTTCCACGGGGCGTCCCTGCGCGAGATCGCCCGTCAGTGCGGGGTGTCGCACCAGTCGCTCATGCACTACTTCCCCACGAAGGACGCCCTGCTCATGGCGGTGCTCCGCCGACGCGACGAGAAGCTGCGCGCGCACTTCCACGACGCGGGCGGCATGGGCCTCGGCGAGCTCCTCGCGCTCGCCGAGTACAACGTCGACGTCCCGGCCGTCATCGCGCTGTTCAGCACCGCGTCCGCCGAGGCGACCGCCACCGAGCACCCCGCCCACGACTACTACGCCGAGTACTACGCCCAGATCGTCGCCTCGACGACGGCCTGGCTGCGGCCCGCCGAGCGCCGCGGGTGGCTGCGGGAGGGGTTCACGGCCGAGACCGCCGCCCGGGTCGTCCTCGCCGCCGTCGACGGACTGCAGCTGCAGTGGCTCTACGACCCCACGGTGCGCGTCGTCGACCTGCTGCGCCTGGTCGTCGGCACGCTGGTCACGGTGCCGCTCGACCGGGTCGACGACGCCGTGCGCGACGACCTGCGCCGCCCGCCCGAGGACTGAGCCGCGGGCGCGTCCGCCCGGTCAGCGGGAGCTGGTGTGCGCGAACCGGCGCACGCTGAGCGGCACGAACACGACCAGCATCACGGCGATGCCGAGCAGCACGGTGAGGTACGGGTGCTGCATCGTCCACACGTCGGCGACGGGCGCACTGCCGACGTTGCCGAACGACAGCCGCACGGCCTGCACGAGGCTCGACACGGGGTTCCACTCGGCGAAGACGCGCAGCACGGTGGGCAGGGTGTCGCTCGGCACGAACGCGTTCGAGACGAAGGTCAGCGGGAACAGCACGAGGAACGACGCGTTGTTGATCGTCTCGGGCGACTTGACGCTCATGCCGAGCAGGCACATCACCCAGCTGAACGCGTAGCTGAACAGCAGCAGCAGCGCGATGCCGCCGACGAAGTGCAGGGGCGAGCTGTTCACCCGCCAGCCGACGACGAGGCCGGCGAGCATCATGATGACGATCGAGATCGCGTTGATGGCGAGGTCGCCGAGCGTCCGCCCGATGAGCACCGCCGACGCGCTCATCGGCAGGGTGCGGAACCTGTCGACGATGCCCGCCTTGAGGTCCTGCGCCATCGCGGACCCCGAGAACGTCGACCCGAAGATGACGGTCTGGGCGAAGATGCCCGCCATGAGGAACTGCGTGTAGTCCGTGCCGTCGACGGCGATCGCCCCGCCGTACACCTGGCTGAACAGCAGCACGAACATGATCGGCTGCAGCACGGCGAAGACGAGGATGTCGGGCGACCGGCGCAGTCGCAGCAGGTTGCGCCGGGTGACGATCCAGCCGTCCTCGAGGAACGGCCGGAGGCCCGTGTCGGGTCCCGAGGACGGTGCGGCCCGCAGCGCCTCGGCGGTCACCGGGTCACCTCGCGGTCGTCGGCGGCGCGGTCGTCGGCACCCGGACCCCGGGCCCCGGGCGGGTCGCCGGGCGACGCGTCGCCCGCCCCGCCCGTGCCGGAGGCGTCGGTCCCGTCCGCCTCGGCCTTGCGCCCGGTGAGGCGCAGGAACACGTCGTCGAGCGTGGGCCGTCGCATGCCGGCGTCGTGCAGGTCGACGCCGGCGTCGCCGAGCTCGGCGAGGACGGCGCGCAGGGCGCCGGGTCCGTCGGTGACGGCGACGTCGAGGGAGCGAC
>Ga0265797_10006598_pt1 | contig 16284 bp, 22 predicted proteins | sample P2T30metagenome_FD_192433 | JGI IMG/M metagenome (GOLD analysis project Ga0265797, IMG submission 192433) | Plant litter microbial communities from East Loma Ridge, Irvine, California - P2 T30 | ecosystem: Environmental > Terrestrial > Plant litter > Unclassified | place: USA: California... | reverse complement strand
ACTGGGTCATGCCCATGTGTGAATTTGGCATCGAGGTTGGGTTTTCAAGCAGAGATTTACAGTTGATGGAGAAGTGGTGATTCATGTTTTCCCTTGAATCAATATATATACATAGAATTTTGGGGGCCAAGGGCCGGTTTTCTTTATGTATCTGTGATCGGTGTATAGTGCAAATATCTATATTGTGTTGATATGTTGGTCTTTGACATGCGGGGGTTTTTTTTGGTGAAATCCATTTTTCTTTTCTGTGCCTACTTAACCTAGATTCTATAAACCCAATGCATCTACATTTCTATCTGTCTACTTGATTTGCCATGGTCACAGTCTAGAGCTCACTCTTTCCTTCGACCTCTTTCTTCTTCCTCTCTTCTCCATCACCCTCCATCGGCCTCTGTCCACGCGCAAACAAAATAGTTCGATACATCTTCTTGCCCGCAAACTCCATATAACTCTTCTCCTTCATGGTGATGACATGTACATCTACGAAACCAGCTTCCGTGAAGAAGGCCTTGACGCCGTCGATGGTGAAATGAGGAACTACGATTGACGCATTCATTTTCTTGCGAACTTCAGGGCTAGTGTCGCTAATGCCGTGTGTAGTGTTTGCGTCTACACCGTTGGCGTGTTTGTGATTGTGGCTGTGATCATGTCCATGTCCATGTCCATGATGATGATGATGATGATGGTCATGCTTGTGTCCATGTCCATGTTCATGCCCGTGATCGTGAACCGCATGATTTCCCTCACTCCCCTCCATCGCCTTGCCCTCGTCATCAACAAGCACATCACCACCTTCCAGGAAATCATTAATAACCAACACGCCGCCCGGCCTCAGCCTCTCCTTCAACTGCCCCGCCGCATACACCACGTCTTCAAAATGGTGGAACCCAAAGCCCACAGTGGCGAGATCAAAGTTCCAGTACTGCGGATCTGAGAGTGCGGGAGGGGAAGGCTCGGATTTATCAAACAAGTTGGCAGCTATGGCGTTGACGGTGGAGGCGGGGATGCCGGCGTCACGGGCGCGCGTGTTGTAGGTTGAGACCATGTTGGGGGATACGTCGATACCGATGGTGGCTGTTACATAGGGGCCGAAGACCTGTTTGTTGGTCAATAAGAGTGTTTTTATTCTAAAAAAAAATCGTTCTTTTCATCGACATTCCATCTTTAATCATTTTGCATTGCATGTCTGTTTTACACATGCAGCAGAAGAAACATGGATATAGACACACGAAAAGTATAACATGGACAGAAGAAGGAAAAAATAAGGACATACCCGCGTCATAAGCCCCGTGCCGCATGCATAGTCTAGAAGTCGTACTTCTCCTACAGCATCGTCGCTGGATCCCGTGTTGACAAGTGGGATGCCGACCCAGGGTAGTTGGGTGCGGAGGAAGTCTGTGACTTGCGTGTTTACTTTTGCAAACCAGGGTTTGCTGTCGTAGTAGGACGAGATGGCACTTTGAAAACTTGTTCAGTATACAGATTTGTGATGAGGGTGGGGGTTTATATACTCAAAGTATCGGCGATTGGCTTCTGCAAGGGACATCTTGAGGGATGGTGAGGGGTAAGTTTTGGGGTTGTAGGGAAGTTGGTATTGTGTTGGGTGGGAAAGTGGATTGCTTATGTGTTGATTGTGAGTGAGTTGGGGAAAAAATACTTGGAGCTGCTCTGTCTCGCTCCTTTTATATAAAAGAAAAGGTTGCGAAGATGGATGGTAAAGTCGCCGGACTAGGTCGGAGACATGTACAAGTACGCTAATGCTCCTATTGGCTGGACGCAGATAAAGTGGACCGAAAGCCGGTAGGAAGGAATACGGCAACATGGTAAGGAGTGACACTATGATTAATATCGTTCCGACCCGTATGTTTTTTGGAGAGACATTGTTTTCTGGGGAGACATATGAATGAACCGGGATGAAGACATAGTCCAACTGCCACACACTGTACTTCTCGCAAGATTTTCGGAGACATTGTCGTTAGATTCGACACAACAGAAGCCTCCGTACTTCATAAAGCTCCTATTATGGCTAGTGTAGAGTCACTATGAGTCATGATTTTGATGCAAAATCTCCGTTAGATAGCCAGTTGTTAATGTTGCATGAGACACGGCTAGGAAGAAGAGAATCTTGGTCTGACCGTGCTAAGGCCAGGGCTTCTATGGAGAAAACATCCCATCCATGCTGTCATTTTCGTCTGCTTCTGAAGCATCCATAGAGGTGCTAGATTTCTGGATCTGTAGAGCTTGCTGCCGTGCTAGACCTTCTTCTCTCTTCCTCTGCTTTCTGGTGGCTGTATCTTCCCAGCCTGGGTTAGATGAGCCAGTCCCGTTTGAGATGTTAGACTGGTATATCTCCAATAAGGCAGTGCGGAATCGGCGTATACGATCGAGATTGATCTTGAAGCGCTCGTTCGCGATATCAACCAAGGTTCGCAAGTACATCTCGTCAACGAGAGCGATGTTGCTACCGTCCTCGTCTTGGTAACCTATAACAGAGTCGAATGAGTAGCCTGCTGATCGCACTGCCACCATTGGGTTTGATTCTCCTGCCTTTGTTGACCCTAGGCTCACTGCGCCGCTCTCACGAAACCCTCCAGCTAATGCTGCAGTGAGCACACGTTGGGCGTCTTCCAGGGATGCACTCAAGATGTGGAGTATCTGTTTCATGTTAGACTATGCGTATTCTTGTGACTATTGAGCTTACCATAGGCTCGAACTTGAGGTGGATATATCTTGCAGAATTTTTGGGCGTTATGTCCCTGTCCTCTACCTTCATCAGACCAAACTCTGAGATGTAATCATGTGTCGCCTGTCCAGTCTCAATGGGTTCGTGAGAGATAAACAGCCATGCACCGCCACCACCTTTTCCTCCAGGTCCAGCGCGAGACCCTTCAATCTCAGAGGCTGACTCTACTGCCTCCGCATCTGATTTGCGTCCTTCCAGGAATACGCTGATGCGCCCTGAGCAGCTGCTAGTCGTGACCAGACCTTGAAGGCTGTTGATCTCGTCGATCAGATCTCGAATCGGGGCATCAATTGAGCCCTTGGGAGACAGATCTTGATACTCATCATCTGGACAATCAAGCTGTTCGATAATCTTCCGCTTGCGAGCCTCAAAGCGGGTTGTCATTCTTGCTTCTGTGGCTGTGAGGGAACTCGTGACAACGCGCTGTATTTTCGCGTTCATGTGCGTCATAGGTGGCCTGTGCACGATCACACCTTCCAACACACATCTGTATTCTTCCGCAGTTACCACAAAGACTTTGTACATCAACATCTCGTCAAAACTCTAATCTGACACTATGCCACGTAAGCCGACCAAAAGCGTCGATGCCTCGGCGCCCAGGAGCACTTCCAAGCGTCCTGCACCGGAGACCCGTGCGAGGGAGTCCAAAAGAGCAAGGGCAACAACAAGGAAATCCTACGTCGAGCCGGAAACCGACACGGACAACAGTGAAGATGGGCCGAAGGAAGACGTACAGTCCGAAGAAGCCGAGAATGAGGATGTAGCCTCCGACTACGAGGAACAAGCAAACAAGCACCTCTCGTCGGAATCTGAACACGACGAAAATGCCAGCGACGAAGATAGCGAACCCGAGCAAGTGAAGCCCAAAGGTCCTGCTGCAAAAAAACTACCCATTCATAAAAAACATGCCAACGAGGAAGAATTGTGGAAGCCTGGTGCAAAGCTTGAGCCTGGGACACAATTAATTATCAAAAAGCCAAAGGCTCGAGACGCAGGCGACACGCCGTACCTGGATCACACCATCCATCCGAATACGATGCTGTTTCTCAAAGATCTGGCGGCCAATAACGACCGTCAATGGTTGAAGCGTATGTGCCCCATTACATCCCGCCGCAAGAGGCATGTCTAAACAGCGACTCACAATCATAGTACACGACCCAGACTTCCGGGCTTCATTTCAAGATTTCACTACTTTCACCGAAAAGGTGTCAGAAAAGATCATTGAAGCAGATGAGACTATTCCAGAGTTGCCAGTAAAGGATGTTGTAAGCTACAGCAATTATAATACCACGATGCTGTTTGCTTATTTATACACATAGATCTATCGTATATACCGAGGTAAGAGAAGGCTTATGCATGTTGCCATGCATCGTGCTCACAATAGAAGATATTCGATTCTCAAAGGACCCGACGCCATACAAGGTGAGATGATAGCTGTTCTGCCATGCCTAAGGACACGACGCGCGGCCAGGGCACGCACTGTTTGCTCTGCACTTTGCTCAATTTATCCTTTGTGGAAAGACGAGCGAAACGCATATTAATATATCACAGACTTACTTCTCGGCTGGCTGGTCAAGGACTGGTCGTAAGGGGCCATATGCACACTACTACGTTCAAGTGCAACCGAATGGCGGAAGCTTTGTAGGTACGTGTGTATCTCTCGCTTGTCTTCGTGGAGACGCCGTGGCCACGAGCTGTTGTGGAACCTCAGACGGAACACGACGTGACATCGTGGCTGCCGCAGTTCTTCTTTCGCGTCAATGTGCGTCGAATATGCATGCATACCGAAGACTCCTTTCCCTGTGACCAAGAAGTGGTTACACGTTTGCGGGCCTCTTCTCGGTTGATATTGTACGCAAAAGCGGCAAGTCTGGCTGCCACTGGACGCTTTTTGCTGTATTCCGTACACGTATCTGCTTTATACCAGACGCATAGCGTGATGCTTCTGTTTACAGTTGTGCAACGCGATAAGAAGCTGTCTCTCCTAGTTGGTGATTGTGCGCACGAGCGCCCGTTCACCATTCCGACCTGTTTTGAGTTCGGCTACGGATAGCATGGTATCGCGTATCGCATGCCTGTTCGCTATACGCCGGTGCGCAGGAGGCCCGCTTAGATGAACTGTGTTTCATTCAGCCATGTACCAGCCTCTCCTATCCTTAATCATTGTTTCTTTGCTCACAACTACCCGAAGATGTGCTGACGACTGTAGGTGGTGGATTCTGGCAGCCAGACACAGCTACACTCGCAAAACTCCGACGAGACATAGACCGTAAACCACATAAAATCAAGGCTGTCCTGAGGAACGCTGGCATCCGCAAGCACTTCCTCGGTGGCGCAGCGGATGACGACAAGAAGGCTGTGAAGGCCTTTACGACCCTGCCGATGAACCGGTCGAATGCTCTGAAGCGGAATCCCAAGGTAAGTGAAGTTTGTTGCACAAAAGTCGCATGAGGAAACCGGCCTCCCCCGATGAACAAGGAAGATCATGTGTCATATGTCGCCATCATCGCGATCCGGTGACGGCGGAGGTGAAGCTTGGGTGTTTCTGTCGACAGTGCTGTCGAGATCGGTTGTCGGCCACGGATCGATAGTAGAAGGCGCACAGAGACGGCCGTGTACAAGGGTGTGCCTTTCCCATGCCACGCCCCAGCTACATGCCTCCCCAACGGCTCAGTAGGATTATTAGGCGCGATAAGCTTCAGAGTTTCAGACCCGGAGGTTCTACGTTACAAGTATCGCGCGACCAGGCAATTAGAGTTTCAAAGGGGCCCCGCCTAATTAACAAATCAAGCTGAAAGTTGGGGTTCATATGGAGATCAGCAGCACTCAAACGGGGAAATCCCCCGCGGTTGACAAAAGTTGCGAGCCCGACTACTGGAGCCCATGGAAGCCGATGTTTCGCAGTCTGATTAGATGTGTTCACTGCCCGTGTTAGCTGACGAGCGTTCCAGGGATACGACCATGACCACAAAGACATTGAACTCCTGCGGCTCCGCAATTTCACCGTCGGGCGAAAGCTTGAGGATGACAAAGTGGTGGGCACGGGCGGGCTGGATCGAGTCGCTGAGCTCGTTGTCTGTTTGGAGCCGTTTGTAAGTTGACGATTCTTTTCGTCGGCCTGGGTGGCCCCGGGACTGTCATTGGGCACAGTTTTTAGGCCAGCGCGGCGGCCATTTAGGAACGTTGATGGTGTCACAATACTGGCAGCCAGTAGTGTGCTGGCACTGCAGTCACCCGCTCATCGATTTCTTCAGGTGCGGAGGGGTGGCTAGAGCAGTTGTGTCCAAGGTGTTTGGATGGGCGAGTGGCCGCTAATTCGGGGCGCAGATTACGTATCTCAACAGCGTCGTGATGCCGGACGAGGACACGTCAGGCTCGAGCGGCGACGACGACGAAAGCGACAAGAGCGACAAGAGCGACAAAAGCGACGCGGAGCCTGACCAGGACAGCGGCGATGCAGAGGCGTGATGGCAGCAATTTCAGCAACGTATATTCGCGGCGCGGTGCTTGCAGCCGAAGTCATACGGACGCACGGATTGGTGGAGGGGTGGGGAGGAGGAGGAAGCGTAGTGGGCCACAAGCGCGAAACTTGCCAATAGACGCCTCGGCAGTGGTGGAAGCGAAAGGCCATGCGACGGGCCAAGTCATCGTGCGCTAGTGGCCTGCGCTTGTCCAGCCTGCGGCTTGGCGTCTCGGGAATCCGCATGACGCTAGCGGTCATGTGATGCGCTAGCCTAGCGTCTGGGACGCATGCATGGTCAGATCCTAGCCCGTGTAAATCCACAAAAGGGGGAAAGCCGCTCGGCCAACCCCGGTCCCAGTTCTTAATCCTACGCTCAGGCGCGGGCCTGCCGTCGTTTCTTAGTCGTTCGTGTTGGCCCAAACAGGCCAGGGGAGGCTGTGCACGCTTTGCGCTCCTCGCGCTCCTTCGCCGATGACTGAGGATGCATGACTGCATCGCCGCGGCCGTCTAGTCGATGACAATGCAGGAGCGCATCAGGGAGCGGGGTGTTGCCACTGCTTCGTATAGTGAGTTGCCCCGATCAGCTGCCTCTCCACACAACAGACTTTGCACTGTGACATGCTGCACACGTTGCGTTAGGCTGATACGGCCACGGCCCGGGGCGCACTCGTTGTCCGTCTGGGATGCATGGGCTTTCCGCCCTAACGCGTCTGATCAAGGCGAGCTGCATCTCATGACGACGGCCACGGCCTCAGCAGCTCCGTCGTGGAGCGCTGATGGGGAGTCGACGGCGGCTAACTGCGGCATCGGTCAGCGTCGTGTACTCTCGCACAGAGCGGAAACACGAGGGCAAGAGGACGAACGGATTGCCCTCGTCCGTCGCACGGGTTGTGGTGTAAGACTTACGCCATCACCGACAAAACATGTCAAACTCAATGCTGGCCGTCTGGCGCGTCCACTGCCTTGATCAAGCCACCAAACGGCGGTGTGTTCCCAAGGCCACAAGGCCCTCCCAACCCTACGATTCATCACACCGATTAAAGTGCAATGCTTCTTTCTTCCGCGAATTAGCACCCGTCGGGCTGATCTCTGGGCCCCGTCCTGGCTTGCGTCCGCAGCCCACCCCTTCCACATCTTTTCTAGATGATGATAATTACCGGCGTTTGGTGACACGCTTGCATCTCACCGAGCCAAAACGTTGTCGCGGTCCGAATCAAGGCCATTGTCAACCCTAGCGTGCAGCATCGATACCCATGGCATTATCGTGTCTGGTGAGCAAATTCGATATTGCCCCGTCCGAGCAAGGGGCGGCCGCCCGCTGCGATACAAAGGCAACGAGTAAAATGCCGCTTATCGTCGTCCCTCACAGCATACTCCTGCACTTGTTGCCATGAGCATGTTTGTGCGGTACTGCGGCGCAACAAATGCCATGAGTAGATGCATAGCATAGCATTGCATAAGCCCATCCATTGCCTACAATACGTACATGTCAACACAAGGGGAAGGGGGCGTTGTTTGCAACCAAAAGGGCCCCTTGCCAGATCGGTCAAGGTTGTTTGCTCGGTGCGCGCAGACACTACTTGTGTCCTTGTCTGCGTTCTCCCCGCCTGTCAGACACGGTACTGGCAGGACAGGCGCACAGGACACCATCGGCCTTGGACGATATCTTCCCGCCTACCATCTCTGCTTCTGGATTTCCATGCAGATGGCGGGACACGAAACGCGGCACAAGCGACACGGTGTCTTTTTTACTGCTTATGGACGCACAGACATGCAGCCTCCACAGTATCCATCTATGCTATGCATATGGCGGGTAAGACTTGGTGATACAAAGTTCGTTAATCTAGCTGTCAACGGGACACCTGCGGGAATTCCACATCTCGTCCCGGGCCGCTGATACACATGGTACCAATGGAGCCCTCCCACCCCCCGAGACGGTTGACGCGCTGTTTCCCGCGCTGGATTGACGGCTACAAAAAAAAGCTGAGGTACGGGAAGCGCTTCGCGCCGCATGCTGTGTGCGTGTGCGTCGTGCGGCTATTTTGCTTGGGAGAAGGCGAGGGCTGCGGCTGAAGATCACATGTGCATATCCCGCTCGCTGTTCTACCCCACAAACGCACCGTTCAGTTGGTGTAACCGTCATCAACGGCATTCAACGGCACTTTGGGCAGCGTACAAGGCACAAGGCTGCTGGCATGTGTGCCAATCCCGTGCAGCCTCCAGCAACTCGTTCCCTGGGCCGCTCCTTTGCAGGCTGACGTTCTCCAGACCACTGCATCGGCCCTCATTTATCGTTGCGCTCGTGACTGACTCGGAAGACGAAATGCGGTGTGGCAGACAATCAAACCACAACAGTAATGAAATGCGATTGGCTGCGACCGGTAAGCCCGCTTGATGCAATTCCAATAAGTGCAGCAGAGTAGGTTGGCCGGGAAAAGGGAGTTTGACCGGTACCAGGACGTCTTGTGACCTGGCGAGGGCTTTTTTTATCCGCGCATGGCACGATAGGGATTTACCCGTCAGCAGAAGCTGGTGCTGCAAGGCACACGCCAGGAGGGTATGGCAGGAGTTGGGTAGTGATTGGGGGAGGTGCGGTGATTGGCCGACCGGGGGGTGGGCAGGATCGAACCTTCGCGGTGGAACAGGCAAGATTGGGATTCTGCGGGCCGTCCGCCCCCATTTCTCGAGGTTGGAAGGGAAAAAGGAATTTCTGGCGTTGGTTCCTTGGAGGTGAACTGACTACGGTACGGCTGACAATTGCTTAATGGGGATTTGGGCGTCGTCACGGATGATGCGGGCCAGTGAAAAATTGGCCGGCGAGTGGCCGAGGCTGAATACGCAGGCGTTTCGCCATTCTCCATGGGCCACAGTGCCTACATCCGCACAAGTCCGAGACTCGTCACCAGGCGGGAGCTCCGGCACCGCCACTGCCCACGAGGGCCTGACAAGCGCCGTCTGGGTGTTTGTGTACCGGTAGTGGCCGGTGGAGTCAGTGGAGAGGGCTTTGGCTGCGAGCGCGCACGAGTTGGCAAGTTGGCAAGTTGGCAAAACTTGGTAAGCTGGCAAGCCTTCGCCGGCGCAAGGGAGACGCAGGCTTCTCCAAATTGTGGAGGTCGGGATTGGGGTATGTGATTCGAGGGAGCAAAGTGGGCTGCATCGCATGCCAGCCGTCTTACACGCCGCAATGGTTACGCAGCAGCTGAAAGGGACGACGATAAGTTGGGGGAGGGGATGAGGGGGGTTGAGTATGGGAGCAGTTTTTTTTTTTTTTTTGCAGGCGCGAGGCTGGCCAGACTCGGCTTTAGTACTGGCTCGACTGGCGGACGGAGAGCAAGAGAACTAGCACAGCTGGTGTTGGAGGGCGAACGGTTCTCCCGGCGCAAGACATCGGCTCTCCCGCTCTCGACTTGCCCCGCGAGCGAGTCGCTGAAGTGGCCGAGTGGTACCGGCATTGGGCTTGACTCGTAGTCTGGTGGCCGTCACGTCACAACGCTGCAAGCAAAGGTTTGCCGAGGCGGACGTGTTACACACCAACAGTCGAACAGGGTTGCAGCCGTTGCCCAAGAGCAAATTGGCCGACGGTGCCGGATGCATCAGCCCTATCAGATTCTGGCAGCAGCAGGGCAGCAGATTGAAGGGCAGCAGCGCGGGCGAGCCGGTGGTCCAGGGAACGGTCCTTTGCATCCCTGCGCTGCGTGCTTCAAGATGCGGGATCATGGTCGTCGTCGTCACGATCACTGGGCCGAGTGCAAAAAGCAGCGTAGCAGCAGAGGCACTGTACGACGACAACGCTGACCGGACCCAGGCTCGTACCGTGGTTTGTGAGCGGGCGCATGGCTCCGCCAGGCCCCCTCGCGAAGGGGAGCGACACGAGGACGGAGGAGGCAGAGACGGCCCGTCAGCGACTCAAGAGCCCGAGGTGCTCCCACTACTGTGCCACTTTCCTTGCATGGCTGGCAGACCTAAGAGCTGCAGCGCTGGCTCGACCTGGACACGGACAGGCCGCGCTCTCTCGCGCTCTCCATCTCTCTCGCTCGTTCGGTCTCGCAAGCGCGCGGTGCAGGCCAAGCCAGGCCCGAGGTCGACGAGAAGCGCGGCTGCTGTGCGTGTCGTCACGTCCGGCCAGCACATTATTTATTGCGGCGGCGTGTATAATTAAAGGCTCGTAGATCACAGCGCGACGGGAGTCCCCGAGCTCTTGGCGAGTCACACATCTCAAGCAAGCTGCCGGCCCGCAGCATCATGCACACGGGCCCCCCAGCACCAAGTCATACGCCAAACAGCAAGGGGGCGGGCGGGCTGGCACTTGGGGTGGGAGGGGGGAGGACGAGGGCGAGGACGAGGGCATGGCCGCACCGTGGATGCTGCTTTGGCGGTGCGACGTGGGACAGGCGCGAAAGCGGCGAGGCCCACAAGCGGCGCGCTGGCTGGCTGGGCTTGGTGTGCGCGCGCGCGCTGCTCGTGTGTGGTTTGGGTTGGTGGTGTGTCGCTGTCGCTGTCTGGCTGCTGTCTGGCTGCTGTCGGCTGCATGTCGAGCGCTGCAAGAGTGGAGGAGGGTGCCGCATGGCTTTTAGCGCGTTTGGCGGACCGTCGCCGTCGTCGCTGCATGGGGCCGGCAGGGATTAATTCCCAATCCCAGTTGAGGCGGCGAGAAGGTTGAGTTCGGGCACGCGGTGGGTAGTAATAGCGGCCGCTCCAACCTGAATCTCCTTTTTCGCTTCCACGCTCTTGGGTTCCCGTCTCCTCCACGCGCTTCGAGAAGCCTTTCACTCCACTCACTTCTCGACCTTACCCTCACACCCTTTCAACCACACCCTCCAGAGCCGACCACCAAGACGCCCACTGCTCTCGAGACAGCCGCTCCCCCGCGCTGCTCAGCTCCCAACCCAGCCCAACGCTGACGGCCAGAGAGCTGTCCATCTCTCTCTCTCTCTCTATACCTCTCTCTTTCTCTCTCTCTCACCTGCAGCAGCCGACGTTGCGGCCCGCCTGCCTGCCAGTATTTTGTGACACCTCGCCCGCCCCAGAGCATCTCCCGCACCACCACCACCACCACCCGCCGTCGTTGATCTCCCCCTCGAGCCTGGCACCTCGTGTACCACTAACCGACTGCTGTTCCACTGGTCCACCCGGCGTGACAGCACCACGTTGCGCCTGCCAGCCGCCTTTTAATTCGGTCCACGCCCGCCCAACTCACAGACTACCATGTTTCCTCACCAGGGTGGCCAAGGCCAGCTCCCAACCCACTGGCAGCCGCCCACCTCGCAGCAGCCCGCAAACGGCTCTTATGCCCAACCTCCACACGTAAGTCGACCTGGTCACGCCGTGCCAGACTCTTGCAACGCTGCACGTCATGTACGTAAACCGGATGACATTGCTGACACTTGACGTCAATCTAGATGAACACCACACTCCCTCCGCCGCCGCCCCAGGAGCCGCGACCCGACATGGCTCAACATCCTCAGTATCAGCAACAGCAGCAGCAGCCGCCCTACCGCCTGCCCGGCCCCAACGAGTGGACACGCGCTCCTCCACCAGCAGACCCATACCGCCAGCAGCCTCCTCCGCCACCGCAGTATGTCCAGCAGCACCACCAGCCGCCGGCGCCCCGGCAGCGAACTGCCATTGCCTGCCGTTACTGCCGACGCCGCAAGGTCAGTTGTCGGTGCGAGCCCAATTGACGTGCAACAGCCTGCTTACCCTGTCTAGATCCGCTGCTCCGGCTTCGAGGCCACCGAGGACGGCCGCTGCTCAAACTGCATGAGATTCAACCAGGACTGCATCTTTACCCCAGTGTCTGCCCAGACGCAGGCTTTTGTGCCTGCCCACACCGTCTGGCGCGGTGTCGGCCAGCCCCCGCCCATGTATGGCGCCTACGGCCAGCCCCTTCCACCTGCGAACCACGGCGAGCCCTACGGACAAGGGCCCTCGCGCCAGCAGCAGCAATATCTGCCAAGCCCCACTGCAGGTCCGTACACAGCTCATTCTGACTACGGTCCATCTAGTGCTTCTCCAGATGAGGCAAGCCGAGAGGCGCTGATCGGCAGGAAGAGGCTCCATCCTGAGCCTCACACTCCTACCCTGCCCCCGCCACAACCTGGCTCAGCGCTACAGGCCCCTCATCGAGGCACTGGACCAGAGTATGCCTATCCAGAGCCACCGTCTCTAACATCGACTGCTCCAACAGCAAACACCCCTACACCCTACTCGTCTGGCCCACCACCAACCCAGCCCTACTACGCGGCACAGCCACCGCGCCAAGGCTCTCCACAGAGTGCCTATCGCTATGAGCCGAGCCGTGCTTCTTCGTCGCCGCAATCACAAGCGCCAACAACGCCCGGTGCTCCGCCTACTCCCTACTACGCTGCCCCTCCTCAAGCAAACGGTGTCCTACAGCCGCCGCCTCCACGCAGTGACGGCCGTACGCCGCCGCCACCACCACCTACCACGCAGGCTTCCTCGTCTAGGCCGAGCATGCGCATCAATGATCTCGTGAGCGACAACGGACCCGCTCGCAGTTCGACGGATTCATCCATGCTGAACATGCTCAACCGCCGACCCATGTAAAAACTTGTGTCGCCCACGAGGACACACGCTCCGGAGCTGGTCTTACGAGAGCGCTGCACACCGGATGGAATCATTTAGCAACCAGGGCAAAAGTTCCCGTCGAATGCGTGCGTCGTCTTCCACTTGCTTCTCGTGCGTATCGTCTTTTTTTCCTCTCTCTCGTCTAATTGACGTCTGCCATGGCAAGGAGTTTCTGGCCGGCAACAGCATGATTTCTGGGCGGAAATCTTTTTCAATGGCGATACAGAGCATCCAAACTTCTCCTATTTAATACTCAAAGATTTACGCACTGTCTCTTCCGCTCTTCTACCGCGATTATGGCCGTCACCGATGCAATGATGTGCTGGGGTGCACAATTCATGTATAGCTGTCTGGCGGCGAGCGCTCGGTCTTTTTTTTTTACATCCTATTATTTTTCTTGCTCAATCTACACTACTAAATTGGGTGGTATTCTGTCTTTTCCCGCAAACTAGATCTGGGGTCGGGCGGGGCGAAGGGCTGCATTCGTTGATATGCATCATAACAAGCGTGGGTCGGGCCAGCATTACGTGCTTCATTGCGTGTTAGCTGGGGGATAGTGGTCGTTTGTGCTTTTGAACCTCTCTCTTACCACATCTCATCCTGTACATGTCGCGAATGGGTGTGGTTTACTATTTCCAATTCTTGTCCTGTCTCTACCGCTATGAAGGTGTACATGTGAAATCTATTACTGGGTGGGTGGCAATCTGATTATTCTTGCAAATCGCGTTGGAGCAAAATGTTTCCGCGCACAGGGTAGCGTACGCAACTGGGTTTTTTGATTTTCCATTAGTAGCCAACTAAATTGAAAGACGTTTGGTACAACGCTTACTGCGGCCAGTGACATGACATGACATGTCATGACTGAGCATGAGACGGATGAGTTGGGTGCAGGCTGTGTGTGTCTTTGTTTCCCTTGTCCCTCAATGTTCAGCCCATGGCTCCTTGCCTTTGGTTGGGGCCGTATCGGCGAGCTTCACCCTGGTAGCAGTCTGCACATGCCCAGGGTGCACGTATCAGCAAAGGATAATGTGACATGCATGACACGCAGGGCAATCCGAGCACGACGGACGGACGGGTACGCACGTGTTGTACCTTCCTTGCAAGCACTTGTCTTGGGCCAGCAGAAGTCCCCGCTGAAAGTAGAGCACGAAGAGGAAGGTGGCTGTCAGCCAAACTAATTGCAATATCCGATCTCACGGGCGGCCCGATCTATCGATCTCAGTAGTTCCATGTCACAAAAAAAGAAAGGTACAGGAGGACCTTGTTTGCGATCCACGGTTCAGAGCTCGGCATCTCTCCGCCCCGGACGTCTCGATCTTTGTTCATGCGCTGCGGCGGCGGCGGCGGCGGCGACGACGACGACGGTCGGTCGGCTGGTCGGTACGGCACGTCCTTTTTGTTTCCATGGTAGCTGACCGCCGGACAAGAATAAGCGTGTAGTCGCTTGTCTCTCGCTCTCTCGCTCTCTCTTTCTCCTTCTCTCCCCGCAGCACTGATCGCCCCGAGACGGAAGCAGAGAAGCACACCATGCACGGAGCACCTTCTGGTTCCATACCGTACCGTAATCTGGGTGGGAAACGGGACCGTGGTGGCTCAGAGAAAACATGACTTCATGGGTACCACACAAGAAGTAAAAAGGGCAGAGATCATTTTCGCAATCGCTTTCGGCGCGGGAAAGGCAATATGGCGCCGGCCCGTGGACTACTAGGATGGGAGGCTGAATGCAGGGCAGTGAGCAAACCAAGAGTTTGGAAATCAAGGCGGCCATGGTTGGCTCGCTCGAGTCTTGCGGTGTTTAGTGTACCACGGACTTTTCTCTCTCTCTCTCTCTCTCTTTGGTTTGCGTCTTCTGCTTCTTTGCTTCTTCTTCTTCTGCTGCTGCTTCTTCACAAGAGCTGATTTTACTGGACCCTTTTGAAGAAAAATCTCTTCTCTTTGCGTCTGTGTTGGCTCGCTCCTCGGGGACTTGTTGGTCTGGAGCTGCCTAGTGGGGTTTTTTTTTGGTATGTATGTGCTGCCCATGCTGGGAGTCACGGTGGCAAGAAAGGCTAGAAGGGAGGGAAAAAGGTTCCAGAACGAAGTTTATGTCCTGCTGATGCGAGGACTGCCTTCTCTCGCACCACGTAGCTTCGCCCATGTACCTGTGCGATGCTTTCGGCTGTCTTGCCCGCTGCCATGTAGCCGGCCGGCTGGCTGGCCGTTGTGGACGGAATCTCGGTCATACTTTGTGGCTATTCTTGAACCGCTTTTTTTTTTAACTGCTATTCAAACGTTGCCGATAAAACGATTCGTGTCAGAGGCGTTTTTGTCTTCGCACCTGCTTGCTGCGCTGGGAAGTATCTCCGTCGTCGTTGGGTTGTCAGTACCCGATACAGCAGGGGTGGAGAGGGGCGAGGCGGACGGAACTAGCCGAATATCGGTTCTCGCAAAGACAGCTAGTGTACCATTGATCGTTGCAATCTGCCTGCCTCGCCAGCGCTCCCGCGATACGTGATGGGCATTGGCTCTTGGCTGACGTGAGCTAGTGGTCAACCATGGTCGATTAAACTCCTGGGTTCATCGTTGTCACCGTGTTTATTGCCAACTTACTCGTATACGATTCACTCTCTCCAGCCCGCGAAAGCGTTTCACATGTATATCATGGCGTCTTATTGCAACGGTACACGGGAAGCTGCCTCAGGCCTCGTGCCCTCTCGCGCCCTCGCTGAGCCGCAACCATCGAGCCGGACACCAAAGGCTGTATCTTTTTCTTGCCTTGCGTGTTGGCCAACCTCGGTCTAGTTGCATCTGTACTCCAAGTCCGATGTTCGGACCAAAGAAGGAAAAAAAAAAAGTCAAATGCTGGTGGGAAATGCATCGCGTCATGTCACGGGCATGGGGCCAAGCTGAATAATGATGATGATGATGATGATGATGATGAGCTCCAACTTTTTTTACGACTGGCGTCACAGGGATTCGGCCGATATGTCGCCAGTTTGAGAACTGAGTCAAACCCCTGGGGAGACGTCGACACCCTTGACCCTGGCTCGAGCCTGACTCCCTCCCTCCCCACTTCCCTGACTCCCAAGGGCGCACAGGATACTGCTTACCCGTCTTTTTCTTCCCCTCTTTTCGGTCGTGGACAGGTTTCGGAACGAAGGAACTATCCGGAGTAAGACGTTTACGTGAACCTTGCCTGGCCGCGAGACTGCGACTATCGGCTGGGATCATTATCATATGCCTGCCAATGTCCGGCCCCAGCCAAACCTTAACAGAGAAACGCAAGGCAACCATTGAGGCACGAGTTGACGTTTCCGTCACATCACCATTGCCAGCTTTGTAATTCGCGGGGAGCAAGCAGGCATACATACTGCACACATAACACCACACACACACGTACACACACATACGCACACATCCGTTTGGTCCCCACAGTTTGGTGTGCGTTGCCCGGCAAAAGGAATACCCCCCTGGACCCATTTCTTCCGCAACGAGTTGTGTGTCTCCATCT
>Ga0265797_10006597_pt1 | contig 16284 bp, 20 predicted proteins | sample P2T30metagenome_FD_192433 | JGI IMG/M metagenome (GOLD analysis project Ga0265797, IMG submission 192433) | Plant litter microbial communities from East Loma Ridge, Irvine, California - P2 T30 | ecosystem: Environmental > Terrestrial > Plant litter > Unclassified | place: USA: California... | reverse complement strand
ACAGATACCAAGCCACCATCACTAAGTCTAAGGGAGAGGTGAGAGATATCACTAGGAGACGTTGTCGACCACGTCTTCGATGATCGAGTGGCGGATAAGGACACACAGATGTCACGTGTCATAGTGATGAAGCGTGATGCCCGGGCTATATCTAGTCTGAGTTCCTTGAGACCTGCGCACCTACCCAAAGCTCTACCACGCCAATATAGTTACAACACGAAGCCATTTCGAAGGATCAGAGAGCTAGGCTCGATGTTTCTCACCAGGCCAAGCTCCGATTTTTAAGCGGCATCCCATATACGCCTACCTTTTGCTATATGGAACCTCCTGTGAATCAAGTGTAGGAGATATAGTTGGGTTATATACACAAATGCACAGAAATACTCCAGAACTGGCAATGAGGTCACGACTTTGGTACTTTACTTGCTGCAACACTTTATCCTTCAGACTCAATACAACAGGAGATCTGTAACGTTACACGGGTTGGATCTTCTCAAAGAGCTTTGGAGCGTTCGTCGTCGTATGATAATGCCCGCAGCTGCTTCATCTTCATCTCCACGAAGGGCTCTAGTATTTCACGCGCGTCTTCATCTAACGACCCAATGCCTGCATTGCTCTCATTCAAATACTTATCAAAGAAGGCATCGACATCGAAAGGCTTGCGGGCTGCGTAATTGAACCAGAAACGCTTTGTATCCCACGACTCTCTCATTAGCTTTGAAAAAGGTTGCGTGCCACCTGCACCATTCCTTTCCCCCTCCACACGTTCCATAACCTGCAAGAAGTGCTCTAGGCGAGGCTCGTAAGCCTCTACGAACTTTTCAAGAGTACGATCTCGGAGAAGATATGAGTCAGGTCCGACCAGTAGTAACCACCAAGGCGCATCGGAAGCGAATTGACGAGGCATGGCGTTTGTGAATTCAAGATCGAGCACAGCCTTGATGCGGAGGTTCTCCGGATCCACCAGTATATTTTGAAGCCTGAAGTCGTCGCAAAAGAGTTTGAAAGGGCCACTATCGTTGACACAATGCTTATCGGATGACTTTGCGTAAAGAAAACGAGATATATATCGATCCTGAGCCTCTGTTGGACTACCACATATATTGCGCTGGGTCCAAAGGTGTGTTTTGTGCTCGGTCATAAGGTACTGGAAGTAATCGCTCGTAGATGTAAAGGTCGTTGAAGGAAAGTCCTCGACCGAAAAAAAAGCCGTAATCGCCAGCTCGTTCATAGTATATGTCAGGGGCCGCTCTGTCACGGACCAAGACCCCGAAGAAGTGTCCTTTGAGATGGCACCGATCCGATCGAAGTCGACGTTGTAAAGTTCCAGCATAATGTCGGTCATTTGAGTGTACACGTTGTCCAATATATTCCTGTCAATGTTGGGGTTTAAGTGGAGGCGCTTTGGATCAGCAGGGTCCTTGAGGACATCGGAAAGATGAATACCTTCCACGAACTCTGAAATCATGAATGGTCCCAGGTGCCGCGGACTATCTTCAGTGAGACCCCAGCTGAACAGACGCGGTACTGGTATGGATGTAAATTCGTGAAGGAACTGAATGACCTGAACCTCATTCCGAATCTTCTCATCTCGAAATGTTATGTGTCAAGGGCCTGGAAATCGTATCATGACATCCGGAGTCCCATCGTTGCACATTATCTGCAGGCAGAAATTGAAAGAGCCCTGGAACCAATCAAGGACTTCAGCTCCACGACCTGGCCGACGACTCGCAACGAAAGCGGCGATTTCTTCTTTCGCATCGAGCACCTTTGCTTTCCACTCATCCCACTGGTCATTCCCAAGTTTCTCGGCCAGCTCGTTAAATAAAGTCATGTCGGAAGTGTGTAAATCGTACGGGCTGATAAATCTAAAGCTAGCGGATGGGGAGCGAGAGCAATTGCGTTCGCCTTTGAAGCGACGAGTGCCCTAGATAGCCCAATTGAGTGTGACAGTAGCCAAGGACACGACTGATCTTGCGTTTTGAAAATTGGGGACGTGGTATGCCAGCAGACTAGGGATATCGTGTCGACGCGCTAGCTGCGCCGCTCGTGAGGATGTTGCGGCGCGTCGCCCACTCATCGGCATCACAATCACACGCATTACCGTCAGAGTTAGTGTTTCCGATATACAAGTGCTGGTTTCGTGACTTTTGGTAGGGTTTGGACTGGCCGGGTAGCTGGGGTGGTCAACTCAGCTATACTCAAGCAGGATACCGGCGGATTAGTAGTCAGGTGGGTGACTACTAGCGATTACCCGCTGTTGTATGTCTTTTTTGGATTCCCCTTCTGTCCCTCCATAGTCTGTCCGGCCCTCGATTCGTGCGGCAGACACTTGTTGTATCTATCATGACATTTCTCTCATTTAGCTGACTCGAGTTTTCGTTTTTGTAGAAAAGGAAATATCGAAAGCCCGCCCTCACGATTACAAGGGACACAATGCTACTGGGGTCTATGCCACGTTGGACATCTATCCCGTTTTATTTTGTTGTCTTCCTACTATCTTCGAACATTCCCGCCATCTATCGAGAAGTGTAAGTGTATGTGTAAGCCTATCTATGGTTCGCCCAGGTCGCAAAACCGATAGTAGAGTTTCGATGGAGCCCGCAAGATCAAGTCGAATGGAGCTCGGCTCCAAATCCTATTCACTGAAGAGACTGTACCCGCATATAACTTCGCCCGAATGTATACCCACACAATTCGGAGAAAAGGTCATGACGAACGGATCTGTCGAATTCACCATGAACATAGCTAGATCGGCGAATCGGGTACCCACGCATTGCGGATGCCGATCCGGGTCCGCGTGCCAAACTCTCCGACTCGTGGACCTTGCTGATATGGAGATGAAGGTGTAGACTTTTGTGCGTGGTGAGCTTTTCGAGGTGTCGTGGGCGTTGAAATGATCGACGCTTATGGGTATGTGTGCGTGTCGCTGACTATCTATGCGCTAGATGACCGGATGCCCATTAGACGGTACCTGATCAGAGTGAAAGTCTGGCTCGCAGTCGCGTGCGTTGATGTAGAGAGTGGAATGAGTCGTAAGGCACGTTGGGTAGTGTAGGAATTCAAATCAATGCTGCCCAACGCCCTTCACATACTTAGATCGTAACAATGGAGCTGAAGTACAGTTGCTGTGCTTCTTTCCAGGCACTTCTTAGGGCGAGGGTGACCAAAAAAATGCTAGCAAGAGCGCAGCATCGAATTTCGAGCGACCACTGTCCCTCTGCCTCCAGGAAGAAGAGCTCCCCCAAGTTCCATCTAGTCGGTATCGAGAGGCACGCTCCTGTAATTAACCTGAGCTCTGCCGTCTAATGTCTGTCTGCCTGACTTAACCAGTAGTCCTCGCATGAGTCGACTCGAAATTTACAATCACTTACTCGGACAAATATGGAGCTGATATCAAGCATCTTGTCACCCTGGATAGAAATCCAACTTGGCCACTGTAGATCCAGCGTCGATGCTCGAATGGATGTTCTCTCGTAGAATGGTCGTGGGTGATACCTAGTCTTTCGAACAGGTGCCCCTTTGAAGCATCGTTATCCAGCAGCGTGCAGTAGCGGTCTTTTAGGTCCGGCTCAGTCGATCCGGCTCCATGCATGAACACCTGGAGTATTCTCCGAGATGCAGCCAGTGCTTTGGGCACCAGCACGTTGATATTAGGCATATGATTTCTGGCTTGGGCATCTTCTTTCGGTCCTTCAAATTAGTTCGAATTCGACGGACGAGTAGTCATGAATCGCGATGTAGGGCTGGCCTGGTAGTCGGTATGCGTAGCGGGTCGACAGAACGGCGGAGTGATTTCCGGTGCAGGTGACTGTGTGCGCCACAACTGCCAGCAAACGTGGATGATGCTTGAAGTGCAGCTACGTTCTACCTCGATGAAAGCGTTTCAGATCTTGCAGGGTGGTGTGATCGAGCCTGTAGAAGCCTGCAGTTCCTATCTTGGGCGATCCATGCAAGGATTGACGATGAAGCTCGACACGGTGTGTAGAGAAGATTGCACCGAACGGCCAAGACTCACGTCGTGGTGACATTAAGGCAGTGTCTACATCATATTCGTACAGAGACCATGTGCGTACGTGTGAAAAGAAAGTCGCTCGCTATCACACGAGGTACAGGGTCCATTGATGGCCGCCTAGTGCGATGCATGTCAACTGCGGCCTGCCACGAGGTTGCTGAAGATCTGTCGGAGGCAAGTCCTGTATTTTTGGGCGTCGTCGCGAATGATGGCGTTTTTGGCGTGTTTCGCTACGGATGTGATTCGTATAAAGAGTGATTCCAGAAAAGATCGTCGCAGCTCAAGAACCGCAGGGTAAACAGCAATATTCCGTGCACTGATTGGGGACATTCCAGTTGAATTTGACCGGACGTAGTGGTGACTCGTGAGCGAATCGCGAGGTTGCAGAGACTTAGGGTGACATGCAATGCCAGGACATGCTGGTGCCTGTGCCTGTGTCTTACCGAGGCATGGCGTCCATGGACCATACTCAGGCCAGTGGCTGGTCCATGAAGTCCAAGTGTTTAGCTTCGCTGCGTTCTTGAGACAGCTAATTTCATGTGTCGGCGACATCCTCATGGCAGGTGTTCTTTACCACACCTTTGTCAACTTCTGAAACTTTAGCCAGCCATTATGAGTGATCGTCGGACACTGGTAAGGTGGCGGCGTAAATGGTCTTTTGGTACATAGTATCCGCCGTAAGCTCGCGAGCACTCAACCTGGAGAATGCCCAAAGCTAGTAGTAGCACTAGAAGCGAAACTAGAAGCGGGGCGTGGACAGCAAGATGCGAATGATCGATGTCTTACAGCCTGGTATTGGCATGGGAGCGCAACGTGCAGCTGGCACAGATTAGCGAGTCGGCAGGACTGTGGCTTGCTGATTTGGAGAAGGACGGAATGCGCAAGAGTCAAAAGTGTCTTAATGAGTTCTTTGATAGCCTACACGTGAGTGCTTCGCCATGATCGGAATGCTTTTCGGTCCATACCTAGGTACCGCGAATGCTTGTGTGGTGGTAACTACCCATAGTGTTGATTGAACTGCTTGAACGCAGACTATAGCTACGTTGGGCTCTTGCCTATTCGTATGACCGATTGATTTTCGGAAGTGCAATCGAAAAGCAGCGCGGCACTAGCGGTGTGCGATGTCTTTCACATTGCATAAGTTGGGAAAGTACAGTTGTTTGCAGGCAGGGTGAGAGTGACTAGATGAGTGATCTGCAGCTGTGATGAACTCCCAGTTGATGTTGCGCCAACATCCGCACATGCGTGAAAGTACGATTGCAAGGAACGCTGGATTCAACAAATCGGCCCACGAGCCTGATAAAACTGCGCATCATCTCGTGAGAACACCAAGACAAGAGCCTGTCACAAGCAGGTTGACCATGACGTTTTGCAACGCTCACCATCAGGTATGGGAATGCCTACGTGAGAAACGGTGGCGTCTAGTAGGCGGGCTTTGATGTGCAAGAGGCGAGCATGGCTGCATAATGCTGCTTGGGACATGTAATCAAGGATGCCATGACGTCGAACCGATGAATTGATGAAGACCCGAAATTGCTGGAAGTGCGGAGGTTTGAGCGCCTGCCAGGGTTCGTGAACCCTCTACCGGTGCTGCGGTGCATGATCTTGAGTTCGTTGTTGTAAGATTGTCGTGTGCACATCCCGCTTACGACGAGGTGGTCACTCATGGCGATTTATGGCAACCTCGTGGCCAGCACATGGCAAAATTGCGCAAGACCCCGCACACCCCGAAGATCTACCACCGTAGAAAGGACCAGGCCGTGTCCTCCGTTGATACGACCTCTTGACAGCGAGCGTTGATCTCCCAATCATACGCATACAGCCACCTCCCAGTTACGTGAAACTTTATTTTCTTCCAGAACAACCCTTGGATAGCTCTACCTAGTCAAGCCTGCGTTTTCAAGTCTGGCAAATTATCAATTCGAATAGCCAATTTTCACCACTTCAACCATAAATGACCTATTTGCAGCATCATTACAGACCATCTGGATGTATTAACAATGCATGAGTGTACCTGGGAGCTACGCCTACATGTTGCCGCCGACCATTGCTGTCCATCCTTCCAGCAAGGGCTTGCATCAGCAGAACCTCACAGCCCGTTGAATTCAAACTCCATGTCAGGAGACCATGACTCGACCGTCGTGAAGGCGACAGCTATGACCCCTGAGGCGTGGATGGACGGTCGAAGCCTCACCACAAACACTGAATCGGAAGAAATGGTAAGTGCTTTAGCGCGTGTAGCCTGGTATGAAGCGCATCCCCGATTGCCGGAAGGGAAGCTCTGCCGTCGAAAGCGCGCGATTTTGAGTCGGGCACATCACAATCTGAGCGTTTTCCATCTCCACATTCGTGTCTAAGGGCCTCCTGACTCTGTTCGGCTTTTCGCACATGGCAGACATATGGACAGTCTCGGTGCTATGTAAGATCGCAATGTGGACAGCGGTTCCGCGAATTCGGATTTCTAGCACAGTCTTGGATCGCGGTATTGAAAGTCCCAATCAAAAAGAAGGTGGCGCAGGGAACGGCTTGCCAATACCCCTTATTGGCTTTTACCCTGCACTTACGCCAACCGGCCTTGCTGTCGCATGGCCGCGGCGTCCCTTTGACAGGGGCCGCAACCAGTGCATGCACTATGCCTGTTTCCTTTAGGCTTTCTGGTAATCGCAGTGCTTGCTGCCCACCCTAAAATGGCTTCACGCCAGATATAACCACGCCGGACGCCATTGCAGTAGCCGACAGGCTCCACATTCGTATTCCTTTTCCAGCCTCTGATGCCATCCCAGCACACGCACATTTGACTTCTTCAGCGTAATCCTTTACAGGTCCCTTGTTCCGTCTCTCGAGCGGTCGGACCGCTACATCCCGGCAAAGTCACAGGCGAGCCGGTAGCTCTAAACCTAAAGGCCCACCCAACCCGCCTGCCTTTCGTAGCGATCCTTTTTCATGAAACGAGTTTGAAGCAAGCGTGCAAAGGCTCCACTTGCCTACACTTGGAAGTCCCCATGTCTACCGGTTTGCAAACTTCTTTGTCTGGCAGTCGCAGCCACCATACTCACACCAACCAACACCAAAGGCAAGGCCCTGTCGAAACGAACCTCAAAGAACTTGGGCTATTGGGCAACAAGTACACGAGGAAGAAAGAGAAGAGGACAGTGGAATTCACTGCGCCCAGCGATCACTTCCACAGTACTTGTTCCTGAGACCTGTCTAAGAGCTTCGGTTGCTCATGTCGTTTATAGGGTTCCGTCCCAATTCGCGCAGCTCCTCTGCCCGCACCGCAAAGCCCTTCGCATCCAGCAATACCACACTCGATCAGCAGGCGCCGCCTCGCTCGGCCAGAGGCATGGCGGGAATCATGGACAGCGAAAAGTCGAGGACGAGGAGGGAGCGGACATACATCAACATGGAATGCTGCGTTTGTGAAGAGAGCCTGGAATACACGTTGCGCGGCGAACGAATATTGCAACTCAGTTGTGGGCATGTCAGTCATGAGGCCTGCTTCTACGAATACATCCGAGAATTCGAATCCCAGCATTGTCCGACCTGTAACGCCGCATTAGGTTTGGACACAAGTCGTGGGGTACAGATGGACCTCGGTATGTTTGACGTAACGCATCTTGTGGTACCATGCTGATACAGATACACAGAGAAGCTCAGCAGTATTGTGCGTTCGGTACAAAGCGACTCTTCCAACCCTCCTAGTCACCGTAGCGCAACAAATACACCGACTCCGTGGGATAGTCAGACTATTGTATCGGAGAGCCAGCAGCATGGTGGCCAAACGCATGGGCGATCGCGGAATGGAAGTGACGGCTCTGGCCGTTTTACTCTGAGCCAGCCTCGACAACGAGACAGCAGCCACAGTCGCGATCGTGGGTCGGAACGTGTGCCATCGCGGCAACATTTACGAAGTGAAAGCGGCGCGACTGGACACGCGTCTTCGACCAATGACTACGCGCAGGATGGACGGCGGCACGACTACGATGTGCAATCCACAGAAACCAGCCTTAGTAGTCCGCGTGGGCACCTAAAGAGTCCAATTCCACCACCCACAGTGACCGTCCGCAGCGAATTCCCGACTCTTTCAAGATCGCGTCAACAGCAAAGTCTGACGTGTCTCATCACCGTGGAGGTAACAGAAGGCAAATGGCGGCCAGATCCAGAGGACATGCGAGGCGCCGTGCCACCTGTACCGTCGATCGCCAGCGCGACTGAAAGCTATGGACGCCCCAAGTCGCCGGTGAACAGCCGTCAGTATGATGTACCATACGAGTCTGCACAAGCGTTGGATGAAGTGACTGAAGACCTGCATGCGCGCGTGGACAACTGGCACGGTCTTGACTTCTCACGGTTCGGGAAGCTACGACTGCACGGACACATCCGTGTTGGAAAGGACCGACAATCGTGGCAGGAGCTCGAGTGCTACCTATTCTCGGAAATGCTTATCTGTGTGAAAGAGAAGAAGGCTGCACCACAACCGCAATGGGACGGCCCGGACGCGCCGGCCAAGAAGACTAAATGTACATTGAAGGGCTCCATCCTCATCAAGAAGCATCTCAACCAGGTTGAGCACTCGGCAGACGACCTGATTTTGACTTTGAGCCTGTCCGTCGCGGAGTTGCCTTCTTTCCACCTCCAGTTCCCCAACAGGGGACAACTGGAATTATGGCGACGCGCCCTCATGGACATCCGACTCGATTTTCCGACCAGCACAAGGATGCACGAGTACGAGCAAGACAACTCAGGAACCGAAGAAGACGACTATAGGAAGAGGCGAGCGTCTTCAATGACCTCCTCGTACGGTGCTGCCAGGTCAACCATGACTGCCCCAACAGAGTACACGAACTCACGAGCCGGGCGAACGGAGCCGCGACTGGCCAGCCCCATACACGTTCCAATCGATGTGGTAGTCGTCATACCGGTCTCATCATCCATGCAGGGTTTGAAGATCAATCTTCTACGCGACACGCTACGTTTCCTGGTAAACAGTCTCGGTGAGCGGGATCGCATGGGATTGGTTACCTTTGGTTCGAGTGGAGGTGGTGTGCCTATCGTGGGAATGACAAGCAAAGTCTGGAGGGACTGGCCAAAGGTCCTCGATTCGATACGACCAGTTGGCCAAAAGAGCCTCCGCGCAGATGTGGTCGACGGCGCTAACGTTGCCATGGACCTCCTCATGCAGCGCAAATCGAGCAATCCGCTGTCAAGCATTCTGCTTATCAGCGACTCCTCCACGTCGGACGCAGAAAGCGTGGACTTTGTCGTTTCCCGCGCAGAAGCTGCCAAGTAAGTAACAGGACATTGCGAAAGTGTATTGGGCATTTGGGACACACGACTAATAGCCTCTAGGGTCTCAATTCACGCGTTCGGTCTGGGACTGACCCACAAGCCTGACACCATGATTGAGCTTTCCACGCGCACTAAAGCATCCTACACTTACGTTAAGGACTGGATGATGCTTCGGGAATGTGTAGCGGGCTGCCTCGGTTCTCTCCAGACCACTTCCCATCAAAACGTCAGACTAAAGTTGCGACTACCGGAAGGTTCGCCGGCGAAGTTCGTCAAAATCAGTGGCGCGTTGCAGATCACCAAGCGAGCCACCGGACGAGACGCCGAAGCAGCATTGGGTGACTTGCGCTTCGGCGATAAGAGAGGTATGTCAAAGTTGCTAATTGATCTCAAAATCCGCTGCTAATCATGCTGCAGACATTCTTGTGCAATTAGTTATCGCACCAGATTCAGGCTCTCCAGAGCAGCTACCTCAAGACCCTTGGGAAACCATTGTGTCAGGCCTCGAAGCCCTCGGCGGACCAATTGACCAGGACGATTCACGTACACTCAGCGTCGAAGAAGTACCCTTAATTCAGGCCGACCTCACGTATGGCGATATCTTGCGGGAAGGTACACTATCGCACTTGCCACGGCCATCACTACTCGCAATCACTCTACTCCCATCGAGCTCGAAGAAGAATTCGACCGGGCGTCCACCAACACCACCAATCCCACCTCATCCTCATGTCGTACAGCGCAGAATGGAGCTGCTTACATCAGACATGCTGACGCGTGCGCTGACGCTTGTCTCACGAGGCCAACATGAACGGGCACATCATCTTCTCAAAGAGACGAGAAGTATTCTTAAAGGTCTTGGCAAAGGTGGTCTGCCACCACTACCTCCTCCAGGTCACAGGCGCAACGCCTCTCCCAGTGCCACAGGCAGTACTGGCGACTCGTCCCCCACCACCAACAGCACTGGCGGCGATATGCGACCACGCACGCCGTCGCCCCGTTCCGGCAGCCCCTTTACACCTGCCGCCGGCATAGACGCACGAACGATGCACGCTCTCGATGCTGAGCTTGAATCAAGCCTTGAATGGATTAATCACCCTGCAGTATTTGGTCGCGACTCCCGCAAGGCTGTATTGCAGGCTATCGGCGTTATCTCTTCGCAGCGTGCATACACTTTCAGATCACACTCTGAGTCCCTTTGGGCACAGCGCATAACCGGTGTGAAGCGATTATCCGAGCGCTCACGAGATTGGCGCGAGACTGGCGACCAAGAGGCGCTCATGGAAGAGAACTAAACGCCGCGTCGTGTACCTTCGATTTTGCTTCGAGTTCTTTCCTATTACGGGCATTTTGTATCATATCATGTCTCACTTTAGCATTTTCTTGTTCTTATATTGAGCACACGGGTCAAGGGGAGGATTTGCTTGGCTCGATGTTGGATACATGGCCACGGCCCGGGCCTTCATTTTGGCGTCGCAACATTTTCTCACCGTCTGACTGTTTACGATACCACCACGGTCTGTTTTCTTGTTATCATGGACGACTCTTCAGGCTTTCGAGATCTTGGAAGCAAGCTTTACCTACAGCTTTGTCTATTTCCTAGAAGATACCACCGCTTGCTTAGCGACTTCGATATGTAGAATGATTGCTATTACCCTGACGCTTCATCTGCTTCCTACCGATCCAACTTAGCCAGTGCACGCAGGTTCTCACAAGCATGCATGCAGGCAATATCGACCCGCTCTTCATGCATTTGCCGCGCAAGGGCCACTGTTTTGGCCCAACCGGCCGAACATGTTGAAAACCGCTTCAAAAGCAGGATGCACTACACTGCACTATCGACCGGAAGTGTCCTGCGATTAGTTGACACATCGTGGGCGACTTCCTCTTGCAGTCGCAACAGCCGGCACCAACGTTCGTCTGAGCCATAGCCGGCAGTTTTACCGCGCTCGCGAGCCCCTCTCTCTCCAATGAACCCCAGCCCTATAGTGCGCATCACTTATTTCTCCTCACCACAGAGTTCACAACACAAGCGATTCACGCAAAATTATCTGATTTGCACCGTTCTCTCGCACAGGATCGGCTCGTCTTGTGTGTATACAGCGGCATTCATTTATTCTCGGTCGGCGAGCAAAAGGCACAATGCTGGTAAGTCGCAACATTCGAGCAGCTACTTCAGGCCTTGCATGCTGTGTCACGGTGGGTGATTAAGCTCCGTATCGCAGGTGGGCGCATAGTTCGCCCATGAAGTCGGGAGCAAGATGGCGATGAAGATCTGCAAACGTCGGGTCTGGCCGCTGTCATATCGCACAAGGAGATGGCAATGATCTTCTATCGATGTGTCTTTACTTTTTGCTATTCGCGAGAATGATGCGAATTACTTCTGCATGCACGACGAGAGTTCAGCTGAGTACCCTCTACAGTAACCCAATCTCGACAAGCAAAAGCATACCAGCTATACATATTCCCGATGATGCTCCCGAGATCCACGCAAGGCGAACAGCGAGGCTGGTTATGCACTGACAGGGTTACTTGAAACAGAACTTCTGCTTCTCCTTCTACATTCAAATCACCCCCACCTCTGATACCTCCAAGGTATCTGCGGCATCAAACACCTGAAGTGTTCCCGCCCGATGGCAGCCTTGCAATGTATCGAGTCTGAGATTTACCGAGACTGATCAAACGGACCGTTTGGTGCCATGCTGTCGTGGCACTCGAGATGCAGGAACCGATGGACCTGGCTGCGACACTGGCGGCTGTGGAACGGAAGACAACAAGCACTCATACGGAATCTGCTCTACGCTGCAGAAGCCGGAGATTCTTGAAATCAACATTTTGCTTTTCTGCGGGGACTTTGATCAATGGTTTGGTCGTGAGAGCCTGTGAGAGGAGCGCAAAAGCAATGTCACTCCCAGCGCGCTGGAACCCGTCAACGCCACCAAGCTCTTCGGTAGAGTGCGTGTGTTTCTTCTTTCATGCAACCTTCTATTGCTATCGAGTCTTTAATTCCCGACACCCGCAGGCGCGATGACTACATCGAATGCTCCGAAGTCCGAGAGTGTGCCCAGCTCATCTTTCGTCATCAAACTTCCATCTCACACCGAGCCCACCAGGCTGGAAAATTACTCAGAGATGCCCGTTCGATATCCCGTTACACAAATGCGGCGTTCGTCCATCCCGTTGTTGCAGCACGCCCACGGGTAACCTCCCGTCATCACGCACGCCCCGCCATCATCGCATTCGACGCCTTCAGCGGCGTGATATTGGTGGCCCGATAGGACTGTCATCCACTTCGCCTCGACGAACGGGATGTTTCATGCATCGGTCGTGAGGTGGTGCCCCAGCCACAGCTAAGCACACTTTTGGAAGTGACAGGGTACAAGAGCAACAGGGGTGTGACTGAAAGAAAACTCAACGGTTATTCCGGTGTAGTGGAGCGCCACCTGGTGGTACATAGTTCGGACAAGATGCAGGGAAGAAGGGAACCGGCAGGTTCGGTGATACATTGCTGTGATGTAATGCATCTTGAACAGGAACGAAGGTGGGGTGCCCAGCTGTCGTGTTTCATCGGAGCTTTTTCGCATGCAGACAGCACCTGCAACGTCTTTTTGGCCCATATCGTGTATTTTATTGTTTCGAGCTCCCGAATGCCTTCCTCCCGAGTCCCAGCCATCGTGAACTCGTATCCACGAATTTGGTTTCGCTGTCGTTGTCGGTAACGCAGGATGCGCTACCTCGATCCATGGAATCCTGCGTTCCTGGAAAGCGATTCGAGCCGTTGGGAACCCCCGCGCTAGAATCCAAAGCAAATCAGTAGGAAATGGGTGGAATGGCCCGCTGCCCGGGAGGCTGGATTTGACAAGAGATTGGATCCCTGCTAGGGCTGTATCGTGTAGAGAAAAAGGAAGTGAGTGCTGCTCTCCTAAACAAGAACAGCCGTGATCATCGTACACGTGCGACTCTCATGGGAGAGGGAGGAATGGCCAGTAGACGAGGATTAGGGTCGGAGGATTCAGGAGTGAGGAACATACGCTAACAATGCGACTAACAAGAAAAGTAGAGCCAACGTGCCGGGCCTGCGTGCCGCATCCGCCAAACAGTCCCACTGCTTAGGACGTGCCGTCTTGATCCCTATCTCATATGTTCTCGAACACAGCGGGATAGAACTTGAGTGCCTGATAAATGGTCCACCAACGCAATGACGCCCCAATGTCCATAGCTGTATGTCTACATACCGAGTCAGTGACCGCACATCTAGTACTGCATCTGGTGAACAACATACCAAGTCCCTCAGACAACCACCGACTCAACAGAAACGGTTATTCGTCCCCTGCCAATACTGAATGGTACCATCACCACACTTTTGCCCACCTCAAGCGCTCCAAATATTTCCGTCGCCGTTTCTTCTTCGTGTACGCGTACATGTACGAAGACTGATAAGAAAGAGAAGAATCTGATCCCGATGGCCCATGCGACCCACATGTGAAAGGCGCAAAAGAGACTCATGGGGAAAGCTGTGCCAAGTGGAGAGGCTAGTATCGTGCATAAGCTGGAATTTGCTGATTCGCCCATGTTATAATCGAGACAGTCGGGAGACATGCATTGGTGAAGAGATGATGGCACTGGATGATGAGGCGATCTTGAAAGAAGACAAGATGTCTTTCAGGCCTCGGTGTACAACCTCTTAGAGTGCCAGTGGCCAATTTTCACATGCTTCTTTGAAGATGACCAACAATACGATTCACTCCGTTCGTCGAAGCCAGCTCCACGATCTGAAAGGAAGACGCAAGCAGATTCCCACCGGGTATTTGTGAAGAGTGCCGCTTTCGCCATCAACAAGATCAGCCAATCTCTTCAGCTCAGGACATTTCAATGTTCGCAGCCAGCATCAAATTCGCTGACTCGAAGATAGCGCAGTGACGCTTGTGACCATTGACACCTCACCTCACAATTGCAATGCAAGTCTTGAATCAATGAAATTGCATTCCCTTGTTCACCATCCGAACGCTAACTGCAGAACACTCCACGCGCAATTGTACCGCATCGATCCTGAGCAATAAACAATACTCACACCAGTCCAGCAAGTTCGTCCTCCTTCGTGTCATGACCCGCCTTGATGCTCACTGCTCGCTTGTTGTCCCACTTCTCCTTCTCGTTCAAACGTCCTCTGGTTTCTTGCCTGAAGCTCGGAATAGCTTTCTTGTACTGCCGTCACTCAGTCGTGCAGCCCGCGGTCGCTGAAGCAGGCTCGTGGTGTCGGTCGTGTCAGTCGCGTCGGTCGTGTCAAACGTGTCCTTCGTATCAAACCTATCAGCCGTATCCGTCCTGTCAAACGTGTCCAGCTCGGTTACGTCGCGTTGCTGTTGTCGGCGTTGTGCTTGCCTCCTTCTTTGATCACGCCCCGTAAATTGGGGAAACAGAAAACATAACGCGACACAGGCGGCAACGACGACGCCAATACCGACCGCGAAGATGATGGCTTGGGATTTCCACTCTGAAGCAGTGAACACGTGGATTGGCATTCTGAAAGCTTCACTTCGTGGGCCTTGACTTTGGAGGCGAGGAGTGTGATGTGGTGGTCGGGCTCGTGTAGTGTCGATATCGTGTTTCGTGCTTTTAAGAATAGACGAACTGGTCGAAAGCGATCGGATGGAGAATATCGGGGTATTCGATTGCGACGGAGTAATGCGAGAAGATGGACGAGCGTTATGAAAAATACTTTTGGGAGTTCAGTTGCATGGCAATGGTCAACAACAAGCGTAAAGATGGCAGTAGCCTGAAACTCGACATCCAACTTCCGCGATGTCTCCTTCCGCGTGTCGTTGGAAACAACGGTTCGGCTTATTGGCAGTCGCATACTGCTTGGTCACCACTTCTCCATTCGCTAGTACGCCCCAGCGTGACACCATTCTTGCTCCACGCCAACTATGTCAGCCCGCCTTCAATGGTGGCGCCTAACCATGCGTAGTACTTTGAATCAACGAAAGTTTCCGTTGATGCTGTTCAAGAAAAAGTTGATTATGTACTGACACAGCCCAAATCAGTTTATGAAGTTTACAACCGGTGCTTCGACAGCACTCAACCATTTAAGCGTCCTCTTAAACCCATCCTACTCCCCGCCATCTCTCTGCATTTCTCTCCGCTCACGCCATTCTCCCAATCCATGCATCGCGACGCTCGCCCTACCCATCGACCTGATTCTCGCGTTGCCTCTTTCTCAACAACATCTTGATAGCAACTACTGTGCCTCCAAGAGCAAAGAACGCGAGTGCGAGACCAGTCCAGATCGCGGCTTGTCGTGCTGGAGGTCCAGAAAAAAGGCTGGCCATTATTCGTGCGTGTGGGTTGTACTGTGGAAGAAGGATGAGTTAGGTGGAGGTGGATAGTGCTTGGGGAACTTACGTGTTGAGGTGTGATCTGTTAGTAGTGGGTTCTGAACTAGCAGCAGTGTAAGAACGATGAACGTGTGGATGATTTGGACAAACTAACTACTGGAGAACTAGCTCAATGTAAAAGAGGAAAGCAGTATGCCGAGTTTGTGGGTTCTGAGTACATTGCAGTGCAAAAACGTACGCTTTATGCGCACTCATGAAGGTGTGAAGTCCTCAAGGTCACTTTTGTGGGCGATATGCCTACCATCAATCCGTGATGATATCCCAGAGCTTATATGAACTTTTGTTGCGGGTCAGGGTGATGTTGGGCCATACGTTCAATTACTCTTCGTCATGAAAACACACACAATATTATTCGTAGAAGTCCTGTCTTTCACACGACTTCCCGTTATCGTAGTTTGACAAGCAATGTGGACACAGGCAGCGATCAAAAACGCATCACTTTGCGAACAGGTGCAACAAAAACCCATCGTCTGTCATGGCCAAACTCGATTCTGACATTCACCGGACCGCCTGCGACAAGTTCCTGGAAACCGCTTGCGGGCCCGACGCTGCCACAGCACCGCTCGGAGACCTCGATAATCCAGTTCA
>Ga0265797_10006595_pt1 | contig 16285 bp, 9 predicted proteins | sample P2T30metagenome_FD_192433 | JGI IMG/M metagenome (GOLD analysis project Ga0265797, IMG submission 192433) | Plant litter microbial communities from East Loma Ridge, Irvine, California - P2 T30 | ecosystem: Environmental > Terrestrial > Plant litter > Unclassified | place: USA: California... | reverse complement strand
CATTAGCACCGTCATTCGCTGGCCCAACACCCTCTTCATGTTCCCCATCGTTACCGCCTTCCATCTCATCACTGGGCGGGTCAAACGGCGTATCGGAATCCTCGTCTTTGTCAGGCGAATCATAGAACTGATCTTCATCGCGGACAGCACTGGTCTCGAAGTGCTCCGGAATACCACAAATTTTCACCAACCCTAAGCAGTCGTACGACGTAAGCCAGTCATGAGATGATTCTAGCGCGGCAATGAAGACTCCTGACGGTGTCTGGATTCTGCGAAATCTGTCTTCATCGATTTGACCGCCCTCCGCGTTGGTCTCGACTAAGATATTGGCCGTACTGTGTCTGGTGTCTGCGTAAGCCTTAAGTTCGGCCTCAAGTCTTTCCGTGTGCGTCCTGTACTCTAGGTCTGCATCGTCGTCAATGAGATTCTCGAACTCTTCGCGACGAGCCTCCATAGCTTCTTCATTCACCCGGAGTTGTATCGGGTCTCGTGCGGCTTGCTCCAGGGCTAGACGTTCTTCCTCTTCTTGAAGCCCTCCAGGTGCATGTCTCCACGTCGGAGTAATAAGATGAAGGTCTTCAGGTTCCAGCAGAATACGCTGCTTGCCCGTCTCATCGTCTACCTCTCCAGCTTTCATGTTTCTTTCGCGGTACTTGGACAGTGCCGTTCCAATGTTTCTTCGGTCATAGTAGTTCAGCATGTCACGAAGGTACTGGACCTTTCGAGGGTCGTCTCCACGAGAACTTATCAACATTGGTGGCCTGTTGAGTCTCCGTCCTTCGTCTTTCTCCACAGCCGTCGGTCGGTCCGGATCAAACCTCAATCGTCTGTTCACCGCGTTCTGATAAAATAGGAAGTCCTCGAGTTCTGCTTGCAATCTAGTCGAGCGATCTGCGGCGTTTTTTCTGGTAACCTTCTTGAATACCTTGCCCTCGTTCTTTAGAAACCCATCACGTTCGCCTGCGGATAACCCAAGATACTGCGGCAACAAATCTGCAATCTCCTTTCTCACAGTTTCCTGATTTGTTCTTGCTCCTTTCAGATCGCGTTTAAGCTTGGCCAGGTCGATGTTGTTGAACTTGATGTTACCGGGCTTCTTCCCGCCTTTTTTTCCCTTGTCATCCTCTCCATTTTTTTTACCTCCCTTCTGAGGAGGCATGATTTGGGAGCTGATGAAGCACGCTCTCACGGTCAGCGCTATTCCTTTACCCTGTACACGCTCGAACAAAAAATGTTTTGGCAGTGGCCGGCTAAGCGCAGAATGCGATAACTCCAAGTGTTGCGAGCACAGCTGTTCTTTCCACTTCAATTAGTCTTGCGACAAAGAGTTCTGTACGGTGGCTTCTCATTGTCTCTTTTACCGAAGCCGGCAGTGACTGGCCTCTTTGGCGGCCACTACGGCATGCGCAAACAAAGAACACCCATATGCCTCGCCCCCTCTCCCCCCGAAACTCTTATTCTAAGAGCGCAATCCCCATGAAGCATCTACATATGCTTAGTCCAGTCGTACTCTTCCACCCTCTTCTCTGGAACGTATTCCTCGCCCCTGGCCTTAGCCTCCTCCTTGCGCTGCGCAATCATTCGCTTTGTCTGCCTCTGAACTCGAAACATGCGCTCCGGCCCGCTCAGGAAGTTGTACGGCACTTCCTTCTCCTCCTCTTCCGTCTCTCTGTAAAGGTAATTAACCATCCCAATGCCGTTCCATCCAAAGACCTTCGGATAGCCATGCTCATCCTTTGGCCAGTTTGGATCCAATTGCTCCACTTGAGCAAGCTCAGCACGGGTAAGCTTTTGATCGGCATTGGGCCTAGCTACGTTGTTTTTGGGATCTCCTTCGGATGATTCCTTGGTCTCCTCCAACTTGTCATCAACTGGAACGTCCCTTTCTCTGGCCAAACGGAGCGGTTGACGACGGAATGGAAGCTGCTCGGGTGCGTTGGCGGGCACGGTGTTGCCGGATACATCGCCCAATTCTTGACCGACAGTGTCGTCAGGGTTGTTCTTGCCGCCTTCCGTGGGTTTTGCGAGCTCAAGAGGAGATGCCACGCCATGCTGTAACCTCGAAGCTGGCTTCTTAAGGGTGCGCCGGGTGTTGGCTGCGCGCTTGTCTCCAGCAGTCTGTCTAGGACGCTTACGAGCACCAAGATCCTGAGCATTGTCGTTAGCAAGAGCCATGATCTTGTCGCACTCGGTCTCACTTACTTGTGTCTTAGTCTGCATGCCGCCAGTCGCAACTCCATCTGTAGTCGGCAACTTCAACTTCACGATTAACGATGTCTTCGGTCGGGCGGTACGTGCCCGCTTGGTGTCAGATGGACTCACTGTGGCAGGACGCTTGCGCTTGCCCCCGCCGTTGACGGGACTAGAGACCGCCTCCGCTGTCGGATCGACCAACGGTACTGCCTCCACCGCATCCTCATCTCCCACCATACGCACATCTCCGTCTTGATCTCGATCCGCTGCTTCGCCGTCGATCGGGGTAGCTGTATCTTCTTGAGCGCTGGCCTTGGTCCTCGCAGGCCTCACCGTGGTCGTCTCTGTCTTCTGTGCTTCTTCAGACTTTGCTGCTGTGTTCTTGCTACGCTTCTTCTCTCGCTCTGCCTTCTTTTTCTCTTCCTCCAGCTTCTTATTTAGCTTCTTATTTAGCTTCGCAATCTCCTTCTGCCTATTCACCTCTTCTTTCAACTTAGCCTTCTGTGCGTCGGTCACTTTGTCCTTGATATCAGGGTCGCTCAGAGACAGCGGATAGTTTCTCTTATCAAAGTCCAGAAAGATCTTCACAAGTGCCTCCTTCGATACAGCGTTGAAATTTGTAAGTGTGCTGTCGGCTTTCTTGAGCGTCGGTCGAAGGGCTAGCTTATTGCCCGAACTGACGTTCACCGGCCAATTCTCGTAGTCGTCCGCCATCGTGTGCAGTATTGCGCGCTGTCGGTCTGTCTTTCTGTAGGCGCTGTTTTCGCGCGTTGGGGTCGTGCGATCGGAGCGAGATGGGCTGCGGAGGTGTGCGCCAAGGATCGTGACTGGGGTCGCGTCGTATGCGGAACGGCACGCGAGTCGCGCCAATGATACGCTTGCGATGGAAGTTGCCGAGCCTGTATCCTAAGGTGAGTGACCATGCTGTGAGCAAGCCCTAGAGGTGAAGCGTCCCGCACGTGCGACGTCCCGCTCTGACCCTTCACAGCGCAACCCTAACCGGACTGGGGGTACGTCATCAATCAATGTTCGACAACAGTATGAGCCACGAAAGCGTATGCTCTGTATAAGCTTCAAAACGAGCAGCAGCGTCGTGGGACACTGCGGCAGTCAGATGCAGCAAGACTTGAGCTTTACTCGGCTCTTGGCGTAATCCGTGTCTCGAACTGATTGCTCAAAGCAGAGCGCGCGCTGTGAAGAAGCACAACGTGCTGACATTGTAAAAACTATACTAAGTTCGATCTATTCTAGCAGAACTGCGGTATCGAGCGCGAGAAGAGTATTGCAGCCATCCCCGTACTATGCACCGGCTGTTACCTCAGTCCAAGTTTACATCTACACGCCCACGCTACTTCTTGTCGTCCTTTTTCCCACAAGATTGAAGAGATAAGTGAGATGGTCTACTTCTTGCCTCCTCGTTTTGACCGCGTCTTCTTCTTCCTCTTAGATGTAGATGCCTTCTTAGATTTGCCCTTCCGAGTTGGCGCGGGAGAGTTCTCTCCGGATATGTCAATATCTACTTGTTCGCCATTCTTATTCTGCTCATCGAGTTCTTTTTTATATTCAGCCGACCAACCATCACCCAGTTTAGTAATCTTCTTCTCAAGCCTATTTGCGACACTCCGATCCTTCAGGATATAGTGATGAATAGTACCAGGTTGTTTCGGGTTGTCGTCATAATCCTCAGCACGCTTGTGGAGCTCCGTAACATACTGAGCACTCTGAGCTTGCCCTAGATACTTCAAAGCTGTACGGACTTGTGGGCGATTGTATTGCGTGTAGTCATGTTTTTCCGCTTTCTTGCCTTGCGCCTTGGGTCGAGGTTTGAACCCAGTTGGCGGCCCACCAGCAGGGTTGGCTGGTGCTACTGGATCATTGGTGTTTTTCTTTTCACCCTTTTTACTATTGCCATCATCATCACCACTTTCATCCCCACCATAATCATCACCGCCACCGCCACCACGGGGACAACCGGCTAAACCACTGCACTCGCGGTAACTGATTGCAAACAAGTCATTTTCGTCGTCACTAGAGTCGCTGTCATCATCTGGCATCTCCTCCTCGATCAGTTCGTCGTAAAGCCCATCCGGTGCTTCTCGCTCGTGCAAAGTGTCCCAGTCGTCCCAAGTCTCGCCCGCTGAGACGAATAGGCCGCTCTTCAGTCGCATTTTATCCAGATCTCTGGCTGTTGACAACGCGTTATTCACATGACTATCTAATGGTAGTCCTTCCGAGAGCCCCGTCTCGCGTGCCCGTCGTTCGGAATGAGATTCGCTCATCTTTGGATCTTTATTTTGGTCTTCCACCTCCTTTCTTCTCTTCTCGATAGCGTCGGTGTCGAGTAATAAGTTGTAAGGTTCCATCGCCACCCCTCCAAACTCTTCTCCTAGTCCCACCGGGAATCTTTCCGCCCTTGGAGTACGCATACGTAGCTGATCAGGCGGCATACTTCGCCAATCCAGGTTATTGAGCAAACCAACTCCATTGTTCTCGAAGTCTCTGAGGTGACTCCTTAGTTTGTTGTCGTACGTTTTGTCATCCGTCAGTTTTGCAGGAGCACGGCCTTTCGCAAAAGCTAGTTTCGCCCTCTCCTTGACGGCGGCATCGATGTCTTCGCGGTACTGCTTCCTGTACTCTGGTGTTTGGTAGTAAAGATAGTCTTCATACGATATAGTGGCCTGTAAGCGTGTCCGTTGATTCTCTTGTGAGCCCGAGTCTTCTGCCGCCTTTCTTATTTTCTGAAGTTCGTTTTGAAGAGACTTTTGCTTTTCGTTAATTTTCTGTTGTATCTCATTGGTTGGTACTGCTGTACTTCCTGCCGCAGCGGGCCTGTTGATTGGAGACGAGGGGGGTTGGACGGTGTTGTCGTTGCGGGCTGTCGTCTTTAACTTGGATCGATTTCGTAACCCTGCCCGTCTCTCATTAGGTGGACTTTGCGAGTTATCATCGACATCATCGGCATCATCGGCACGGCGTTTCGGTGACATCACTAGAGCTGATTGTCGGCTCGCACGAGACAATATATTTTTGGCACAGGAAATGATGTTCGCAATCAATTGTGTAGAAGACGCAATCCATTGCTGGTACAGCCGCCGAACATAAGAACGGTTTCCTTGTCCTTTGTCCCGGAATGTGGAACTCGAAGACAAAGAGAAAGTCAGTACATCCAAAGAAGTGCATGGCTTTTCGCATCGCCCTATATACTTTTAGATAAACAAAGAAATCCCAAGCCGCGATGTTCGAGAACATCTTCTCGATATCCTGTTTATGATGAGTGAGGTAGTGATGCTCCTTCGTCCATTCACACCTCCCCTACGCGTCCTTCCTTCCTGGCTTCATCAACGAGCCTCTCTTTTAACTCCCGCATGCCTAGCTGATCAGTCGGCACTGGCTCAACCCCTTCCTGCATTCGGCCATGCATCGGGACCAGAACCGTCTTATGCATGACGCGAAAGGTCTCAGCGAGTTCAGGGTCGGAGTAGCCACCAAGCCGCCGTGCATTGTGCAGCTTTCGCTCCTTCTCTTTTGCCTCGAGGCGTTTCTCTTCTGCGACCTGTTCGGCAGTCCTCTTCTTTCGGGCTGGAATAGACGCAGTAGTGGTAGTGGTCTTCTTGCTGTTACCGCGCCCACCCGCTTGCCCTCTAGTGCTACGTCGCCCTGAAGCTGGCACTTGCACCTCTCCAGCCTCAGTCTCGAGCCTCTTGTCGTCTTCTTCGCGGCTGTGGGCCAATGCATCGTCCGTGCTACCGCCTTTGTGTTCCCCAAACTCCCTCAGCGCCAGTGCAGCCATGCCCCTGTTCACTTCGAGGTGCGTCTCGGTGGCAAGCGGCTGACCGTTTCGAGGCTTGCGGAGATGCGTGCGTGCCTGAGCTAGTGGTCGAGTTGATATGCTGCCCTCGATAGCAGGTTGTAAGCGGAAACCGCCGTTATTCGGTTCGTTTCGGTCCTCGCTCTCGACGTCGTGGTCCTCTGGAGCAGCGTTGGCATCTTTCCGAGGCCTCTTGGATGCTGTGTCCTTAGTTGGCACAGCCTTGCGCTTTTTCGACTCCACTGGCTCCGTTTCGGCCTTCTTCCGTGTTGAGACGACCTGCCTAGGGATGGCGGATTTAGTGGCCTTGTCCGAGCGCGGTAGCAGAGCCGCCATAAGCGGGACGTTTTGTAAATCCCAGTCTGTCAGTAGTTTGACTAGATTACCTTTCTTTATTCCTTCTTGATGGAGGTTGTGCATGCCAGCCGCGAGAGCCATTGGCCGCAAGTGGTCGTTGATCGCGTATTTGGCGTAATCAATCGGCTTGAGGTCTTTAGCATCCGCTTTCGCTGTTGACGGGTCGTGCTGATCCAGGATTTGAACGGCGCGTTCAACGTCGTCTGGTAGGATCCTTGGAGGTACCACCATATTATGCCGCTTAAAGACAACGTGGGCTGCCAGCGTAGAGGTAAGCTCAGCCGTCGCCCATTTGTCGTCGTCGCTCTTGGCTGGGGCCATGGTGTCCGTGAACTTTCGTTCAGCGTATATGACGGGTGTCTGTGGATGGGGTTGCGGCGCTCGGAGGTGCGTATAAGCGAAGTGTGAACGCACAGCGTAGGCGGCGTTGTGCAGCGGTTGTGTTCGGACGCGTCGAGAAGATGTCGAGATTGAGATCAAGCACAAGCAACGACATTAAACAGTTGCCAAGCTGATGGGTGACCTCTACGCCGGTCTCGTCAACGGTTAGCTCCGATACATCTCCAGAACCGTGCGGTAGTTTGGTGTGCTGACATAAACAAGGAAGGGGTGTCTACCACGTCCTACTCGCATAGAGTATGACCTACCAGAGCATTCGTTCACCATCGTCCCAGCCGCGGCCCTCCCGAATCACTCAACTTCACAGTCATTGCAACTCGGATTGCCCATTACTCCGACCGCAAATCACACCACCAGCGCAACTGCTCTACCCCAACCACGACCACAACCTACACCATGGACCAGACACCAACCACGAATCTTGACATGGAGCCGCCGTCGTCTCCACCCCATACCGGAATTCGCGCCTTTGCGGGAGACCTTGAAAAGGAGACCGCTGAGGGGGAAGGATACAGCGCGGCCGGTAGCTCCGTTGACGCCTTCAGCCACACTGACAATACTGTCAGGAGTTCTACACGCTCCTCGCGTCACGCTGACATCGCCCGCAACCTTCTACACCCGCGTGCTACAGCCCACGTCCCCGAGTTCCGAGACCGCGATACCACTAAAACTGGTGGACAGGAGGAGGCAACGCCTATTCGGAAGACGGAGCACCATGAGACAGCGGACGAAGATGAAGACTTGGAGGAATTGGAGGCACTGATGATCCCGGCGGAAATGAGGTCGTCCCCTCGGCAGGCGGAGGCGTCTCCCAATCCAGAATGGCAGCCCATAGACAAGTCTTCGTGGGACCCTGCCGGTTTCCCGATCACGTCCAGATGGCAGTCGATCAACGACCCAGCGTTCGGCGAGAACCCCAGCCAGGATATAGGCATAGACAAATCCTCATGGGATCCCGCCGGTTACCAGACGAAGTCCGGATGGCGGTCAATCAATAATCCAGACTTCGACGAAGACTTCAGAGAAGAGACAACCACAGACGATCCCTCGGCAGCGCGCGAAGGCTACTTACCCGACGAAGGAGAAGAAGACTCGGGAGATGATTTCCCACCTAATCCTGTCGGCAATGTGACACTGGAAAGGGAGCTGGAGGATACCGACGATGTGCTGGACGAGAAGTACTTCAAGCACAACGGCTACTTGAACTACATCAACAACGTCGAGGATGGGGATGAATCTGACTTTGCGACGGAGAACAAGAAGACAGGTGTTCAGACCAAACTCAAGACGACGAAGAAGAAGGAACTGAAAGTTGTCTTCGGCTCCTCGCCTGGAAAGTCCGCGGTACCTGGAAAGTCTTTGCCATCGCCAAAGAAGTCCACCAAGACGTCCACCCAGCCGCCGGCCATGGGAGACACATTGACGAAAGACACGGGTCGCGATGACCTCAAGGTCGACGCTAAAGCCCAGCGAAGCTCCAGCCCTGCCTCCTCTTCGGATGAAGTTAGCGGATGGGAGGTGGTAGACGGCAACATCGACGCCCCACGAACGGGCAACAAGTCGGTCCACAAGCTTACGATCAAGCTCCATAACAACGTGACCGGTGAGTCCAAGACCGTCACGTACACCGACGTCGAGCAAGATGACATCGACTGGAAGTCCAAGCCCCAGATCGTCGCGATAACACAATGGCGCACCGACGTTTTCAAGCAACACGGAATAGGCACCAAGAAGGCTGCATACCCGTACACACCACTGGAGGACGCCTGGATGACGCTCTTCCACAGGAAGCTGCGCGCGACCATCGATGCGGGCCACGTCATCAAAATCCCCGGTCCAGTCTCCGTGATGGAGGCCTTCAACGCATTCTTCGATGGCAAGGTACTCAAAGACGCGAACGGTGCTGATGCACCTTCTAGACCACAGCGCGACGTGTCATCCATCCGGGGAAAGCTCGATGGCAGGGTTAGCAAGGTTGCCACAGAGAGGAAGAACATGAGAGGACTTCTAGAAGGGAAGACAGGGGGTGTTTTGTTTGTTCCGAATGTGACAGAGGACGAGCTGAGGCAGTTTCAGGTGGATGAGTCGGTTGCGGTTGACGACCCGACTGAGGTTGGTAAGAACGCGGCCTTGGATGCTGAGGGTAAGAAGAGCAGGCGACCGTCACCGAAGAGGAAGCGGGATGAGAACGATGCGGGGGATACGATGGCGAGGAAGACAAAGCGAATAAGCTGAGGTGATCAGGATTAGTATCGGATGAGGAGAAGTCTAAGCCGGTACCTTTGGCCCCAGTACGCATGTCAGCGACGCTGTCACACGTTGGAAAGGGGTCTCGTTGTGTTGTACGTATGAGTCGCACATTGCAGTAGTCACCCCAAAATTCATTTGCATCAAATATCTCGACCCGTTCGCAGTCGCGCTCAACCCGTCTTGTCTTCCCAGATTTTCAAGAACAGCTTCCACAGGATGGAGAACAGAATGCCCTGCAGACCGTTGGCGATGATTCTCGTCTTCAGTCCGCGTCCAAATAGACCCAGTCTGCCATCTTGACGGATAACCTGCTTGGCAGCCTCAGTATAGGATATCCTGGTATCGTTGACTTGTCGATAGGTCTTCACAACGCGTAGCGAATTCGATATGGTGTCCGAAGCGACCGAAGCGCAGAAACCGATGAAAGCCGCCCGTAGCAACCACCATCCGATCTGCTGTCTCGATGGCTCTGTAATGGTTTCGGAAAGGAAGTTGTATACGGCGAACCAGGGGTAATGTCCAACGAAGGTCGCTGCTGCGGTCGCGAAAGCACCCCACCATAGAGAGCCGATGCCGTCGGTCCTAATGCGCTGCCGGAGTAGACCCCAGCCACTAGATCCCTGCGCCTGTAGAGTAGTCTTCAAAGTATCGATCGGTGTTAGTAACATCCTGAAAGCTGCAGCGCACGCAGATGCAAAGATTGTCTGTATGGGCGATGGAAGCTGCTTCAAGAAGCCGTTGGACTGCAGCAAGGCCAGGATACCAGCGTTGGCGGCTGTGTCTCCGAATCGAGCGATGGGCCCCTGGAAGAGTGCAGCACCCATGCCTTGGTAGTATCGACCTATGCCACCGTCTGCATACAGAGTCTTAGTTGCGACGGTCGTTGATGTTCCGTGGCGATATTGGTAGTTCATGATCGTACGGATGGGCATCAACAGCAACACTTGCAGTATCATCGCCGCAGCACCACTCAAACCCCCACCTAATGCACGCTTCAATGCGCCTTTGAGATCGAACTACGCATGCTGTGAGCTTTTGAAGTTTTTATCTACCGCGACAGTGCAGGGACATACATCAACGTCGTCAGCCTCTATCCAACCTTTGATGAAGACAGCAACGACCAGTATCGCGAAAACGGCAAGGATGCCTCTCCAAACATAATACCAGGTCTTGGAAGCCGCCTTTTCCGGTTGATCGATGATTTCGTCGCTTTCCGATGGTGTAGGCGTGTGCTGACGCGCAGCATCATGCGAGAGCAAGGGCGCGCGCTCATCTGGCACGCTACCGCCTTCTAAGTCGCGTTGAGAAGGCATCGTGGTATGTGTATGGTGTTGAAATGCGACGTTACACAGTAGGTTGCCTCCATTCGACGCGTGTTGAGATGGATTACCAATCCGGCGCGATGACGCGCACTCGGCTATACCTTCAAGCCGAACGGTGCGGACCCACTTGGACGCTCACGTGACACTCCGTCCTGGTGTCCACAGATGCCATCCATGGATCTACCAAATCTCAACGACAGAGCAACTCATTGATCTTCCAAACACCAAGCGCTACTCTCATACTCCTGCGTTTCTCGAAGTCATGATTGGTCTTTCTCACGGACAACAACGAGAACATTCTCACTTCCGTCTCCGCGGAAGTTACTTTTCCTACTAAAAAGCTCGCTATGAGATGTTGAAGACTCATGGACCCGTAAGCTCTGCGCTGCTGTTGCGATTGCGCGGCATGATTCGAATCATGATAAGGTCCACGGCGCGATAGAAAGAGGCACATTCACAAGTCGACGAAATGGTCACCGGGACAAGCTTCAGCGACTCTAGATGACTAAACTGTCATAAGGCCTCTGATCGGTGTGGAATACCAAGGTCGCTTGCCTTACGAGCAAAGACACATATGGGGCTGTGAAAAGGTCGTCCCGTGTGAACTCGACCCGAAGCATCGCAGCAACACTCTTCTCACTTCGACTGGGCGACACAAATCCCGTTGGCCTTGCCAATATGTACAACGGATGACATCTGCCGTTTATCCATCCGAGTTCCACCTATTACGCCCGGATCATACAGCCGTGACAGCCAGGCACAGCCGCAACTGCATCGCTAAGCTGGCCAATCACCATATAATGCATACGAGACCCGAGTTACCCAGGTACTTAGGCTCTGTTGTGAACAAGGCCACCAGCGCCAATTTGTGGTAAACCAACAGCAGGTTTTCCGCCACATTCCAGTCACTTGAGCAGAACGCCACCTCATTGAGATGATAGCCGCTGTAACCGCTTTATGTGGAACGGCATCCGTCCAAGCCAAGAGACTGCGCCCTGGGCTTGGCTAACCGGTGAGGATGCCCTACTATAACCCCACGATGCTTAAAGGAACGTAAACACCTCTTAGAAAAAGGTTTGTGTTGTGCACATCACGAATCATCCTCCACTACACCTGCATCTACCACCACCACAATGGCATCCCTCCTCTCAACCATGCTGTTCGCAGCCAGCGCATCGGCCCAAGTCACAACCTCCTTCTGGATGCCCTCCAACGGCCTCGGAACAGACAACATCGGATTCGTCGGCTCCGTCATCAACGCCAACGAAACCCACACCACCGTCGCCGTCGAATACGACGAAGGAACTGATCTCGACGCTCTCAGCATCGGTGTCGATGGTCCCATGACCATGACCATAGGTCCCGAATACTACGGCACCACAGTCGACGTTGGCATCGCCGGTCTCGGTGACGACGATGAGGACGACACCTACGCACTTGACTGCACCTGGCCGACCCCCGAAGAAGCAGGGTCGAACCGCACATGTACAGTATCCTACCCTCCGGGCATCGCTAGTCTTCTCTGCCAGAACACCGCTTACATCTCGACAACTGAGGAGATTTGGACGAGAACACACACGTATCCTGCGCGCGGCTCCGAACCTGCAGGTACAGAGACAGTCAGGCAAACTTTGAGCTATGGCTATGGCTCTGCTGTTTCCTCCGTCTCTCAGCCTGCCTACTGCAGTGAGAGTGGTACGCCTGACGAACCTTATGTTTCTGAGGTGGAGATCGAGGCGACGCAATTCGGAACTTACTACCTTGTTATTACTGCTGGGACGGAGAAGTTGGAGGCTACTGCTGCGGCTACACCGACGATGTCGAGCGCTATGTCTACGGGTGCTTCTACAGACGCGACAGGTGCTTCTGGAACTGCGCCCGTGCCTGAGGTGACGGAGGCTGGTGCGCCGATGGTTAGGGGTGCGCCGCTGTTGGCTGGACTTGGCGCTGCTGCTGCTGCGTTCTTTGTTTAGTTTATGGGATTGAGGGATGAGATGGAACATTCGTTTGGCAAATTGTAATGCAGCTAGGTCCTAGTACTGTTGGGTACGACATAGTGTGTAATGATACCCATTGGTTTACCTGTCTTTGTGGAAAACGATGTAGATTATAATCACCGCTAGTACTGTCAATGACAATCTTGGACAAAACAACAAAGCCTGAGATTTGATACTGGCGGCCACGTGTAGACTACATGCACCAACTATTATACCTACCTAGTGCCACTCAGAACACCCAGCCATGCCACTGTCCCGAAACCTTCGTACCAGATCCACAATGTATCAACCAACCAGCTCTACTAGAAACCGAAAGCATCCAACAAACTATTCGCATCCGGCTCATTGAACTGAGTCGGCGGCGGTTTCTTCTTCGGCTCCTCCTTGGGCTTCTCGTGATTCTTCTTATCCTTTTCATCCTCTTCATCCTCTTCACCTTCTTTCTCGCCATCCTCTTCACCACTCTCCCTACTTTCCTCCAGCGTGCCCTTGCTTTCCGCCAGATCGTTGTGAGCGTGCTCTCGTACCGGTAAATCGGCGATAACAAGCGAGCTCCTCCTGCGTAGTAGCTTCCTAGGATCAAAGTCAAAGTCCGTCGCAGATTGATTTCTGCCTTGCGATTGATAGCTTTGTCGTGGCATCGAGGGGCTCAGCGGTGGGCGACCGGATGTTGCTTTTGTCGGCGGTGGTGGGAGTAAGAACTCCCATGTCTTGACTAGATCGAGGGCGAGGACGTCGCAGCCCATGCGGTCGTATAGGCCAGCTGTATGTAGCACAAAGTCCCATTCTTCGCGCATGCCTATCATTGTGGCTCCGCGTAAGGTTTGGAGCGACTTCTCGCGGAGTTGCTTGTATAGGACTACCAAGGCGGGATCGTCGGTGAGGTACGATTTAGCGGCTGAACTGGGCGGTTCGGAGGTCTCAAGTAGAGTGGTCAGCGGTGTTACCAGCGAGCGAACGGCCATGTCTTTCTTGTTCAATAGCCAGTATGCCCATGTTGCGAGCCATCGATTGCCCTCTCTCGCAGCTTGGGGCAGAATCTTATCCTTCAAGAAGTCCAGCAAGATGGGCGAGTTGTCACCACCGTAGACGCGGGCGACTGCTATGGCGAGCTGGGTATCACCAAGCTGATTATGGAGAACGCTCACAGCGTCTTGTAGATGGTCTGCAAGAAGGAAGAACGATGCAGCATACTCGAATCTTCTCCTACCCATCAATGCGTACGCGTTCTTGAGTGCAGCAGTCTTCCAGCGGTCTTCGTTGAAGTTGTTCGACAATAGTCGATGTGTCGCGCCCTGTTCTCTCGACCAAGTAGCCATTCGCCAGAGACCCACTAGAACCGGCTTCTTCCGGAGAGCCATGTAGTATAGGGCGCAGTCGACGGGGTTCTTTTCGTCGGTCTTCGTGTACTCATTGCGAGCGATCACCTCAAATTGGGCGCGCTGTAAACATCGTTAGCAACTTTTACCGACAAGGAAGAATGTACCGTACCAATGCGTTGATGTCGGACATCCACATGAACACTCCACACTCCTTTGCGTGCTGCCACATCATCTTCCCGCTGAAGTGTCTGCTGACAAGGTCGACAAGAATATCCTGACTTCCTGAGTGGAACGCCCAGATGATCTCGCGCCACGAGATGGGTCCTTTGTGCGTCTCACTCAGTACATGTTGTCGGAAGAACAGCAAGAAGCGACCAGCGTTATCGTCAATGGATCGACGATGCTTCTCTACCATGCCAATACACTCGATGATGTCGGCCAAGCGAAACTGTTCGCGACTGGTCAAGAGCGGTATCCGCTTAGTGGTCAGGAGCTCTTTGAGACTAGAGGCGACTTCTTCGGTGACTGCTTCAGGCTCGCTATTGTCAGAGAAATCGGCGTATGATGAATGCACCTCTTTTCGAGATGCAGTCATTTGAGTCTGCAAAGGTTAGTTACATCTAGATAGAGCTGTTCATGTACATGCCTCAGCTTCTGAGAAGTCTTCAGGTGCGAATCCCAGTGAGCTATCAAGCTCTTCGCCCTCGATCCAAAACTTGAGTGCAGTGTAAAGCCTAATCAGGATGCGCTGGACCAGTAACAACTTGCCGGCCAAGACGCATTGTGAAAGTAACTGGGGGTGGTACGCGGGTAGAGGACCATTGAGTCTGCTAACCGCATCGAAGATATCGATAGATGCCGTCTTCCGTGAGATGGTACGTAAGCTAGGGAACAGCCCTTCGGACACCTGGACATGCTCATCTTGAATGAAGAGCTGGTTGCCTGCACCAATGACCAGATTACCACTGCTTAGCCATACCGAATCGCCGATTGGATGTGGCGTGATGTCGCGAATGCGCACGTCACTGATCTGTACCCAAGATGGACCGGCGTTGAGGTAATCGTATCGCAGCTGGGCGTAGATGACGACACGGTGGGGGAAGCCAACAGCAAGTATGGACTGGTTGTCGGGAGTAGAAGACCAGTCGAGATCCTGGATGATTCCGCTGCCTTCGAATGTCTCTTCATGTTCCAACTGAGCGCTTCGGGTGTTCCATATAGTGAGCGTAGTTCGATCAGCATCGGCCAACGCAGCCTTACGTATGGACGTGCCACTAGCAAGTGATGGGTTCTTGACGCCAGTCTCGACCTCCGAAGTCAACAGCCAGTCCAGTTTTCGGTCTTCGATGTTGACTCGCGCAGTCCAGGATTTGATGATTCCGGATTTTGTGTATGAGATGGCTACGTCTCGCGCGAAGGTGTCAAGGAAACCCGAAATGACAGGTGCTGTGCCAGCGGGGTCTACAGGCAGTACAAAAGCAAGGTCGTCGCCAGATCCAAGATTGAATGTGGAGAACTCCTTGAGCGTGACCTCTGAATGACCGTTGGTACAGCCATTGGTGTGCGCGATGGCGGGCTGTTCCTCAGCCGCAAGTGCATCTCGCTCCGATTTTGGCAGTGTGACCTCCCAGCAGATGCCTTTCATCTCGGAACTGATGGTGGCGATGTGTATGCGCTGTCCGCCAACTTCGACCTCTGGTATTACTAGCAGACATAGAGGTTTGCCCTGGAGTTTGTATGCGAGCCGTGTCATCTCAACGGCTTCATGACCACGCGTATCCCAAAGCGAGATCTCGTCATGATGTAGGAAGACGATGAAGTTACCCTCATGCAAGAGAGCAGTACGATGGATGTGCTCCGTCACTTTGACGCTGCAGTGTCGATGTAACGTCATGCCCTGATCGCTCTGCCGCTGTAACCATACTATACATTCATCAGTCGTGGTCCGCGATACCAACGCTCTTCCGCTAGCTGTACGGTTGACCTTTTTGATGGCATGCGAGTGTCCCGTCCACATGGCCTTACGCTGGATGCGCTGTGGCTGTGACGAAGGGTCGAACAGATAGTCGATGCGCGACTCTAGCCACTCGATTCGCCCGTCAAAGTGATGCGATAGCAGGGTCAAGTCAGAGTCGAGTTTGTCGCCGATGAACGCGTAGAATTGTACATTGTCCTCGATGGGTTTCGGTTCCTTTGCGAAGTGTAGATGAAGTCCATCGACATGCGCAATGTTGAAGACGTCGGTAACCTTCTTCTGTTTTGCCCCTACGTTCTCGAAACCCCACGCAGACATGTTGCCTCTATCATCCAGCACAACGCATATCTCTGGGTTGCGGTTCGCGACTTCTATCAGGTGATGCAGCGCGATGCCGTGGTCTTTCTCTTCTGCCGAAGCCTGCTGCATCGCTCTTTCCGTCGCGTGTGTAAAGTGCTTGCCGTCGATGAAGAAGGCATATCGCTTCTTCGACTGTTGCTCCAGTGGCACATGCCGTGACATTATCGACTCGACGAGGTCCACCTCAGCCCACATGTGCATGCCATCTACGCCGTGATGCTCTCCTGGTACCCAGACTCGCACCTTCTGGTCCGCGCATATTGTGTATAGTACGTTGTCCGTGGACTGGTCTTTGTGGTACG
>Ga0265797_10006594_pt1 | contig 16287 bp, 22 predicted proteins | sample P2T30metagenome_FD_192433 | JGI IMG/M metagenome (GOLD analysis project Ga0265797, IMG submission 192433) | Plant litter microbial communities from East Loma Ridge, Irvine, California - P2 T30 | ecosystem: Environmental > Terrestrial > Plant litter > Unclassified | place: USA: California... | reverse complement strand
ACCCAAACCTGACACCAATACTTTGTATCGACCGACACCACCATGAAACCTCCGGTATCATTCACACCCCTAACGAGACACATCTTCCAATCCGGTCCTCCGCCACGCTCGGCACGAATTCCAGGTTCCTTCTTCGCCCCACTGAAGTCGGATTGAAACTGCGCGACATCGCGCTGTACGGTCTTGCAGATTGCGCAGTCATCGGCAGCGGCGTTTTCGAGGTCTTCGATAGATTGGTGGAAGGGTAGTCCAACAGGTTCTTGATCCTTTGGACAGTCTTGCTTGTTCTTCCAGAGGTCCCTGAGAGGTTGGCTACTGATTTGGACTAGACACGGGTAGTCGCGTCGAGTGACAGTGTGGATTTTGTAATCGGGCGGTAGCTTAGGGATGTCGAGGACGTCCAACGACCGGCAAAGATCGCATAATGGCATGTTGACTTCTTTTTGATTTACTGCGAAGCTCTCATGTGTAGCCTTGATGAGGGCCCAAGCTGCACATCTGAGTGCTATTCAGATTAGGCATTATCATCCTCTTTCGTCATCCTCGCCAGGCAGCCGTGGTGGCGAACGTAGATTGGAAAGGTGCTGCACGTGCGTTGGGTTGCTTTTGCATGGCGTTTCGATTGGATAAGATCGCCTGATATTTGTTGGGGGAGAGTTAATAGGTGCAGCTCAAAGTGTGAGCGTGGCGGGTTGTGTGTACAAGTGGGAAAGATCGGCCGATGGGCACCTGGGCATGGTCCTTGCCTTGCTGCCTAGATGTACCTACGAGCTATTCTACCACCAGAACTTCAGGCATGACTGTATCGAGATGCTACTGGCACGAAAATTCAGCCAATCGCTGGAATCGCGCTGTGCTCAGTGCAAAAACGGGTCAGTATGGTACTTAGGTAGATGTATGACAATTCCTTCTTCTAGTACAGACGACGCATTCGAAATCACTAAATACCAGGACGTAACTGTGGCACTTTTAACGAGAGTGTATGAAACATCGTGGGAAATCAACTATCTGATCGACAAGAGGATCTTTGAGTACAGAACTGTTCTTGGTAAGACAACGGAATGAGCTGACTGCGGGGTCAAGATGCAATCCTCACAACTTGTCGCTCCTTCTCCTCCATTTTGTGCTTCTCATCACAGCCTTGGAACATCTTCCCACCACGAAAACTTCAGAAGGTCTCTTCGAAAAGCACATGTTTCTCCGTGTCTCTTGTTTCAAGTGCGCACTCCTTCATCCACTCTTCAACCTGGCGCTGAAGTCGAACGCTACTGGGGACGACCAGCATGCGCCAGATAGCGTGCATGCACATACTGAGAATCATCGCAGTTGATACAGAGAGCGCCAGCGTTGAGGCTACCATTGGATCATCACATGCGAAGCATGTCGATGCTGCCAGTACGATAACCCCGCCTGCGATGCCAGTAGGTACGGCCATGTACTGGTAGATATCTCGATGGTTGAGGCGGTATTGAAGGAGGACTGTAGTGCCGTAAAGAAGGCCGAAACAAACGAAGAGGAAGGCCGATGGGTTTCGATAATGCTTGAGGCTCGCCGAGAGCGGGGGAATCTGTTCCTGTAAGCGGGAGTATTGCAGTGGATGCAGTGAAAATACTTGATCAGGTTTCCAGGTGCTTAGAGTGACCCATAACTTGTCTGGAAAGACCCTCGATGTCGCCAACCAGAATTTTCCGGGCGCAGATACGCTGTGACGAAGCTCGTAGTTGCGCATTGCCAGGCAGCTCACAAATTGTCCGACAGCGTATGCCGCAGTGGCGACGGTATCGCAGCAGCCTCGCTTTTGTGTGTGCATGATCCCATGAGGTCTCAGAGAGATGCGACATTGGTCGTCTGGACGGCGCGCATGCAAGTGCTCAAGTAGTTCTAACTTTGTCAAGCGCTGGTGAGTGCGATCCTTGAGCCAATGATTCTCGTGTCTGCCATCTGAGGAATAGAGCAGGTCCCGCATGTTCGCATTTGCACGGAATCTCTCTATGTCTCCAGAAAGCCACAACAAGTCTTCTTTCCTGGATGCAGTTTCCAAGCTCCGTTCGGCCCCCCTGTCGTCACTATGGTACTTGTTCAAGCTGGCATAGCGATGCTCCTTTTCCCAGTAGTGCTTGAGTCGGGTATGTCGCGCCAGATTGCCCTTGCGATCCGAGCCCTTGAACTTGAGGTCACACATCTCGCAGTGAAGACAAGATGGAAGTCGTTCCGTGTCGCTATCGATCGAAGTGGAGGCGATGGCTTGAGACGTAGAGAGAGTGCTCCCAAGTTTGATGGTCTTTCGGGCGTACCACAACGAGCTGTCATCGTTCGCATGTCGATCTATGAGGCGTATTTCGCTGTTTGGTTTCGCGTCGTTTCCTTCGTCTGGAATAAGGCGGGGGGCTCTGAGAGTAGCCATGAGTACCGTGTGAAAGCGCTTTCAAGCGCTTTCGAGCGCTGCGAGGACCGCTGCAAAATGAAAGCAAAGGTTTCCGGTAGTAGAGAGCAAACGACAAGTTACCGCTGCGAATTCAGTGTTGGCTCGGAAGCGTAGCAAGGCCTAGCACCGATGTCATATACAAGCAGGAAATGGAGGTGGTGCCCGGTCAGCTGAAGTGGCTTGGACAGACACGTCATCCTGCCTTGCCAATGCCATGTCTTCGCGCTCGAAGCTGCTCAGCCACTCTCCCGTCGCGGTAAGCCAGGCCGTCATATTGGTGTGCTTCCGGTTTCTTTCCCTTAACCACCGCTTCCCGCTGCATTCGGGGTTCATCGTCGCGTCCAAAGGTCAACCTCTCACGCTTTCAGCCGCGGATTCCAGCTCATTATACAATTACTTTCAGCTTTCGAAGCCCGGCGGCTGCTGACAGTAAGAGAGAGCACAACCTCGTTTTTTTGTTTACGGACTACCCAGATTCCCCAAGTTAATCCCGATGATGGAGCCCATGCCTCCCGACCCCCCGAAATTCGCATTCGCACTACGCCAACTCGGTCAGCTTTACGGACCGCGTCTCGATGCAGAGATTGTTGCTGCCCTGCAGGCAGAGAAATCCAGACGGCTGTCCATGTTCAAACATGATTCGGCCTTCATGATCGACTTCCTAGCAATATTCGATGCCGGCTCTGATGTGTACGATATGCTAGACCAGCTAGAACAGTACACGACTCGGAGAATACGAAAATATCAGGATGACCGGAAGGCCATGTACAAGGCCCAAGACAAGGCCCGAAGCAAGGCCCTAAGAAAGCTGCTGTATCTAGGCCTAGGCAAAAGCGAGCCTTCCTCGGAATGGATACATCTGAGTTCGCACACTGTTACTCGAGGAACCCAACCTCTCTCATGGGGTCCCAAGATCGGCGAACGAGTTGGAATGGGCATACAGCCAGTACTTGCTGCACCAAACACTGCTACAGTCGCAGCCTGTCAATTCCAATCGACATCTCCCTGGACACATACTCTACCAACCAGTCCAACATCCACTCTGGATTTGGTGCGACTTTGCATGAAGAGGCTCAGCACCAGCATTGGTCATCCTCCAGGCGTTCTGCTTCTGAGCAACTTCATTACAGGTGTTGTCGCCCAGGGTCATGAGCCTGCCACCGATTCAGACTGGAGGCAGCGCGCAATAGCGTACCTGACCGATGGTATCGCTCAATGCGCGTTTCTGGTACCGCCCTCTATCATCCTGGGTATCGGTGGAATACTGGCCGGGAAACTCATGGGGAAGCAAGCAGGGTACGCCTTGGCGGGCTTCGGGTTGCTCATGGCAATCCTCTACAGTACCATCCATGTCGATCCGAAGGAGGGAGCGACGGGATCTGATCAGTCTGTTCGTACTGCAGTCGGCATCCTGTACTTGGTGTTTATGTGCGGTTACTGCAGAAGTGTCATCCTCATTCATGGAAAAGACAAAGGCACTATTGCCATTGCAACACTTCTAGGGTTCGCGATCGGATGTGGGTGCTTGATGATTGCCTACTTGCGCGACTTCGTGGCGTCCTCAGGCCATTCGCCTGCATACATAATGCCGCTGGTCCTACCGTCAGGATTCGTCATATGCGATGTGGTACTCCATCTCCATGATGCCGATCGCAAGCGCAAAAGCCCAGACGCCCAATCCGCGGTACATCATGAAAAATTTGGTTCGCATACATGGGCCGGAGCGAACGGTGCTGCCCCAGAAGATCTGAGATTTCGCTTCGGGTTCCCTAACCCGCCTCGTCATGATATCAGCGAAGAGGAATACCATATGGGCGACAACGGTGGGGGCAGCGCTTCCCAAATGCCGATGACAACACCCCAAAGCCCTACACCCACTACCGGAAACTGGATTTGCCATCTCTTCTCGAAGTCGAAAGCCTCTTAAGAAGATTATGATTCTTCAAGAACATGTTTTAAGCGTATTGGACATGATTGAACTAGCACTCGCTTCTATTCGCTCGAGTTATGTGACTGGCGCTTTGTGGCAGTGCGTATACAGCGCTGGCAGCCCTAACGCGATTTTGGTTCTGCAAACCTTTGTAGGATCTCGATTTCCTTTTCAACGAGTTGTGTAATTCTTTCTGTACCGTGGATACGGAAGTATGGTAGCTCTAGGTTTCGATACAAACAATTAATCTACATTAGTTCAGTAACCCAAATGCCGATGAATGCGCAGAATCCAAGTGAGTCGGGAGACAACGGGCGTGGATAGAACCGGAGCCTGCGATAATCGTGAACAGCAAACTAGAGTCGATGATCTTCTAATTATGTTAGACCGGATGTACTCCTGGATATGACGGCTTTTAGTTCCTCTGACATCGAGCAACGTCTTGGCTTACACGAAGGCTTTTGCTAAGGTTTGCTTCCTTGGCGTCCACCATGAGCTTGCCCGAGTCAAGCGATCTTCGCTTCTCGAGTGCTACTGCAGTATCTCGGACAAGCGGTTCAGGGCGAGCTCTCGTAGCCATGAGGATCCCGCACAAGCTGGGAGTGCGCTGGAATTATCATCTATAGCGTATGCCCTCCGTAGATTTTACCTGCCACTACTACTCCAACCTCTTCTGCCGAGAAGGAGCAATGACCTATGCCATCAACGCCAGTACTGACTACACCCCACTGCAGCTTCTTCTCGGCAATGTTCTCACCGTCACCAACTTGCTCTATCGGATGACAAGCTGCGCTGATGGCCATGCTGCAGCTCCCCGCAAGCGGCATACCGCGCTTATATGGTATGTATCCGGCAGCAACTATACTGATGACCAAAAGTCCACCCAGCACCAACACTGCAATAGCGCCTGCCGGGGAGTAACCCAAAGTTTTGTAGTCCCACGCGATGTTTCCTGGTGGCGGTCTAGCTGCCGGATTGCCGAAAGCATCGTAGAAGTCGATGGCAATCAGGAATATGCTTTGCGAAACTAGCCAGTGCAGTATACCACTAATCAACATAAGAGGTACACCGAAGCGATAGGGCAGCGAAAGGAAGTATGTCGACCGTTGGGCACCGGAAGGTTGACGGGTTACACGGAGACCTTTGCGCTTACGTGAGTAAGAAATCCATTCGTATCCCATGAGCATGGCCGTAAAGAGACCATTGTAGGAGAAGTATAGAACGGAGAGGATCAGCTGGGGTGTATTGGCGATAATAGCGTTGCTGATCAAGTCCGCTGGCATGTACATGATGGATGTGCGAGGATCTACAGCACCTAGAGGGGGCACAAACAATGAGCGATACGTTCAATCTCAGATTGCAGCCGAAATTTACTTACCAAGTGCGAATTCATCGAAGTTGGTGTCTGGAGGTAGATTATCAATTCCGATTTTGAGCAGCACAATCACCGTAATCAGGCCTGGTAGGAATCTGATCAACAATGTCAGTAAACGATAAAATATGATCAAGTTGGTAGCGAAGCCTACATGACTACAGTGATGATTTTGCGCGATGTACTGGTCACATCTTTCCAGCGGAATCTCTCATTAGTCCATTGTCGTGGTCCGACCTGGTATCCTGTGCTGTTTCGAAAGTCGGCTTGAGTAGACAAGCACATCTCCTTCGTTGTGAGATCCTCGTTTTCTAGAAATGAGGCGACGGCGTCACCCATGGTCATGAGCGGCTCATCGTGAACGGAGAAGGCAACGTAGAACATAAGACCTGCTTTGACTGCGGATGTTGTTAGAAATGATGATTTCCGAGTGTTCGTCGACGCTCAATTGCATCGTACTACTACATCTACATAGCCGTGTAGAACAGAAGTTGAACTTACAGAGGTTTAGAATCGTGATGATAGTTGTGATAGTAGGCTCGAAATGAAGTTTGCAGTATTGTGGAGCCGGCTCGCTCAGGCAATATCTGTATGTAGGTGTATGAAGTCAGCGTATATCTCACGTGCAGTTCCTGTAGACACTTACTCCACCCCAGAACGTGACAAGTCACATCGACCACGACCATCACCATTACAAAGCCACCCAACCGGCCATTCAACTTGCTGTTTGACATCTCTAAACCTGATTGAACATGGTGTCAATACGTCGTGCGAAGCGGAGCATATCCAGTCGTACTGATGGGTAGCTTGGTAAGTATCCGCAGCGTAAAACGCATTGAACTCGCCAGCCCAGTAGACATGCGACCCATTCATAAATTGGTTATCCTTTGGTTCAGGGAACGAGCGATCGTCGTGAACCAGAAGAAGATTTCGTCGATTCGATTGTATGCTTGTGGCATATTCGTCAATGCATCTGCCCCGCTCAAGCCGCTCGAGTTTGCCGGCACGTGCCTTGTCCCAAAGACTTTCGAGTACGGATGGGACTTCGCCAGGTTTGGCTTGGAGCCAGGTTACCCTCGGCTTTCCGTCCAGAAACGAATAACCGATATCCGGATTGTTTTGTTCTCCGCAGTTCAAGCATTTTTCACCGTCCAGGAAACCTTGGCCGACAGAGAAGACATAGTAGCTATTCGATGAAACTGAAGCAAATACTGCAGAATTGTAGCTAAGGGATGTGAGTATGAAAAGATTGGAAATGAGGCTTTACCTTACAGGAGATGTAATGGCAGGGATGAGAGAGCCAGTGCAGCCCATAGAATAACTCTGCGCCGGCTGATATGCCTGAGGTTGCGTATGCTAGGTACACCGATATCGAGGTACATACCAGGCTTGCGACCATGGGCAGCATCAATGTCGCTTCGCGTAGGTGCAGACAGACATTGCATTGTATAGTTGCTCCCAGCGAGAAGGATCGTACTCAGAATATTGATGCCTAAATGTAGGCCTGTATTGAGTGTTTCAACGCGATCGCAATCCCCATCAAAGAAGACACCTCTGGAGCCGGAGGTAGCAGCAAAACCTAATATCATGCCCACAAAGTTCATGACGAAAACGACGGATGCCCAGATAGCGAAGTTCAGCACACCGAATCGCCATCCAGTGAAGCGAGACCCTAGGTGCTTCTCTGCTGCACGCTTAGGTAGCCCGACTATGGTCATTGTCCTCCGGCGGGTGCTTGGTCGTTGGGGCAGGCTGTTAGAAGAAACCGTACTCTGGGTACCTCGGGCTGTAAGCGGTACCTGCATCTCGAGGTTGGTGTCGGATTTCCATTTCGGCTGTATCGCTGACTGTATCCTGGTAGGCAGCAGGGACCGGATTGAACCAAGCATTGCGAGACCAAGAGCAACCAGAGTGATTCAGGTCGAAGACGACAACGAATACGAGACGAAAAACGCCCGCTGTGCTATGCGATAGCTCTCGCATCGATGGCTTGAAGCTTACTCTGAGCCTCTTGCGGGCGGCCTTACGCCAAGCCGAGGCGAAAAGGAGACTGCGCCTTCGGCCCTCTTTCGCTCGCCAAGTTGGGGGCCATCTTCTGCAGACCATTCAGACTGGATGTCGCGAGCTCACTGGCTGAAAGGGCTCGATGTAGTGATCTTGCGCAAATCTATAGCACCGCGCAGTCAAGAACACAGCTATCGTGTCCAGATCGTCGTGACGCAACATGAGGGGCCGTCTCGACGGTTCGTTTTCGTCGGGTGTCGCGCACCTCGGAACTAACGGAAGCAGCCTTCCCGAGAAGCAGCGCGCCCAGCAGGCTGTGAAACAGCACCATCAGGGTGTGTGACAGCGAAAATAACCATCAGCGAAGCCGTTGAGAGAACAGCGGTCTCGACTCAGGCGCACCGTCTGCACGAGTCATGAACGGACTGGGAAAAGGTGCTGGCCGGGAAACGCGACGCCGCGTCTTGCGCGCGACATGTTCGCGTTGCTGAGGAGCGGTAGTGCGGCAGAGCTCGGGGCGGAGCCTTCTCAATGCTCTTTCGTCACCGCGGCAGCATGTTTGATCGTGTTTAACGAGCGAGGATCTACTGAAAATAGAGTTAAGGAAATTGCGTGCCTCGGGGCATCGGTAAAGCACGTCAGCTTGCGCGCGAAGGAAGACCCGTGGATCGGTCCGTGGCCACTTGGAAGTCACCGGATGCAAATTCAACAACAGCAGTTTTCAGGAAGTGGAGGTGGTGTAAATGATAATCATAGTTTCATTGAGTTCTTGCCTGTTAAGTTTAGCGGCACGTGCCGGCAGATGCGATCTGGTGTCTTTGATCAAGCATCGCAGCGTAAGCATCATAATAATATAGTACATGTCAGATAGAGTCACTTCCGGTGAGCCATCCGATTCCACCATCAACGCCGATTCGCCGAAGAAGAAACCCACATCGAAAACCGTAAATCAATGCAGCCGAAATGATAACTGAGACGTGTTTTGTTGCCGTTCGTGGGGTAAGGAAACAAGAAGGAAGAGAAGAGATGGGTTGAGACGCGTCACATCTCCATCGCGTCGGTGTCGGCAGTCGCCATAGGGGCGTCGGCGACTGGCTGGGAAACGGGTGTAGAGGCAGGCGACGGCGTCAACTGGCGAGCATTGATGCGTTCACCCTCAACACGAGGAGTTGAGCCGAACATGAGGTTGCTGACAGTTCGCTCTAATGACCAGCCAACGAGCTGGCACCACTGAAGGTTATCCGAGAATAACCAGTAGCCCTGGACACCGTGTTGCTTAGCGCGTACGAGATACGCGTTGAGTGATTCCTTCTCCAACATCACCAGGACGTCGGTGAAGTCGAAATGACGCTCAATCACGCGGGAGTAGGCGCGTGCCGCGTCGCGTAGATTAGGGTTGGTCATGACGTTCTTCCAGCCTACTCCGAGAGATGCGATGAGCGTGTTGACGGTGTTGCCTTTGTCGTCGATGAGCTCTTCGGTCTTCTGAGCATCCATCTCGTTGAGGGGAGTGATTTCAACATTGGCAGTTGGGCTCATGCGGACTGACTTGCGCGACACGGCGATAGGGCGAGCTTCAGCTTCAGCCTTCTCTTCTTTCTCGACCTTCTCTTCGTACCAGGTGCCCGATTGCGACTCGGCTGCCATGCTGTAGCCAGGCTCTCCAGGGTAGATGAGTGTCATCCCTGGGCCGTACACAGGCTCGGGCTTCGGCTTTGAAGGCGATTGAGTGACGATTGATCCGACGGGTAGGTTCTCCTCCGGGTCGTCGACGTCGGCGATGGATCGTTTGCGCCCAGCGGTGGCATTGGAAACGGCGGCTAGATAGTTGAGCGAAGGCGGAGTAGGGTATTTGGGGCGGAAATTACCCATTGGTGCAGCGGCGCTCTGGTGATGCGGAAAGTAGTCCTGCGGTTGCTGGGGCGGCAGGACCACAGTTGGCGACGAGGCGTAGTAGTTAAGACCCATACTGTATGTTTAGTAGTTTAGCAATGTTAGAGTTCGTGAAGGATACAAAGACCTGTCTTGATCAAGACAGGACAGTGAGCATGCGACGATATAGTAAAGTCACTATGAGCGACAAAGATGAAGGTGGATGATGGCGAGAAGGTGAGGCGCGATGGAGATAGTGGATGATGGGGATGGGTAATGGTGATGGATGGGAGTGGTAAGATGAAGAAAAACCGAGCGAGGTGTGGGAGCGTCCAAATTATAGACAGAAGAAAGGCGGCGTGCGGAAGTTTGGCGCAAAAGAAGTGAGAGGAAGGAAGGAAGGTTTGGAGGGCACCAGAGCGGTCTTGTAAGCTGCGCACGAGTCCCGTGAGAGGCTGGCTGCGACGCGGTGAGAGGCGGCAGAATGTAGGGTAAAATAGCCCGGCGAGTGATCTCCAGGGCAAGTCTAGCGCGTATTGGCCGTCACGCGAGAGCTGCCTGCCGGATTTGGTAGGCGCCAAGGCTCTGTGTAAGGCAGGGCCGACCGGGGTCGTTGATGGAAGTTGCCGTTGATCGCGGGCTGAGCGCGTGAGTCAGCAGGGCAGGTGGTGTGGCTGATCTGTGGCTGGTGACCGGTCGCAGATAATCCGCGCCGGGATAGTGGCGGCGCTGCGACGCGGTTTTTGGTAGCAAAAGTTAGTGGAGGAGCTGCAAGGCACCAGACGCAAGATACCCCACGCAACTCTGTTTTCGACCCCCTCTTTCTTGTATACCGTGCTTATAGACCTGTACCGTCAAGATGCAGGCGCCAGTGGTTGTCATGAGTATGTGCAGTCGTTCACCTGAAGCTGCGACAGCCCACTAACACATCAACAGACACTCAGACCCCGGGCGGGGAGCGCCAGTTTGGCCGCAAAGCTCAACTATCCAACATCACAGCCGCCAAGACGGTCGCCGACATCATCAGATCATGTCTCGGCCCCAAGGCTATGCTGAAGATGCTGCTCGACCCAATGGGCGGTATCGTCCTGACCAACGACGGCCACGCTATCCTCCGAGAGATCGAAGTCGCACACCCAGCAGCCAAGAGCATGATTGAGCTGAGTAGGACACAAGATGAAGAGGTCGGCGACGGCACAACCACCGTCATTATATTAGGTGCGTAGATAGTGCGGGGAGATTGAGGAGCATACATTGACAACAGACAGCGGGAGAAATCCTCGCACAGGCTCTGCCCCAGCTTGAGCGCAACATCCACCCCGTCGTCATTATCCAAGCATTCAAGAAGGCCCTTGCCGATGCCCTCGAAATCATCAACGAGATCGCGGTCGAAGTCGACGTTAACGACGACGAGCAGATGTACAAGATCATCAACTCCTCCATCGGCACAAAGTTCGTTTCGCGGTGGTCAGACCTGATGTGTGGACTGGCTTTGAAGGCAGTACGAACTGTTTCGCTCGACATCGGCTCTGGAAAGCAGGAAGTCGACATCAAGCGCTACGCACGTATCGAGAAGATTCCCGGAGGCGAGATCGAAGACAGCGAGGTTCTGGACGGAGTTATGGTCAACAAGGACATCACACACCCAAAGATGAGGCGGAGAATTGAGAACCCCCGTGTTCTGTTGTTGGACTGCACACTGGAGTACAAGAAGGGCGAGAGTCAGACAAACATTGAGGTCAGCAAAGAGGAGGACTGGAACAGGATTCTCCAGATCGAGGAGGAGCAAGTCAAGCAGATGTGCGATGCCATCGTCGCTCTGAAGCCCGATCTCGTCATTACTGAGAAGGGTGTCAGTGGTATGTGACATTAAATAACTCCTCTCGTGGGCTTGCTAACATGGAGTAGATCTCGCACAGCACTACCTCGTCAAGGCCGACATTACTGCCATCCGCCGTGTCCGCAAGACAGACAACAACCGTATCGCGCGTGCGACCGGCGCGACGATCGTAAACTCCGTATTCGCAGCTACCGCTTCAGACATTGGTACCGAGTGCGGTCTGTTCGAGATTTCCAAGATTGGTGACGAGTACTTCACCTTCCTCACAAAGTGCAAGAACCCGAAGGCCTGCACTGTCCTGCTCCGAGGACCCTCAAAAGACATCCTGAACGAGATCGAGCGGAATCTACACGATGCTATGGGTGTCGCCAGGAACGTCATCTGGAACCCTAAGCTCTGCCCTGGAGGTGGCGCCACTGAGATGGCCGTCGCGGTCGGTCTAGACCGAAGAGGAAAGCTGATCGAGGGTGTCGCACAATGGCCATACAAGGCCGTCGCCGAAGCAATGGAAGTTATCCCACGCACACTTATTCAGAACTCCGGAAACAGCCCTATCAAGGTGCTCACCCAACTGCGCGCGAAGCATGCGGAGGGCTACGAAGACGGCAAGCAAACTGGCAGTGTCTGGGGTATTGATGGCGACGCAGGCAAGGTCGTCGATATGCGGACATACAACGTCTGGGAGCCTCTTGCTGTCAAGGAGCAGAGCGTCAAGACTGCCGTCGAGAGTGCTTGCCTGTTGCTCAGGGTGGACGACATCGTTGCTGCGAAATCGGCCAAGCAAGTGAGCGGTCCGATAGGTGGTGGTGATGATTAGATGTAATCACGCAAGGTGTCTTCTGCGATATCCTTGCTATAGAAGTCAGGAGAAGTCGCTAGGAATGAAGAAATCACATCTGCCAACCATACATCAGACCATACTGTACACCAACTTTGGTGAAACTTAAAACAAAAGTGTACTAAGGTTAGCATTTGTTGCTTTTGATACGATCAAAAGATGCGCGGCGACTTCCGCAGACACATCGCTGGCTGCTGATAGTTCAAGGTTTACATTGTGAGATATTCTTTGGACGTGATCCTCTTGTTCTGCGTTCTGGTGGACGCGAGATCGCTTGCCGTGCCGCTCAACACGATCCACGTGCCTCATCCCGCTCAGCCTCTCAATCACCCAATCGCATCGCCCTCCTCTTTAAGTACACTTTGCGCATAGAACTCGCACTGCGAACTCCAGCTATTCAGCCAGACCCTTGCGCTCTGCCACGCAAGCACGTCTTCATCCTGCGAATCAGGCTTCACATTGCGACTAGTAACGCAGCCTGGTCGTGCTGCTGCGCCGCATCGCTATACTGCACTCGTATCAACACCTACTAAGCACCATGGAGACGGGCATAAGTCTCGCCAAGGCCTACCTCAAGTGCTTACATGCGCTGCGATGGTTGCTCCCTACCTTATCTGGCATCCTCAGCGGTGGTTGTGAGTTCGACGGTTTGTATGGCTCTGCCACGGATGTGCGGGTGGTCTGAAGCGTGGCTACGTTAAACGAGTATGCGAACTGAGTTGGACCGATGATGGGCCGGTAAGTATATGTATAGAAGTCGTGCTGCTCAGCATGAATTCGTTCATTCCCTATCAAAGCATCTTTGGATCTTCTCAATCGTTGCATTTCAGTCTTATCTTCCTCCCAATCATTGCTGAAACTTCCCACGCTCAATCAAGCAAGCTATCAACAGCCGAGTATGAATACTATAATGCTCAGGGCGAGAAACCATCTCGAGCGGCGCGATGACTCTAAGACATGTCCACTGGAAGATGTCCATGGTCCAGAGATCATTCCCTTCATCGGAAACCTCACATTCCACCAATTCGCAACGATCTTGTCCGGTGCCTGTGCCGTTCTCAGCACGTTGATCGTTGGGGCATTGATCGCGCTTCACGCCTTCAACTACTCGAACCCCGTACAACAACGGCAGATCATCAGGATCATGCTTTTGATACCATGGGTCGCCCTTTTCTCTTTCCTGATCGTCTGGCAAAGCGACATTGGAGAATACCTAGCCCCTTCACGCGACTTTGGTTGCTCGATCGCACTTTCGTCCTTCTTACTGTTCATGTGCGATCTTGTCCTATCGCACCAGGAAGGATTCGATGGGTTGTTTGGAGAGGGAGCCAAAGCCAAGGGTGCGCGCAAAATGAACAGTCCAACGTGGCTCAGGGTAAGCTCTCACATTTCTGTCAAAGGATTCGAGACCTTATCTGACACTCTACAGCGTACCTGGTACGGCGTACTCCAGTTTATACCGACTAGCATCGTCATATGGATCGCCACGGCAGCTACCCTCGCTACTGGTACCTACTGCCAGCAGTCTAATGACGTTCACTTCGCCCATCTCTGGCTCACCATACTCATTGGCTACACTACAACGGTCGCTATCGTTGGCTCACTGAGGTTCTACAAGAAAAACAAGAAGTTGCTACAGAAGCATCGGATCATACTCAAACTGTTTACATTCAAGGGTATCCTGGGTCTGAATTTTCTCCAATCGGTACGCTAAACAATCCCCTGAAGTAGCCAACATGTATACGACGTACTGACACCATCCTCACAGTTCACCATTTCGCTGCTTGCAGGCCACGGAAAGCTGAAACCTACAAGGTACATGACGTATCATGATGTCAATACTGGTCTTGCGTCACTCATCCTCGCCTGCGAAATGCCCCTTTTCGCCGTACTTTTGCTCTTTGCATTCTCGCCATTACCGTATAAGCAACAAGGTAGTCCTGCCGCTGGACCACTCAGTGCTATCGTTGATGCGTTCAACCTCTCAGATCTACTGTCAGCGTTCTATCGGGGCCCTATGAGATTGGTCAGGGACCAACAAACACAGATCCGGCGGCAGGACAGTGTCAGGATTGCATTAGTCTCATCCAGTGATGAGGAAGTGAGGGAAGGCCGCTGTGCCCCGTAAAGACATCAGGAGTAGGCTCGCCAAACGACGCTACCTTATCACTTTTCTTATCTAGAGACCCTGATATCCCCGTGTTTGCTTCGTCGCGCTTTTCGTCAGTGAAGTAGAGCTTTGACCAAGTTCACAAACGCTTCCCCACAAACACTGCCTTTAATCCTTATCTTGCCACTTTCATGACTCTTTCTTTCCAATATCATTCGCAGCAAATCATTACTGACAATACTAACAACTGGTTGTGATGACGCCCTCGCAAGAGGTCACGGTCGCAGCCGGTGCACTGTAATTGAGATGACTCTCAATACAGTAGGTATGGATATCTAACGAAGAGCAGGTCCTTCCTTTTGTTGGCAAAAGTTATCGTTCTGAAGATCGAGTCAATTTCCACGACGACCCAGCGACCGTATTCTCATCTGCCGGCGGAGCTATGGGCGCAGATCCTTCATCACGTGGAAGACGAGTACAAGCTTTGGGTCATTTGCCGACAGGTCTCGCGAACCTTCCGGGCTGAAGCCGAACGCGAGTTTGCTAAGACACGTCTTCCACAGCTTCGCATCAATTGGGCATCTATGGGAGAAATCATGCACAAAGACAGGCTGCATGAATTCGATTGCAACGTCGAAGATCTAGAATTCCAAGGTCTCACTGAGGATGGTCTACGAGCTCAATTCACAGCCACATTTAGATACGAACTGCGCAATCTGGAGGGCCGCCCGGCATATGTGCGAACACTATACGATCGGACGCAGTACAAACCCTTGTTGGAAAAGACCTTCGCCGAGCTGATCCCCTTTCGCTACCTAGACTTCAAGAAGCGAGTCGACAGGCAATACTGGACAAGACAAATGGCTTTGATTGGAGGTTATGTTAGCAACGCCCAGCTTACGGATGTATCGATCGACCTTGACAACAAAACCATCGCTTTCGATTGGAAGACCTTTTTGAACGACTTCTTCCAGCTCACTACCTATGTTCGAGCACGAAGGCAGACTCAAGGAACCGTGAGCGACCTGGCGAAACAGGCGTTCGAAGCCTTTCGTCTCCAAAAATCCCCTTACACCAAAACGCGACTGGATACGCTTCGGTTGGAGCGCAAATCGTGGGAACATGTCTATGGTGAAGAGGACGACGACTGCCATACAGAAGCGTACTTCCGCCGCCTACGATCCGCACACAGCGAAGCTGGAATAGATTTCGATCTAAACAACATGATCGATGGTATGGACGAAGCGGAAATCAGGAAGACGGAGGTCAAGGCTACCGCACTCATGAGATTGTTCAGGAACATTCGGTTGATGAATAGCTTCCGTGACGGATACGAGAGCGATGCAAGCAACGGAGGAAGTTCATGAGTGTGGGCCGGTACCGACAATAAGGCGGCTGGAGAGTTCAGTGGGAAGTGCGGGATCAATGTAGGCTCCCTGATAGGGTTGGATTGCTTGTGAAGGGCGTTATGGAAGGGCGTCTTCTTCAAATCTGTATGTAATCGGGACAGACAAATAGCCGCTCTAAGCACAACGATTACCCTAGTCGCACATGACCGGTCTCCTTCGATATCTGGAGTATCAAATCATGCTGGTTTATCCAGAAGCAGGGCTAGGCAAACGAATGCAGAACGGGAGACGATTGCCGTCACGGCAGGTGTCACAGTCTCGACTGCCACCATGCAGCCAATGCAGGAGCTGTCAAAGAGTTTGAAAAGCACTTCAGGATGCTGACAGGAGCCCAACGTCCCGCGCGCACTTGCACCTTGACCTGAGGAATGAAAGGGTGCCTCCTGCAAGCGTTCGAGCGACGTTCATCGAGCTGGGGAAGTGTCGCACCTTCTGCGGGATCACCGCTGAAACCGTTCGCTTGAGCTCTGACACAGCTCACTCTGCG